>Ga0209300_1001030_pt1 | contig 11819 bp, 8 predicted proteins | sample Shrwel_input2_RT_FD_187535 | JGI IMG/M metagenome (GOLD analysis project Ga0209300, IMG submission 187535) | Subsurface microbial communities from deep shales in Ohio, USA - Utica-3 well 1 S input2 RT (SPAdes) (version 2) ... | reverse complement strand
GCGCCGCCGGGACCGTCAACGGCGATTACAGGTACGGTAAGCTCACTCATGATTCACTGCCTTCGGTGCTGATGCGAATTCCGGTTTCCAGGGCCAGGTCCACAAAGCCAGGGAATGAAGTGGCCACGTTGGCGCAATCATTAATCTTAATCGGACCAGCGGCTCGCAGGGAGGCAACGGCGAACGACATGGAAATGCGGTGATCCTCGTGGCTCTCAACGGTGCCACCCTGGATGCTCTGGCCGCCGTCGATCACGATGCCGTCCGGCGTGACGGTGGTTTCCACGCCCAACGCCGCCAGGCCGTCGGCCATCACCTGGATGCGGTCACTTTCCTTCACCCGTAGCTCTTCGGCACCACGCAGCACGGTGCGGCCTTCGGCGCAAGCGGCGGCAATGAACAGGACCGGGAATTCATCAATCGCCAGGGGCACCTGGTCGACCGGAATATCAATACCCTTCAGGTTAGCGGAACGAACCCGAAGATCCGCCACCGGCTCACCGCCGATCACGCGCTCTTCCAACACCTCAATGTTGGCGCCCATCTGGCGCAGGATGTTGATCACCCCTACCCGTGTGGGGTTCATGCCCACGTGGCGCAAGGTCAGGTCGGAATCTTCCGCGATGCTTGCAGCCACCAGGAAGAACGCGGCCGAGGAAATGTCCGCCGGCACGTCGATAGCGGCAGCGGTAAGCTTGCCACCACCGGTCACACTGGCTGTGGCGCCATCCCGGTGCACGTGGTAACCAAAACCTTCCAGCATCCGCTCGGTGTGGTCCCGGGTAGTTGCTGGTTCGGTGACCGAGGTAACGCCGTCGGCATACAGCCCGGCCAACAACAGGCAGGATTTGACCTGGGCGCTGGCCACGGGCATGTCGTAATGAATGCCGGCCAATTTCTGGCCACCGCGAATCTTCAGCGGCGGACGGCCTCCCTCGGCTGTATCAATCACCGCACCCATGGCGCGCAGCGGATCGGCCACCCGGCCCATGGGGCGCTTGGACAGGCTGGTATCGCCGGTCAGTTCGGAATCGAATGGCTGGGCCGCCAGCAGACCGGTAAACAGCCGCATCGCCGTGCCGGAATTGCCCAGGTACAGCGGCCCGCGAGGCGCCTGCAGCCCGTGCATGCCAACGCCATGGATACGCACGAAACCGTTTTCCGGCCCCTCAATGGTAACTCCCATATCCCGGAAGGCCTGCAGGGTGGCCAGACTGTCTTCCCCTTCCAGGAAGCCCTTTACCTCGGTAATTCCCTCGGCCAGCGCACCCAACATGATGGAGCGATGGGACATGGACTTGTCGCCCGGCACGCGGATATCGCCACGCACGGTACCGCCGGGTTGAAGATGGAAGGTTACCTGCTTATCACTGTTGTTAGTCACGTATGCCTGCCCTGAAAGCATTTTTGAAAAGTGTTCCCGCGCCGCCTTGGCGCGACTGAAAACCCGCAGCAATGTTTCGCCATCGCCACTGGCAATGGCGGAGCGGAGTTGGTCCAGGTCACTGGTAAAATGGTCGATTACCCGGAGTACGGCGTCCCGGTTTGACAGAAAGATGTCGTGCCACATCACCGGATCACTGGCGGCAATGCGGGTAAAATCCCGAAAACCGCCAGCAGCGTACCGGAAAATATCCATGTTCTCGTCTTCGCCCGCCAGGGTGTCCACCAGCGAGAAGGCAATCAGATGCGGGAGATGACTGGTGGCGGCAAGCACCTCGTCGTGATAGGCCACCGACATGGTCAGCACGGTGGCACCACAGCCTTCCCACAGGGATTTCAGACGCTGAACGTGGGGTTGGCTGGCGTTTTCCGCCGGCGTGAGAATCACTTTGTGGTTGGCGAACAGTTCCGCGTTGGCCGCCCTCACCCCGCTTTTCTCGGAACCGGCAATCGGGTGGCCTGGAATCACATAGGGAGACAGTTCACCAAACACCGCCTCCACATCAGCCACGAAGCTGCTTTTAGTGCTGCCGACATCGGTTAGCACCGCGTCGTTCGCCAGAAACGGCCGGACGCTCTCCAGCACCGTCCGCATGGCGCGCACGGGCACCGCCAACACCACCAGATCGCTGCCGCGCACGGCCTGCTCCAACGATTGTGCGGCGGTATCAATCACACCGAGCTCGGCACCGAGTGCCAACTCATCCTGGCGCTGGTCAAAGCCGACCACTTCACCCGCCAGGCCATGCTTGCAAATGGCAGCGGCCATCGAGCCGCCAATCAGCCCAAGCCCGATGATGGCAACACGGTCAAATAGCGGCTTGCCGTCGTTACTCACCTTAGCCTTCCTCGCCACCAGCACTGAGCGCTTCGGCCAGCACATCAAGGAAATGCTCATTTTCCTTCGCCAGCCCTACGGATACCCGCAGGTGATCCGGCATGCCGTAGCCGGCAATTGGGCGAACGATGACGCCATGCTCAAGCAGGGATTGATACACGCCCAACGCCTGCGGGCCCACTTCCACCGCCACAAAGTTGCCGGCGGACGGAATGTAATCCAGCCCCATGCGGTCAAAGCCATCGCACAGCTGTTTCAAGCCGGCGGCGTTTACTTCCAGCGAGCGCTTCAGATAATCCGGATCATCCAGGACCGCCGTGGCGGCCGCCAAAGCCACAGAATCCACGTTGAACGGCTGGCGCACCCGGTTAAGGATGTCGGCAATGGCCGGGGAACTCACAGCGTAACCCACCCGCAGTCCCGCCAGGCCCCAGGCCTTGGAGAAGGTGCGGCAGGTGATCAGGTTCGGGTAACGGGCCAGCAGTGCGATGCCATCGGGATAGTCATCACCGGTCAGGTACTCGCAATAGGCTTCGTCCAGCACCACCAGCACGTGTTCCGGAACCTTGTCCAGAAACGCTTCAATGGCGTCGGCCTTATGTACGGTGCCGGTGGGGTTATTCGGGTTGGCCACGAAAATCAGCTTGGTGCGATCAGTCACCGCCTCGGCCATGGCGTCCAGGTCATGCCCCCAGTCCTTCGCCGGCACCTCCACGCCCTTGGCGCCAATGGCCAGGGTGGCCAGCGGGTACACGGCAAACGCGTGCTGGGAGTAGATGATTTCGCTGTCGGCATCGGCAAAACACCGGGCGATGATTTCCAGAACGTCGTTGGAGCCGTTGCCCAGGGTGATCTGGTTCATCGAAATGCCGTAGCGGCTCGCCAGGGCCTGCTTGAGGTCAAAACCGTTGCCATCCGGGTACAGGCACATGGAGTCGAGCGCCTTCCGGGCAGCCGAGAGCGCCTTCTCGCTCGGGCCCAGCGGATTCTCGTTGCTGGCCAGCTTGATGATCTCTGCCGGGTTCATGCCCAGCTCCCGGGCCAGCTCTTCGATGGGTTTTCCAGGCTGGTAGGGTGACAGAGCCTGAACCCCCTTCACTGCCAGGCTCTGATAATCAACTGCCATAGAAGACTCCTTCGGATCGGGTTCGGTCAGACTCAAAGCACGCCAATGGGATAGGAACCCAGGCGCTTCAGCTCAACGGCCTCATCGTCAATCTCGGACAACACGCGGTGCACGGTGTCGTCTTCCATGTGGCCTTCGAAATCAATGTAGAACACATAGGCCCAGGTACCGCTCGGCGAGGGCCGCGTCTCGATACGGGTCAGACTGATGTTGTGCTTGTGGAACGGCTCCAGCAACTGATAGAGCGCGCCCGGCTTGTTGCGCATGGACACCAGGATCGACGACTTGTCATGACCACTGGCCGGCACTTCCTCGCGGCCAATAATGAGGAACCGGGTGGTATTGTCCGGCCGGTCTTCAATGCTGTTGGCCAGCTTTTCCAGGCCGTAAAGCTCTGCCGCCATGTCGCCGGCAATCGCTGCCGTGCCCGGCTCTTCCGCCGCACGGCGAGCCGCTTCGGCGTTGCTGGAAACGGTAATGCGCTCCACCCCGTAACGGTTGGCATCGAGCCACTTGCGGCACTGGGCAAACGACTGCTGGTGGGAATAGATGCGGGTGATTTCCTGGCCTTCGTGGGCGGGATTCACCAGCAGGTGGTGATGGATGCGAAGCTGCACTTCACCACAGATTTTCAGCGGCGAGGACATGAACATGTCCAGGGTGTGGTTGATCATGCCCTCGGTGGAATTCTCCACCGGCACCACGCCGTAATGGGCAGCCCCGGACTCCACTTCCCGGAATACGGCATCAATCGCGGGCATGGGCACACTGACCACCGAATGGCCAAAGTGCTTGAGCGCGGCCGCCTGGGTAAAGGTGCCCACGGGCCCCAGGAAAGCGATATGCATCGGCTTTTCCAGCGCCAGGCAGGCGGACATGATTTCCCGGAACAGCCGAGCCATTTCTTCGTCCGGCAGGGGGCCGGGGTTCTGCTCCTTGATCCGGCGCAGCACCTGGGCTTCACGCTCCGGGCGGTAGAAGAACACGTCTTCGCCGGGATTGGCGGCCATTTTTACATGGGCCACTTCCTGGGCACATTCCGCGCGCTTGCTGATCAGCGCCATGATCTGCTGATCGAGACTGTCGATCTCCTCGCGCAGTTCCCCCAGACGGGTCGCTTCATCCGTCATGATCAGCCACGCTCCTTCGCAAACATCGCCATGTAGTCAATCAGCGCGTCCACGCCTTCTTCCGGCATGGCGTTGTAAATGCTGGCACGCATGCCGCCCACCGAGCGATGGCCTTTCAGGTTCAGCAGGCCTCGGGCATCGGCGCCCTTGAGGAACTCGCTGTTCAGGGCATCATCCGCAAGGGTGAACGGCACGTTCATCCAGGAGCGGAAGCGCGGCTCAATGGGGTTGGCGTAGAAGTCGTTGCCGTCAATGAAGTCGTACAGCTTGCGGGCCTTGCGGGCGTTGATCTCGCCCATGGCCTGGACACCGCCCTGCTCTTTCAGCCACTTGAACACCAGTCCGGCCAGGTACCAGGAATAGGTCGCCGGTGTGTTGTACATGGAACCGTTATCGGCGATGACCTGATAGTTCATCATGGTCGGGGTTTCTTTCCGGGCCTTGCCGAGCAGATCCTTGCGAATGATCACCACCACCAGACCGGACGGCCCAATGTTTTTCTGGGCGCCGGCGTAAATCAGGCCGAATTTGTTAACGTCCACCGGGCGCGACAGCATGGTGGAGGACATGTCCGCCACCAGGGGCACATCGCCGCTGTCCGGAATGAAGTCGTATTCCAGGCCGCCGATGGTCTCGTTCGGCGTGTAGTGCAGGTAGGCGGCGTCAGGGCGGGTATTCCAGCCGGCCTGATCCGGAATGGTGGTGAAACCGCTGTCCTCGGAACTGCCCGCCACGTTCACATCCGCGTAGCGCTTGGCCTCGGCAATCGCCTTCTTGGACCAGATACCGGTATTGATGTAATCGGCGGAGGTCTTGTCACCCAGCAGGTTCAGCGGAATGGTGGCGAACTGGCTGGACGCCCCACCCTGCATGAACAGCACGGCGTAGTCGTCGGAAATACCGGCCAGCTCACGCAGATCCTGCTCGGCGGTTTCCGCAATCGCCACGAATTCGTCGCTGCGGTGACTCATTTCCATCACCGACATACCGGTGCCCCGCCAGTCCAGCATCTCGGACTGCGCCTGTTTCAGCACCGCCTCCGGCAAGGTGGCCGGCCCGGCACAGAAGTTAAACGCCCTGCTCATTCTTCGCTTTCCTCGCCTTCTACTTCGTCTTCGTCATCGGATTCGGCAATCCGCTCCACGCCCACCAGGCGCTCGTCTTCCTGGGCCAGGCGGATCAGGCGCACGCCCTGAGTGTTCCGGCTGAGAACGGAAACTTCATCGGTACCGGTACGCACCAGCGTGCCCTTGTCGGAAATCAGCATCATCTGGTCGCCCTCGAACAGCTGCAGAGCCGTCACGAGGTTGCCGTTACGCTCCGAGCACTGCATGGCAATAACGCCCTGGCTGCCACGACTGTAAGCCGGGAACTCTTCAATCTCGGTGCGCTTGCCGTAGCCATGTTCACTGGCGGTCAACAGCACGCCGCCCTCCTGCGGGATGATCAGCGATACGACGTGATGACCCTCCGGCATCTTGATGCCACGCACACCGCGAGCCGTCCGGCTCATCGGACGTACCTGCTCCTCGGCGAAACGCACGGCTTTACCGGCGGAGGAGAACAGCATGATCTCGGCATTGCCGTCGGTGATGGCGGCGCCGATCAGGGTATCGCCTTCATCCAGGTTCAGGGCAATCAGGCCACTGCTGCGTGGACGGGAGAAGTTCGGCAGCGGGGTCTTCTTGACCACACCGTTGGAGGTGGCCATCAGCACGAACTGGTCTTCCGGGTAATCCTTGACCGGCAGGAAGGTGGTAATACGCTCCCCCTCTTCCAGCGGCAGGATGTTGACCATCGGCCGGCCCCGGGAGCCGCGGGAACCACGCGGAATCTCGAACACCCGCAGCCAGTACACCTTGCCCCGGTCGGAGAAGCACAGGATGGTGTCGTGGGAGTTGGCCACCAGGAGCTTTTCAATGAAGTCTTCGTCCTTCATCGAGGTGGCTGCCTTACCGCGACCACCCCGGCGCTGGGCCTGGTAGTCTTCCACCGCCTGGGTCTTGGCGTAACCGTTGTGGGAGATGGTCACGACCAGATCTTCTTCGTCGATCAGGTCGGCGATGGTCAGGTCGCGCTGGGAGCTGGTAATTTCGGTCAGGCGCTCATCGCCGTAATCGTTGACGATGGCTTCCAGTTCTTCGCGGATCACCTGCAGCAGGCGGTCCGGATCGCCCAGGATGTCCATCAGATCGGCGATCTTCTCGATGATGTCCTTGTATTCTTTCTGGAGCTTTTCGGTCTCCAGGCCGGTCAGGCGGTGCAGGCGCAGATCCAGGATGGCCTGGGCCTGTTCCGGTGACAGGTGGTACAGGCCGTCACGCAGGCCGAAGTACTCCGGCAGGTCGTCCGGGCGGCAGGCGTCTTCGCCGGCACGCTCCAGCATGGCCAGTACGTCACCCGGCGCCCAACCCTTGTCCATCAGCTTTTCTTTCGCTTCGGCGGCGGAAGGCGACTGGCGAATCAGCTCGATGATTTCATCGATGTTGGCCAGGGCTACCGTCAGGCCTTCCAGAATGTGGCCACGTTCGCGGGCCTTGCGCAGTTCGTAAATAGTCCGGCGTGTCACCACTTCCCGACGATGACGCAGGAACGCATCCAGCATTTGCTTCAGGTTCAGCGTCTTGGGCTCGCCGTTCAGCAGGGCCACCATGTTGATGCCGAACACGGTCTGCAGCTGGGTGTGGGCAAACAGGTTGTTGACCACCACTTCCGGGTTCTCGCCGCGACGCAGCTCGATCACCACCCGGATGCCTTCTTTGTTGGACTCATCGCGCAGCTCGGTGATGCCCTCAATGCGCTTTTCCTTCACCAGTTCGGCAATTTTCTCGATCAAACGGGCCTTGTTGAGCTGGTACGGCAGTTCCGTAATGATGATGGACTCACGACCGGTCTTCTTGTCCTGTTCGATCTCGTGGCGGGCACGGATATAGATTCGGCCACGACCGGTGCGGTAGGCCTCCACAATACCGGCACGACCGTTGATGATGCCCTGGGTGGGGAAGTCCGGCCCCGGGATGTATTCCATCAGCTCATCGATGGTCAGGTCCGGGTTGTCGATCAGTGCCAGACAGCCGTTGATCACTTCGGTCAGGTTGTGGGGCGGAATGTTGGTGGCCATGCCCACGGCGATACCGGAGGAACCGTTCACCAGCAGGTTGGGCACCCGGGTGGGCAGGACTTCCGGAATTTTCTCGGTGCCGTCGTAGTTGTCGACGTAGTCCACCGTTTCCTTGTCCAGATCCGCCAGCAGCGAATGGGAGATCTTCTCCATGCGGATTTCGGTGTAACGCATGGCGGCGGCGTTGTCGCCGTCGATGGAACCGAAGTTACCCTGACCGTCTACCAACGGATAACGCAAAGAGAACGGCTGGGCCATACGAACAATGGTGTCGTAGACCGCAGAGTCCCCGTGCGGGTGGTATTTACCGATAACATCACCGACCACACGGGCCGATTTCTTGTACGGCTTGTTCCAGTCATTGCCTAGTTCGGACATGGCAAACAAGACCCGCCGGTGCACCGGCTTGAGGCCGTCCCGCACATCCGGCAGCGCCCGCCCGATGATTACGCTCATGGCGTAATCCAGGTAGGACTGCTTCAGTTCGTCTTCAATATTGACCGGCAGGATCTCTTTGGCTAACTCACCCATCGAGAAAGGTTCCTTTGCGTTATCTGGAAGTCGTACCGTGTGCCTCGAAAGGCACCGGGTTTATTCTTCAACAAGCTGCTCAGCATACCACAGCTCGCCCCATCCCGGGGCGAACCGGATAGGGATCAGTCAAACACTACAGTCTTGTTTTCGTAGGTAATCACTCGGTCTTCAATGTGCGCGCGCAAACCACGGGCCAGCACATTTTTCTCCACATCCTTGCCCAGGCGCACCATGTCGTCGATGGAGTCACTGTGGCTGATGCGAATCACGTCCTGCTCAATGATCGGACCTTCGTCCAGATCCTGGGTCACGTAGTGACAGGTCGCGCCAATCAGCTTCACACCCCGGCTGTATGCCTGATGGTAAGGACGGGCACCCGCGAAGGATGGCAGGAAGCTGTGGTGAATATTGATCACCTTACCGGCGTACTTGTCACAAAGCGCTTCCGGCAGGATCTGCATGTAGCGGGCCAGCACCACCACGTCGGTTTCATAGTGCTCGAACAGCTCCTCGATGTGACGGAAGGCTTCGGCCTTGTTTTCCTTGCTCACTGGAATATGGTGATAGGGAATGTCGTGCCATTCCACCATCCGGCGCAGGTCGTCGTGGTTGGAGATCACCGCCACAATTTCCGCGTTCAGATCCTTGCTGTGCCAGCGGTACAGCAGATCCGCCAGACAGTGGGACTCCTTGCTGCACATCAGAATCACCCGCTTGGGCTGAGCAGAATCGGCGATGTGCCAGCTCATGTTGAACTCACGGGCAATGGGTTCAAAGGCCGTGCGGAACTGCTCCAGACCGAACGGGATCGACTCGGCCTTGATCTCATGCCGCATGAAGAACCAGCCGGACTGGGTATCTGAATGGTGGCTCGCCTCGGTAATCCAGCCATTGTAGGTGGACAGGAAGTTACTCACCTTGGCAACAATTCCCACCCGGTCGGGGCAGGAAATAACAAGACGATAGGTATGCTCCATGAAGCCTTTCCTTAACTTGAATCCGGGAAAGCGGGTGCGACGGGGAACCGCAGACAACTCGCTACGGTGACGATCGGCACGCACCGGTAAAAATGACCGGCTATGATAGCCTATCTGAGAGCCAGAAACGAGGAGTGCACGCCATGGACAGAGTGATGGGTAACCCACAGCCGGAAATCTCCCGAAAGTGCGTCTGGAGCCTGCTGGCCGCGCTATTGATAACCTTGCTGGTGGGCCTCCCTCAGGCAAGGGCCCAGGCCATTCTGGAAGGTGAACGATTCCACCCCGTCCAGGGTACCCAGGGCATGGTGGCCACCAGCCATACCCTGGCCACGGAAATCGCCCTGGAGGTGCTGAAAAATGGCGGCAATGCCGTGGATGCGGCAGTCACCGCCGGCTTTGCCCTGGCGGTAACCCAGCCCCGCTCCGGCAACATCGGGGGCGGCGGATTCATGCTCTACGCTCCCGGCGATGGCGGCGCCCCGGAAGCCATCGATTATCGGGAAACCGCACCGGCGGGCGCGACCGAAACCATGTTCCAGAATGCGGACGGAGAAGTCGTCCAGCAGCGCAGCCGCTTCAGCCACCAGGCAGCCGGCGTGCCCGGCACCGTGGCAGGGCTTTCGCTGGCCCTGGAGCGCCACGGCACCATCTCCCTGGAACAGGCTCTGGCGCCGGCCATCAAACTCGCCCGGGAGGGCTTTGAAGTGCCCCGCCGTTTCACCGAAGGCCTGGAACAGGCCCGGGAGCGACTGGAGCGTTGGCCAGCCACCAAAGCCACTTTCTACAATGCCGATGGCTCGGCACCCCAGCCGGGCAGCGTTTTCAGACAACCTGAACTGGCCGATACCCTGCAGCGCATCGCCGATCAGGGCCCGAAAGGCTTCTACGAAGGCGAAACCGCCCGCCTGATCGTCGAGGAAATGCAACGCCACGACGGCTTGATCACCCTTGAGGATTTGCAAACCTACCAGCCCGCCATTCGCGAGCCGGTGCACGGCACCTACCGGGGCCACGACATCTATTCCATGTCGCCGCCCTCCTCCGGCGGCACCCACATCGTGCAGATCCTCAACATCCTGGAGCACTACCCCATTGCCGAGCTGGGCCATAACTCAGCCGCCACCGTGCACCGCATGGCCGAGGCCATGAAACTGGCCTACGCCGACCGGGCGAAATACCTGGGCGACACCGACTTCGTGGATGTGCCCGTAACCGGCCTGACCAGCAAGGGCTATGCCGCTGCCCTGCAGGCCACCATCGACCCGGACCGGGCCCGGCCCTCCAGTGAGATCAGCGCCGGCAATCCGGCCCCCTGGGAAAGCAATGAGACCACCCACTTCTCCATCGTGGACCGCTGGGGCAATGCCGTATCCAACACCTACACCATCAACTTCAGTTACGGCTCCGGCATCACCGTAGCCGGCGCGGGCTTCCTGCTTAACAACGAAATGGATGATTTCAGCGCCAAACCCGGCGTACCCAACGCCTACGGCCTGATCGGCGGCGAGGCCAACAAGATCGAACCCGGCAAGCGCATGCTCAGTTCCATGTCGCCCACCATCGTGCGCAAGCACGGTCGCAACTATCTGGTGACCGGCAGCCCGGGAGGCTCGCGCATTATCACCACCACGCTGCAGGTACTGATGAACGTCATCGACCATAATATGAACATACAGAGTGCGGTCAGCGCGCCACGCATGCACCATCAATGGCTACCAGACGAAATTCGCATGGAGCAGGGCTTCAGCCCCGACACCATCGAACTGCTTGAAGGGCTTGGTCACAAGGTCAGCATCAGCCGGGCCATGGGCGCCATCCAGAGCGTCCTGATTGGCGAGGATGGCACCCTTTACGGCGGCGCCGACCCAAGACGCAGCACGTCGGCGGCCATGGGGTACTGACCCCACCGCCGCAACCCACATAACCGACGGAGGCATTATGTACCTGTCTGTTCAGTTGAGCTGTTATCCACTCAAAGACGACTACAAGGATCCCATTCGCAAGCTCATCGCCCGCCTGGAGCAATCCGGACTTGAGGTTTACCCCGGGCGCATGAGCACGGAAATCTTTGGCGACTATGATGAGGTAATGAAGGTACTTTCCGACACCATGAAATGGTCGTTCGAAACCTACGGCAAAGCCGTGTTCGTCGCCAAGATCATGGAAGGGGACCGGAGACCAAAATGACCGACCCGCAACGGCCAGAGCCACCACAGAAGCCAGACACCAACCCACAGCCGGCCATTCCCAACCAGTACTCGTTCCTCTGGTTGAGTGCCGCCATCTTCCTGATGGTGCTGTGGATGCAGGGGGCCAATCAGCCCCAACAACAGGAAGTAGCGTATTCCGACTTCAAGGAGGCAGTCACGGCCGGTCAGGTATCGGAGGTGACCCTCCGGCAGGAAGACATCCAGGGCAACTTCACCGAATCCGGCGCCGCCCGGTTCAGCGCCGCCAGCGAGCCCTCCAGCACTCGCTTTATCACCCTGCGCCCCCAAACCGATGACCCGGCCCTTCTGCCTCTCCTCGAAGAACACGGTGTAACCATCCAGGGGGCCCGCTCCGGCCGCCCCTGGTGGCAGGAACTGATTCTCGGCTTCCTGCCCTGGATTCTGTTTCTTGCCCTGATGTTCTGGTTCTGGGGCAA
>Ga0209300_1001028_pt1 | contig 11833 bp, 6 predicted proteins | sample Shrwel_input2_RT_FD_187535 | JGI IMG/M metagenome (GOLD analysis project Ga0209300, IMG submission 187535) | Subsurface microbial communities from deep shales in Ohio, USA - Utica-3 well 1 S input2 RT (SPAdes) (version 2) ... | reverse complement strand
GCGCAGCGGGACGCCGTAGCGTCGCGCCTCGGCGCCGCGACGGTAGGCGGGACGGGGGTCCTGGGCGAGCACCTGGGCGATCAGCCGGTGCAGCGACTCGCCATCGGCGCGCTCGGCCAGCTGGCCGGCGGCCCAGTCGCTGAAGCGTACCGGCAGCCGGACGGGCGGGGCCGGGGCAAACCCGGCGCGTGCTGCGGGCGGCGATTCGGCCCAAGGCAGGTAGGGCTTGATGTCGAGCACCGGGGTACCGTCGACCAGGTCGTGGCCGCGCAGGTGCAGGGTCACGCCGTCGCGGGTGTCGATGCCGGCGAGCTCGACCAGCGACAGGCCCAGGCGGTTGGGGCGGTGCGTGCTGCGGGTGGCGAACACGCCGATGCGGGCGTTGCCGCCCAGCCGGGGCGGGCGCACCAGCGGCGTCCAGCGCTCGGGGCTGCGGTGGAAGACGAAGGTCAGCCACAGGTGGCTGACGTCTTCCAGGCCGCGCACCGTCAGCGGGTCGTCGAACGGCGCCAGCAGCTCGAGACGACCGCGGGCCTCTGGCGCCAGCCCGGGTTGACGGGGGATGCCGAACTTGTCGGGATAGTCGCTGGCGATGCGGCCGATGGGCGTCAGCGTGAAGGTGTCGGGCGCGGCGGCGTCATGATCGTGCATGGTGCCATTATGCCCGTTGGCGCGCCCGGCGACGAGCCAGGCGAGCTCGCCTGTGGCCTGCGAGTGAGGAATGACGCCGGTGGATACCGGCCGACGAGGAGCACGCCATGGAGCAACGGATTCGTTTTCGCGAGGCCTTGCCCCGCGACGCGGCGGACCAGGCCGAAGTCTTCCATCATGCCGTGATGCAGGGCGCGGCCGGTCGCTACACGCTGGCCCAGCGCGAGGCCTGGGTCAGCGCGCTGCCCCGCGAGGCCAGCGCCTGGACGGCGCGGCAGGCGCTGCATGCCACCCTGGTCGCCGAGTGCGACGGACGCTGCGTGGGCTTCTGCGAGCTCGACGTCGCGGAGGGGCGGGTCGTGACGCTCTATGTCTGGCCGTCGCTGGCGCGTCGCGGCATCGGCGCACGCCTGCTGGAACTCGGGGAAAGCCTGCTGCGCGAGCGTGGCCTGAGCCGGGTGACCATCGAGGCCAGCCTGGTGCTGGCCGACGGCCTGGTGCGCCGCGGCTGGCGGCGCCTGGGTGACGAATGGGTCGAGCGCCAGGGGGAGTCCTTGCCCCGGGTGCGCATGGTTCGTGAACTTGATGCGGTGCCGGACGAGCCGCGTTAGCGGCTCTCGACGTGCTCGACGCGCATCGACAGATCGATCGCCTTGACGTCCTTGGTCAGCGCACCAATCGAGATGCAGTCGACACCGGTGGCGGCGATCGCCTCGAGGGTGGCGTCGCTGACGTTGCCCGAGGCTTCCAGCGTCGCCTTCCCGGCGGTGCGCGCCACCGCCTCGCGCAGGTCGTCGAGCGAGAAGTTGTCGAGCATCACCACATCGGCGCCGGCCGCCAGGGCCTGGTCCAGCTCCTCTAGATTCTCCACTTCCACTTCCACCGGCAGGTCGCTGGCGATGTTGCGCGCCTCGCGCACCGCCGCGGCGATGCCGCCACAGGCGGCGATGTGGTTCTCCTTGATCAGGAAGGCGTCGTAGAGCCCGATGCGATGATTGTGACAGCCGCCGCAGGTCACGGCGTACTTCTGTGCCAGGCGCAGCCCCGGCAGGGTTTTGCGCGTGTCCAGTAGGCGCACGCCGGTGTCGGCGACCCGGTCGGCGTAGGCCCGCGCGCGGGTGGCGGTGCCGGACAGCGTCTGCAGCAGGTTGAGTGCCGCGCGCTCGCCAGTCATCAGGCTGCGGGCGGGGCCTTCCAGCTCGACGAACACCTGGTCGGGCTCGAGCCGGTCGCCGTCGGCGGCGTGCCAGGTGAGGTTGACTCGGGGGTCGAGCCGGCGATACAGCTCGTCGACCCAGGCCACGCCGCACAGCACGGCCGCCTCGCGGGTGATCACCCGGGCGCGAGCCCACTGGCGTTCGGGAATCAATTGCGCCGTGATATCACCCGGTCCGACGTCCTCGGCAAGCAGGCGTGCGGTACTGGTGCGGATCTCCTCGGCGAGGGCCTCATGATAGTGCATGGCGGGTCTGGCTCTCCGGTGTGCGACAATGCGGCCATTATAGGCAATGCGGCCGGACTACGGCAGGGGAGGCGGTGTGAGAATCGAGGCTGGCTGGCTGGCAACGGTGCGGCGGGTGGTTTCGCCCAACGCCAACGCGCGACCGGATGGGGAAATCTCGGCGCTGGTGCTGCATTCCATCAGCCTGCCACCCGGCGAGTTTGGCGGCGATGCCATCGAGCGGCTGTTCACCAACCGCCTCGCGCCCGAGGCGCATCCGGCCTTCCGTGATATCGCCGCGTTGCGGGTGTCGGCGCATCTGCTGATCCGTCGCGATGGTGAGTGCGTGCAGTTCGTGCCGTTCGAGCAGCGTGCCTGGCATGCGGGACGCTCGCGCTGGTTCGACGGCACGCGCGAACGCGTCGAGCTCAACGACTTCAGCATCGGCATCGAGCTGGAGGGCGATGAAATCACCCCCTATCGGGAGCGTCAGTACCGCCGGCTCGCCGAGGTGACCCGGTCGTTGGTGGCGGCCTATCCGGCGCTCGACGACACGCGCATTACCTCTCATGCGCGCATCGCGCCGCTGCGCAAGAGCGACCCCGGCCCGGCGTTCGACTGGGCCTATTTCCGTCAATGCCTGGCGGTGGCGCGGTAAGCTTCCCGGTAGTCGTGCTACACAAGGCAGACGTGGCCGTGGCGCGAAGTCTGCAAGTGGCTAATATTGCAACACAACGGCTTGTTTGGAAAATATTTCCAGATTAAGCATAATTGGCAGATTGCAGTGTTTGCGGTATCTTCGAACGCTGAATCTGTCACTTTCGCATACGTGTCTGTAATTCCATTACACCGCGAAGGACACGGAGACACGACCCGCAGAAGGTCGGCCCGCACTGAAGAGCGCTACATGCCCCGATGCTGTGATCCAGCGGAAGGGCAGACCGACACCCTATCTTCATTCGGAGAGACGTCTATGAGTCTGGAGGCAAGAGAAGATATCGATCCGACCGAAACCCTGGAATGGCTGGAATCCCTGGAATCGGTCCTGGATCGAGAGGGCGAAGAGCGCGCCCAGTACCTGATGAGCCGGCTGGCCGATCGGTTCCGTCGCGACGGTCGTCAGGTGCCCTTCTCGGTGACGACGCCCCATCGCAACACGATCCCCGTGCACCGCGAGGCACGCATGCCGGGCGATCTGTTCATGGAGCGCAAGATCCGTTCGCTGGTCCGCTGGAACATGGCCGCTCAGGTCATCCGGGCCAACAAGAAGCACAAGGGACTGGGTGGCCACCTGGCCAGCTACATGTCCAGTGCCACGCTCTATGAAGTCGGTTTCAACCACTTCTTCCGAGCTCCGCAGGGCGACTTCAAGGGCGACCTGATCTACATCCAGGGCCATGTGTCCCCGGGCATCTACGCGCGTTCCTTCCTGGAAGGCCGGCTGACCGAGGAGCAGATGGACAACTTCCGCCAGGAAGTCGACGGCAACGGCCTGTCCTCCTATCCGCACCCGTGGCTGATGCCGGACTACTGGCAGTTCCCCACCGTGTCGATGGGCCTGGGTCCGATCACCGCGATCTACCAGGCCCACGTCATGAAGTACCTCGATTCGCGCGGCCTGCAGCCGATGCAGGATCGCAAGGTCTGGGCCTTCCTCGGCGACGGCGAGTGCGACGAGCCGGAATCACTGGGCGCGCTGCACCTGGCCAGCCGCGAGAAGCTCGACAACCTGATCTTCGTGGTCAACTGCAACCTGCAGCGCCTCGACGGCCCGGTGCGCGGCAACTCACGGATCATGGACGAGCTGGAAGGCGTGTTCCGCGGCGCCGGCTGGAACGTCATCAAGGTGGTCTGGGGCCGCTTCTGGGATCCGCTGTTCGAGCAGGACTCCAAGGGCGTGCTGCAGAAGCTGATGGACGAGACCGTCGACGGCGAATACCAGAACTGCAAGGCCAACGGCGGCGGCTACACCCGCGAACACTTCTTCGGCAAGTACCCCGAAACCGCCAAGATGGTCGAGAACATGTCCGACGAGGACATCTGGAAGCTCAACCGTGGCGGTCACGACCCCTACAAGGTCTATGCGGCCTACCAGGAGGCGGTCAGCAACGCCAACAGCAAGCCGACCGTGATCCTGGCGCATACCGTCAAGGGCTACGGCATGGGCGGCGGCAGCGGCGAAGCCGACATGGAAGCGCACCAGATCAAGTCGATGGATACCGAGGCGCTCAAGAAGTTCCGCGACCGCTTCGCCATCCCGGTTTCCGACGAGCAGCTCGACAGCGGCGTCATGCCGTACTACAAGCCCGCGGAAGACAGCCCGGAAATCAAGTACCTGCACATGCGTCGCGAGCAGCTCGGCGGCTATCTGCCGGCGCGCAAGCACGACTTCGAGAGCATCGAAATCCCGGGGCTGGACGACAAGACCTTCGCCGCCCAGATCAAGGGCTCCGGGGATCGCGAGGTCTCCACCACCATGTCGTTCGTGCGCATCCTCAACGGCCTGGTCAAGAACAAGGCCTTCGGCAAGCAGGTGGTGCCGATCATCCCCGACGAGGCGCGGACCTTCGGCATGGAGGGCATGTTCCGCCAGCTCGGCATCTATACCTCCGAGGGTCAGAAGTACGAGCCCATGGATTCCGGCCAGATCATGTACTACCGCGAGGACAAGGCCGGTCAGATCCTCGAGGAAGGCATCACCGAGGCGGGCGCCATGTCGGCGTGGATCGCCGCGGCGACCTCCTACTCCAACCACCACATGCCGCTGCTGCCGTTCTACATCTACTACTCGATGTTCGGCTTCCAGCGCATCGGTGACCTGGCGTGGCTGGCCGGCGACATGCAGGCCCGCGGCTTCCTGGTCGGCGGCACCGCCGGGCGCACGCCGCTCAACGGGGAAGGTCTGCAGCACCAGGACGGTCACAGCCACATCCAGGCCTCGACCATTCCCAACTGCCGCAGCTACGACCCGACCTACTCCTACGAGCTGGCGGTGATCGTTCAGGACGGTCTGAAGCGGATGTACCAGGACAAGGAAAACTGCTTCTACTACCTGACCGTGATGAACGAGAACTACGAGCATCCGGAAATGCCCGAAGGTGTCGAGAATGACATCATCAAGGGCATGTACCTGCTGCGCGAGGTCTCGGGCAAGAAGGACAAGGCCCATGTCCAGCTGATGGGCTCCGGCACCATCCTGCGCGAGGTCGAGGCGGCCGCCGAGATCCTCAAGGAGGAGTATGGTATCGGCTCCGACATCTGGAGCGTGCCGAGCTTCAACGAACTGCGTCGCGAGGCGCTGGAGATCGACCGCCAGGCCTTCCTCAAGCCCGAAGAGGAGCCGGCCAAGCCACACGTCACGGCGTGCCTGGAAGGCCGCAAGGGGCCGGTCATCGCCTCGACCGACTACATGAAGCTCTATGCTGACCAGGTCCGTGCCTGGGTGCCGACCGACTATCACGTGCTCGGTACCGACGGCTTCGGCCGTTCGGACACCCGCGAGAAGCTGCGCCACTTCTTCGAGGTCGACCGCCACTTCGTCACAGTGGTGGCCCTCAAGTCGCTGGCCGATCGCGGCGAGCTCGACCGCAAGGTCGTGGCCGATGCCATCAAGAAGTACGGCATCGATCCGAACAAGCCCAGCCCGCTGGTCTCCTGAGACCGTTCAGGCGGCTGATCTGACGCCGGACGGGCTACGCTGAAGGACACGTGGCCCGTCCGCGCCGAGCACGATTTGGAAGGAGCGCGACCTTGAGTAGCGAAATCATCAAAGTTCCCGATATCGGCGGCAGCGAAGACGTCGAGATCATCGAGGTGGCCGTGTCCGAGGGCGACGTCATCGCCCCCGAGGACACCATGATCACGCTGGAGTCCGACAAGGCCAGCATGGACGTCCCCGCGCCCAAGGGCGGCAAGGTCGTCAAGGTGCTGGTCAAGGAAGGCGATACCGTCTCCGAGGGTGACGACATTCTCGAGCTGGAAGCCGAGGGCGGTGGCAGCGACGAGTCCGCCGAGGACGCGGCGCCGGCCGAGGAAGCCCCCAAGGCCGAGGACAAGCCGGCCGAGAAGGGCGACAAGAAGGACAGCGGTCAGGCGGCGAAGCAATCCACCGGCGGCAAGCGCACGGTGGAGGTCAAGGTCCCCGACATCGGCGGCAGCGAGAACGTCGAGATTATCGAGGTGGCCGTGGCCGAGGGCGACAGCGTCAATGCCGAGGACGCGCTGATCACCCTGGAGTCCGACAAGGCCTCCATGGATGTACCCAGCCCGCATACCGGCAAGCTGGTGTCGCTGGCGGTCAAGGAAGGCGACACCGTCTCCGAGGGCGACCTGATCGGCACCATGGAGATCGAGGGCGAGGGCGGCGACGAGGCCGAGTCCACCCCGGCCGATGACGAGTCGGCGCAGGCCGACGAGAGCGCCGAGGTGGAAGCGCCGCAGGGCGACGACGCCGAGGAAGCCTCGGGCGAGCCCGAGCGCAAGGAGATCCGCGTCCCCGACATCGGCGGCAGCGAGAATGTCGAGATCATCGAGGTCGCGGTGTCGGCCGGCGATGCGATCGACGAGGAAGACCCGCTGATCACCCTGGAGTCCGACAAGGCCTCCATGGACGTGCCCAGCCCCTACAAGGGCACGCTGGTCGAGATCAGCGTCAAGGTGGGCGATACCGTCTCCGAGGGTGACCTGATCGGTTACATCGAGGTGGCGGGTGCCAAGCCCAAGCCGAAGAAGACCGAGGCCCCGAAAAGCGACAGCAAGCCCGCGGCCCAGGCCGAGAAGCCGGCGGCGGCCCCGGCCGGTTCGCCGAGCCCCGAGGCGCAGGTGGCCAACGAGCCGCCGCGCGACGGCAAGCTGGTTCACGCCGGCCCGGCGGTGCGCATGCTGGCCCGCGAGCTGGGCGTCGACCTGGCGCAGGTCAAGCCCTCCGGGCCCAAGGAGCGTGTCCTCAAGGAGGACGTGCACACCTACGTCAAGCAGGCGATGAGCCAGAAGTCGGCGGGCGGCGCACCCGCGGCGGCCGCGCCGGCGGCCGGGGGCTCGGGCATTCCGCCGATCCCCGATCAGGACTTCAGCCAGTTCGGCGAGGTCGAAGAGAAGCCGATGGGCCGCCTGATGAAGATGGGCGCCACCAACCTGCATCGCAGCTGGGTCAACCTGCCGCACGTCACCCAGTTCGACGAGGCCGACATCACCGAGCTCGAGGCCTTCCGCAAGTCGATGAAGGCCGAGGCCGAGGCACAGGGCGCCAAGCTCACGCCGCTGCCGTTTTTGATCAAGGCGGCCGCCTTCGCGCTGCGCAAGTTCCCGCAGTTCAATGTCAGCCTGAAGAGCGACGGCGAGACGGTGGTGTGGAAGAAGTACGTCCACATCGGCATCGCCGTCGACACCCCGGACGGCCTGATGGTCCCGGTGATCCGCGACGCCGACAAGAAGTCGCTGGTCGACCTGGCCAAGGAGTCCGTGGAGCTGGCCAAGAAGGCGCAGTCGAAGAAGCTCAAGCGCGAGGAGATGACCGGCGGCTGCTTCACCATCTCGAGCCTCGGCTCGATCGGTGGCACGGCGTTCACGCCGATCGTCAACGCGCCGGAAGTGGCGATTCTCGGCGTCTCCAAGTCGCAGATGAAGCCGGTATGGGACGGCCAGGCCTTCCAGCCGCGGCTGATGATGCCGCTGTCGCTGTCCTACGACCACCGGGCGGTCAACGGGGCCGACGCGGCGCGCTTCACCGCGTTCCTCGGCCAGGTGCTCACGGATATCCGTCGCCTGCTGCTGTAACGCCCGCTGGCCTTTCACGGCCAGCGCCAACGACGGCGGCCCGAGCGATCGGGCCGCCGTTTTTTTGTCCGTGTGCGGCGGTTCAGTGTCGCCGGGCGCTTGGTTATGCTGGGGGTATCTTCACCGACCGCACGGAGCCCTGCCATGGCGCTGCCCGACGCCTTTCTGCCCCTGATGGACCTTCCCTCGTCGCTGCAGGAGCGCCTGCAGCAGATCGAGACGCGCTGCCGGGACGCTCTCGTGCAGGCCGACGAGCGAGCCGGCCGGGAGGAGATGGACCCGCCCGGCGAGGCGTGGGCGGCGCTGCCCGAGTCGCGCCGCGCCCAGCTGGCGCGGGTGCTGGCCGTGTCCGACTTTGCTGCCGACGTGCTGGCGCGGCATCCGGGCTGGCTGGCGCAGCTGGACGCCGACGCCGAGCTCGATGCCGCGCCCGAGCGAGCGACACTCGACGGCTGGCTGGCGGATGCGCTGGACGGGGTCGGCAGCGAGGAGCAGCTGCATGCCGCGCTGCGCCGGTTCCGCAACGCCCGCCTGCTGGGCATCGTCTGGCGGGATCTGGCGCGCCCCGAGGGCCACACCATGTGGGATACCGCGGCGAGCGTCTCGCGGCTGGCCGAGTGCTGCCTGGAGGGGGCGCTCGGTTGGCTGGAGCAGCACCTGGCGCCGCGCTGGGGACTGCCCGAGCCCTGTGCCGACGGCACTCCGCAGCGGCTGGTGGTGCTGGGCATGGGCAAGTTGGGGGCCGGTGAGCTCAATCTGTCCTCCGACATCGACCTGATCTTCGCCTTTCCCGAGAAGGGCACCACCCAGGGCGGCAGGCGCGAATACGACCACCAGGAGTACTTCACCCGGCTGGGGCAGAAGCTCATCGCCGCGCTGGATGCGCCCACCGCCGACGGCTTCGTCTTCCGTGTCGACATGCGCCTGCGTCCGCTGGGCGACGGCGGGCCGCTGGTGGGCAGCTTCGCCATGCTCGCCACCTACTATCAGGACCAGGGCCGCGAGTGGGAGCGCTACGCCATGCTCAAGGCGCGCCCGGTGGCCGGCGATCTCGATGCCGGACGCGAGCTGCTGGAGAGCCTGCGGCCGTTCGTCTATCGCAAGTACCTGGACTTCGGGGCCATCGAGTCGCTGCGCGAGATGAAGGCGCTGATCAACCGCGAGGTGCGCCGCCGCGGGATGGACGAGAACATCAAGCTCGGCCCCGGCGGCATCCGCGAGGTGGAGTTCGTGGTCCAGGCCTTCCAGCTGATCCGCGGCGGGCGCGACACCGAACTGCAGGTCACCTCGCTGCGCCAGGCGCTGGCGCACCTGCCCGAGCTGGAGCTGCTGCCCCAGGCGGTGGTCGACGAGCTCGAGCCGGACTACGTCTTCCTGCGCGACCTGGAGCATGTCCTGCAGGCGCTCGACGACCGCCAGACCCAGACCCTGCCCTCGGCGGCCATCGATCAGGAGCGGGTGGCGCTGGGGATGAGCCACGACGGCTGGTGCTTCGAGGACTGGCCGGCGCTGATGGCGCATCTCGGCGAGACCCGGGAGCGGATCCGCCGCCACTTCGATGCGGTGATCGCCGAGCCCGAGGCCGACGAGGAGGACGCTCCGGCCGAGACCCCAGAGGGCAGGGAGGCGGCGTCGCGGCGTGTGCCGCTTAGCGAATGGCGGGCCCTGTGGCGTGGCGAGCTGGACGACGACGAAGCCCGCGAACAGCTTGCCGAGGCCGGCTTCGACGATGTGGCGGGCGCCCTGCGCCGGGTCGCGGCGCTACGCCAGTCCCGGGCCGTGCAGGGCATGCAGCGGATCGGCTTCGAGCGCCTCGATGCCCTGATGCCGCTGCTGCTCGATGCCGCGGCCGACAGCGAGGCGCCGACGGTCGCCCTGGAGCGGGTGCTGCCGCTGATCGAGGCGGTGCTGCGGCGTACCGCCTATCTGGCCCTGCTGCGCGAGAACCCCGATGCGCTGGAGCACCTGATGCACCTGTGCGGGGCCAGCCCGTGGATCGCCGAGCAGCTGGCCCGCCATCCGGTGCTGCTCGATGAACTGCTCACCCCCGCGACACTCTACTCGCCGGCCGACAAGGCGCGGCTGGCCGACGAGCTGCGCCAGGCCCTGACGCGCCTACCCGAGGACGACGAGGAGGCCCGGCTCGAGGCGCTGCGCGTCTTCAAGCACGCCCAGGTGCTGCACGTGGCGGCCTCCGACATCGCCGGGGCTCGCACGCTGATGAAGGTCAGCGACTACCTGACCTTCATCGCCGAGGTGGTGCTGGAGCGCGTGCTGGGCATGGCCTGGCGTCACCTGGTCCGCAAGCACGGCTGTCCGCAGCGCCACGACGGCTCGCGGGCCGCGGCCGAGGCGCCGGCCTTCCTGATCGTCGGCTACGGCAAGCTGGGCGGCATCGAGCTGGGCTACGGCTCGGATCTCGACCTGGTGTTCCTGCACGACGGCGCCCTGCAGGGCACCACCGACGGGCCGCGGCCGATCGACAACAGCGTCTTCTACACCCGGCTGGGGCAGCGCATCATCCATCTGCTCACCGCCGTCACGCCGGCCGGCGCCCTCTACGAGGTCGACATGCGCCTGCGTCCCTCGGGCAACGCCGGGCTGCTGGTCACCAGCCTCGACGCCTTCGCCGAATACCAGCGCCACGAGGCCTGGACCTGGGAGCATCAGGCGCTGGTCCGCGCGCGGGTGGTCGCCGGCAGCGAGGGGTTGGCCGAGCGCTTCACGGCGGTTCGCGGCGAGGTGCTGGGACGGGAACGCGATCCGGGGAGGCTGCGCGACGAGGTGGTCGCCATGCGCCACAAGATGCGCGAGCACCTGGGCAGCCGTGCCGACGACCGCGAGGCGGGGCGCTTCGATATCAAGCAGGATGCCGGCGGCATGGTCGACATCGAGTTCCTCTGCCAGTACGCCGTGCTGGCGTTGAGCCATGCCGAGCCGGCGCTGCTCGAGTGGAGCGACAACATGCGCCTGATCGAGACGCTCGAGGCGACGCGCCACCTGAGCAGTGACCAGGCCCGCCAGCTGCACGATGCCTACCTGGCCTACCGGGACACCAGCCACCGGCGGGCGCTGGCCAAGGCGAGCGGCACCGTCGACGAGGCGCCCTTCCACGTCCATCGGGAAGCGGTGAAGGCCCTGTGGCGGGCCTGGCTGGAGCCCGGCGGCGATGACTGAGGGCGACCGGTTCTTCGGCGCATTGGCTAGGCTTGATGCAGGCTAGTGTCGTCGCGGGCAGGAGCCGTTAGTCTTGCGACTTCGCCACGAACGCGCGGGAGGCGCGTTTTTCAGGTTACCGGGCAAAGGGAGAAGCCATGTTCGAGTGGATCGCGCAACACAAGGCCGTGCTGACCGTCTTCACCAACCTGGGCACGCTGTGCATCTGGCTGGTCTACGCGCAGCTGCTCTACTGGGGGTTTCGTCGCCAGCGCCGCCCGCGGCTGATCATCAACCGCGGCAAGCAGAAGGACATCAATGCGCTGTGCATCATCAGCAACATGAGCGCCGAGTCGATCTTCATCGAGTACATCATCGCCGAGCTGGAGACGAACCGGGGCACCGTCGTGATGGATGTCACCGACTTCGAGATGCAGTACAGCGAAGGCGAGTCGGTCGAGAAGGACGGCGAACGGCCGTCCGCGCATGACCGGCCGCTGGCGGAGAACACGCGCCAGGGCCCGCTGGGCTCGGGGGACTTCCTGCACATCGGTACCTTCGACGGCCTGATTCGCCGCATGGCGCGCGACGAGGGAATCGAGATGGAGGGCCACAGGCCCTGCGGCGACCTCGAGTTCAAGAGCCTGACGATCCGGCTGATCGGCATCTACGGGCCCGAGGACATGCCGATCGGCGCCGTGCGTTCCTTCCGGCTGCAGGACAACGACCGCTACTGCTCGCTGACCCCCACCTCCTGGGATACCCGGCGCCTGGCCTCGCGGCGCGAGCGTCGCCAGCTGCGCCGCGAGG
>Ga0209300_1001027_pt1 | contig 11841 bp, 7 predicted proteins | sample Shrwel_input2_RT_FD_187535 | JGI IMG/M metagenome (GOLD analysis project Ga0209300, IMG submission 187535) | Subsurface microbial communities from deep shales in Ohio, USA - Utica-3 well 1 S input2 RT (SPAdes) (version 2) ... | reverse complement strand
GATGATGTTCGTCAGCGAACAGGTCCGTCTTGATGGCAGTGCGCTTCTTCATGGCTGGTGTCAGAGAACGAAATCAGGACAACGCAATTTTACCAATCGCAGGGGGCCGAGGTTTTTCGAGGTGCCCATTACTAGTTCATCTCCAATATGAGTCGAATCGACATCAGGCTTCCACTCCGGAACGGAACCCGTCGGCTCCAAGCCTGTTGCCATGCCCCCACCGGGGCACGGCCCCCTTGATGGGATGTCGGCTTAAGCCGACCGGTGCAGATTACAGACTCGAAGGCTTTTTTCAAGCCTGCCAGTCATATAACCGCACATTTCGCCGCGCCATCATAAGCGGCAGGTGAAGCATCGACAATAGTCCAGCGACGTCCTTCTGTCGTGAAAGTTCCTTTTGCAAGACATCCAGTCCGCAAAAAACACCGCCATCCGCGTCTCTCATTAATAGGTGTGTATGCAACTCCAACCGATAACTGCATTTATAACCCTGGTTCCAGACGAGCTACGGCGGCGGCCTGGGCTCGGATAACAAGGCGTTGGGCAGTGCGCATTCCGGCTGTCAATAGCCTGCGACAATAGGACGTTGGTCGCGCGTGCCAAGCGTCGTGACAAGTGTCGACAGCTGCGTGACACCGTGGCGCAGCAGGTAGGCCAGCAGGCGCTGCGCAAGGGATGCGTGCTCGAACGCATGCAATCGCAGACGCCCTCGCTCGACCAACTCCATCCGCCGGGCAGGGCTACGCACCAGCTCATCCAGTGCGGCTGCACATTCGAGCGGCCCGCAGCCAGGGAGCAGCACGCCTGCACCACCCAGGGTATCGGCAACATTGCTGCCAGGGGCGTCGTAGGCGACTACCGGCAGGCCGTATGCCATGGCCTCGATGAAGGGCATGCCGAACCCCTCATGCAGGCTGAGCCCGACAAACAGATCGCTGTTGCGGTAGTGCTCGGCCAGCACCGCGTGGCTGACCTTACCGGTGAGGGTCACAGCCGATTCGAGCCCCAATGTGCGGATACGCTGCTGGACCTGCTGCGCGTATTCGGGAACGGTGAAGCCCCCTACCAAATCGAGCCGCAGTGGCTGCTGGACCCGCTGCATGACCGCGGCAAAGGCCTCCACCAGCGCCAGCTGGTTCTTGTGCGGCATGACCCGGCCAACGAACAGCAGGGTGAAGGGGCGGGTCAACGCTGCATCAGGCTGTTGAACGGGCCTGACGATGCGGTCGAGGTCGATCAGCAGGGGCAGCTCGATGAGCCGCTCGGGAGCATGGCCTCGCTGCAGCAGCTCCTGCAGGTTCTGTCGCGAATCGGCAATCGTGCCAGCCAGCCAGTGTCGCCAGCTGGCCACCTGTTCCCAGCCCTGGGCCAGCAGGGGCTGGATCGGGTGGTCCGCGGGGAACAGGTGGCCGGGGGTAATGTTGTGGAAGACCATGAACTTGGCTTCGGGCAGGCTGCGCAACCAGGCCTCATGCGGGTTACCCAGGCCGTGGTGGACCAGCAGCGCACCCGCGCAACCGGGACGGTAATCGGCCATGGGCAAGACATCGCCGCACAGGTCCGGATGAATCTCGGCACAGTAGATATCCGACACAACGCCAGCGCCGCGCAGCAGCTTGCGGGTGAGCAGCATGCCGTTGGTGATGCCGTCGCCAGGCGTGCAGTCGTTGGCGAACTGGTGAACTGCGGGCGGGTTAAGAGATGGCATGATTGGCCTGACCGACTGGAACGAACAAACAAGTACAGAAGCCCCGGCCCCGGCGCAGGAGCGGGCCATGCCCGCGAAGGATAATCCGGCCACCGTGCGGAGCCGTTCGCGGCCAGGCGCAGCTTCCAGCAAAAACCCACCCACGCCGCAGGAGCGGACCATTTCGGCGAAGGGGGGGGGGTAGCTGTTGCTAGAACGATTTGCCGTTTTGCACGCGCTGCAGATCTGCCTCAACCATCAACTGGCAAAGCTCTTCAAGCGTGGTCTTCGGCGCCCAACCCAGGGCTGCCCTGGCCTTTTCAGGATTGCCAATGAGCAGGTCCACTTCAGCCGGGCGATAGAAGCGCGGGTTGACCTCAACGAGGGCCTTGCCGGTACGACTGTCAATCCCGCGCTCGCCCTCCGCGGCCCCCTGCCAGTCGAGCTGGATATCCACGGCCTTGAATGCCAGCGAAACGAAGTCGCGCACGGTCTCGGTGCGGTTGGTGGCCAGCACGAAGGTGTCTGGCTCGTCAGCCTGAAGCATACGCCACATGCCTTCGACGTACTCCTTGGCAAAACCCCAGTCGCGCTTGGCGTCAAGGTTGCCAAGTTCTAGAACATCCCCCTTGCCGAGAGCGATGCGTGCCACGGCGTCGGTGATCTTGCGGGTAACGAATTCCTTACCGCGCAGTGGAGACTCGTGGTTGAAGAGAATACCGCTCGCACCGAATATGCCGTAGGACTCACGGTAATTGACCGTCATCCAGTGGGCATACAGCTTGGCCACACCGTAGGGGCTGCGCGGATAGAAAGGAGTGGCTTCGGTCTGCGGTATCTGCTGAACCTTGCCGAACATCTCAGAGGTCGAGGCCTGGTAGTAACGAATCGCCGGGTTGACGATACGGATAGCCTCGAGCAGGTTCACCGCGCCAACACCGGTAATTTCAGCGGTGGTGATCGGCTGATCGAAGGACACGCCGACAAAACTTTGTGCGGCAAGGTTGTAGACTTCGGAGGGCTGCGCGCGCTGCATCAGGCGGATGCTCGATGACAGGTCCGTCAGGTCATGCTCGACCAGCTCCAGTGAGGGGTGCTCGAGCACGCCGACCTCCTCAAGTCGCCAGAAGTTGACCGAGCTGGTCCGGCGATAGGTGCCGTAGACCTTGTAGCCCTTGTTCAGCAGCAGTTCGGTCAGGTAGGCGCCGTCCTGGCCGGTGACGCCGGTGATGATCGCGGTTTTACTGTTCATGCTCATTCCGTTGTTTTTCTTCCAAAGCCCGTGCAGATTCGCCACGAGCCAACCAGAGATTAACGTTGGCAACGCTCTGCTCGGACAAGCCGCCGGCCCAACGATTCAATATCAAAAGATTAGTGATGAAATCGTACTGCGCCTTGAGCAGATCACGCCGAGCCTTGTATTCATTCTGTACCGCAGTCAGCACGTCAACCGCGTTGACGACGCCGAACTCGAAGCCGCGCTCGGCAGCCACGCTAGACCGCTCTGCAGACTCCAGCGCATTACGTGAGGCACGAATTTTTTCGATGCTGGCCTGAGCGGTTAGGTAGGCGCTGGTTGTTTCCTTGACGACTTCTCGCCGCACCGCCTCCATCTGCTGCTCGGTGGAAAGCCGGTCGTTGTAAAGCGCGCGGCTACGGGCCGAGGTGGAGCCGCCACTGTAGATCGGGATCTGCACGCCAAGGCTGGCGACATAGCTATCCGAGCGAGGCGCAAGGGTGTTGTCGTAACCGACATCGCTGCGCTGAGCGCTGAGGTTGAGACTTACCGAAGGGTAATGCCCACCCCGCCCTTCACGAAGGGCGGCCTCGGCAGCCGCCAGAGCCTGTTCCTGGGCCTTGAGCGCAGGGTTCGCGGCGACAGCACGCTCGACCCAGACGCTGACGCTTTCGCCCGGCACCTGCAGCTCGACGTCCTCGCGTATACGACTGAGGCGCTCGGTCACGGGGCGACCGATGATTTCGGACAGCTCCTCGCGGCTGACGCGTACCTGATTGCGCGCCTCGACCTCCTGCGCAGCCAATGCATCGACGCGCGCCCGCAAGTCGAGTACGTCGGTCACCATGGCGAGCTGTCGCTCGTACATTGCCTCGACACGGTCAAGATTCTTCTGTGTGGCACGGCGCTCGGCCTGAACCAGCTCCAGTTCGTCGTCCGACGCCAGGGCAACAAAATAGCGCTGCGCCAGATCAACGGTTGCTTCCGCCTGCGCATCTTCCGCTTCGTACTCGCCCTGCCGCGCCCGGGCCTTGAACTCCTGGTAGTTCTCCCAGGCCTGCTTGTTATACAAGTGCTGGCTTAGCGAGAGAGCGTAGCGCTCGTTGTTGAAGCTTTCGGTGTAGGTTTCCACGTCGCGGTTGGTGCGGTTGAAACTGCTGCTGGCGGTGACCTGCGGCAGCAGTCCGCCGAAAGCTTCGCGTTCGCGCTCCTTGCCTGCCTGAGCACGAGCGTAGGCGGCGAGGACACGCGGATCCTCAAGGCGGGACTCACGATAGAGTTGCATCAGGTTGGCAGAGTAGGTCGAGGCCGTAACCTCACCCGGCGGCGCCGCCGGTGATTCGGCGGCCTGGGCATGAACGAGGCCGAAGAACAGGCTGAAGCAAAGAGAAGCGAAGCAGCGCACCATCAGTCCTCGATCAATGATCTGGCAAAGGCATCGGTCGCCGGCTGCATCAAATACTGCAACATGGTCCGGGTGCCGGTATTGATCAGTACCTCTGCCGGCATGCCCGGTTGCAGCGTAAGCGAGCCCAGCGCCCGCGCGCCCTCCTCGGTCAGCGCGACGCGCGCCAGGTAGTAGGGCATGCCCGTTTCCTCATTGATCAGGCGGTCCGCCGATACATGCCGGACAACACCCTTGATCACCGGTGTTGTCGAACTCTTGAAGGCACTGAAGCGGATATCGGCGGGCTTGCCCACGCTTACACGGTCAATGTCGATAGGCGACACCTGAGCCTCGACGATCAGGTCGGATACCGAGGGCACGATATCCAGTAGCGGAGTAGCTGGGCTGACGACACCGCCGATCGTGTGGACCTTCATGCCCAGGATCATGCCGTCTTCGGGTGCACGGATGACGATGCGGCTCAGGCGATCTTCCAGAGCGGCCTTACGCTCCTGCAGGTCGAACACCTTTGTCTGCACCTCGGAGAGCTGCGACACCACCTCCGAATTGAAGTCCTTATTCAGCTGGAGTATCTGCAGCTCGGTCTCACTGATCTGCAACCGGGTCTTGGTGACTTCGGACTGATGGTCGGCAATCTCGGCCTTGAGCATGTCGAGGCGGCGCTGCTGTTCGAGCAGGCGCTGCTTGTCGACATAACCCTCTGCCAAGAGCTCCGTCAGTTCGCCAATTTCATCGCGGTAGGACTTTTCCAGATTGCGCTTGGTAGCGACCATTGATTGCAAGCCAGAAATCTGCTCCTGCAGCTGTCCGACACGCTTCTGCAGAACCGCGACTTCTCCAAGCCTTGAACCACGACGGGCATTGAACACCTGGGTTTCCCCGTCCTGGGCCTCGATCGCGCGATGGCTGCTGGTTTCGATCATTGCGCTGAAGTCGATCTGCTCCCGCCCGTCGCGCTCGGCCTGCAGCCGCGCTTCCATGGCCTGGGCAGCCACCAGCTGGCTGAGCGTCATGCCGTATTCGGCACGGACCTGGGTGTCGTCAAGCACGATCAGCGGATCGCCTGCAGCCACGACGTCTCCGTCACGGGCATGCAGTTCCTTGACGATGCCGCCTTCCAAGTGCTGGATGGTCTTGCGATAGGACTGCACGGTCACTACACCGGGCGCCAGTGCGGCGCTGCCTAAAGGGGCGAAGGTGGCCCAGGCACCAAAGAGCCCAAACGTCACGAAAACGATGGCAAAACCGATCAGGCGAGCCTTGCGGTCCGACGCCGGCAGGCTGGCAAGGCGATCTTCGATGGCATTGTTCATGCTGGTCATGATGGTCTCGGTTACGAGCGTGCCGCAGATTGCCCAGGCGTTACCTGGGCGATCTTCTGGGCGCTGGCTTGTTGCTTGTTGAGTTCGGCCATGACCTTGTCGCGCGGCCCATACAGGCCGATTGCTCCGTTGCTCATAACCAGCAGGCGATCGAGCTGGGCCAGGATGCTGGTGCGGTGGGTAATGATGAACACCGTGGCGCCACTGGCTTTGAGCTGCTGGATGGCCATGGCCAGTGCGCGCTCTCCGACCTCGTCGAGGTTGGAGTTGGGCTCGTCAAGGATAATCAGCCGAGGGCTGCCGTAGATCGCCCGCGCCAAGCCGACACGCTGGCGCTGGCCACCGGACAGGTTGACACCGTCCGAGCCGATCACCGTGTCATAGCCTTCAGGCAGTTGCAGGATCATCTCGTGCACGCCGGCAGTCTTGGCTGCCTGGATGACCTTATCCGGCTCTACTTCGCGGAAGCGGGCGATGTTTTCGCTGATGCTGCCTTCGAACAGTTCGATGTCCTGCGGCAGATAACCGACGTAGGGGCCCAGCTCGCGCTTGTCCCAATTATTGATATCCGCGCCATCGAGCCGCACGACACCATGCTGCGGTGCCCAGACGCCAAGCAGGGCGCGGGCCAATGTGGACTTGCCGGAAGCGCTCGGGCCTATGACACCCACTACCGAGCCTGCCGGTACGGCGAAGCTGATGTTCTTGAGAATCGGCGTCTTGGAACCGGGCGCACTGACGATGAGGTTTTCTACCAGCACATGGCCCTCGGGCGCCGGCAAGGACATGCGTTGCGGCTCAGCCTGCTGCTCGTCGAGGATTTCGTTCAGCCGTGCGTACTGGGAACGCGCCGAAATGAAGCCCTTCCAGCTGCCGATCATCAGGTCGATCGGCGCCAGCGCCCGACCGAGCAGAATGGAGCCGGCAATCATCAGGCCGGGGGTGATTTCCTGCTTGACCGCCAGATAGGCACCAATGCCCAGAATGAGCGACTGCGACAGCATGCGGAATGTCTTGGAGAACGAGGTAACCATTCCACCCTTGTCGCTAGCCTGCGATTGCAGCAGCAGAACCTGGCGCTGGCGCTCGCCCCAGCGCCCCATGAGCGTTTCCAGCATGCCCATGGATTCGATCACTTCGGCGTTGCGCAGATTCTTGTTGGTGTGCAGGCTCGCTGCGATGTTCTGCTTGTTGGCATCGGCGATGGCCTTGCCGGTCAGCTTTTCATTGACTACCGCAAGCATGAGCAGAACGATGGCGCAGCCGATGGCAAACCAGCCGTACCAGGGGTGAAAGAGGAACATCACGCCGATGTAGACCGGTAGCCAGGGGGTATCGAAAAAGGCAAAAAGACCGTTACCCGTGAGGAACTGGCGCAGCCCGGTGAGGTCATTAAGAGGCTGCGCCGACGCATCCATGCCACCGCTGTCCAGGGCCTTCTTGAAGCTCGCCCGGTAGACGTCACGGCTCAGCAGGATATCCAGCCGGGTGCTCAGGCGCACCATGATGCGCGAACGCACCCACTCCAGCGAGCCCATGGTGCCCATCAGAATGGTCATGATGAGCGTGAGCATCACCAGCGTAGGGATGCTGCCGCTGGTTACGACACGACCATAAACCTGGAGCATGTAGAACGACGGCACCAGCATCAGGGCATTGACGAAGAAGCTGAAGAAGCCGACCGAGAGGAAACTGCCCTTGCACGCTTTGAGCGCGGTCTTCAGGCTGTTTTCGCGAACATTACGCATGGATTCGGTACTGCCTGGCATATTCGAAAGCGGCGGAGTCTACCACCGTTATATCCACTGGAGAATGTAAACCGGGGCGGCACGATGAATGACGCCCTTGTCGGGACGCCGGAACGCAAGGTAGATTTCCGACCCGGGGCCTCATGCTGGCCTCTGTCCCATTTGGGCCGGCCCGATCGCTCAGCGCATTCAGGCAGCCCGACAACCTGCCTCGAGCCCGCATGCGCGTCCTTCACTTCTTCAAGACCTACCTGCCGGATACCACCGGCGGCATAGAACAGGTCATCTATCAGCTGTGCCAGGGCAACCGCGAACTGGGCGTCGAAAGCCGCGTGCTGACGCTGAGCCCTGACGCTTCGCCGCAACGCCGATGGGTCGCTGACCATGAGGTGGTCAGGGCCCGTCAGGATCTGTTCATTGCCTCCACCGGTTTTTCCCGGGAAGCATTCGCGTTGTTCAGCGATGCGGCTCGGCAGGCCGATATCATCCATTTCCATTTTCCCTGGCCGGTAATGGATCTGGTGCACTTCGTGAGCCGGCACAGGCGGCCATGCGTGGTCAGCTATCATTCGGACATCGTCCGCCAGCGCATGCTGCTCGCCTTATACAAGCCGCTGATGCAGCGCTTCCTGGCGAGCATGGACCGCATCATCGCTTCCTCGCCGAACTATCTTGAAAGCAGCGAGGTCCTGGGTCGGTTTGGCGGCAAGACGGTAGTCATACCCTATGGCCTGGATCGCCAGGCCTACCCCGAGCCTCCGACCGAGCGCCTGACCTATTGGCGCGAGCGCCTGCCGGCGCGCTTTTTCCTGTTTGTCGGCGTACTGCGTTACTACAAGGGGCTGGAGTATTTGCTCGAGGCGGTGGCTGGCACTGGCTGGCCAGTAGTCATCGCCGGCGCAGGCCCAGAGGAAGCCAACCTCAAGGAACAGGCACGCCAGCTAGGGCTTGATCATCTGATCTGGACCGGGCGGATAGCCGACGAGGACAAGGCCTGCCTGCTGCAGCTGTGCCACGCATTCGTCTTTCCGTCCCACCTGCGCTCGGAGGCATTCGGCATTTCCCTGCTGGAGGCGGCCATGTATGGCAAACCAATGATCTCCTGCGAGATCGGCACGGGCACGACATTCGTCAACCTGGACGGCGTTACCGGTATGGCCGTCCCGCCGGCCGACTCGCCCGCATTGCGACGGGCCATGGGCCAGCTCTGGGAGAATCCGGCTCTGGCCGCCGAGCTGGGCGCGAATGCGGCGCGCCGCTTCGAGGAGCAGTTCAGTGCGCAGCGCATGTGCGAGCAAACGGTACAGGTCTACCGGGACGTATTGCAGGGCCGCTAGAGCGAAACTCAGCGCTCGGGGACCAGCACGTCTACCCTTCGCCCCTTGGCCGCATAGGCTGACATAAGGCCCTCGCGCAGTTGCTGCTTGGCGCGCGCCTCGCCATGCACCAGCCGCACCTCGCTCGGCCAGCGCCGCATCGTGGTGATGAAGCCAAGCAGCCCATTCCGATCGGCATGCGCCGAGTAGCCACCAATGCTTTCAATACCGGCGCGGATGTCCAGCCGCTGGCCATCGAGCTCGACGTAGCCACCGCGAGGGCCGAAGCGCTGGATGGCGTGCCCAGGGGTGCCGGCAGCCTGGTAACCGACGAAAAGAACGTTGTGCCGCCGATCTTCGAGCATCGCCTTCAGATAGTTGACGATGCGCCCGCCGGCGCACATGCCGCCACCGGCGATGACCACGGCCGGCCGCGCCGTTTCGGCCAGGTGGCGGACCATGCTCAGATGCTGGTCGTGGCTGTCGACGGTGAGCAGCTGGTCGAATGCCATCGGATCGCGCCCCTCGCGCAGCCGACCCTGCGCTTCGTCATTCCAGAACGGGCGCAGCTCGCGGTATGCCTCGGTGAAGCGACTGGCCAGCGGCGAGTCGAGGATGATCGGCAGCTGCCGCCAGCCGGCACCAGACGCAGGGCCGGCCCCGGCATGGGCCTCGAAGATGATCTGTTCCAGCTCGTAGAGCAGCTCCTGAGTGCGGCCAATGCTGAAGGCCGGGATCAGCACGCTGCCGTCGTCGGCCAGCGCCTTCTCGATCAGTCGCTTCAGGCGTTGCCGGCGCTGGGTTCGATCCTCGTGCTGGCGGTCGCCATAGGTGCTCTCCAGCACCACCACGTCGGCGCCGGCCGCCACTTGCGGCGGGCGCAGCAAGGGCGCATGGGGCGCACCGAGATCACCCGAGAACAGCACACGCCGACGTGCCTGGCCAGGACGCCTGATGTCCACCTCGACATAGGCCGAGCCGAGGATATGCCCGGCGCGCTGCAGGCGGATGCGCGCCCGCAACGACGACGTGTCGCTGAGGGTGAACCAGCGGTTGTAGGGCAGCGCGATCAGACGCCGCTCGACGAGCGCGAGATATTGCTCGACCTTGTGCTGGTCACGACTGATGCCGAGACGAAAGGCGTCCTCGAGCACGATCGGCAGCAGCCGGGCAGAAGGCTCACTGCAGAGGATGGGGCCACTGAAGCCTGCGGCCAGCAGGTAGGGAATGCGGCCGACGTGGTCGATATGCACGTGGGTTGCGACCAGCGCACGAATGCCGGCCAGGTCGAACTCGATATCCAGACTGCCGGCCCCGGCCCGTCCCGGCGAGGTATCGGCCCCCTGGAACAGCCCACAATCGACCAGCAGGCTGAAACCGGTATCCAGGCGCAGCTGATGACAGGAGCCGGTGACGCCATCGGCGGCGCCGTGATGAAGGATTTCCATGACTCGTCCCTGAGTGTCGAAAACACAGGGGACCTTAGCCGGAAAATGCTGCAGCGGCCATTGGCCAGGTCACAGTTAACGACTGCACCCGCCAAACAATGGAGCCCATGGGCGGACTTGAACCGCCGACCTCTCCCTTACCAAGGGAGTGCTCTACCGCTGAGCTACATGGGCATCGCGAAGGGCGAGCACTCTAAGCGTCTAATGCAGGAAAATCAACAGGTTACAGGTCGCCTCGGGTAGCGCTGGGCGGGCAAGCCGGTGGATGGCTTCGGCCATCCACCCTACGCCCGCACAAAGCGAAGCTTCCCGCAGGGTGGATAGCCGCACAGCGTTAGCCGCGCTCATGACTAGCGCAGGCCCGCCCTCGCCGGTCACACCTGCTTGTAGATCACCGAGCCTTCGTCCTTGAAGCGCGAGGACTGCTCGGCGAAACCCGCCTCGATGGCCTTCTGCTCGTCGGTCAGGCCGTGCTCGGCAGCGTACTCGCGCACCTCCTGGGTGATCTTCATCGAGCAGAACTTTGGCCCGCACATGGAGCAGAAATGCGCCACCTTCGCCGATTCCTTCGGCAGCGTCTCGTCGTGGAAGGCACGCGCGGTGTCCGGGTCCAGGCCGAGGTTGAACTGGTCTTCCCAGCGGAACTCGAAGCGCGCCTTGGACAGGGCGTTGTCGCGAATCTGCGCACCAGGATGGCCCTTGGCGAGATCTGCAGCGTGCGCGGCGATCTTGTAGGTAATGATGCCGGTCTTCACATCATCCTTGTTCGGCAGGCCCAGGTGCTCCTTCGGCGTCACGTAGCAAAGCATGGCGCAGCCGAACCAGCCGATCATCGCCGCACCGATGCCACTGGTGATGTGGTCGTAGCCGGGGGCGATGTCGGTGGTCAGCGGGCCGAGAGTGTAGAACGGCGCCTCGTCGCAGCATTCCAGCTGCTTGTCCATGTTCTCCTTGATCATGTGCATCGGCACATGGCCGGGGCCTTCGATCATGCATTGCACGTCGTGCTTCCAGGCGATCTTGGTCAGCTCGCCGAGGGTTTCCAGTTCGCCGAACTGCGCGGCGTCGTTGGCATCGGCAATCGAGCCCGGACGCAGGCCGTCGCCCAGCGAGAAGCTGACGTCGTAGGCCTTCATGATTTCGCAGATTTCCTCGAAGTGGGTGTAGAGGAAATTCTCCTGGTGATGCGCCAGGCACCACTTGGCCATGATCGAGCCACCGCGGCTGACGATGCCGGTCACGCGCTTGGCGGTCAGCGGCACATAGCGCAGCAAGACGCCGGCATGGATGGTGAAGTAGTCGACGCCCTGTTCGGCCTGCTCGATCAGGGTGTCGCGGAACAGCTCCCAGGTCAGGTCCTCGGCGATGCCGCCGACCTTCTCCAGTGCCTGGTAGATCGGCACGGTGCCGATCGGTACCGGCGAGTTGCGGATGATCCACTCGCGGGTTTCGTGGATGTGCTTGCCGGTGGACAGGTCCATCACCGTGTCCGAGCCCCAGCGGATGCCCCAGGTCAGCTTGGCCACTTCTTCCTCGATGGAGGAGCCGAGCGCCGAGTTGCCGATGTTGCCGTTGATCTTCACCAGGAAGTTGCGGCCGATGATCATCGGCTCCAGCTCCACGTGGTTGATGTTGGCCGGGATGATGGCGCGGCCGCGGGCGACTTCGCTGCGGA
>Ga0209300_1001026_pt1 | contig 11841 bp, 26 predicted proteins | sample Shrwel_input2_RT_FD_187535 | JGI IMG/M metagenome (GOLD analysis project Ga0209300, IMG submission 187535) | Subsurface microbial communities from deep shales in Ohio, USA - Utica-3 well 1 S input2 RT (SPAdes) (version 2) ... | reverse complement strand
TACGGACAGTTAAGCAGTGTGTAAAGACTTTTCACCTTCCGTTAAAAATTTTTCTGGTTTTATTTCTTTCATCTTCTACAGAAATCAATCCGTCTTTAACTAAGCACCCTTGGACATACCCCAACCATCTATTCTTTTTTGTATGTGTCATATAGCGGTCTAGTGTAATCTCATATAACATCCACAATAAATGTGGAAGTGATGTTGGATTATCTTCATCTTTCTCATACGTCACATAGTGTTCTTCTTCTAATAGTTTGATATACTTTTGTGCAACAGTGACTTCAGGATCAAACAGTTTATGATTTTGTTCATCACGCTCCTGATTATAATTTTTGATTTCCTGTCTAAGACGACAAATTGTTCCACTGATATGATGGCGAAGATTAGTTGGTGCCACACCATCATTCAATTCTTCAAGCTCTTTCAACCGAGTCAGTAAGCTCAGTTCAATATTTTCATCATTAAGCATATTCCACCTTAGTATATTTCTATAAATAATATAAAGATTAACTACAACATCAAATAGGATATTTAGTAAATGCCCATCATAAGAAATTTACGAAAATTCAGCAAAATTCATATATCAAAAAGACAACAAGTATTAGAGTCTCTTTTTACGGACTATGTGCGAGGTCAAACCTACAAGATCAGTGGAGTAGACCCGAATGACTTTTCAGTACCGCTTACAGGATTTGAACCAAACTTTAACGGTACACCGATCAGTAGTCCGTATTGGTCTACTCGTAGTGCTAGTAGGGCATATCAAGATGACCTTTTAATAGAACAGTCACTATCTGATACCAACACCCATAGCCCATCCGACTCTAATAATAATTACACCGGCTTCATCTTTAATGAAGCGACAGTTTCTACGGTTTTTATTCTTAAACCAATGCGCTCGGGTTCGAAAATATTTTGGCCTCATACATTTTATGTGATCGCATCTAATGACGGTGTTAACTATGATACTATATCAGAAACATTTTCTGCGCCGTATTTACAGGAGTCATCAGATGAGCAAACTATTGCGTTGTATGATATAAATCCTGATAAAACGGCATACACTGAGTATAGACTTAGAATGATAGGCAATTCATATAACAATACCTATCAATATATAGATGCCCTACACTGGTATTAAAAACTTTTGAGTTGGGAGTTGAACCCAAATAGATACTTGATGTATCTGCACCACCACCGTTTCGCAATAACGCTCTTGGTACTCTCAAAATAAAACATGGTGCCTGACAACCGCTCTTACCAAGTATAGCTAGAAGCCCAACTGAGGGAATCGAACCCCCACCATTGCCAGTATAGTGATAGTCTACATGCGGTCACCTAAATAGGGCAACTAAAGCAACCTCACATGCGCCCCCGCTTTCGCGTTTAAATTGGGCGATCACACACCAATAAAAATATAACAGAAAGTACTTACTTTCCGTGTTCTAACAACCATTTTTAATAAAAGAAAATCACATCACATGAAATTGTATATAACACGTCATTCATGTGAGTCTAAAAGCCTCGCGATCTTCTTCATCCCAGAATTCACATTCACCCCACATTTCGATACCTTCACAAGGATGTTCATCGGAACATCGTACTGCACATGGCAACTCATCAATCATTTCCAACATGATATCCCAATACTCTGAGCGCGGCCCTGAGTACCATTCCGGACCACACATAGTGTGAGTCTCAAGTTCCCAATGATGCCCTTCAGGAGCATCTAGTTGAGCCTGAAAGCTAAGTCCTTCGTCAATAATGACAAGTGTAGCACCGGGAGTTTTCTTCTCAAGTTCCTTGAGGACTTTCTGTTTAGTAGCCATCATAAACTCCTAATTATTGAATAAGACGATTTAAGGCCAGAAGTTCATCCACCCTGCCCCAACATGGGTCCGCACACAGTATCTATTTTACTAATTTTACAGAACTACAAAGTCGATGTCAATAGGGTTTTCAAAGAACCGTCACAAACCCATGCCCCACCTTGCCATTCTCAACATTATAAAATGTATTAAATGATTTGTCATTAATTTTTAAATTACTGTCGTATCGTATACGAACGATATGATTATTCCTCTCTGGCAACCTAGCCATATTCAGGTTGTTATGATGAACAACGTCAAGGTAGTTTGTACCAGCCTTGACTTTTTTAATACTTTTCTCTGGAATCATAAGCTTAAGCTTCCTGAAACTTTTTATATCATTACAAACAAAAGCAAACGTTCCGATGGTTATCAGATTTTTCTTTCCTGATGCTTTATACACTTCAAATTCAATCGGATGGATATAACCATATTCAGAAAAAGAAAGCTGTTTAGTTTTAGATTTAGCATCTGATATAATATCATTAATAATTGCTTTGATATACATAGACGCTTTTTCTAGGGTCATAGGCTTGGTTTCGCCGCACACATTAAACCCAAAAAATATCAAAGACTTATCCATATATTCACCATGTAATTCTAGCTGTTATTTGAGCATCGTCACCAGTACATGCCATGACGCCAATTTTAATATTGTAGCCATTTACCCAACAAAGGTGCTTTAGCGTTTAGCATACCAATATTACACACACGATAGCCTTTACGATACAAATAGATTTTTTCTTTCCACATTTCAGGGACTATATAAAGTCTGTACCCCCACAGGTATGTGTTCGGTTAGTACGAATCATTCTTATGACTGATTGTCCACCAACTCAGTCCCAGAGTCTTCTACATAAATTTCATCATCCTCATTATACTCTGGGAAGTCGGTTATACCAAATGCTTCAAAAAGCCACTGTCGATTTGTTTTAATTTCCACTGGACCTACCGTAAACTTATTATCAAGATAGAAAGTTTGTGCCGTTTTGAGAAGTTCAACCATTTCTGTGTCAGTAAGATTAGATGTATCAATTACTGGCAATTCTTTAGGCGTTCCGTCATCTTCTTCGTGGATCACTTTACATTCAGGATAACGCTCTTGGAGATAGGCATACATATCTTCCATAGAATCCAGAATATCTTGGGTACTACCATATATCATAAACCCACGCTTTTGATCATCAGGGAACTTAATAGTCTGACCAGTAAGTGTGTGACCGTAGACTGCATTCATACCGTAGCTCATAACAAATTTTCCTACTATATTGATTGTTACATTCATAATAACATAGGGACGGTGCCTATGTAAACCATATTCATTATTTGTTTACCCGATCACATTCTTTTTTAATACTATAAAGTTTGGATTTCTCGATCATAATATTATTAGTAATCATGTGGTTTATGAACGTATCTACGTTATTTTTGCTATTAAGTAATGCGTCGTGTATCTTACAGCCAATTGTTTTATTAAACTCATAGGCACTGAAATCAACATCAGGAAAAAGGTAGTGTACGTATTCTCGTACATCTTCTGCCTCAATCTCACCAATTTCTATAGTGTTATCTACACGACCTTTGCGAAGAATAGCAGGATCAATATTCTCAATGTCATTAGTCGTCATAAATAAAATACAATCGTCCATCGGCACAATACCATCTAAGGCATTAAGAAAGCCTGTAAGTGTCAGCATTGAAAATGTATCGTTATTCCCAGAACTACCACTTTCGTTACCATCGTCTATAATTTCAGTTTCTTCCTCTGATGTTAAAGACTGAAATTGACGTTGTTTATAATCCTCAATTCCTCTGTCATGAGTGATTGAAGAGCTATCAAAGTCTTCGATGATAATTACTGAATTTTTAGGCGTGGTTGCAAACCCTGTGCGTAACATTTTGTCACTCACCATATTGATATTAACAATACATACATTCATATCAAAATGTGAAGCGATTGCTTTAATAAAGCTGGTTTTACCAGTCCCCGGCATGCCATACAGAATGTATGATAGCTTATAGGGTATTGCTCGTTTATAAAACCATTCAGGATTATTTTTAAAATGTGTTATCTGCGAAATAATGTCATCTTTGATTTCTGAAGATATTGCAACACTTTCTATAGGACGCTTTGGTGTAACAGTGATCTTATCCCAACTACCATTATTAGTTAACTCATAAATGTTCAAGTCATTTGCATTTGGTTTCGGTGAGAATTCATTTAGAATGTCCTTGAATACATCATGTGAACGTCCGATAGTACCAATAGTCAATTCAAATTTTTCAAGAACTGATCCTGAACTTTCGAGTTTTTGTTTTCTCAACCAAAATAGCCTACCTTTGAAGAAAAATAAATGCACACCAAAACCCATACCTAACGCGGTACCAATACCATCGTCATTGACTTTACTTTCATAAGATAAGGTTCGTGTAAAGGTAGGAGTCATTCGATTCTCTAACCATGCAGTCATACGTTGCATAACAATTTCTTGTTCCCATCCACCATTATTAATGGTCACGGATGTTGTACACGAACGTTTTAAAAAATCCCATAATTTAGCGGGTACATGACGGCAGAGATAGCTTACAACTGTCAATACCCAAAGTGAAAGAGTACCAGAAAGAAAAGCATTTCCTCCCGATACCTCATTCATAAACTGCGTCCACGCAGTAATAATTTCAACTAACATATTTTGAACTCCTGCATGCATTCATTCGAGTAATATAAATACTACCATACCACAATAGAATATAGGAATCAAACATGAAAATGCAAAATATCGCGCCAAAAAGTGTTCGCTTTGGTCAATCATCATTCGACGGTAACTTTAGATATATTAAATTTGTCGTCGTTAACAATCATGGCGATGATATAACTACAGTAGGTGATATATCATACACAATTAACAATACGAGTCAGCCGAATGTACCTATGACTGACTTTATCACGGGACAGTACGAAGTAATAGATTGGAGCGGTTACTACAATCTAGATCCTCAATACGAACCATGGACGGCATTTGATGATGTTACCTCAATAAATGAGCGATGGTTAACTGATAATGCGGGTGAGCAATACGTCACATTAGATCTAGGTCAATATTTTAGTGTGTCTAATTTCACTGAAGTATCTATATTACCCGGTACTCACTTTTCAACTGATCTAACTACCCGAAGCATAAAAGATTTTAAAGTATTGGTGTCATCAGACAATAACACTTATACACAAGTACTAAGTGTTACAGGTGTAGATGGATGGCAGAGTAACGTAAGTAAAACGTTTACAATCACCTAATCTTTTAAAAATAATTCCTTAAATTGTTTCCATCGGGTTTTACTTGCACTTGCTTTAGGAACTCTCGCTTCAGGCGGGAGTTTTTTGATATATTTTTTACCATGTTCACAGGGCTTATTCAATGCCATACATACGGTGCAAATATTCTTCTCACCAGCATTTCTTAAATTCCATCCTTCAAAAGAGTTGCGTTCATGCTTGTATTCGTCTATGTGATCAAGACGCTGCATTTGTTTACGAGAGGCTTCTTTTTCTTCTCGCTTCTGATCCAAAAAATACAAAGTGTTGTTCGACACATACGGTTCGAAGTCTTTTTGCACCCTCAAAACATCTATTTCTACATTAGGAAACATTCGCTTCGCACTCACAATAAGAATACCACGATCAATTGCAGACTCAATTTCAGACAGATCATAGTCAAACCTATTCAAGTCGGACTCAGATAAAGGCCAACGTAGCATAAAGCGTTTGCTATGCTGGTATACTTTATTAATTAGTCGAATGTCTTTTTTACTTATTTTACTCATCTTGTTTTTCAAAGCCATACTCATTAATCATGTTGTTTACATATTCTTCGAGAAACTTTTCCGTATATTCATCACCATCTCCATTAGTAGGCCACCAGTTTGCTTTTGTGACAGTGGTTGCTACTAGGTTAAGAATAACTCCACGAGGCCAAGTATCAAGATCATTATATTGAAATTGATAAAGTTCTTCAATAGTATCGTCGTTACCACCGATATGATGATTCTCTACAATTGCTGCCCAAAGATGTTGAAGACTATTGCCTTTATCTTTAAACCCTTGAAATTCCGTCAAGGTATTGAGTGCTATTGGAGTTTGTCTAAGATCGTACATAGTCCATCTCCTTCAAAATGCCAAATGTGATTATTGGGCATTATACCACGAACAAATTCATACTGTAAATCTTTATTAATAGAATGATACATTTTCTTGTTTAGATGCTTATGAAACTCATCAACTGTCTTACCAAACATCCAGTCACCAAAACATTCATTGACGCGAATCCACATGGTGTTATTTTCTGGTAATCCTGAATATTGACTTCTGGTATTTGCCCCACCATCAAAGTTTAGTGGCCTTACCCAATCCATAGGACTGATTTTATCATGGCCTTCTAATATATGAACTGATATCATTCTGCTCTCCTGCCTTAAGATTATATTTTTCAATCATGTCATCCCAACATCTCATAGGATAATAACAACTAGACACAGGATAACGTCTTCCACAACATTTTTCGGAACAATAAAGTTATTACTACCAATGTTATCAAGTTTAGACAATTTCACTTTTCCAAAATCATATAACTACATCTACATTAGCAAGTATTTATCATATAGTGTGCTGTTACGCCAAAAGAGAACTCTGTATGTTACATTTTATTTATGCATTGTACATGTTACTATCCCCATTTTCCCATCCCAAGACCACGTATATATGCCACTTTTGTAATACAAAGCCCGACATTGTTACGCTTAAACCGACGATGGTGGTTCGCCCCACTCTTTAAAGGTACTAGTTTTACCTAGCAGGATGCTTTTTGTAACATTCTTTCAGTTACTTTATTACACCCATGGCTGCTTCTAAGCCAACCTCCTATATGATTTTATTTAAAAACTTTGATTAGCCGCGTTAATACCAATCCACATACTCATCAAATCATCACGATCAATCATTGGAAAATCATGATGAACTTCATCAATTGCACCAAGCATCATTTCGTGATCATCGTATACAGCTACCATTCGGTGTGCTGCTTTAACAATATCTGATTCTGGCCCTTTTTCAAGACTATATTTATAATCGTCTACATCCGACATATCAATCTCCCAATATACTTTAATACCAATTACGTTCAATATAAGCAATCTGCTCTTGAACCACATCCATGTTATACTCATGCTTACATTTACTTACTTCACCATCTTCGTTATAAACAACAAACTTTGTACCTTTGATATATGAGACATTATTGATGCAATCTGTATATTGCGTCTTTACGACAGTCTCGACATTCGTAATTGGTACGTTTTTCACAGACTCAACAGATTTTTCATCACCGATGGACTTTACACCAACCATCACTAGTGATGCAACAACAAGAAATGTCACTCCCAGCGCAATGTTGGTCTGCTTACCAAAACTAATATTTTTAAACAATTTGATCATTGTGATTCACCTATATGTTTATGTTCATGTATGTTTAGCATATGGATTAGAGTTGTGACTTACTTGCCAAGCTGACCCCAATCTTCTTCTTGTACGACTTCATTACCCACGTCTTTCATTTCCATCCACTCTTCGTATTCTTTATTGGCTTCTGCATCATACTCTGCTTGAGCATCACACTCTTCAACTAAATCTTCCAAACGATAACCCATAACACTACTCCTGTTGTAAATAGATAAAGGACATAATATGTTCATCCTGTCCGTTAGGATTGTACCAGATATCTTCAGACCTTGCCATACAAGGATACTGATCTGGATAGCTTCTAGGACAAACACAGTACTCGCCATATCCTTTTGATGCTGGATATGATGATTTAAAACTTTGCTCATCTTCAAAATAAGTATAGCCTTGTTCTTCCAAGAAGTCTATAAGCTCTACGTTCATCATATCAATCACTAATTTATCTACAAATTTATTTGATAGCATTATACTTACCATGTTTACTTCTAAGTATTGGGAATATTCTATCATTAGAGTACATCCCAACACAATCGTAATTAGCAGAAATAAAACTACAGAAGCTTTCGAACTCATCCAATCGGATATCAATCTTTTTCATTCCAGTCTTACCTTCAATTACACATAGTGCTGGAATAATGTTGTATCCTTTCTGAGCCTTTTCTATCTGTGGATAGAAAGCATCTTCGATAGCAATATACATATTACTTTTCCTGTAGTTCAGGAATTTTAGTATCTTCATGATATCCTAAGATATCATACTTACCATCTACTCTATTATAAAAATCTTCAAGGTCATTGATGTCTACAGTAAATCGCAACAATCCACCGTCACCGGATTCTAATACATCTTTATCAACACCATAAACGATAAAGGTATCATTGTCAGGCTTGGCGTTAATTTGATCTGAAAATGCTTCTTCTACTTTCATGCTAACTACCTAAAAATGGAGCCGCCAGAGAGAATCGAACTCCCGACATCCTGATTACAAGTCAGGTGCTCTACCAACTGAGCTATGACGGCAACTATTATCTAAGTGTAAAACTATTTATAGATTCTGTCAATACACTTTTTAAAATTTGTTTTTCTAAACAACTTACGTTAATATTACAACTGAAACTAACTTCTGTCAATACTTACTGACGTAATTCATTTAACTTTTTTATATCTTCAGGGTCAAGATATTTATATGTAATATCAATGACATCAACATCTGTCATTTCACGATATGTTCCATCAGAAATAATGTAACTATCTTCAAATCCTTCATCAATAAAGAAGTCTCGAATATTATTCATAACAGTAATTTGATGATTAATTTCAACCTCATAACTATCATAACCCATGACATAATAGTCGGGCATAAAGCTTACATCATGTACGCCATAGTTTTCTTCATTCTCTGAAATCATTTTATAAAAACGATTACTTTCCGCACAATCACCATCAAAGTATTTAATAAGTCGTTCACCTTCGTCTGTAGTGATTTTAATTAAATACACGGCTGCTACGGACTCATCGTAACCAGTAGTATCTTCCTGTTCAAACGTAAAAATAAAAAGATAGTTATTCATCACTAGTCTCCGAAACTGTGTCTTCCAAGTGTTTAAAAACCCAAAAGTGTTTTTGACTACAATCTGGGTCGTAATATTCAAACTCATCAGTTTCTTCTACATAGTCAACACCCCAGAAGCTATTAACACTTGTTTGATTCCACGCTATGTACGATAAGTTTTCTATCCCGATTAGTTCAACTAGACCTTCAATAGCTTCTGCTTGTTCGGAATAGTTACTATTAGGATGTTCTTCACCATACTGTTTAAAAGCTTCTACCAAATCTTTCCATCGGTGGGGCTCAACGGTAGCATAATCCATAGTGGAAGCAAGTACTATCATATCGTGTGGCTTCATAACACCGGGATGTCTGGTGTAGTAGTTCCAAACTTCCATCTGTTCGTCACATTCGAAATGAGGGAAGTGGTCGTATCCTGCGTAACGTCTTGCTATATCATTCCATACATACATAGCACCACGAAATGCATTTTTAAATTCTTCACAGTTACAATTTTTGTCTTTAGTAACAAGATACAGTTCAGTACAACTCATGGTAATTCACCTGTTTTCAGCCATTCTTCGTAACGATATAATTCCCATGCCATTTTTTCTAAAGCATCGGCTTCCTTTTCGTTACTAGGTTTAGGGAAATGCTTATGGCCTTCTGATAGTGCAATACGCATACTTTCTAAAAGATCAACCACATCTTCATGGGTTTCGACAAGTTCAGTGAATTTTTGACTCATAAAACTGCCTTATGAAAATTTTTCAATAATGAGGTCTGCCCAATCCAAAAGGACGTAGGTGTCTGAGAAATCGGCTGGCATACCAAACTTTGTCATTGGATTATCAGCCATAGACATATAAGCTTCACGACAGGCCGTGAGGGCTTCTAGCTTCACATCTTTGTCACGAACGGTAGAAAGGTTCGTCATAGTATTATCTAGTCTCTGACGAAGCTCTAGAAGCTCTTCTTGAATTTGTTCTTCAGTCTTCGCGTTTTTGTCTACTTCAAGTTCATTCATATTATTCACCATCTTCTTTTCCATACTCTTCATGCAGTTCAGCGCATGAGTTACGAATACCATCGACATAACGCTGATTGGCTTTATCAAGTTCAGACCATTGCTCATAAGGAACAACATTATCTTTAAAGACTTTATCTTCTTTTTCGTGAAGTTCTTTTTTCAGTTTCTTAAGAACATCTGAATCTTTAAATGAGTTAACCATTTCAATTCTCCAAAAAATATTTTAATACAGAATACCAGTTTATGAATTCTTAGTCAAAACATTTTTACTTCGTCTTTATTGATTTTCTTTTGAGTATAAAACATTAGCGCCTGATAGTACCTTGGGCTTTTCAACTTTAGATAATTTATATCACTGGAAATGTCGGTAAGATCAACGACTATCCCGACAGTAGAATAATGTCCAGACCCAGAACCTGTTCTTGAACGTACTTTACATGTTGCCATATTAAATATTCCAACTTTCGTTAATTCTTTTTTAATTGCTGGAATATACTCATCATCTACTTCCCGATGATTATGGTGAGACGTTGTGTTACGTACACCCACATATTCTTTCATTAGAGATACACAACCTTCACCTAAAAGACCTAACATACATTCTATCTGTGCGTTATCGATACCCGTACTAGTGTAGTATCTAACTAATAAACTATATGCTATTTCAAATTTTACTACAAATCTATCAGACATACTACCAGCCTACCGATGTCCTCATTCTTTCAATCCATGATTTCCTTTTTGGCTTCAACGGCAGTTGTCTTAACATTGCATTAAAAACATGAAGATACAAAAGTTTTCTAAGGTCTTTGCATATTACTTTTCTTTCTTCTAACCCATCCAGAACAAACTCGGTAACAGCCTTATGAATATCTTCACCATCGTGTTCTGCCAATTCAAGATACTCTCTAGGAATCAAAAACTTATATTCAGGACCATCTAGTTTTATAGACACTTCATAGTCTGCTCTCCAAAAGAGCCTTTCTATCTGAGACATAATACAATCCTTAAAAAATTAAAACCAAGCCGCCTATAAACATAGCTATAGGAAGAACAATGGCAAATATACATACACTAGCTCCTAACGCAAATGTAAGCTTAGAAGCATTAGGATCGTCAGATGCTCCCATTACTCCTGCCATTATAAGAATTGGTGACACAAACATTCCTACAGGAAATGCAGCAATAACTAATACGATACCAAGTAATACCCACAACATTTTAAAATTCCTCGCTATAATTTTTACCATCAGCTAGTGAGTGAAGTACATCCCAAATCAATTCAGAAGATGAAATCAATGTCCATATAGCAATATCTGTTTTCTCGTTGCCAGTAACATCATGTTTGCGAAAGTATGGCTGGATACTAGAAATGGAGTCCTTTTCAAAAGGGAGATTTTTTTCAATAGCTTCGAAATTGGCCATTAACAAATAGTATAAGGCAACATCACCAGAGTATTTTTTATAGTCCTTAAGAGAATAAATTTTAACAGTTTGACGAAAAACTTCCACAAAAGTTGAGAAATTGAATTCTAGAGGACTATTAGTAAACTCAATACTTGCCTTATTCATTTTAAGTAGCCTTTTAAACATCGCCTGAAATGTTATCCTTTAAACCTTTAACAAAATCTTTATCATCCAAGTTTGCTTGATCGCATAGCTCACGAATTTCTTGGGTCTTCATAACAATTCTCCAATAAATGTGGAGTAAATATTTCCTAATCTTACGCAAAATAGATCCCACTGTCAATCTTTTTTAAGATCTTAATTTCTACTACTATTAAATAAGAACCGTTATCAATAAAACTCTGACCTAAAAGTCTAACCTATTTCTTATTATTTCTATATAAAGAAAAAGTAAGAGTTTTAGTTATAGAT
>Ga0209300_1001023_pt1 | contig 11879 bp, 10 predicted proteins | sample Shrwel_input2_RT_FD_187535 | JGI IMG/M metagenome (GOLD analysis project Ga0209300, IMG submission 187535) | Subsurface microbial communities from deep shales in Ohio, USA - Utica-3 well 1 S input2 RT (SPAdes) (version 2) ... | reverse complement strand
GGCAGAAAATGATAGAGAGGTTTTTTCTCGATCGGATCAATATTAGCAGCAGCTGTCTTCCCGTAATTAAGAGCATAAAGTGTTCCTTCTTGATTTTCTCTTACTCGACAGATACCTCTATTTCCTTCTTTGATCACACATCTGTGGCTGCAGACAGCACATTTAACCTTCTGGTCATCCAACTTCTCATAAAGCATTGCTTCTTTCATAATTAATCACCTCTGAAATTATAATTTACTGTAAAATATAAAGAGTTAATTAAAAAAGATATTTGTCTGACTTTATTGATTAAAATTAATTATCTACAGGACCAAAATTAAATAAGAAACTCAACTGATCACATATTTATTTTATCAAAGATTTAATGAAATTACTAGATTCTGATCCTGCAGTATTAATTAAAGACTGACATTACTGATAGAAAAATATCAGCAAGGCTAAACTTAATCATTTTCACAAATCTTAAAACACCAGTTTGCGACATAATGCTGTCACACCCCTGTGTTATTCTTTAAATATACTAATCAAAAGTGGATAAAATAATAAAAAATCAGGGGGGTTCAAAATGAAGAATAAAAGTCGGGCGAAAAAAACTCAATCCTGGATCAATCAAATAAAAGCTTATCAAAAGAAGGTACCAGATCTATATAATGAAGATGTTAAAAAGTCAGATTCCGAATTTAATATTAACCACTATTTTGATATTCTTGAGAATATTAAGTTCAAAGAATCCTGGCTGGCAGATTATCTTTATTTTAAAGTGAGATCTTTTTTTATTATGATTGTGTCAGGATTCTGTTTACTTTAAAAAATTTTGAGTTAATGTCATAATGGCTGGTGGTTAGTGTAAATTATTTGACAATTCAAAATCGGTATGTTAATCTATAATAGAAATAAAATATTTTTTTATTTTTTAAAGGTATGAGGACTGTTGACAGAAAACAGAGGACTTAACAAAGGAAGGTGCTATAATGTCTGCGCAAAGAAAAAGAGAGCCGCTTTATGTTCAAATAGCAGAAGAATTAAGAGATGAAATTATAAATGGTATTTATAGTGATTCAGAAAAACTGCCATCTGAAACTAAATTATCAGATAAGATGGGGGTTAGCAGAACAACGCTTCGAGAAGCTGTAGGTATTCTTGAAAAAGATGGTCTGGTAGATAGAATACATGGTGTAGGGACAATCATAACCAGATCAAATATTCCAGTAAGTGGAGGCGCAGAAAGATTAAAAAGCTTTACTAAAAGTATTGAAGAATTAGATATGAATCCAGGAACAAGTTATAAAAATTTTCGCTGGGAGAAAGCTGATGCTAAAATTGCTGAAGCCTTAGATATTAAAAAGGGTTCGCTGGTAGCTGTTTTAGAGAGGGTAAGAACTGGTGATGGCAAACCTATGATGTATACTGTGGATAAACTGCCTATTTCAGTTATAGGTTCAGATTTTACCATTGAGGATATGGGAGAGTCACTGTTTGTTTTTTTAAAAGAAAAAAGAAACGTTAACCTTAATTATTCAGAATTACAGTTAAGAGCAATTGCAGCAGAAGCAGAAGTTGCTCAAAGATTAAAACTAAAGCCAGAAGCACCTGTGTTAGCTGCTGAAGAAAAATATTTTGATGATCAACAAAAACCTTTGATTTATTGTGTAAATATATTCAGAACAGACTTATATCACTTTAAGATAATTGGCAGATCTGAATAGCTGTTTAGGGGGAAAATGAATGAATAAAAAAATATTAGTCTATGGACCTGTTTTTGCAGATCTCATTTATTCTAAATTGGATGGAAAACCGAAAGTTGGTAAAGAAGTATTTGCTAAAAACTTTTTGGTAACTTCCGGCGGCTTATCGATTACAGCAGTTGGGTTGGCCAGATTGGGTTTTCCAACTAAATTAATAGCAGAGGTTGGAAATGATCATTTTGGCAAACATATTCTAAAAAAACTTCATTCAGAAAAGATAGATGTCAGTGATATTGAAATATTAGAAAATGCCCAAACTAATATTTCTACTGCTTTTGTTTACAACAATGATCGTGGATTCATTACCAGGATGGGCTCTAGAACTGATTTAGAGAAATTACATATTAAGATTATCTCAAAGTTCAAAAAAGGTGATGTAAGTCATTTTCATACTTTACTGGATTTTGATAAAAATATCTACAACTTATTACAGGAAGCTAAAAAATATAAGATACGTACTTCTTTAGTAACTGGCTGGGATGGTGCTAAAAAATATACTGAAAATAGAGAAAATTTAGTTAATATATTTAAATATACAGATTATTTTTTCTGCAACCTCTTAGAAGCAAAAATACTTACAGCTTTAGATAGTAATAAAGATATTTTATATAAATTTAGAGATTGGGGGGTGAGACCTGTAATCACCCTTGGAGCTGAAGGAGCAGTGACAATTTCTGATAATAAAATAATATATTCAGCTGTTCCGCCTGATGTTGATTTTGTGGACCCGACAGGTGCAGGTGATTCTTTTGCTGCTGCATTTATTGCTGGTTTAGAAAAAAATTATAAATTTGAGAAATGTCTAAAAATTGGAGTGTTTTGTGGATCTAAATCGACTGAAAAAATCGGGGGGTCAACTGCATTTCCAAAATGGGAAGAAATAGAAGAATTATAAAGGAGGATTTTAATGAAAGTTGTTATAGTAGGTGGTGGTGGGGTAAGAACTCCACAGGTTGTTAACGGACTTTTAGCAAAAAGCAGCAAATTAGGTTTAGATAAGATTACATTACTTGATATTGATAATAAAAGATTAGAGTCAATATTTAAAGTTGTAAATGAGATAAAAAATTCTTATAGTGCTAATAAAAAGGTTGATATAAATTATACAACTGACAGTAAGAAAGCTTTTGAAGAAGCTGACCTAATATTATTTACTATTAGAGTGGGAAATATTCAATCCAGAATTATTGATGAGCAAATCCCATTAAATTATGGAGTTGTAGGTCAGGAAACAACAGGTCCAGGTGGGTTTGCAATGGCTATGCGTACCATTCCTGTAATTTTAGATTATATGGAATTAGTTGCTGAAGTGGCACCAGATGCCTGGGTTTTAAATTTAACAAATCCTGCTGGGTTAATTACACAGGCCTTAAATGATGCAGGTTATGAAAAAATTATTGGAATTTGTGATTCTCCTTCTGGGCTCACAGAGGATATAGCTGAGGCTTTAGAATTGCCGCATTCTGAGCTCTGGTTTGAATATTTTGGACTAAACCATCTCGGCTGGATCAAGAAGATTAAACACAAAAATAAAGATATAACAAAGAAAGTATTTGCAGATGATAGAGCACTTCAGAGACACGGAGAAGCAATGATTTCTCCAGATTTCATTAGACGTTTAGATTTAATTCCAAATGAATATCTGCTTTTTTATTATCAAAATACAAAAGTAGTTAATAAAGTTAATGACAGTGGGTTGTCCAGGGCCCAGTTAATTAATTCTTTAAATGAAATATTATTTAATAAATTAGAAAATCTGGATTCTGATTCTGAAATAGATGCCTTAACTCAGTATCAGCGCTATATTGAGTCGAGACATGGAAGTTATATGCAGATTGAAACTTCAGGTTTTGCTAAAGAAAATATTGCAGAAAAATTGTGGAATGAGTCAGCAAAAGAAATTACTGATGGTTCATACATAATTGATCAGGAACCAGGTGGTTATGCAGCAATTGCTTTATCAGTTATTAAGGGTATAAGAGGTCTGGAGCCCACTACTATGATTTTAAATATAAAAAATGAAGGAGCTATTTCCTGCCTGGAAGAAGATGATGTAGTTGAAATTCCATGCTATGTTAATGGTAGTGGAATTTATGGTATTACTGTTGGAGAAATTCCCGAACAGGCAAAAGGACTGCTCCAGGCTGTTAAAAGTTTTGAAAGATTAACAATTCAGGCCAGTAAGGATAAAAGTTATAATAAAGCCTTACAGGCACTAACCATTCATCCTTTAGTACCTGATGCTGTTACAGCTCAGAAAATACTGGATGACTATCTAGCTGAACATGGAGATTATTTTCCAGATTTAAAGTAGTAAAAGGAGGAAATTATGAATATAGTATATATCCATACTCATGATACCGGCCGCTATATTAAACCTTATGGTCACAATATTCCAACTCCAAATTTAATGAAATTTGCTAAAGAGGGGACTTTATTCAGACAGGCACACAGTACAGCACCTACCTGTTCACCGAGCAGAGCCGGGATGTTGACTGGAATGTCTCCTCACAGATCTGGTATGATAGGACTGGCTCACCGCGGCTTTACCTTAAATGATTACAATAAACATATTGTAAATCATTTAAATAAATATGGTTATCAAACGGTTCTTTGCGGAATGCAGCATGTTGCTCCAGAAGCAGAAATGATTGGCTATGATAAGCTGATTGGAATAAATGAGTTTGGAAAAATGGACGATCTGGAGAACGCCAGGAGTGCAGCAGAATTTTTAAAAGAAAAGTATGAGCAGCCCTTCTTTCTTTCATTTGGAATGGAATATACTCATAGAAAATTCACAGAAATTTCTGATGACATAAATTCTAATTATATAAAAACTCCATTTCCGGTATTTGACAATGATCAAAATCGAAAAGATATGGCTAGATTTATGAGCAGTGCTAAAAAAGCTGATCTGGCTGTGGGGATTGTCTTAGACGCTTTAGAAAGAAATAATTTAAGAGCTGAAACTTTAGTCTTTTTTACCACCGATCACGGTATTGCTTTTCCTAATATGAAGTGTAATCTAAATGATTCTGGGACAGGGGTTTCCTTAATAATGGACTATCCCGGCAATAAACGGCGGGGAGATGTTATTGACTCTTTAATTTCTCAACTTGATGTTTATCCGACTATTTGTGATATTTTAGGAATTGATCAACCTGACTGGCTGGAAGGTAATTCAATGGTCCCAATATTTAATAATAATAAAGAAGAGATACGAGAGGAATTATTTGCAGAGGTTACATATCATGCAGCTTATGAACCAATGAGATCAGTGAGAACAAAAAGATATAAATACATTAAATATTTTGATGAAGAAAATATTATACCAGCAAATATAGATGACAGTCCGGCAAAGGAATTTTTAGTTAAAAATAATTATTTAGAAAAAAACCATTCAAAGGAATATTTATTTGACCTATATTTTGATCCAGCAGAAAAAGAAAATTTAATTAATGATTCTGATTATAAAAAAGTTTATCAAAAATTAAAAGAAAAGCTTATTAACTGGATGGAAGAGACTGATGATCCTTTATTAAATTCAAAAGAACGAGTAGAAAAGCCAGAAGATGCAGTGGTCAATAAAAAAGAATGTTTAAGTGCAGAAGAGAACAATTTTGAATAGGGAGGAAATATTATGGCAAAGCAGAGCAGAACAAAACTTGTTATAGAGGAGGAAAAGGCTGCCTATAAACTTCTTCTACCGACTGTAATTATCCTGTTTATAGTTGCAGTATACCCTGTTTTACAGGTTTTTTATACAAGTACAACAGATAGAGTATTTGCCGGAAGCTCAGAAACAAAATTTATCGGCTTAGAGAACTATACTCAATTATTAGGTTTTATGGTGAGAGAATTACCGGCCAAAACTGATTCTGAAGGAAATCTTATAGTTGATTCAGAAACTGGAAAAAAAGAATTTAAACATCCAATTGATGTTTTACCAATGCGTCCTGTTCGTTATAAAAGTGCTTATCAAATTGATATATTTGGAAATAGATATGTTATTGGTGCCAGGAGTCCTGATTTTTTAAGAGCAATTGTTAATACAATATTATTTTCAATTATAGCAGTATCTTTAGAAACCTTATTTGGCTTAATTATCGCTCTTGTAGTTAATAGCAAATTTAAAGGTAGAGGCATAATGCGGGCCTTAATGCTGATTCCCTGGGCAGTAATCACAGTAGTCTCTGCCAGGATGTGGGAATGGATGTTTCATCCAAGCCGTATGGGTTTTTTCAATACAGTTTTATCTAAAATTGGAATTGGAAATGGTAATATTGCTTTTCTGGCTGCAGATAGCTTACAGCTCCCAAGTGTTATAGCTGCAGATGTCTGGAAAACTACTCCATTTATGGCTTTATTAATCTTAGCTGGTCTGCAGATGATCCCCCAGGAACTTTATGAAGCTGCCTGGGTTGATGGAGCAAATAGAGTAAAACAATTTATGACCATAACTTTACCACTGCTTAAACCTACTATTGCAGTGGCCTTAGTTTTCAGAACATTAGATTCTTTAAGAGTTTTCGGTCCATTTCAGGTAATGCTTGGATCACAAAAATATTCTATGGCTACTTATAACTATTACCAATTAATTGGTAATCGTGAAATGGGATTAGCTTCAGCAATTGGAGTAATTATTTTCATTTTAATTTCACTTTTTGCTTTCTTTTATATAAATATGCTGGGGGTTGATACAGAATGATGCCAGAAAACAAAGCTTTAAAATATATTACTAATATTGCTTTTATATTACTTTTAATATTAATCTCAGTTTATATTTTATTTCCTTTTTACTGGACAGTTAACTCATCTTTTAAATCAGAAACTCAACTGCAGATGATGCCAGCATCATTTTTGCCGACTGATCCAGATACGGGCAATATATCATTTAATTTAACTAATTATAAGTCAGTATTACAAAACAAAGAGTTTTTAATGGGGATATTAAACAGTATAATTGTTGCTACTGCTACTACCTTTTTAGCCTTATTGGCAGGTTCTTTAGCAGGTTTTGCAATGGGACAGTTACGGTTTAGAGGTAAAAAAATTACCCTTTATGTTATTTTATCAATGACAATGTTTCCTCAGGTAACAGTATTAACAGGCCTATATGCAGTGATGAGGGCCTTAAATCTTGAACCCAGATTAGGAATGATATTATCCTATATGATTTTCACACTGCCGTTTACTGCCTGGGTTTTGACTTCATTTTTTAAAGATTTACCCAGAGAAATTTTAGAGTCAGCAAGGGTAGATGGTGCTACATTTTTCCAGACCTTTAGATTTATTTTGTTACCACTAACAGCCCCAGCTCTTGTTACAACAGGGCTGCTAACATTTATTAGATCCTGGAATGAATACCTGTTTGCTTTAACATTTACATCTGCAAGCAGAATGTCCAGAACCGTTCCGGTAGTTATAGCTTATTTTACTGGTGCGACGACTCACCAGGAACCATTTGGGCAAATAATGGCTGCTTCTGTAATTGTTACAATCCCAATAGTAGTTTTAGTACTATATTTCCAAAGAAAAATAGTTAAAGGTCTTACTGCTGGTGCTGTTAAAGGATAAAAAGTAAATCTACAGAGGAAGGGAGGTTATAAAATAACAAATTAGAGAATTAGTAATTTAAATATTTAATTTTGTCATTAAAATTTTAAGGGGGAAAAATTAATGAAACGTAAAAAGTTAATTATTTTTACTGCTTTAGTTTTAGTTATTGCTTTTTCTTTTACAGCCTTAGCACAGGATGATAAGGTAGAAATCACAGTAGCTTCTGATACTGTTGGTGCTTCTTATGAATTAGCTCAAGAAGCTGCAGAGATGTATGAACAGGAAAACCCAAATGTTGAAGTCAATATTCTTGATACACCAAGATTAGCTAATGATCGTCTAAATCTATATCTACAATATTTTGAGCAGGAAAGCTCGGAAGTTGATGTTTATCAGATTGATGTTATCTGGCCTGGTGATTTAGAACAGCATTTTGTAGATTTATATAATTATGGTGCTGAAAAATATGTAGATGCACATTTTGAATCAATTGTAAAAAATAACACTGTAGATGGTAAACTAGTTGCAATGCCATTCCAGATTGGTGCAGGTCTGCTTTATTATAGAACAGACTTATTACAAAAATATGATCTTGAAGTTCCAGAAACCTGGCAGGAATTAGATCATGCTGCAAGAGTAATTATGGAAGGAGAAAGAGAAGAAGGAAATCAGGACTTTTGGGGCTTTGTCTGGCAGGGAGATAATTATGAAGGTTTAACCTGTAACGCCCTGGAATGGTTCTATTCTAATAATGGGGGACGTTTTATAAGTAGAGATAAAAAAGTAACTGTCAATAATCCACAGGCACTTGAAGCCTTAAAATTAGCTTCAGATTGGCCAGGAGGAATTTCTCCTAATGGAGTAGTTAGTTTTGCTGAAGAAGATGCCAGAAATGTATGGCAGTCTGGTAATGCAGCTTTTATGCGCAACTGGCCTTATGCTTACAGTTCCAGTGCAGGTGATGACAGTCGAATTAAAGGTAAGTTTGGAATAAGTCCACTTCCTAAGGGTGGAGAAGATGGTGTGAGAACAGCTACAGCTGGCGGCTGGCAGCTGGGAGTTAGTAAATATAGTGAAAATCCTGAAGTAGCTGCAGACGTAGTATTTTTCTTAACCTCTTATAAAGTTCAAAAGTTAAGAGCAGTTGAAGGTGCCTTTAACCCAACAATCAAAGATCTTTATAAAGATCAAGATGTATTACAGGCAGTTCCAATTTTTGCTGATCTATATGATGTCTTTATGACTGCTATTCCAAGACCTTCAACAGAAACCGCACCAAATTATACTGAGGTTTCTAAACTAGTATCTGATTCCGTTCATTCTGTATTAACTGGAGATCAAGATCCCGAAGCAGCATTAAGATATTTAGAAGTAGATCTTCAGGATGTAACCGGCTTTGAAAGTGGAGAACCACAGGAGTACTAATCTAATAATTTAATCCCCTTCAATATTTTAAATTGGAGGGGATTTAAATATAATTAAGGAGGAATTTTTAATGAATTATAAACTGTTTTGGGGAGATATGCACATGAATGTGCGTACTGACCAGATGGAAGATTTAGAAGCGATAATGGTTCATGCTAAGGAAGTTTTAGATTTTTTTCCCGTCGCCTATTATCCGTTTTATGTTTATAATCAACAGGGTTTAAATGTTGAGACCTGTAATGATGAAAAAATATTCCATAAACAGTGGGAGGATGTCTGTGAGGCAATAGCTGAGTATAATGAATCTGGTGAATTTGTAACTTTTCCTGGATTTGAATGGCATGGGGACAGAAAATTTTATGGAGATCATAATGTTTTTTACTTTAATGATCATGAACCTCTGGTTGGTTATAAAAAATTAGAAGACTTATATCAGCATTTGCGAGAACATAATGGTATAGCGATACCCCACCATACGGCTTATAAAATCCGAGAGAGAGGTAAAGACTGGAACTATTTTGATCCTGAGATCTCTCCGGTTGCAGAGATCTTTTCAATGCATGGATCTTCAGAAGGCTGCCAGACTCCGTACACAATGAGCCGCAATCAGTCAATGGGTCCCAGAGTTTATCCGGGCAGTTTTCATTCAGGACTGGAACAGGGGAATAAGTTTGGCTTTATTGGCTCTGGTGATAATCACATGGGAGTTCCAGCTTATAGAGATCATGGAATTATGGGACTTTACGCTGAGGAATTAACAAGAGAATCAATCTGGAAAGCAATCAAAGAAAGAAGAACATATGCAGTTACAGGTGATAGAATAAAATTATTATTTAAGCATCAGGATGGTACATTTATGGGCTCAGAAACCGATTCAGAAGGACCACATAAATTTAACGTGGAAGTAGAAGGTAGTGACATTATTGATCGGATAGACTTAATTCGCAATAATAAAATTATTGATGCTTTTGTACAGACAGAAAAAGGAGAGAATAAAAGAAAAAATAACGAAAGAACTGTTAAGCTGCGTTTGCAGTTTGGCTGGGGACCGGAAGAAAACTTTGAAACACGCTGGAATAACTGGCAGGGTAATCTGTCAGTCGAAAATGGAGAAATTATAGATTTAGAAAGAGGGTTTAACTGGAGAAATCAAAAAGCTGAAGAACAAGAAGATGGTTCATATAAATGGAATTTAAAGACAAAGGCCCGAAAATATGACCAGCATCTGATTTTCACTCTAGAAATTGATGACAATAGTCTAATAAAAATTAATTCTGATGGAAAAGAAGTTGAGATTCCTGGTGATAAGGCGGAAGAATTCAGTGATGTTATTGCCCATATTGATCAGGCAAAAGCCACTATCAAAAAAGAATTCGATTTAGATGAAGATGAGATAGAAAATCCAGATCATTTTTATCATAATGCATTTAAATTAAAGATTCACCGCAGTGTGCCTGAAGCTAAATATAAAATTTCAAAAAGTTTTACTGATGATTATGATCATCAAGCATATTATTATGTTCGAGTTTATCAGCGAAATGGAGAGATGGCCTGGTCTTCTCCAATTTGGATTGAAAAATAAATAATTAATTAATGAATGAAGTCATGAGCCTCCAGCCAGCTTGTGGCTTTTGTTTTTTAACAAACTGTCAAAAAGGAGTTAAATAATGGTAAACAAAAAGTTTCACTTTAATGTAATGGCATTTCCAACTGGTCCAGTCTGCAACTTAGACTGTGAATACTGCTATTATCTTAAAAAAACAGAACTATATCCAGATACAGAAAGTTTAAAAATGTCTGAAGAAACCTTAGAAGAATATATAAAACAGTATATAGAATCTCAGCCAGGCCCAGTGGTAAACTTTGGCTGGCAGGGAGGAGAACCAACCCTGAGGGGATTGGATTTCTTCAAAAAAGCAGTTGAATTACAGAAAAAATATGAACCTAAAGGCTGGAAGATAGAAAACTCAATCCAGTCCAATGCAGTTTTAATAGATGATCAGTGGGCTGAATTTTTAAAAGAGAATAACTTCCTGGTAGGAGTAAGCCTTGATGGACCTCAAGAACTGCATAATAAATATAGAAGCGATAAAGAAGGTAAGGGTACCCATCAAAAAGTACTGGCTGGAATAAAAAAACTAAAAAAATATGAGGTAGAGTACAATATTCTGGCAGTAGTCAATAATGTTAATTCGAAAAAGCCAAAAGAAGTTTACCAGTTTTTTAAAGAAATAGAAGCTGATTTTATTCAGTTTATCCCAATTGTTGAAAAAAATCCGGAAGGGAATATATTATCTCACTCAGTGGGATCAGAAGAGTACGGCAAATTTTTAATCGGAGTTTTTAACGAATGGATTAATGATCTGGGAGAAATTTATGTCCAGATCTTTGAAGAATCTTTATCAGCCTGGGCGGGTTTTGGAGCTATTTTATGTGTCTTTGATGAAGAATGTGGCAGAGGGCCGGTAATGGAGCATAATGGAGATTTATATGCCTGTGATCATTTTGTTGAGCCAGAATATAAGCTGGGAAATATTAATGAGAAAAGCATTTTAGAGATGATGAACTCTAAACAGCAGCAGGAGTTTGGCAGGGCAAAACAAGAGCAGTTAAACCCAAAGTGTTTAGAATGTAATTACCTATTTTTCTGCAATGGAGGCTGTCCTAAAAATAGAATAATAAATACTGGAGGTGAATATAAATTAAATTATCTCTGTGAGGGATATAAATTATTTTTTGATTATATTGATCCTTTTATGAATAAGTTAGCTCAGATGGTTAAACAAAGAAAGTCTCCAGTTCTAATGAGGAAAGAAATGAAAAAAATATATAAAGAAAATAGGTGTTAGATAATCTAACGATCCATGAATTCTGTGGTTATTATGCCAGTTAACATAGGTTAGATCACTGACAACAACATCATAGTTGAAGCTCTGGATAAAGAACTGCTGGCTGAAAATACTGCCTTTGATAAAGAAATTCTGCAAAAAGTATTACCCAGGATCCAGGGTAGTTCAGCCATTATTAAAGAAATACTGCTGGAATTATTTGATTTCTTTAGTGGAAGCAGCTTTAGTCAAGAAAACGGCCAGCTGTCTGCAGGAGTCTGGAACTATTATCAGGCAAATCAGGAAAGCTTTAAGTATCCGG
>Ga0209300_1001022_pt1 | contig 11884 bp, 16 predicted proteins | sample Shrwel_input2_RT_FD_187535 | JGI IMG/M metagenome (GOLD analysis project Ga0209300, IMG submission 187535) | Subsurface microbial communities from deep shales in Ohio, USA - Utica-3 well 1 S input2 RT (SPAdes) (version 2) ... | reverse complement strand
GAGGAGGACCCGTATAATCCTGCCTCGCTGCCGGTGTGGCGGAATTGGTAGACGCAGCGGATTCAAAATCCGCCGCTAGCGATAGCGTGTCGGTTCGAGTCCGACCACCGGCACCATGAAATCAAGCACTTAGCGGTTCCTTCCTTGGCTTGGTTCTTCTTCTTTTTCTGATGTGTCTACATTCTGTCTACGGACCTTCGGCGCGAATTTGATGGCGTCGGCGAGGTGGTCCGGGGATAGGTGCGCATAGCGCATGGTCATCTGAATCGTCTGGTGTCCCAGGATCTTCTGCAGGGTTAATACGTCACCGCCATTCATCATGAAGTGGCTGGCGAACGTGTGCCTGAGTACGTGAGTTCGTTGCCCCCTGGGCAGCCGAATGCCGGCTTCCTTGATGGCGTCCGAAAACGGATTGTACCCCGTGGTGGGAAAGACGCGGCCGATCTTGGGGGCGTGCTCGACCAGGGTGCGGTAGAGGCCCTGGGGGAGCGGTATGGTCCGATTGCGGCCGTTCTTGGTGGCGACAAAGGTGACGCGACCGTCCCGCAGGTTTTCGGCGCGAAGGTACTGAGCTTCCGACCAGCGTGCGCCGGTGGCGAGGCAGAGCCGGGTGATCAGTGCGGCGTCCTGATTGGGGCGGTGTTCCAGAATGGTCAGGAGACGGTCGATCTGGTCTTCCGTGAGATAGGCGAGTTCGCTTTCGTCCAGGCGCAGAGGCTGAATGCTGGCGAAGGGGTTGCCCTGGTCCCATTCACCGAGGCGAATGAGCTTGTTGAAGACGGCCCGAAGGTGGGCTTGATCGTGATTGGCCGTGCTGGGCGAAATGCCGTCGGCAAGCCGCTTTTGACGAAAGCGAGCTGCGTCCATGGCGGTGATGGTTCGGGCGATGGGGTTGCCCATCATGTCGGCCAGGGCGTTGAGCTGTGACAGGCGGCGCTTGCCGTCCTTGAGCGAGACGCCGTGAAACTCGTACCAGAGGGTGATGAGTTCACGCAGGCGACGATTGTCCCGCTTCTTGGGCTGGTAGGGTTCGCCCGAGGCGGCCTTGCCGAACACATAGGCTTCAAAGCGCTTGGCTTCGGCCTTGGTGCGCAGGGTCTTGCGTACCCGTTTGCCATCGCGGCCATGGGGCCAAATATCGACACACCACCCCGTCTTGGTCTTCCTGATGCTCATGCCTACGCGGCTCTCCCCAGGAGTCGCCGTTCGATCAATCGTTGCTCGACCAGCTGGCGGAACTCGTCCTTGCCGATCCCGCGCCGGCGGTAGTATTCGGCGAGGTCGTCCCACATGCCGGAGCGTTGCAGATACCGGATGGCTTCATGGGTGCGGAACCCCTGCCGGGCGTAGATCGAAAGCAGGTTGCCGAAGGCCAGACAGACGTTCTTTTCGTTGCCGAGGCCGGGTTCCTTGCGCTTGCGCTTGTAGAGGAAGTGGGGCGCGTGGGCGTAGAACCGGGCGTCATCCTGGAACAGTTGCCAGGCGGGGTCGATGAGGTTGCGGCAGTGGTCCAGCCGGTAGCTCTGGAGGGCGGAGCGCCACAGGCCGGTGAGATGCGGCACGGTGTCGGTGAAGCGGGCGAAGCCGTGGCCCATGTCGAGGCATTCGCCGGTGTCGACGTTGCAGGGCACGCCCTGGGCGAACTCGCGGAGCACGGACTGGTGAAAGCGCATCTCGATGCGCCAGACGTCCTGGTCGGGATCGTAAAGAGTGTCGAGGGGATCGTCGCCGCTGGCCTGTTCCCAGATGCCCTGCCAGAAGTGCAGCTTGTCGCGGCGGTGGGCTTCGCGGGTCTTGTTGTAGAGGGCACATTGCAACGCCCCGGCGGTGCCGAACAGGTAGCTTTGCCCGTAGGCGTACTGGGCGGCGACTTCGCCGCTGGTGATCTCCAGATCGGACAGGCCGTTGAGCTGGGTGACGCGCTTGGAGCGGGTGACGAAGCGCTCCATGAAGTCGCGGGGTGGCTGCCAGCCCTGGACGTCGAGGGCCAGATGCACGGCGCAGCCGTGGGGCTCGGCATGGGCCAGCAGGTGCGCGGCGATGGTGTCCATGAACGCCTGACACTGCTCGGGGCTGCGCTCCTGGATGAAGTGCGGCGAGAGCTCGACTTTGACGTGTGTGCCGAGGGTGTCGACCTTGGTGTGCCGGGCCTGGAGGAAGACGATGACGCCCAGGTCGTTGTTCTGGAGACGGTAGCGGAAGCCGGAACCGGCCGCCCCGGCGCCCACCGACCAGACGTGATCGAACAGCACCAGGGTGGCTCCCCGGCCTTCCTGATAGGCGCTGATGATGTGATCGAAGTGGGCCAGACAGGGCTTGCCGGTGTATAGCTGCCGCACGGTGTCGACCCCGGCGTTGAGCAGGCGGATGCCATCGAGTTCGCGTTGGCCCTTGGGACTGATGAACAGCGTCCCGCGTGCATCCTGTTCGCCGTGTTGCAGTGATTCCCGTGAATAGCGTTCCCAACGGTGATTCATAAAAAACCCTGTGTCCGGTAATGATCGTTATTGGCCAGTAATCGCGGTGGTCGTTGTCACTCTGCGAGACGTGCTACAGGGCGGGTCTCGCCACCGTGTGCAGCCCGATCCACAGCGCGAGCAGGGCGAAGTGACCCGGATACCAGGCGAGCCAGAGCGAGCGCGGCGGGGCGGTGAGCCGGAGCCGGTGAGGCAGTGACGGGCGTTGGCTGAGGACCAGCAGCGCGGCGACGGTGGCCAGACTGATGGTGGCGTTGAGGGCCCCGGCATTGATGAGCGCGCCCAAGGCCAGCACGGCGAGTTGCGGCAGCGGGTGGCCCCGGTAGTGAAAGGCGGCCCAGAAGGCGGGCACCAGCAGCAGGCCGAGGTGGGCGTACTCGAAGTGATCGCCGACGAGCAGCCAGACGACCACGGCGACCAGGGCGGCGGCATAGCGGTACCAGACGTCCTCGAGGCGCTGGATGGCGGCGACGGTGAGCAGCCCGGCCGCCAGGGTGAAGCAGACGTTGAGCCGGTCGACCGACTGGACCGCGAGATAGGGCAGTTGGGCGGCCAGGGCGATGAGCAGAATGCGCCCGGCGTAGCGCAGCGGATCGCGGGTGTTGTAGCAGGCGTGCCAGGCGACCATCCCGGCGAATAGCGGGAAGGCGATACGTCCGGCGGTGATCGCCCAGGGGGTGACGGCGGCATCGGCCGGCAGCAGGAAGCGGCAGGCATGCTCGACGGTCATGGTGACCAGGGCGAGCCATTGGGCCAGCGGCACCCAGGCGTTGCGGGCGGCATCGGGACGGGACAGGACGGCGGTATCGGCCGTGGATGCGGTGGTCATGAGGTGGCCTCCAGGGTGGGCAGGACGGTGGCTTGCAGCAGGACGTAGAGCTTGCGGTGCTGGGCGCTGGTCGAGGTGTTCTCGAACAACCGGCCGATCAGCGGCAAAGACGACAGGCCGGGGACGCCGGAGGTCTGCTGGCTGGTTTCATCGCTGACCAGCCCGCCCAGCAGCACGGTCTGGCCGGAACGAATCTGCACGGTGGTGGTGATGCTGCGCTGGTTGGTGATGATGTCGCTGGCCTCCAGCGAGTCCGAGAGGCTGTCGGCCTGGGTCTGGACGTCCATGATCACCAGCCCGGCCCCGGTGACGACCGGGGTGACGGCGAGACTGACCCCGACGTCACGGCGTTCGATGGTCTGAAACGGGTTCTCGACGCTGGCGGCCTGGCCGGTGACGCGCCCGGTGACAAACGGCACGTTCTGACCCACCGAGATGCGCCCGGCCTTGCCGGAGAGGGTGAGGATCTGCGGCGTGGACAGGACCTTGGCCTGGCTGTTGCGCTCCAGGGCATTGACGGCCAGCGCGAGGACGTTGCCGTCGAAGATGCCGAACGAACCGCCGGGCGTGGACAGGCTCGTGCCGAGGTTGTTGGTGTTCACGCCCCCGGCGAGCCCGGCTCCCCCTCGTGCCCGTCCCAGGGCCACGCCAAGGTCGAAGGTGTCGCCGTCGTTGGTCTCGAACAGGATGGCGCGGATCAGCACCTGGGGCCGGGTGACGTCGATGCGCGGCAGCAGGCGTTGCAGGGCCTGGATGCGTTGGTCGTCGCCGCTGACCAGCAGGGCGTTGGCGGCGGGGAGCACCTGGCTGTCGGTGCTGCCTTGGGCGGCGGTGGTGCGGCGGTTCAGGAAGGCATCGACCAGCGGCGCGACGTCGGCGGCGCGCAGATGATCGAAGCGCAGAATGGCGGTGGCCTGGGGCGCGCGCGGGCCGGTGTCCAGAGCCTGGGTGAAGTCGCCCGGTGCCGTGGGGGTGACGGTGGGCGGTTCGCCGGGGACGATCTGATAGCCGTGGGCCTCGAGGACGCCGCGGAAGAAGGCGGGCAGCTCCTGGTCGCTGACGTCGGGGGCGTAGACGGTCAGGGTGCCGTCCACCGAGGGATCGAGGGCGAGCGCGGTGTGCGTTTTTTCCGCATACCAGCGTACGAAATCTCGCACACTGGCGTCCTGCATTTCGATGGGGACGGCGTAGGCCATCGCCGACAGCAGGGCGAGGAAAACGCCGACGACGCTGCGGCTAACAAGTGATCTGCACATGATCGGCTCCCTGTTCGAGGCGGAGGTGACAGGCGTCCACCGGGACGAGACGTAGCCCCTGACGGGCGAGGTCGTCGCTGGTGGCAGGCCGGTTGTCGCCATCACGAAGGCGGTAGGTGGTGGTATCGCCGAGGCGCGCATAGCCGGTGATGCGGTAGTCGGCGAAGCGGGTGAGATCGACCGGTGCGGCGGCCGGGGTGGGGGTGTTGTCGGCGCGGGCGTCGACCTGATCGACGAGCAGCACCGAGGTGGTCAGCACGATGCCCAGGGCAAAGCCGACCAGGGCGAGCAGCGGGCGGTTGAAGCGTTTCCAGTAGATGCGCGTCAGTGTCATCACGAACCTCAGATCGCGGGGCACGCGGAGGCGGCCGTGGGTGTACCAGGGCGGCAGCTGGGTGTAGGTGCCGTGGGGGTAGTGATCGGAGAACGCCTGCTTGGTGTCGTAGGCCGGATAGAGGGCGCGGCCGGTGTAGGTCCAGCGCTCGACCACCAGCGAGGTCGGTGAATCGCCGTACTTGACGATGCCCATGTGCAGCTTGGGCATGGGCACCTTGCCGCCGGCGAACAGCGACCACAGCGAGCCGATGAACGGCAGCGAGAGACGATCCAGGCGGCGGCAGTAGACGACATGCTCGGCCAGCGCGACGCGGGCCTGCTTGTCCATGATCGAGAGGTCCTGGATCAGGAAGATGATGTCCCAGCCGAGTTTCCGGGCGTGGAGGAACCAGTTGATGACGTCCTGACGGCTCTTGTCGTTCCAGCTGCGGGCGTTGAACCAGGTGCCGCACTCATCGAGGACCAGCAGGCCGTTTTTCGCCTCGTCGTAGCTCTCGGTGCCCCGGCCGATGGACTCGAGATCGGGCAGGGTGGGCTTGTCGGGGATGCGGTAGAAACGGGTCTGTTTCGCGGTCGGGCCGATCAGCTTGTTAAGCCGGATATCCAGGTTGGTGGCGACCTTGCAGCCCCGGTTGAGCTTGTCCTTGATCTTGCCGACGGCGACCAGGGTCTTGCCCGCGCCGAGCTTGCCGGTGACGACGTAGACGGCCATCAGATTCCCCCGAGATTCACGAGCCGGTCCTTGATGGAGAAGGCCCACACGAAGAACTTGGCCATCACCAGGGCGGAGACGCAGGCGGCGAAGTTGTCGGGAAGGATGCGGCCGATGCCGTCGGCGAGCAGCGCGGGCATGGAGGCGGACAGCCCCTGGACCAGGGCGTCGATGCCGCTGGCCATGGCGGTGATCAGGCCGAGGACCACGCCCACCTTGACCAGGAACAGGCCGAAGCGGGCGACCTTGAACCAGAAGTAAAAGCGCAGGAACAGCTTGCCGAAGTTGAGGAGCAGGGCTTCCAGCGCGGGGACCAGAATGCGGGCGAGACGAGCGAGAATGGCACCCATGGATTACCCCTCCGCCCCGTTGCGATAGGACAGGGCCATCATGGTGATCTGGTAGGTGGTGAAGAAGAACAGCAGCCACGACAGCGCGGCCTTGATGAGATCGAAGACGCGGCAGTCGATGGTCATGACGTGGCCGTTGAACTCGAAGGTCAGCGGGGAGCAGGTGCCGCCGCCGGGCAAGGTGGGCATCCAGCCGGTCACGGTGTCACGTACCGCGCCGACGGCCTGACCGATGATGCTGCCGTCATCCTCGAACAGCGTCTGGTAACGGTCGTTCAGGTCGCCCTGGGTGGTGTCGTTCTGGCTGGTGAGATCATTCATCACCTCGTCGCCGATGCCCTGGCCGTCGAAGTCGGCGCGCACGGCGTCTTCCGTGGGTGCACCGTCGGTACTGGTGAAGGTATCGACCAGCGATTGAAAACCGTCCTGAATCGACGCCTTCACGCCGCTGATGGCATCCAGCACGCCGCTCAGATCGGTGCCGGTGTCGGTGCCCGTACCCGAATCGGTGCCGGTCCCTGTGTCGGTGCCGGTGCCTGAATCGGTACCCGAACCGGCATCCCCCCAGCTACCCCCACCAATGGACAGGCCGCCGCCGACCTCGATGGGGTTGCCGCTGGCGTCATACGCGCCGTCGGTGACGGTGATGGGGTCGCCGTTGGCGTCGTAAGCGCCCTGGTCGTCCAGGGTGATCGGATTACCGGCACTGTCGAAGGCGCCGACATTGATGTCGGCCGCGTCGCCGGAATAGCAGTAATAAGAACCGCCGGAGCCGACATAGCCGCCGGAGCAGGTGGACGGATCGGTGGTTTCGGTGAAGGCGTCGGAGAGTTCGCCGCCAGAGTCGACGTTGCTGCCGCTGTCCGGAGTATTGACCTCACCGGTGGACGTGGCAGTGAAATCGCCGGTCAGATAGCACTGGCCGTCAGGCGCGGTATCGCCGTTGGCATTGGTGGTGGTACAGACGCCGACGCCCTTGCCGGATGGGGTCAGTGAACAGGCGCCGGTGTCGTAGGGCGGGGATTCAAGTTCACCCTTAAGGACGGTGGCGTGGCCGTATTGGGACTGGCACTGCTCGTCGGTGTAAGTGATGTTGTAGAGGGTATGAGTGAAGTCAGTATCCGTAACATCATTAGCATCCGCATAATGGATGTCCACAATACAGTACGCTGTAGACTGACCCTCAGGTTTTTCACGTCGAACCCAGTCGAGCCAAACCACAAAATCAGAATCTAAATAACGCTGAATGTCAGCCTCGGCTTTAGCGCACTGAGCGGAAAGATCGCCGTCATAAACATTAGAGGACCTATACACATGCCAACTGGCCTGAGCCGACGTGGAAACCAAAAACACCACCGGCACCAGGGCAACCAGGAACAAAAGGCGTCGAATCATGGCGGGAGTCTCGGTACCGGGGGTGGAACGAAGAAGGGGGCCGGTGGGGCCCCCTCGTGGCGTGAGGCCGATCAGGTGGCCTTGTTGGCGAACTTCTTGAACAGGCCGATGGCCAGCAGCGAGCCGACGATGGCGGTGACGACGGGCCATGCCTGGCTAGCCATGTCGCTGGCCTGGGATTGCAGCTCGCTGAACGCCTGGGAGGCGGCGGAGGGATCGCTGGTGGTCGCGGAGGCGAAGCCGGAGACGACCAGGGCGCCGGCCCCGGCGGTCATGGCGAGCGACTTGCGGCCGAGGGTGGCACGAACGTGAGCGATGCGTTGCTTGGCTTGGGTTGCGATGGTCATGTTGAGACTTCCATAAAGCGCTTGAAGGCAAGCATTGAGGTTCCCCACACCCAACCGAGGGCGTAGGCACTAATCAGGGAGCCGATGAGCTCGGGAACGGTCATCATCGTTGGCCCCCCTTTATTGCCCCGAGCCCGAAAACGGCAACGAGCCCGATGCAATAAACCAGGAGCCACAGACTGGTGAACTGGTCAGCGTCCATGGCTCAGGATTCGCTTAACTGGTGGCTTTGGCGTCGGCCTTGGGATGGCCGGTCGCGGAGGGCTTGCGCACGGCGATGGCGTGCATGGTCATCTTGCCCTGGGAGACGCGCATCTCGGCGTCGATCTCGAGGTTACAGGGCATGTTGGGTGCGTGGGCGCGCAGCTGGTCGAGGATCTCGTAGGGCGCGGAGATGGTCATGACTTCGTGGCCGATGCGGTTCTCGTTGTCGGGATCGGCTTCGTTCATCAGGGTGATCTTGGCGCCCTTGATGCCGCCGTCCATGGAGTAGCGCATGGCACCGAGAACGCGGGCTTGGATGGTGTTGATCATGGTCTTCAGTTCCTTTTCAGCGTGTGTGCTGGGCTGCACGGGTTTGGCAGTGGTGAGCGAGCACGGCTAGCTCTGCGAGGTCCGGTGCATCGGGGTCGAGCATCCGGGTCAGGTGTTCGGCCTGGGCGTAGAGGAGCGCGGCGTGGCCGTAGTCGCGGCCTTGCAGACACCGCGCGCCCCGCTCCCTCAAGGCTCGGGGCTCCGGGCAGGCGGTTACCTGCGCCGCCCCCGTGCCCGTCGGTCGATCCGCACGGCAGTCGCCCCCGACCCCGCCGTCAACCGTCGCTGCGCGAGGTGTGACGGCGGGGCCGGTGCCGACTCGGGGAGCCGTGCGACCGACGGGCGACGGGTGACGGGCAGGCAACAACATCTTTTAGAGCCCCGAGTCGGGTCGCGGGGTGGCGGAGTCAGCCCCGAGGCCGAGGGCAGTCAGGTCGCCGCGCTCCAGACGCGACAGGCCGTCCTGCATGAGCAGTTCGCCCAGGGCCGAGGGAGTGAGACGGTGCGTGCCGGCCTGGACCAGGAAGCGCGAGTGGTCGCCCTGGGCCAGGAACACACGAACGGGCTGTTTCTTGCCGGTGGTCATTGGGTGTTCCTCGTGGTGGGGGTGTGCGAATCGCGCTGCGCATCCAGGAGTGGACGCGTAAGCGCCTGGGAATAAAAAGCGGCCCCGGTGGACGTCGGGAACGGGATGGGGATAACCACGGAGGCCGAAGCGCTGGGAACGCGGGAAGCGACGCGGGAGTCAGCGCGAGCAGGAATCGGGGTGTCGCCCTGGGGCGCGTCATCGAACAGGGCGAGAGCGCAGGCCATGGCGTCGTCGAGGGTGGCGAAGCCGGGCAGGGAGCCGGGAAGCATGCCACCGATGAGGGGGCCGGACTCGTTGACGGTGAGCCGGGCATCGCCCTGGGCGTCGCGGTGGTCGTCCAACCGGACGACGTAGTGATCGAGAGGCGAGTGGTAGATGACGCCGCGAACCTCGCCATCAACGACGATCTGATAGACGGTGTGGATACCGGAGTCGCCGTGGCAGGGATGGAAGGTGATCATGCCCAGTCCTCCGCCTGCAGGCACTGCGTCTGGAGCAGGGCGATGTTGACGAGACGGTACCTGCCCACCTTCACGGCCGGGAGGTAGCCGCGACGGATATGGCCGTACACGGTGTCGACGGTGAGGCCCGAGAGCTCGGCGAAACGCTCAAGGGTCATCAGGGGCACGTGGGCCGGGACCTGGGGCGTTTGGGGTTGATCCATCTCGTCACCTGCCTTTGTAGGTCTGTGGTACGCTTTTTTGAGGTTCAATAACGTAGCGGTGTACTCGTGAACGAGGCTACTCGTGCAAGGGTATACCCTTTGGCGAGTATATGGCAAGTGAATTAGCGAAACGAATTCGCCTGATACGCGAGATAGAGACGTCCGGTAGAGCTGAGTTTTCGCAACTTACTGGAATCTCTAAGAAAACTATCGAAGGCGTTGAGCAGTCCGGTCGTACCCCTAAAGGGGAGTTACTGGAAGCTGTTTGCTTGCAGTGGCCGAAGTACTCGTTGTGGCTGATGACAGGCCAGATAAATGAGTCGGCGGGACAGATAAGCCCAGAGATAGAAAAGGCTCGCCGCGAGTTTAAGCCAACGGGAACGGATACCGACTAGCCAAACGGATTGTGGATAATTGGCTCGGGTAGGGTGGGTGTGGGTAATTATATAAGATATAAGTAATAACAGGATGGGCGCGAGGGAAGGCTAAGTGGATTCACTGAACGTATTTCTAAAGTCTTTATTGATATTAATTTTTGCTTCAGCCACAGGTACATGGTTTAGCCTGTGGCTCGGGGTTGGAAAGCGATTCTTTAAGGCTAAGATGGCGTTGTGCGTAGTCATCACGGTGGCCGCTATTCTGCTATTGCTGAAAACGTCTCTAGCGCTGCCTGTGATTTTGGTGCAGCAGTACCCTCTTATTGGGTTCGTGGTGGTCGCTGTTGTCGTTTACGCTGCTATCGTCACGGTATGGGAGCCCCTGGAATGGGGGCTAAAAAGGCGCCTTACCAGCCACCTTAAGCCCGCCCAAGCTACGGATAGCAAGACGGCAGGGGCTGAGCTGCGAAGGGAGTGGGAGCAGTTCAAACAGGGATGGCAGGACGATCCCAGGAAAGAGCCGACGATTGACCCAGATTCCGAGCCTAAGGAAGAAGGGTCGGCCCAGAGGCCAGCCGACGAAGACCTCTATGATCTCTACAAACAGAAGAAGCTCGAGCGTGACAGTGATCGTAACTACTCTGAAGACCTGATGGACCAGGGCGATGCTTATGTTGCCCGTACTCACTTGATGTCACCGCCCGAGCGGCAAGTCTACAAGGTTCTGGAAAAGGCCTACGGTGGACGCTATTACATCTTCTGCCAAGTAAGGGTGGTTGACCTTATTCAGCCAAACATGAAAAAACATAATAGTTGGACGAAGGAATACAAATCACTATTTCGGCAGCTTTCACAGTGGCACTTCGATTATGTGTTATGCGAGAAGGACAATTTCAAAGTGAAGTGCGCGTTGGAACTCGATGACCCAAGTCATGACAGGCCCGATCGCATGAAGCGAGATCGCATCCTGAATCGAGCCTGCGAGGTTGCAGGCATCCGCCTGGAGCGAATGAAGATCAATCACGCCGAGAAGCGTATCGAGATCATCCAGTAAATTCGACCTCGACGTGACCAGGTTTGGAGCGAGGCCGGGAAGGGCCAACGACAATACGCACTTCACGGCCCAGGCGAGCGAGACAGTCGAGCATCTTGGCCTCGCTGATACCGCGGAATTGGCCACGCAGAAGGCCGGAAAGCTTAGGCTGGGGGATGCCGACGATTTCGGCGGCCTTGGTCTGGGTAAGACGACGACGCTTGATGATCTCGGCGATCTTGGTGGCCAGTTGAGCCTTGATCAGCATCTCGTCGGCGTCATCGCGACCGAGGTCGGCATAGACGTTGGTGCTGCCTTCTTCGATATTGATCATGACTAGGAACCTCTCAGGTGCTGTTCGACGGCCTTGAGCCGATCGCGAATCTTGTCCAGGTCGGGCTTGGGAGTGGCGATCCCGCTGCTGGCTTTCTTCTGGAAGCAGTGGAGGACATAGACAGCCCCCTGAAACTTGACGGTATAGACAGCGCGATAGGTGTCGCCCTGGTAGTCTTCAACCACCTCGAGGACGCCAGCCGAACCGAAACCCTTGAGCGGCTTGGTCTGGCTGTGCTTGTTGCCGGTCTGCGCCTGATGGAGCGCGTAGCCGAAGACATCCTGAACGTCTTCCGGCATGGCAAGCAGGTCCTTCTTGCTGCTGGCAACCCAGTAGAGCGGTTTGATGGCGTCCTCCGAATCCATGGCGGCAGTTTATACCTGTATGGGTATGACGGCAACGCATGGAATGTGACCACATTGTGTCCACGCCCAAGCCCGACAAAGGCACTCACAGCCCAGCAGGGTTGACGTAACCCCCTGTTTTTGATGGGCGAAGGCAAGCAGAGCCCGGTGTCGGACACCCTTCAAAATCCGCCGCTAGCGATAGCGTGTCGGTTCGAGTCCGACCACCGGCACCATGAAATCAAGTGAGCCCTGATTGCCCCTCCTTTTTTTGCTTGTCACTTGATGCCCTCCTTTCTGTACCTGC
>Ga0209300_1001021_pt1 | contig 11888 bp, 12 predicted proteins | sample Shrwel_input2_RT_FD_187535 | JGI IMG/M metagenome (GOLD analysis project Ga0209300, IMG submission 187535) | Subsurface microbial communities from deep shales in Ohio, USA - Utica-3 well 1 S input2 RT (SPAdes) (version 2) ... | reverse complement strand
GGTGGATACCTAACAGACGGACTAAGGATGAATGGATCGAATAACTATCTGGGAATTGGTGACACAGAAACAGATATTAAAACAATTGAACTTATTGTACAATGTTCTTCTGATACAGAATATTTGATTGATTTGAATGGAACTGCAAATATAGATGTATCGAGTGGTATGATCAGAGCAAACAATATAGCAAATCCAACCATATATATTAATGGGGAAGAAAATAGTGCAATAACCGAAGACAAAATAAATCACGTAGTTGTTACAACTGAGACTCCAGTAACGGCATCATCAGTTGAAATTGGTAAAGTTGGAAGTAATTATGGGAATTTAGTGATATTGCAGGGTGCTCTTGATAGCAGTGCTCTTACACTTACGCAAATCAAATCCAGATTCAACTCACTGGCAACCCTACCACTCTACACATTCGATGCCAGCAAGTATCCGACAAGTGACGGCTGGACTGCAAATGTACCATACAGCAGCATGTCGATAAGTTCCGGTGAGTTCTCATTCACTGATGATGGACAACTACAATGCGATAGTGCAGGTTCATTTTCACTTCGGAATTCCCATCCCTTCGATGCTGATGAATACATCAAATTGACAATCAACGGTACTGAATATGCAGGTACAGGTAGCATAACTCAAGGTAATGTCACGGTATCCCTGACTCAAGGCAGTAACAAGATTAGTGTCGATATGGGTACGGGTGATGTGATAGATGGTATCAACATTCAGTTTAGAGAACCTGTTGAGTAATCGATAGGTTTTCATATTTTTAATATTTTTTTAATATGAGGTGAAAACTATGGAAGATTTGATAGGTACATTTATAGGCGGAGTTATTACAGGTGCAGGAATTTTGTATGGGTATTGGAAATCTATACCAAAAAAGAAAAAAGAAGCCGCATTTGAGGAATTAATAAAATCTATGGAAGATGGAGAAATTTCTGTCTCAGAAGGTATGAATGCAGCAAAAAAGTTAATTTTTTAAGAAAAGTTTAAATATTTATAACACATAGTTCCATATATGAATTTAGATCAGATAAATGAATATATGGAGGAGCAAGATTATGACAAACGCCAAAGAAATTATGTCAACTTGCTCTGTAATACTTTTAACATGAAAAATGCTAAAGGTGAATTATTTCCTTATAGGCCTGAAAAATATCAAATAAATTATCACGCTCATTGTATGCTTGCCATGAAAGACTATCCTCACCGTATTTGGCGTAAAGCAAGGGGTGTCGGGGCAACTGCTACTACAATGATGGATGCTTTGATGGTTTCACACAGATTCAGAAAACAAACAATACCAGTAGCATCTATAACAGGCGAACAGGCATCTGTACCAATAGATTGGTCAATTGAATTGGCTGATAATACACAAATAGACGGCTTTTTTAATAGGCGGCAAGATGTGACTACTCGATGTGTATTAGATAATGGAAGTACAATTTTTGTAGTTCCGGGGCAAAAACCTGACTCTTTACGTAGTTATCGTTCAGTTTTTGTCGTATATGATGAATTTGCTTTCCATGAATATCCTCGTAAAATAAAAATTGCTGGTGATAGATGTGTTTCTGAAGGCGGCCAATTAAATATTCTTTCAACTGTTAATGGTACAGAAAACGAATTTTGGAGACTTCTTGAAAATGCTGAAGATTTTGGTTATAAGGAATTTTCAGTACCTATGTTTGATCCAGAAAAGTTTGATATAAAGAAGCCTATACCGTATCAAATTGAGCAAGGTTGGATTAAACCTATCGCCCCATGGATGAATATAGATATGCTTGAACGGGATAGAAAGAGTGACCCGATAGCGTTTATGCAAGAAACCCAATGTAATCCAGAAGACGGCGCTACATCATTCATGCCTACTGCACTTCTTTACAGAGCATCTAGAGAGCCATATATGATAGAGCAGGATGCCAGAGAAGGATTCGGCATATATGTATGTGGTATTGACTTTGCTACTGAAAAAGATATGTCTGCATTTGAAATTTTTGAAAAAGTGCCACAAGGTTGGATACATCGCAAAAGAGTTGCTGTACAAAAGCATGATACGCCTCAGCAAGTTCAACTATTAAAAAGTTTGCATAGAGCATTTAATTTCAAATATGTGACTATAGATATGACAGGCCCGGGTACAGGATTTTACCATTATGCTAAAGAGCAGCTGCAAACTGAAGTGATTGGAATAAATTTCTCTACAAGGCACATCATTGAACCAGATAATCAATATTTATATAGAAAAGCAGATAAAAATGTTAGAAAGGATGGAAAAATTTCCATACCAATTAAAAGAGCAATGGCTACTCATATGAAGAAAGAGGCTGATGAAGGTCGATTGCTATTTCTTAATTATCCAGAATATATTAAAGATTTGCATTCAGTACCATATGATTCGCTTGATGCAAAGCGCAATAAAAATCATCATGGTGATGAGTTCTGGGGCAGCGCATTGGCATTATGGGGATACCAGATGCATGAGAATAGAATATCCATACCGCCAGTTTCATTGAGGTATTAATATGACAAATGATGATAATGAATCTAAAGAACCAGTTATGGTCACTGCCGGAGTGCGTGACCTTGTACAAGAATTTGATGATTTCTTAACTATTCCGAGCCGTGAAAAGTTTACAAATAGAAGTCATGATGTGCGCAATAAATACGACACATATCGCACTATGACTGATTTTGATAGTGAAATTTCTTCTGCACTTACAAGAATTTCAGCAGTAGTTGCCAAGGCATATGATCAGCCCGCAATAACTAAGAGTGGGAATGAAGAACTTCTTGAAGATGTTAAAGATGTACTTGGTGAGATAGGGTTTGAACACATTTTACCAAACATCGTACATGATTTATCCAGAGATGGCGATGTTGTTCAAGTACCAGCAAAATTGTACAAAAGGGCAAGCACATCTTTAAAAAATCTTGATGAAGTCTATCCTGTACCAATAAACATTCTGACAATAATAGATAGCGGCGTACAGAAAGGAATGGTAAGCAATTATGTTATTAGAAGTAGAGATAAATATTTGCTAAATGAATCATATACAAGACCGGGCGTGACTGAAACACAATCATACCCCGGCGATATTGTATGGCATATTTCTCTTAATAATAGAGGCAATTGGTCAAAAGATATTATGGGGCGCAATACATTTGGTGTATGGGGCACTAGCCCATTAGAATCATTAAAGAATATGGTTCGATGGAAATATCAATCAATTAGGGATGATATAGCATGGAGACATGAAAATGTTCCTCGTACAGACCATTCAGTACCACTTGATGCTGTATTAGACATTAATCAATACTCAGGCACAATGGAAGAGCGCATTAACGCAGCCCGTAGGAATGCTGAAGGTATTCTGGAAGACTATAGGAATGGATTAGTCAATCTCAACAAGGATGATACGTCTATTGACGTAACTCAGGGATATGTACATGATGCAAATACTAAGATTGCACAGGTTGGCGGTCAAAATACCTATGCAGATTGTATGAACATTGTGAAAAAAGTAGATATGTCTATTGCTACAAGGTTGGGCATTCCTTTATCAGCATTAGGCTATGAGTCCAGTTCATCATATGCTATTGGTAAAGTCACTGTAACATTCATGAATACTTTTGGACTACAATTGCTATCAGCAATACAAATCGGCACTTTCGATTTTGTTAAACGTGTCCTTGAGGCAAGAGGCAAGAAGTACAGCAAAAAAGATTGGAATGAAATTTTCCTGAATTATAATGTTACTGACTTTGCTGAACTAAAAGAACTTATTGAGGCATGGACTACAGCATATAAGCATGGTCTTGCTAGACTTGGTGAAGGGCGTGAAGGCATAGGACTTAATCCAATAGCACCTGAAGATGACCCTGCTGACCCAAATAATCAGTATCATCCAAATCTTTTTCAGCAAAGTCCATTTACTGATAAAAATGGTGATGGTGAACAGACTGATGAAAGAGGCTTGACCAAGGAAGAGGCGCAAAAAATGTCAGATGAGGGTGGTGACCCTGCCCTTTATTCTAAGATACCAATTGAACAAAAAGTAGCAATACTTTCACAAAGAATTGGGGAACTTGAGGATGATAAAAGTTAAATTTTCAGGTACAAAGGCATTTTCTAAATTAGCCAAAACTACTGCAAGTTTAAAATTAGGAGAAGAGTTTGCAAAAGAAATGGCTGGTAAAAAATTGAAAGCAGAGATGAAACGCACTATAGATAAAGAAATGGTTAATTGGCCTGCATTAAGTCCAGTCACCGTATCTAGAAAAGGGAATGATAAAATATTGGTTGAGACTAGTGAAATGCGTGATTCAATTGATTTTAAAGATCATGGCAAATATATAACTATAGGTGTGCATGAAGATGCTCCTAATAATAGGTCATTAATAGCACTAATTCATGAGCATGGTGCGCCAGATGCTAATATTCCTGCTCGCCCATTCATGCAACCTACATGGGATAGGGAAAAAAGAGAAACAATTAAAGTGTTTGATAGATCGCTGAAGAAGTTCTTATAACTCTCAGTTATATTTTCTTCTTTTTTTATTACACCCTATGCTTAAAGTACACAGAAATAAAATAATTCTGTTTACTTTAATATATAGAGAATAAGGCCAATATTAAATATAAACCTATAAAACTTTACATAAAATAGAAAGATTAATATAGGGTTAGTTATATAAAGGGATATAGGACTATACGAGGTGAATGAATGCCTTTTGGGCCCTATGAAAACTTTAAAGATTGTGTGAAGCAGAATCAGGATAAAGAAGACCCAGAGGCATACTGTGCTGAAATACAGGAACAGGTAGAAGGGAGTGATGATATAACTGAAGATAATAATGTGGGTAATGTTACATCTACGATACCTATAAAAATTATCGCTACTGAAGATGAAAATATTTTTACAATAGCGGCAGCAAAAGTTGGAAGTAAATCTTTTGGTGCATATGGTAAAAAATATGTTTTTACAGAAGAAGCACTTAAAACATATGCTGAATCATGGAATGATGGGATTATTACTCTCAATCATGGAAGATTGGATGATGGTGTCATTGTATCTTCATGGTATGATGAAGAAACACAAATGGTTATGATGAATATTAAAGCAGACAATGAAGAAACTGCTAAACGTATTCGTGACGGTGAACCAACGGGTGTCTCTATTGAAGCAAATGTACTTGACAGTGATGATGATGGAAATATTCTCTCTTTTGATGGTACTGGAGTTGGGATAATTTTTTACCCTGAACAGCCAGCATGTCCAGCAAAAGATGGATGCGGTATTCTTGCCAAAGAACAGTTTGATGAAAAGATTGTTACCGCAAGCGAAAAGAGGCAAGAAAAGATCAAATCATCTGAGTACGATTTAGCCCGAACAAATGATGCAGGCGACACAATAAAAATTGCTGAAGTAGTCATTTGGGATGATATGGGTGAATCTGAAAAAGATGTTGAATGGCAAATTACCAATTACGTTACTTATTACGGCGAAGGCAGTTATGAACTACTTGAATATTCCGATACGAAAGTTGGGGATACTGTATCTGGTACACCAGAATATACCGTAAATATTAGCGTAAATAAATCTACTACTAATGGAGAAATCTCTATGGCAAATGATAGCGAACCCGAAGTAATTGCGAAGGCTGATTTTGAAGCCCTCGAAGTAAAGATGAAAAGTCTTGAAGATACACATAAGGATGAGATTGAGGCAAAAGATTCTGAAATCAAAGAACTTAAGGATGAAATCAATAGGCGTGACAGTGAGATTGCTGCATCACTTGTTGAGGAAATTAAGGCTTGGGATACAGAATTTGAACCTGAAGAAGGAATGCCACTCGCTACTATTCAGACTATTCATGCATCTGTGAAACGTGCCATTGCTGTACAGGAAGAGGCAAAGGCAAGCGAACAGGAAGAAGAGCCTGAAGAGGAAATTGAGGCAAGTGAATTTACTGCACCTGAGGCAGGAAAGAAATCTGATGGCTTTACCATTGGCGGAATTGTCAACGGCAAATGGGTCAGCAAATAATTACTCGGAGGAATAATTTATGGGAAATTTTGTAAATCCAAATAACAAAGTTGTTGCAGCAGGTACAGCCATTGAGCAGGTACTCACTGTAACTGGAACTGTAACCGAATGTAAGCCCGGCAGACTGGTAAAAGCAGGTACAGCCGATGACGAATGTGCTATTGGTACTGCTGCTGGAGATGCTGTTGGATGGCTCGGATTCGAACAGACTTATGCAACTTACAAGCCCACAGACATTGATACAGCATACGCATTGGGAGACCTTGCCACTGTAATAAATGGCCCCGGCATTCATGTTATAGCAACTGCTGCTGGAGCAGTAGATAAAGGTGCTCGTGTAGCAGCCGCAGCAGATGGAAAAGTTGCTGCATTCGATGACGCCACTATGACACCTGACATGATTGTAGGTGTGGCTGAGGAGACAATTTCTTCAGCAGGTGCAATAAGGATAAGGAGTTTGATTTAAATGGCAGGACATCCACTTACTGAACAACAGTACACAATGTATGATGACGTTGTAACAAACGTTATCAGGAAAAAGATTATAGGTCGTAATCTAATCGCAATTGCCCCGGGCTCTCCATTTGGAATCGGTGTACAGCAGATTGATTACAACAAACTGAACGATATGTCTGACGCTGCACTCAGTATGAAACTTACTGAGAATCAGGACAGTGTAGGATATACGAATTCCAAGATCGACATTCCAATCATTCACAAGGAATTTGAAATTGACAGCCGTGACCTTGCATCCTCACGTAGGACTGGTCAGCCTTTGGACACATCTAATGCTGAGGCAGCCGCAGCCAAAGTTGCCGAACTTGAAGATGAACTTATCATAACTGGTAAGGGAGACTATAACGGGCTATACGATGGCGCTGGTAACGACTACAGCACTAGTACGGACTTTGGTACGGCAGGCAATGCAATCGCTGCTGTGAAGGGCTCTATGCAACTCCTCATGGCTGATAAAATCTACCCACCATACAACCTCGTACTCAACGAAGAACAGTACAATGAGATTGTAGGGCCAAGGGCAACTACCTCTGACAAATCTGAACTTGATATTGTCCGTGAAATGATTAGAGGTGGTGCTGGTGACGGTACACCCGGTGAAGTAGGTGTTGGTGGTGGGAATGTATATGTTACCCCAACCATGACTGCTGGTACTGGACTGCTTTGTGCTACACCTGATACTCAGTATGCTGATCTCGCAATCGCACAGGATGTAACCATGACCATGGAAACACTTGAGAAATCTGGAAATGTGTTTGGCCGTGTAATGGAAGCACTTGTGCCCCGTATCAGAAATGATGTGGCATTCTGTAAACTTTCCGACATTTAATTGCCTGAAAAGGCAACCTTTTTATATTTTTAAATCAATCTATTAGTCGGAGGTATAATCAAATGGTTAAATTTTTGAAATGCGTAGTAACTGCCAAAAAAATTATGATCGAAGAGTTTGACAAAAAGACTGGTAAACCAGTTGTCGAAACTAAGACTGATATGTATGGCAATAAATATGAAGAGACTAAACAGAAGATTTATAGAAGGGGCGAAGAAGTATCTTTCCCAGAAAAGGTTGTAAAGAAACTTAAATCATCTGTTGAAATTGTGACTGCTCCGGTATTTGAACAGCCAGTAGCCGAAGAACCTGAAAAACCTAAAGAAGGCGAAATAAAGGATAACGATAAAGGCGAAACTGTTGCTGATATGATACCAAAGGAAGAACCCAAGAAAACCACATCTAAGAAATCTACATCCACTAAGAAGTGATTAAATGACTGTAACAGTAGCAGATATTCGTATTTATCCGCTCAATGACATCCCTGAATCTGATATGAGTGATAATGCTATTCAGGGTGCTATTGAGCAGGCTACTGCATACATTTCTTATATTAAACGTAGTGATGTAACTGATTCTGAAACCGAATCAGCCATTCGTGCATTAGGAGGCTATCTTGCATATCTTGCATTTTTAGATAGACCTATTCAAGATGTTGCGGGCACAATGGCTGATGGCTATTTTATTCCCGCTACTGGAACTGAAGGGATACCACAAATTCGTTCTACATCCGATGCTAGGGCAAAGGAAAGAGCACTTTATGAAACTGCTAAAACTTTTATAAATATGGTTTCTAAAGGAAATATGGAAAGTGGTAAACTTGAAAGCCAGTATATTCCTTTTATTGGCCTGAGTTCTAGTAAAACTTAAATAGTATCAAGTCGTATATTACTTTGAGTGAAGGACTCACTCAAAATTTTATTCGCTCCCATCAAGAAGGACTTGATACACATGTATATGACAGAATCTCAGAAAAAGGCTATCTATGATATAATACCTAAGACTTTTACAATTAATTCTGAAACTGTTAGTGTATCTTGTTTTTATGAAAATCAGATGATTCCTGATGGGCGTGACTCTGAACCTTTTTATAGTAATGCTACTTATCCATTGATTACATTAAAGTATGATGATACTGATGAGTTCATTTTGGATATGGGTCAAGTAGTTATGAAAACGGCTAGATTAAATATTAATGTGTTTTCTACTAATATCGATAATCGGGGTAGTGGTGGAAATTATATTAATGGTAAGGTCGCATTAGATTACATGACTAGAAGTATTTTAGAAACTATAGAGAATTCGTATGAATCTCTTTATAGTTCTGGTATTTTCATAAATGATAGAATAATGGGAACTAAAGTTATGGATTTATCAACAATTGCTACTAGAAAACATGTATATAGAAACAAATTTAGACTTAATATAACCTATGAGGTGTAATAAATGACTTACGATGGTTCAACAAAGAAAGTTGTAGAGTTTGTCGAAGAATCAAGTTTTGGTACTATTCCAGCCGACCCAACTTTCGAAAATTTTGGTGCATATATAAACAATGCATCGGTAAAGAAAACTATGGTTCCGGTCAAGATTCCATATCTAAAGGATGATAGTGAGGCTGATAGATTACAATCTACAAAAACTCAGAAAGTATCTGAAGCATTTGCTTCTACTATAACTATGAATCCTACAGATTGGTCAATTCTGCCATATATTCTTTGTGCCCCAGATTCTACTACCTATGAAATAGGTGACAACATTTTTGATCTTGGATTAGGCATCATTGTTGATGACCAATATGAACTACTTGGTGGGGGATGTTGGAATAAATATGAATGCACAATTGCTTCAGAATCAGTGGCAGAAGCAACACTAGAAGGAATGTATGCTAAATCTACGGGTATTAGTGGAACTGATTATGTAACAGGGACAGGTACACATGCATCTACTCCATCAGGTGATGCTATCAAATTCGGCGATCTTTCAAGTGTGCAGTATGATTCTGCTGATACTACTACCAATGGTATAACAATTGATAGTATAACATTTGGTGTTGAATATTCAACTAATCCAGTAAAGGATGTAGGTTCTTCACTTGAAAGTAATACTGCTGCTTGGTCATTTGGACAGCGTAACATTAGTCTATCACTTAATATGACTCTAGATGATATGACTGTTGCTCCAGATATTCTCGATGGTGCAGGACATGACTTTGAATTTGCTGTAGGTGGAAAGACTCTTGCATTCTCTAACATCTTTTGGGAAGGAGATTGGGATGAAGCACTTGATCCAGATGACCTTATAGCAATGCCGCTCAGTGCTACAAATGTGGATTTGACTATAACATAAAAAATTAATGGAGGATAATTATGAAACCAATGAATATAAATGGATTCGAAATAACTTTTACCGAAAGACCTAAACATAAATCTGTGGTTGCAGCAAAAGGAATCATGACTACAGAACTTCTTAATATGATGGATTTGTCAGAAGTCGACCCAACCAAAGGTATATCCGATTTCCTAAAAGATAAAATATCTGAAGACCCAGACATGATTGTCAAACTATCAAATCTTAAATCGGATTTGTCTATTGATCAGACAATTATTCTAGCTACAGGATTAGAATATAGTACACTTCAGGAAATTAAAGAAGAGATGTATGCGGATGAATTTATTGATCTCTTTGAAAAATCCAAAGAATCTCTAGGAGGAAAAACGGCTGAAGATTTTTTCGCTATCTATCCTACAAGTATGACCTCAAAGGAAGAGGGGCTTCTGGGACTTTAAGTGACAATAATGAACTGACCATAAGCGATTTATGTCCTTCAGCAAAGGATTTTGTAAAAAGTATAAATTTAGCAATCGGTGGCAAACAGGTTACAGATAGCCGAATTGGCGAATATACTTTTTGCAAGAATCAAAAAATATCTAAGCCAGAGATGGATAGAATGGATGAAGAAGATGTATTAGCGTTTAGTTGGGTCATGCGAAGAGAGTCGAAGCATAATAATAATGATGGGTGAATAAAATGGGTATGTTTATAGGAGATGTATGGATTCCATATGTCTCTAATTTTAATGTTGATAATGGTGATCGCAAAGTAGAGATAGTTAGACATATTGACCATACAGTGCCTCCACATTTTGCAGAATTTCCCAACCCGATAACTTCGGCTGAAATTTCAGGCACAGTCATTAGAACATCTAATTCTCCAAAATCTGCTAATGATTACGCAGACGATATTGAATCTTTAACAGGCAAAGAATCTGCTTTCAATTATATTCATAATTATCAAAATAATAGCGGATGGCTTTCTACAACAAGAGTATCTGTTCCAAATGATGCAGATATGCCTTTATCAAGAGATTATTCTATTTCTGGATATTTTTTATCAAATAAAAAATATAAGCCAAGACTTACTACCAGTGCCAGTGTTATGACTAATGATTATAGTATAACTTTAGGTATAGATGGTGCTGATAATTATATCCCACTACCAATTGGCGCATCTTATAGTACATCCCTTACAACCATTTCACGTTCTGCTTTAGATGGCACTATGACACTTGTTAAAAGTAATGATAATAGTGCAGTAGAATTTGATATAAATAGTGTAGAAAGTGATGTAGGTGAATGCAAAATATTTGATACTATGACTGCTGGTGAAACAGATGAATCATTGTGGAAAAGAGTTTACAATGTAAATCATGTTTTTGAAGGTGATTCAGTCATGGAAAATGGTCTTGTACGAATGAAATTTTATGATGTTCCAAATGGGCCTACTTTATATTACTATAATGCAATTGATGATGCTTGGGTACAAATATCTGATAGAACTGATATTTACCCAGTAGAAAGTTATAATCCTACTATACTTGAATATAGTACAGATAAGGTTTCTGTAAAAACGTATTCAGAGTTTGGTGAATTGGGAGAAGATAATGAACCATATAGTAGTACGTTAACTATCGAAAGAGGTAAACCCTTTATCAACATAGAATATACATCAAATGATGAATTGTATAGTGCTATACAGGCCAGATTTAGATATATACCAGATAATACTACACCATTTGTTGATAATGAAATGGATGATGTAAATTATCCATCACCAACATATGTGTCACAAACATTTGATAATGATAACTATTGTATTAATATTGAAGGGTCTGATACCACTGGTATAAAATTGTTTGTACCAGTTAAAAATATGACTATTACTACACAAGTTGATAAAGATAATATCGGTATTTATTCAGATGATTATAATACAAATGCATCAAATGTCTTCTTTGGTGGTATAACATTTGACAATGCAGATATTTATACAGAGTGCGAAGATATGACTACAGCCAATGGTGCATCATTATATTCTGGTGGTGATGCCAGTGGTGGCAGTGCTGTTAAATTCGATGCGCAGGATGAAATGTGTTATAATGATTTTGTATTAGGCACTGATTTACCTATTGGTACATATAA
>Ga0209300_1001018_pt1 | contig 11930 bp, 7 predicted proteins | sample Shrwel_input2_RT_FD_187535 | JGI IMG/M metagenome (GOLD analysis project Ga0209300, IMG submission 187535) | Subsurface microbial communities from deep shales in Ohio, USA - Utica-3 well 1 S input2 RT (SPAdes) (version 2) ... | reverse complement strand
GGTCGGGCGCCCCATCGCCAACACCCAGGTGTGGGTGCTCGACGAGCGCAACCAGCCTTGCGCCATCGGCCAGGAAGGCGAGCTGTGCATCGGCGGCGACGGCGTGGCCACGGGCTACCTGCACCGACCCGAGTTGAGCGCCGAAAAATTCATCGACGACCCTTTCCGAAGCGAGCCCGGCGTCAAGCTCTATCGCACCGGCGACCTGGCCCGCTGGGCCGCCGACGGCTGCATCGAGCACCTGGGGCGCCTGGACTTCCAGGTCAAGGTGCGCGGCTACCGCATCGAACTCGGTGAAATCGAGGCGCGCCTGGCCGCCCAGCCTGGCGTCTCACGCTCGGTGGTCGTGGCCCGGGAAGATCTGCCCGGCGACGTGCGCCTGGTCGGCTACGTGGTGCCACAGGCCGGGCACACGCCCGACGCCGCCACCCTGCGCAGCGCCCTGCGCGTGGACCTGCCGGACTACATGGTCCCGCAGTTCATCGTCCCCATGGACGCCCTGCCCCTCTTGCCCAACGGCAAGATCGACCGCAAATCCCTGCCCGCGCCGGCCGCCGACGCCCAGCCTCCGCGCACCGAAGGCAGCGCCCCATCCAGCGAGCTCGAACAGGCCGTGGCCCGCGCCATGCAGTCCGTTCTCAAGTCGGCTGCCTTGCACCTGGAAGACGACTTCTTCGCCCTCGGCGGCCACTCCCTGCTCGCCGCCCGCCTGATCGGCCAGCTCAACCGCGAGCTCGGTCTGCAGCTGCAGCTGCGCGTGCTGTTCGAGTCGCCCACCGTGGGCAAACTCGCCTCGGCCATCCAGCGCCAGCAAGGCGCTGACGCCCCGCCCCCGCGCGCGCCGATCACGCGCCGCGCCGACCGCAGCCGCGCCCCGCTGACCTTGATGCAGCAGCGCGTGGCCTTCATGGAAGACATCCAGCCGGGTCGCCTCGTCTACCACGCGCCGTCTGCGCACCGCCTGCGCGGGCCGATGGACCTCGACGCCTTCAACCGCGCCTACCGAGACATGGCGCGCCGCCAGGAAGCCTTCCACACCGCCATCGTGCGGCGCGACGGCGGCTGGCAACAGATCATGGACCCCAACCAGGTCCCCGACACCCTGCCCCTGCTGGACCTCAGCCACCTCCCTGGCGACCAGCAAGAAACGGCCATGCTCGCGCACATGAACGGCCTGGTCTCGCAGACCTTCGCGCTCGACCACGCCCCGCTCGTTCGCAGCCACCTCTACCGCCTCGCTGAAGACCACCACGGCTTCTTCCTCATGGCCCACCACGTGGTCTGGGACGGCTGGTCTTTCGACGTGCTCTACCAGGAGCTGTCGGCTTTGTACGCCGCCCACGCAGCTGGCCAGCCCTGCCCGCTGCCCGAGCTGGCCGTGGGGTACGGTGACTTCGCCGCCTGGCACAACGAGTGGATGCAAAGCGACGAAATCCGCCAGCAACTCGCCCACTGGGAGCGCCAGGTCACGCACAACCCCGCCCAGCAGCCCACGCTGGTCGACCGCATCCGCCCGGCCGAATCATCGGGCCAGGGCGCCACCTCCTTCCTGGCCTTCGAGGGCGCCGAGGCCGAAGCCTTGCGCGCGTTGGCCCGCCGCTGCGGCAGCCCCGTCAGCGTCGTCTTCATGGCCGTGTTCTCGGCGCTGATGTCCGAGTGGCTGGGCGACCCCACCCCCGGCATCGGCCTGCCCGTGCGCGGCCGCCCGGCGCCCGAGCTGGAACACGTCATGGGCTTTTTCAACAACATGCTGCCTTTGCGGCTGAGGGTTCGCCCCGAACTCAGCGGCCTGGACTGGGTGGGCGCCGTCAAGCAACAGGTCACCGAATCCCTGGCCAACCAGGACGTGCCCTTCGAGATGGTCGCTCACCACCTGCGCCTGAAGTCCGGCAAGCTCTACCAGGTGCTCTTCAACTACCAGGACGTGCGCGAGCGCATCCTGCGCTGGGGCGACCTCCAGCACGAGCGCGTGAACCTCAGCAAATACGGCGCCACCGAAGACCTCAGCTTCTGGCTGGTGGAAGAGGCACAGCGCATCGCAGGCGGCTTCCAGCACGACACGGACGTGCTGCTGCCGCAGACCGCCGACGCCCTGCGCGACCGCTTCGTCAGCCTCGTCAAACGATTGCTTGCCGACCCGGCACAGCGCCTGAGCGAGCTGCTCGCGCCCACGCAGGACGAACGCGCCGCGCTGCACCGGCTGGAGCGCACCCTGGTCGACGCGGCGCCCGCCGTGGACCTGTTCACGCTGCTGAGCCGCCAGGCCATCGACACCCCGACGGCCTGCGCCTTGCGATTGGGCAGCCGCAGCCTCACCGCCGCCGAGCTGATGGATCGCATCCACCACTTCGAGCCCATTTTGCAGACTGCACTCGGCGAGCGTGACCCCGCTCAGCTCGCCAGCCAAGGCAAGCCGGTCTCCGTCGCCGTGGCCATGGTTGACCCGATCGCCCACGTCGTGGCCAGCCTCACGGCGCTCAAGCTGGGCGCACGCTGCCTGAACCTCAACCTGCCTTTGCACGCGGGCGACCTGACGCACCCCGACCTGCTGGCCGTGGTCTGCGAAGGCGCTGCCCGCGCCGCCCTGACATGGCCGGCCGACATCGCGCACGTCGATGCACTGGCCGTGCCGGGCGCACGGCCCAACCTCACCGGCATCACCGGCATCACCGGCATCACCGGCATCACCGACCTCAGCAGCGCCGACGGCACGGGCTCGACGGCGCCCCGCAGCCTCACCGGCAGCCACCCCCTGTCTCTGCAGACCCTGGCCACATCGGCCAGCAGCCTGGCGACCGTGCTTGCACTGCGCCCTGGACAGCGCTGGCTGATCGTCGACCAAGGGGACCGCGGATCGCTGCTGTCTCAGGTGGTCACGGCGCGCATCGCCGGAGCGGAAGCGCTGATCACCGAGCCGCTGGCCGACAGCGCCCTGGCTGATCGGATCGCGCGCGAGACCATCGGCATCGCTCACCTCACCCCCGTGCAATGGCAGGCGCTCCTGAAGCACCCTGCCAGCCAACTCAAGGGCCACATCGCGCTGCTGGACGTGACCGAGGCCGACCCCACGCTGGTGCAAAACGTGCTCAGCCGAGGCGCACGCGTCCTGTCCACCTACCGAGCTGCCCAGACCGGCGTGCCGCTGGCCGCAGGCTGGGTGACCGACGCCGCCGACACGGGCACCTGCGGACACCCTCTGGTGCCCGACGCGCTTTGGCTGCGCGACCCCGCTGGCCACCCCCTGGGGCTCAACGCCCCGGGCGAGCTTTGCCTGGGGCACGGACCCGAGGCCTTGCCCACCGGAGACCGGCTGCGCTGGCGCGCCGACGGCGTGCTGCAGCACATCGGGCCCCTGGGGCGCCACGCCCGGCTCAATGGGCAGCACATCGACCTCGAAGCCATCGAGTGCGCGCTGTTCGCCCACCCCGACGTCGTGCGCGCCGTGGCGTCGGTGCGCGTGCTGCCAGACGGGCAGCGCGCCCTCGTCGCCCACATCCAATGCGACGGCGACCCGCTCTCAGACAGCGCGCTGCTTGCCTGCCTGGTCTCGCTGCCCGCGACCCAACGCCCCGCGCACTTCGTCCAGGTGCGCAGCATCCCCACCCAGCCCAATGGCGACGTCTACCTCGAAGGCCTGCCCTTGCCCGGCGGCGCCCAAGCAGCGCACCCGCGGGCGGAGCACGGCGGCAGCGACGCCACCGCCCTCACACCGGGTCTGTCGGTCACCGAGGCCGCCCTGGCGGCCGTCTGGCAGCGCCTGCTTGACGTGAGCCACATCGGCCCCAGCGACAACTTCTTCGAGCTGGGTGGCAACTCCCTGCTCGCCATGCGCGCCGTGGAAGAAACCCGCCAGGCTCTTGGCGTGGAGATCGACGCACGCCGCTACGTCTACGAGACCCTTGGGCAACTGGCGGCCAGCACAGCGACAGCGGCGCACGCCCCGGCGCCACGGCCGCCCGAAGCCGCGGCCCCGGCACGGCCACCCGCTCCTGCCAAGCTGTTGACCCGCGTGCTGCGCGCCTGGGGTGGCCGCTCCGGCGCCCCCCGCTGACACGCCTCATTGACACGCCAAGTTGACACCCCACGCCCGTCCCCGCTGCCCACGCCCTGCATGAACCAGACCCTGTTCGTTTGCCGCTTCGGCACGGCCGCCCGAGAAGTCGTGGGCGTGCTGCAGCGCCCGCCTCGAGGCACCGAGCCCCGCGCCGCCTTCCTGCTCGCGCGCCCCATGGGCATGGAAGCCACCCGCACCGCCGCCATCTACCGTGTGATCTCGGACCGACTCGCGCGTGCTGGCGCGCTGGTGCTGCGCTACGACGGCCACGGCTGCGGCGACTCCCCCGGCGAAGAGCGCGACCAATCGCTGTCGGGCTGGGTGCACGACGCCACCTCGGCTCACCAGGCCCTGCTGGACCAGCTTGCGGAACTGGCGCAACCTGCGGAACTGGCTCAACCGGCATCAACGCCCCCCCTGCCCGTGCACTGGTTCGGCATGGGCCTGGGCGCCAACGTGCTGCTCCAGGCGGCTGCGCGCGTTGCGCCACCGCCGCGCAGCCTCGTGCTGTGGGAGCCCATCTGTGACGGCCCGGCCTACGTTGGCGCGCTGCAAGCCGCTCACCGCGATGAAATGGAGCGACAACTCGCCCAACCCTGGCCGACCCTGCTGGCGCGTGGCTGGGCGCAAGAGCCGCAACTCCCTGGCTCGGTGCTCGGCTTCGAGATCGGCGCCCAACTCACCAACGACCTGCTCCACCTCGACCCCATCGAGCCCTGGCTGCCTGACCTGATTCGACGGGGCGTGAGGCTCACCGCCTGCCTCGCCCCGCAAGACCACCACCGCCTGAGCACGACCGACCGCCCCGATTCACCTGCTGGCCTGAGCGTGCACCCGGTGGCGGAGCGAACCAACTGGATGTCCAGCCAGGCCATGGGCAGCGCCATCGTGCCGCCCGACTTGCCCCGCATCCTGACCGGCTTGTTGACATGAGCGCCGCCGAACGCACCCTCATCCTGGGAGACGCCCAGCACCTTGTCGCCACCCTCACCGAGGTCGATGGCGAAGCTGGTGGCCAGGTCATCGGCGAGGCCACCGGCCACCCGCCCGTCGTCGCCTTGCTGACCAACTCCGGCGTCATCCCGCGCAGCGGCCCCAACCGCATGAACGTGCACCTGGCCCGCGAGTTCGCGCGCATGGGCGTGCCCAGCATCCGATTCGACCTCAGCGGCCTGGGGGACAGCGGCCGCCCGGACGGCTCGCGCGCCCTGCTCGACCAATGGGTGGCCGACACCCGCGCCGTGATGGACCACGCCCAGGCCCACTTCGGCTGCGCCCGCTTCGTGATGATCGGTTTTTGCTCGGGCGCCGAGGTCGCGCACCTGGTCGGCCTGCAGGACACGCGCCTGCGAGCCGCCCTGCTGTGGGACCTCTACGCCTACCCCACCCTGGCCTCCCAGGTCCGGGCCTGGGCGCATCGGCTGGGCCGACTGGGGTGGCGAGGCCTGTGCCACAAGGTGCGGGGCCGACTGCTTGCCCGACTGGCGGCCCGACTGGGCGGCCCCACCGAGACGCCATCGCGCGCCCCAGCGACTGCGCCCTCCAACTCGCCAGACAAGGCGGTCTTCACCCAGCGCATCCAGACGCTGGTCGACCAGGACGTCGAGTTGCTGTTCGCCTTTGCGCAGGGCAACCCGCTGTGGTTCAACCACGCCGGGCAGTTCCGTGCCATGTTCCGCGGCGAGCGCTTCATCGACCAGGTGCGCTTCGAGTTCCTCGACACCGCCGACCACCTGCTGACCACGCCCAAGGCTCAGCAAGCCTTCACGCGCATGACGCAGGACTGGCTGCGCAAGCACGTGCTGCCCAAGGGGCGTTGACGCCCCTGCTGACGCCCCTCGTCAGTCAGTCAGTCAGGCTGCCTGCTGCCGGCGACGCCCAGGCAGGCACCGGTCAATCCAGCGCGCGTAAACACCGCGGCGCTGCTCGCCCACCTGGGCGTGCAACCAGGTCACGGCCATGACGCCCACCAGCAGCCCCAGGAACCCCAGCTCGCTCAGGCGCGCCCAACCCAGGGCCAGCGCCAGCGTCAGCAGCGTGTAGTGGATCAGGTAGAAGGTGAACGAGAAGCCCGCCACGCGCTGGATGAACGCCCGCGTGCGTGGCCCGAAATGCCAACCGCTGTGCGCGCACCCCACCACGAACACCGCGAACAAAACCGCCATGACCAGGTCCGACAGCACGTGAACGCTGGAGCCACTGAAAAATGGAAACGGCAGCCGCGCCGACATCGTCGCGTACATCGCCTTGGAGGCCACATCCAGCTCACGCTGGGCCCCCGTCATGATCAAAGCGGCGTACCCCAAGGGCAGCATCGCCATCATCAGCCAGGCCAGCCTCGGCCGCACCGACCAGACCTGCAGGCGCGCGTGCAGCCAAACACCCAGCCACCACAGTGGCATCAGCAACCAGATGCGCGGCCCCATGGCCAGCAACAACGCGATCGCCAAGGCCCAACGCAGCCCGCCGCGCAAGAAAAACAGGCAGCCGAACAAGGCGTAGTACCAAGCCTCGTACGCCAGCGACCAATACGGCGCCATCGTGAAGGGCTGAAAAGCCCCCAGCCAGGTCTCACCCAGGAAGGCCCAGTGCAGCGGGATGTACAACCAGGGCTGCGGGTACTGCCACTGAGGCACGTAGTGCGACGCATCCAGGCGCATGCCGATGAGGTCCACCGCGTAGGCAAACAACACCGCAGGCACCGCCACCGAGTACACCCGAGACAAGCGCGCCACCGCGTAAGCACGCAGCCCCTCGTCGCGCCGACGCCAGCTGGTGTGGGCGATCACGATGCCAGAGATCACGAAAAAAGCCGTCACGGCGTCATCGGCGCTGCGATGCCATTGCCCTGACCAGTTCCCCGGCGCCACCCCCAGGCCCACCGCGTGCCCGACGAACACGAACAAGGCCGCCAGGATGCGACACAGGTCCAGCCAGACCGACAGCGCCGGTGACAAAGCCGACGCCCGACCAACCATCACACCGGCTCCCCAGCCCCCAGGCTGCGGCCAAGCTTCATCTGCGCACGCCAGAAGGTGGACTTCAACGCATCCCGACCGGCGCTCACGCCAACGGGGACGGGACGAAGGCCCACCTTCGCCATCCACGGTCTCACGCGGTGATTGAAGCGCAGCGCATTGAGCTGCGCCTGACTCTCCGGGGTGTTGAAGATGATCGACATGGAAATGGAGACGTCCTCCGAGCCATTGCGCACGTAGTGTCCCGCGATGAAGGGGATGTGCAGTCCATCGCCCGGACGGAAGTCGAAACGCTTGGCAAAGCGATCCTTCTCGCTCGACCACGGCAGCTTGGTGTTGTCGTAAGAGGCATAGGCCTCGCGGGCCTCGTGCGTCACCACCGCCGGCTCCCAACGCGGGAAAATCACCATCTCCTTGCTGCCTCGGAACTGCAGCAGCATCGTCGAATTGCGGTCGATGTGGAACGGCGTGTGGCTGTTGGGCGATGCGATGAAGAGGTACAACCGCGGCGCCAGCAGCAGCCGCTCGCGCGGCCCGAACTGCTCGCGCAACAAGGCCTCGACGTCGGCGCTCAGGTCGCGGAACACCGGGTGAAAGGACTCGTGAACCTGAGGCGAGCGCACCATCACGTACGAGTCCGAGGTCCGGATGGACTCGATCGTCTCGCCCAGCGAGAGCTGACTGCGATGCTGCACGTGCGCCGATTCGAAGTCGTCACCATTGCGCATCAGGCCCTGGGAGTACTTCACGTGGTCCGCAGGCAAGGCCGGGATCACGCGGGTGAGGTTCTCCAGGCTCAAAGCCGGGTGATTCATCAATTTATGATGGAATTTGAACGGCTCCCGGTCCAGCAGACGGGGGTCGATCGACGCGTCAAAACAAACAGCCACTCGTTTGCACTCCTTTACAAAAAAAATCATGCCACAGGCGGTTCACGAACTGTTGCCTCAATGGCACCAGGTGCAGCCCCTGTTCAGGTGGCGCTTGAGGCTCGACGAGCGGGAAATCACCCTGTGCCTGCTGGACCTGGACGCCGCCGATGTGGCTGAAGACCTCCTCGATGCCGCCGAACGAGCTCGGGCCAGCCGCTTCAGACAAGAAATTCACGCGCGCCGATACCGCCGCGGTCGCACGCTGATGCGCTCCGTGCTTGCGGAGTTGAGCGCGCAGCCCCCGCAGTCGCTGCGCATCGACGCAGGCCCCCACGGCAAGCCGCAGCTGGCCCCGCTGCCGCCCGGCGCGGGCCCGGCCTGGCACTTCAACCTCAGCCACAGCGGCCCATGGGCTCTGTTAGCGGCCTGGCAAGGCTCCGCCCTGGGGGTGGACCTGGAGGTGCTGGACCACGGCAGGCAAGACGGCCCCGACGCAGGCGACGATGCCCTGGCTCGCAGAGTCATGACACCGGCCGAGCACACTGAATTCAGCCTCAACCCACCGGGTGAGCGCGCGCATGCGTTCCTGCGCACGTGGACGCGCAAAGAAGCCTGCCTCAAGGCGTTGGGCGTGGGGTTTCAGCTGGAGCCCCACCGGCTGTCGCTGCATGCGCAGCCAGCCGCCCTGTGGCCGCAGGGCGAGGCGCGTGTCGACGCCTCCTCGCCGGCGGCGCCCGCTCACCCTGCAGCGGCCCACCCGGGCCCCATTCACTGGGTTGACCTGCGGCTGCCCTCAGGCTGCCCCCTGGTGGCCGCCTGTGCCTGGCTGCCGGATTGAGCGCCAGCCTGCCTCAGCTCGGCTGAGCCAGGTCCCGCAGAGGGTGCGCGTGTGGCGGCCACACCGGCTCGAAAAAAGCCTCGACCTGCTCGGGCGTCACAGAGTCCACGCTCGACGGGTTCCAGCGCGGCTGGTGGTCCTTGTCGACCACCAGGGCGCGCACGCCCTCCACCGTCTCGCTGGCGGCACCCAGGCGCAACTGGAAGCAGTGCCGCACCATCGTGCGCTCCATGCGGAACACATCGGCCAGGGGCATGCTGCGCGCGCGGCGGATCTGCTCCAGCGTCACGCCCATCATCAGCGGCGAATGGCCCGACATCTGCTGCAGCGTGGCGCGCGCCCAGTCGCTGTGGTCGCCCTTGAGCGAGGCCACGATCTCGCCCAGGGAGTGTTGGCTGAAATGCCGCCCGATGGCCTCGAAGTGCACCGTCACCGTGGCATCCGGCAGATCGGTCAGGGGGTGCAAGTCGGTGTGCGCCCGCACCCTCCCCATCAACTCATCGGCGCTGCGGGCCGGCTCGCGGCGCAAGGCATCGAGCAGCGACGTCAGGCTGTCGGCGCGGGCGTGCACATCGGCCAGCCCCAGCGTCAGTGCGTCGGTCACGTGCAGGTGCGGCCCGACGATGCCCAGGTACTCGCCCAGAGAGCCCACGCAACGCGACAAAAAGTAGCCGCCGGCCACATCGGGGAAGAGCCCGATGCGCGTCTCCGGCATCGCCATGCGCACCGACTCGGTGGCCACGCGCAGCTTGCAGCCCTGGGCCAGCCCCATGCCCCCGCCCATCGTCACGCCTTCCAGCCAGGCGATGGTCGGCTTGGGGAAGGTGTGAATCAGGTGGTCCAGCGCGTACTCCTCCGTGAAGAAGTCCTCGACCGCCGGGTTGCCCGCCAGCGCCGCATCGTGCATGAAGCGGATGTCACCGCCCGCGCAAAAATGCGTGGCCGGGTGCTTGCCGTCCACCGGCTCGCGGGCCGAGCCCCGCAACATCACCGCCAGCACCGCGGGGTCGCTCGCCCAACCGCGCAGCACGCCGGTCAGCTCCCGGATCATCTCCAGGTTCAAGGCGTTGAGGGCGCGAGGCCGGTTCAGGGTGATGACGCCCAGGCCACCCAGGACCTCGGTCAGGACAAGAGACTGCATGAGACGGATGCGCCCAAGGGCGCGAGTGAAGGAACGCGAACAATGTATTACAGCGGCGCCGACTGCGGCCGATAACCCAGCATCGGGCTTTCGGACACGATGCCCCGCGACGCTTCCCCTTGCTGTAAACATGTCGAACCAAGCGCTCAAGATCCTCCTCGTGGAAGACCAACTCAGCATGCGCATGCCACTGAAACACCAGTTGCAGCAGCATGGTCACGAAGTCTGGGAAGCCGAAGACGCTCAAGCGGCGTTGCGACAATTCCAGGCGCAGCGCCCCGACCTGATCCTGATGGACGTTGTCCTGCCTGGCGAAGACGGCTATTGGGCGGCCCGCCAGATCCGCCTCATGGAGGGCAGCGACTGGACGCCAATCATCTTCCTCTCCAGCCGCGACCACGAACTGGACCTGCAACTCGGCATCGAAGCAGGTGGCGACGACTACCTCGTCAAACCGGCTTCGGCTGTGGTCCTGGCGGCCAAGCTGCACGCCATGTCGCGCCTGCAGCGCATGCGCCGCCAGCTGGTCGACACCTCCGAAGCCCTGCGCGTGGCCAACGAGCGTCTCACGCACCTGACGACCCAGGACGAACTCACGCAACTGGGCAACCGCCGGGGATTCGATGAAAAGCTCCACCACGGCGTGCGCCTGTGCGCCAGGGAGCGTCACCCGCTGACGCTGCTGATCTGCGACGTCGACTACTTCAAGCGCTACAACGACCGGCTGGGCCACCCCCAAGGCGACACCTGCCTGCGCCAGGTCGCGCAGATCCTGGGCACCATCTGCCGCCGGCCAATGGACTACGCCGCCCGCTACGGCGGCGAAGAATTCGCTTTGATCCTGCCCAACACGCCGCGATCCGGTGCGATGACCTTCGCGCGGGCGCTGCAGAACATGATGGCGCGCAGCGGCATCTCGCACCCGGACTCGCCGTTCGGCTGGGTGACGCTGTCAGGCGGCATCACCACCATCGTCCCGGACGCCGACACCAGCGCCCAGCAGCTGCTGATGCGCGCCGACGAGGCCCTCTACAGCGCCAAAGCCAAGGGCCGCAACTGCTTCTTCAGCTTCGAGATGCAGATGGACACCCACGACCACCTGAACGCGAACGTGACAACGGGCGGATGAACCGCCCGTTGTCACTGGTTCAGCTGAAGATCAGCTGGACTTGTTGGCGCGCTTGCGATCGTGCTCCTTCAGGAAGCGCTTGCGCAGGCGCACGCTCTTGGGCGTGATCTCGACGAGCTCATCGTCGTCGATGAAGTCAACGCCGTACTCCAGCGTCAGGTCGATCGGCGGCGTGATCTTGACAGCGTCTTCCTTGCCGGAGACGCGGAAGTTGGTCAGCTGCTTGGTGCGCGTGGCGTTGACCACCAGGTCGTTGTCGCGGCTGTGGATGCCGACGATCATGCCTTCGTAGACCGGGTCGTTCGGCTTGACGAACATGCGGCCACGGTCGTCGAGCTTGCCCAGGGCGTAGGTGAAGATTTCACCGTCGTCCATGGAGATCAGCACACCGTTCTTGCGGCCGCCGATGTCGCCCTTGTGGGCTTCGTAGCCGTCGAAGATCGACGAAATCAGGCCCGAACCACGCGTCAGGTTCATGAACTCGTTGCTGAAGCCGATCAGGCCACGCGCCGGGATGCGGTATTCCAGGCGCACGCGGCCATGGCCGTCCGGCTCCATGTTGACCAGGTCGCCCTTGCGCAGGCCGAGCGCCTGCATCACGCCACCCTGGTGGATTTCTTCCACGTCGGCGGTCACCAGCTCCATCGGTTCGCACTTCACGCCGTCGATGTCCTTGAACATCACGCGGGGCTTGGACACGGCCAGCTCGTAGCCTTCGCGGCGCATGTTCTCCAGCAGGATGGTCAGGTGGAGTTCACCACGGCCGCACACCTCGAAGATGCCGTCTTCGTCGGTTTCCTTCACGCGGAGGGCCACGTTGTGCTGCAGTTCCTTTTGCAGGCGGTCCCAGATCTGACGGCTGGTCACGAACTTGCCTTCGCGACCGGCCAGGGGCGAGTTGTTCACGCAGAAGTTCAT
>Ga0209300_1001017_pt1 | contig 11932 bp, 12 predicted proteins | sample Shrwel_input2_RT_FD_187535 | JGI IMG/M metagenome (GOLD analysis project Ga0209300, IMG submission 187535) | Subsurface microbial communities from deep shales in Ohio, USA - Utica-3 well 1 S input2 RT (SPAdes) (version 2) ... | reverse complement strand
CCAATGAAATCAGCTTTAAGTACGCTTGTCAGTTCATCGCAAGTCAGCTCAAAGTCATGAGCAAAGCGGTGTCACCAGGTAATACGCCGAAGCGTCTAAACAGTCTGCGAGGAGACTTGTCCATCCTCTTTATAGACAAACGCCCTAAGCCAAATCGGCCTAGGGCGGTAAAAATATCAAAGACCCGATATCCTGTTAATCACAAGGCAGCTCCGCTTAAGTGAACTACGTTGCACGTTAAAGTGGGGCGTTAAGGGATTAATCCTTGAGGAGGTCGTTCCCCGGATAGTTGGCACGCATAACTGTCAGTACGTGCTGCTTTAACTGCTCCTGCCCCAGTTCATCATAAGCGGTGACCATGATCTCAAGCGCGCGCTCTGTCGATGGAGTGCCGGGATAAGTTTCCATTACGGACTGTGCCCGAATGGCGGCTGCGCTCCAGGCATTCATCTTCAGATAATATTCGGCCACTTTCACCGAATACAGCGCCAGACGATTCTTCAGGTGCTGCATTCTCTTCTGGGCGTCGGCCGCATACTTGCTGTTGGGATAGGTCTTGAGCAGGCGTTCGAAGTCCTTGAAGGCATCGAGGGCAAATTGAGGATCCCTGTCGCTTCTGTCTATATTGAGCATGTCATGGAACAAATAGTTGTCGGCCTGCATATTCACCAGTCCACGCATATAGTAGACATAGTCTATATCCGGGTGGGTGGGGTTGAGGCGGATAAATCTGTCGATGTTGGCGACTGCCGACGGGGTATCATCCAACTTATAGTAGGCATAAATCAGATCCAGCTGAACCTGAGTCTTGTGTGGACCAAAGGGGAAGCGGGAATCCAATGCCTCCAGTGAACGCACAGCCTTGGTATAGTTACCCAGCTCCATAGAGGTACGGGCCTGGGAGTAGAGAACGTCCGGAGACTGCTTGCTGGTAATTAAGTCGTCTTCCGGTTTGCTGCTACAGGCCACAATGGCCAGCGAAAAAAAGGCTATGGCAGCGCCTTTGGCAATATTATGCATACTTGAATTCGATTCTTGAGTAAGTTGTAGTTAAGAATTTTTCCATTTCACGATAAAATGGCCGATTCCGAGTGTACCAGAAAGTACACAGTTTTTGACCCCATTAACTGGGGACGGTTCCTATGACGCAAGAGATTAATCTAAAAAGCGAGATATCAGCAACCCAAACCGGTCTGAGATTGGATCAGGCTTTGGCCGAGTTGTTCCCCGATTACTCCCGAACCAGGATCAAGGAATGGATCCTCGATGGCAAAGTGTCCGTCGATGGTACTGTGGTAAACAAGCCCAGAGAGAAGGTGTTGGAATCTCAGGAGATAGAGGTTCAAGCCACTTTGGAAGAAGAGGTGCACGCCGAGGCCCAGGCTATCGATCTGAATATCGTCTATGAAGATGACCATATATTGGTGATCAACAAGCAGGCGGGTTTAGTGGTGCATCCCGGTGCCGGTAATAGTGACGGCACCTTGATGAATGCCCTGCTGCATCATTGCCCCGAGATAGAACATGTGCCCAGGGCCGGTATTGTCCATCGTCTCGATAAGGACACCACAGGCCTGATGGTGGTAGCCAAGACAGTTGAGGCTCAAACTCATCTGGTGGCGGCACTGCAGGCACGCGACATTACCCGTGAGTATGAAGCCATAGTGCTGGGCACCATGACAGCAGGTGGTACAGTGGATGAGCCTATCGGGCGTCACCCCACCAAGCGTACTCATATGGCGGTGCACCACAGTGGTAAGCCGGCGGTGACTCACTATCGTGTGGCGGAAAAATTCCGCGCCCATACCCGCTTGCGCTTGAGGCTGGAAAGTGGCCGGACTCACCAGATCCGGGTGCATATGGCTTATATAGGTCATGTGTTGGTGGGCGATCCCGTCTATGGTGGTCGTCCAAAACCCCCCAAGGCCGCCAGTGAAGCCTTTTTCGAAGTGCTGAAAAACTTCAAGCGCCAGGCGCTGCACGCGGTGCGACTGGAGTTGGTGCACCCCATCACCTGTGAGCTGATGAGCTGGCAGGCACCTATCCCCGAGGATATGGTCGAGCTGACCAAGGCGCTGCGTAAAGACACCGAAGAGCATCCGCCGGAGTATCTGTAACATGTACGGCTGTCTCTGGCCGCTGCCGGCCAATGTCAGAATCGCCATGACCCAGCGTCATGGTGGTGTCAGCCTGCCACCGTTTGACAGCCTGAATCTGGGGCTGCATGTGGGAGACATTTCCGCATCTGTGCAGGCCAACCGTGCTTTATTGGCACAGCGGCTGGCTCTGCCCAGCGAGCCGGCATGGCTGGAGCAGGTACATGGCACAGAGGTCGTCGATCTGGCGCGTGACTCCCTAAGGATTGCCGATGGCAGTTATAGCGACAGCAAGGCGCATGTGGCCGTGGTGATGACCGCCGACTGTCTGCCAGTACTTTTGTGTGACAGTGCAGGCACCCAGGTGGCGGCGCTGCACGCCGGCTGGCGTGGCCTGTGTGATGGCGTTATCGAAGCGGGAATTGCCCGTTTTCGTCCCGGCTCTGAGCTTATCGCCTGTCTCGGACCGGCAATAGGCAAAACGGCCTTCGAAGTGGGCGCTGAAGTACGTGCTGCTTTTTGCGATAAAGACCCCAAGGCCGACAACTGCTTTGTAGCCAAGGGGGATAAGTTTCTCGGCGATCTGCAGGGGCTTGCCAGGCTCAGATTGCAGCGGGCGGGTGTCCGGCAGGTATATGCCTTGGATATCTGCACCTATAACAACAAAGACTATTTTTCCTACCGCCGCGATGGCCGTACCGGCCGCATGGCCTCGTTGATTTGGCTTACTGATTGAGTGGTTATTTTATTCGTCTGACTTGAAATCGGTTAAAGCATCCTCATATTTAAGCTAACGAAGTAATACCTCATTTTGAGAGTTTCAGGAGGCTGTATGCGACTCGATCGTATGACCAATAAATTTCAGCTTGCTATCTCGGATGCCCAATCTCTGGCGCTTGGCCGTGACCATCAGTTCATAGAACCCGTCCATCTGATGATGGCTTTGTTGAATCAGGATGGCGGTTCAATTCATCCGCTGTTGACCCAAGCTGGTATCCAGGTCAGCACTCTGCGTTCCTTGATTAGTCAGGAACTGGAGCGCTTGCCCCAGGTGGAAGGAACAGGCGGTGATGTTCAGTTATCCCAGGCGCTGATACGTTTGCTGAATCTGTGCGACAAGCTGGCACAGAAGCGTAAAGACAAATATATCTCCAGTGAGCTGTTTATTCTGGCGGCACTGGAAGGTAACGACACCCTGGCACAGTGTCTCAAGCAGGCCGGTGCCACCAAAGAGCTGATGGAGAAAACCATCGAAGCCGTGCGTGGCGGCCAGAAGGTGGATGACCCCAATGCTGAGGATCAGCGCCAGGCGTTGAAGAAATACACCATAGATCTGACCGAGCGTGCCGAGCAGGGCAAGCTGGATCCTGTTATTGGCCGTGACGATGAAATTCGTCGCACGGTGCAGGTACTGCAGCGTCGCAGCAAGAACAACCCTGTGCTTATCGGTGAGCCCGGTGTGGGTAAGACCGCCATTGTTGAAGGGCTGGCGCAGCGTATCGTCAACGGCGAGGTGCCTGAAGGCATCAAGAACAAGCGAGTATTGTCGCTGGATCTCGGCGCATTGGTGGCTGGTGCCAAATACCGGGGTGAGTTTGAAGAAAGACTCAAGGCTGTGCTCAACGAGCTTGCTCAGGAAGAGGGCCAGGTGATCCTCTTTATTGACGAGCTGCATACTATGGTGGGCGCGGGTAAATCCGATGGCGCCATGGATGCGGGTAATATGCTCAAGCCGGCACTGGCCCGCGGTGAGCTGCACTGTGTCGGTGCCACTACCCTGGACGAGTATCGTCAGTATATTGAAAAAGATGCGGCGCTGGAGCGGCGCTTCCAGAAAGTCCTGGTGGATGAGCCCAGTGTCGAGGATACCATCGCTATTCTGCGTGGTCTGAAAGAGCGCTACGAGCTGCACCACCATGTGGAAATTACCGATCCGGCGATTGTGGCGGCGGCGACCATGTCCCACCGTTATGTGTCAGATCGTAAGCTGCCTGACAAGGCCATCGACCTTATCGACGAAGCCGCTTCCAGCATTCGGATGCAGATAGACTCCAAGCCGGAGCCGCTGGATCGCCTCGAACGCCGAATCATTCAGCTCAAGCTGGAAGAGCAGGCGTTGGCGAAGGAAAACGATGAGGCCAGTCGTAAGCGTCTCGAACATCTGCGCAGCGAGCTGGTGGAAGTGGAGCAGAAGGCTGCCGAACTTAATGAGATTTGGCACACAGAAAAAGCGGCACTGGCGGGCACTCAGCATATCAAGGCGGATCTGGAGCAAGCCAGACTGGATATGGAAGTGGCGCGCCGCGCCGGTGATTTGACCCGGATGTCCGAGCTGCAATATGGCCGCATCCCCGAGTTGGAGAAACAGCTGGATCTGGCGTCTCAGGCCGAGATGCAGGATATGACCTTGCTGCGTAACAAGGTCACGGATGTTGAAATTGCCGAGGTACTTTCCAAGGCGACCGGGATCCCGGTTTCCAAGATGCTCGAAGGCGAGCGGGAAAAACTGCTGCATATGGAAGATGCGCTGCATGAGCGGGTGATCGGCCAGGATGAGGCGGTCGATGCCGTGGCCAACGCTATTCGTCGTAGCCGCGCGGGTCTGGCCGATCCTAACCGGCCCATAGGCTCCTTCCTGTTCCTCGGCCCGACCGGGGTAGGTAAGACCGAGCTGTGTAAGTCGCTGGCCAAGTTCCTGTTCGACACAGAGAGCGCCATGGTGCGGATAGATATGTCCGAATTTATGGAGAAACACTCAGTCTCCAGGTTGGTCGGGGCGCCTCCGGGCTATGTGGGTTATGAGGAAGGGGGTTACCTTACCGAAGCGGTGCGCCGTCGTCCCTACTCGGTGATCCTGCTCGATGAGGTGGAAAAGGCACACCCGGATGTGTTCAACATACTGCTCCAAGTACTGGATGATGGCCGCCTGACCGATGGTCAGGGGCGTACGGTTGACTTCCGTAACGCTGTGGTGATTATGACCTCGAACCTGGGTTCCGACATTATCCAGGAGCAGTTCAGTCACCAAAGTTACGATGAGATGAAGGCTCAGGTGATGAATGTGGTGCAGCACCATTTCCGCCCCGAGTTCCTCAACCGGATCGACGAAACCGTGGTGTTCCACCCGCTGGATAGCGAGCATATCAAGAGTATTGCCGCGATTCAGGTCGAGTCGCTGCGCCAACGTTTGGCGGAGAAAGAGTTCGAGCTGGAGATCACAGATGCCGCGCTGAGCTTTATTGCCAGAGCCGGGTTCGACCCTGTGTATGGTGCAAGGCCGTTGAAGCGGGCACTGCAGCAAGAGGTGGAAAACCCACTGGCGCAAAAGCTGCTTAGAGGCGAGTTGCTGCCAGGTCAGCCGATCAAGGTGGACTATCGCGACGACAACTTGGTGTTTGAGCAGTAATCACACCATAAACAACAAACCAAAAACAAAAAGGAGCGCTTTGAGCGCTCCTTTTTTGCTTGGGTTAAACGACAAATTCAACTGATGGGTTTTAATCCGTCGTCTTTAGCCTATCAGTGACTGCGGGCTACGGCGATTTTGGCCAGGCTTATCAGCGCCAGCTTGTAGTCGGACTCAGGCAGTACCGAAAGGGCCGCTACGGCCTTATCGGCCTCTTCATAGGCCCTTTGCTGGGTATATTCCAGAGCGCCACAGGTGTTGAGTGCATTGATAATTTCTTCGATATGCTCGGTGCCATCACCTTGTTCAATCGCCTGGCGGATCATCTGGCGCTGTGGCTCTGTACCGTGGGCGATGGCGTAGATCAGCGGCAGTGTGGGTTTACCTTCGGCGAGGTCGTCACCTATGTTCTTACCCAGTTCTTCGGCGTCGGCAGTGTAGTCCAGCAGGTCATCGGTCAACTGGAAGGCGGTGCCCAGGTATTTGCCATAGTCGGCCAGCGCCGTTTCCATTTCGCTGTCGCAACCGGCCAGCACACCGGCCAGACGGGTTGCGGCTTCAAATAGTTTGGCTGTTTTGCAGTAGATCACCCGCATATAGCTGGCTTCTGTGGTATCCGGATCGTTGCAGTTCATCAACTGCAGCACTTCACCCTCGGCCAGTACGTTGGTGGTGTTGGCCAGTACCTGCAATACCTTCATCGACTCCAACTCTGTCATCATCTGGAAAGAGCGGGTATAAAGAAAGTCGCCGACCAGCACGCTGGCGCTGTTGCCAAACAGGGCATTGGCTGTCTCCCGTCCACGGCGCAGAGTGGATTCATCCACCACATCGTCGTGGAGCAGTGAAGCTGTATGAATAAACTCTATGATAGCGGCCAGCTTCAGGTGTGCTTCACCACTATAGTCGAGCGATCTTGCTGCCAGAATCGACAGTAACGGCCGCATACGTTTGCCGCCACCGTTGATGATGTAGAACCCCAATTGATTGATCAGGGCAACATCAGATTCGAGTTGTTTGTAGATCAGTTGATTGACGGCTTGCATGTCGGCGTCAGCCAGCTGACGGATAGCAGTTAAATCCATAGTAGACTCTAGGTATGAAGGAACGCCGAATCGGCAGCTCCCGATAAGCTTAAGTATTGTAATAGACCGAAGTTTACCTAAAATTAATGAACAAGACAGTAGCAGAGGGAGTAATGTGCGAGTTAATCCGGTCTTTTTTTCTTGAGCTTCAATTAGGGCTTGCCTGTAAGGGATTATTCGCGTAAACTCCGCGCCCATTGTCATTAAAGTTTTTGTAGCACCCAGCCTCATAGAGATGAGCCGGCGTGTTAAGAATTTCGGAGTAAAATAGCTATGTACGCTGTTTTTCAAAGTGGTGGTAAGCAACACCGTGTTGCTGAAGGCCATACTGTTCGTTTGGAAAAAATTGAAGTTGCCACTGGTGAAACTATCGAATTCGATCAAGTTCTGCTGATCGCTGATGGTGAAAACGTCCAGGTGGGTACCCCTCTGGTAGCAGGCGGTAAAGTTGTGGCTACTGTTGTTAGCCATGGCCGTGGTGAAAAGGTAACTATCCAAAAGTTCAACCGTCGTAAGCACCACGAGAAGAAAATGGGCCACCGTCAGTGGTTCACTGAAGTTAAAATCACTGCTATCAACGCTTAATAGGAGTCTGACTCATGGCACACAAAAAAGCTGGCGGTTCTACTCGTAACGGCCGCGATTCAGAAAGCAAACGTCTTGGTGTAAAGCGCTTCGGCGGCGAATCAGTTCTGGCTGGTAACATCATTGTTCGTCAACGTGGTACTAAGTTCCACGCAGGTGTTAACGTAGGTATCGGTCGTGACCATACTCTGTTTGCCCTGACTGACGGCAAAGTTAAGTTTGAAGTTAAAGGTCCTAACAACCGTAAGTTCGTTAGCATCGAAGATTAATCTTCAAACCAGAATTGCTTTGAGCCCCGCCATTGGTGGGGCTTTTGTTTTGGGCGAGAGCCATAGTTTCTGTTTTTTGGCGCCTTGCAGGGTTAGGCAGTATAATTGCCTCATTCCGTGGTGCCAGGAGTATGTATGAAGTTTGTCGATGAGGCAGTGATCAGAGTTGAAGCTGGAGATGGTGGCAGTGGCTGCGTCAGCTTCAGACGTGAAAAATACGTGCCGGATGGTGGTCCAGACGGTGGCGATGGTGGCGACGGCGGCAGTGTTTATCTGCAAGCTGACGAAAACCTCAACACCCTGATTGACTACCGTTTTGAGCGTTTCCATATGGCTGAGCGCGGTGAAAACGGCCGAGGCCGCGACTGTACCGGTAAAGGTGGTCAGGACTTGGTGCTCAAGGTGCCAGTGGGAACTCGGGCGGTTGATGAAGAAACCGACGAAGTACTCGGTGACCTGACCCAGCATGGTCAGAAGCTGTTGGTGGCCAAAGGTGGTTTCCACGGTCTTGGCAATACCCGCTTCAAGAGCAGTGTGAACCGTGCACCCAGACAAAAAACGCTGGGCACGCCAGGTGAAGTGCGCAGCTTGCGTCTTGAGCTGATGCTGCTGGCAGATGTGGGCTTGCTCGGTATGCCAAACGCCGGTAAGTCGACTTTTATTCGGGCGGTTTCGCGCGCGACACCAAAAGTGGCCGATTATCCCTTTACCACCCTGGTGCCTAATCTCGGTGTAGTAAATCCTCGCCCAGGGCAGAGCTTTGTGGTGGCGGATATTCCAGGGTTGATTGAAGGTGCTGCCGAAGGTGCCGGTTTAGGTATTCGCTTCCTCAAACACCTTGAGCGTTGTCGTGTATTGCTGCATATCCTGGATATTGAGCCTATTGATGGCTCGAGTCCTGCCGAAGCGGCCAAGGCGATTGTCACTGAGCTTGAGAAATACTCGCCCAAGCTGGCTTCCAAGCCACGTTGGTTGGTGTTCAACAAGACAGATCTGCTGCTGGAAGAAGAACTGCAGGAAAGAGTCGACAGCATAGTCAAGGAGATGGGCTGGGAAGGGGATGTTTACACCATCTCGGCTTATACCCGTGAAGGCACCAAGGAACTGGCTGAAAAGCTCTATGACTTTATCAGCAGTCTGCCGGCGGAAGAGCAACAACAAGATCCTGACGCCGATGTTGAGTTCAAATGGGACAACTACCATCAGGATAGCCTGGAAGATCTCAACGAAGACTATGATGATGAGTTCGACGATGACTTCGACGACGATGATTATGATGTTGAGGTTATTTACCAAAGATAATATCTGAGCGAGCCTGAACACCTGTGTACGCTGATACCCAAAACGATATCACCCGGCAGGTCGTCCGGGTTGCTCAGCTATTGCTGGCCTATGGCGCTGAATCTGAACTGGTTGAAGAGATCAGTCAGCGTCTGGGCCGGGCACTTGGCTTGGCCAGTGTCGAGCTATCCATCTCCTCCAATTCGCTGGTGCTCACCAGTTTGGTTTCCGGTCGTTGTATCACCACCACCCGACGCATTCGCGAGCACGGCATCAATATGACAGTGGTGTGCGAGCTGCAGCGCATCTGCCTGCTGGCCGAAAAAGGTCTGTATGGCCCCAATGAAGTCCGCAAGCGCCTCGCCAGACTGCAACCCAAAACCTACCCCAAGTGGCTGCTTATCCCCATGATAGGCCTCTCTTGCGGCAGTTTTTGTCATCTATTCGGTGGCGATCTGGCCGCATGTTTTATCACTTTCTTTGCTTCTGTGATTGGCATGTTTGTGCGCCTGGCCATGGCGCAACGTCACTTCAATGTGTTGGTGAACTTTGCCGTGACCGCCTTCGTCACCAGCTTGGCAGCCCAGTTGGGGTATCTCTATCCTGTGACCCAAACCCCTGAGCTGGCGATGGCGGCCTCTGTGCTGATGCTGGTTCCCGGCTTTCCGATGATCAACTCGATATCGGATATGGTTAAAGGGCATATGAATGTGGGGATCTCCCGCTGGGGGCAGGCGACCTTGATGACAGTCTCCTCCGTGATAGGCATTACCATTGCCATGCAGCTTGGGGGGATTTTCCTGTGATGGATACTCTGTTGTTGCTGCTGAATGATGCCTTTTTCTCGGCTATCCCCGCCATGGGCTTTGCCATGCTGTTCAATGTTCCCAGGCGTTATCTGCTTTATTGTGCTCTGGCCGGAGCCATAGGCCACAGCTCACGGACCTTGATGTTGCAGTTTGGTTTGCCGATAGAGTGGGCCACTTTTGCCGCTGCCGGCATCATAGGCATGGTGACCATCGCCTTTGCCAGGCGTCATCTGGCACCGCCGCTGCTGTATGCCGTGGCGGCGATTATCCCTATGATCCCGGGTTCTTATGCCTACAACACTGTGATTGCCCTGGTGCAATTGACCGCCCAGTCACAGCTCAGCACTGAGTTGTGGGAGCAGGTGGTTACCAATGGCCTGAAAACCGTGTTTATTCTCGGTGCTTTGTCTGTTGGTCTTGCCATGCCCAGCCTGTTGTATTTCCGTATCCGCCCGGTGATTTAATCCAATATTAACAAGGAGCGTATATGCGCATCGCCATGATTGCCGCCATGGCCCATGACAGAGTCATAGGCAAAGATAACCAAATGCCCTGGCACTTGCCGGAAGATTTGTGCCATTTCAAGCAGATGACTTTGGGAAAGCCAGTGGTGATGGGACGTAAGACCTTCGAATCAATAGGTCGTCCTCTACCCGGACGCCATAACATAGTGATCAGCCGTCAGAGCGACTACGCCCCGGAAGGTGTTACCCGGGTTTCTTCTTTTGAAGAGGCAGTGGAAGCGGCAGGAAACTGCGAAGAGTTGGTGGTAATAGGTGGTGGTCAGCTCTACCGTGAAATCCTGCCTCAGGCTGATAGGCTGTATCTGACAGAGATAGACTTACAAGTGGAAGGGGACACTCGTTTTCCTGAATGGGACGATGGCAGCTGGCAGCAAGTTTATGAGGAAAGTGGCAGTAGTGTGAATGGGTTGAATTTTCGCTTTATCAATATGATTAGAAAATGTTAAATTGTAACGGACTTTTGAACCCTGAAACGTGAGTGGCACCGGCCACGAAGCGATCCTTATGCCAAGAGTCCCCGGCAGACTTGTCTGCCGGGGACTCTTGGTTTTAATAACTATTACAAAAAGGAGTGTCAGATGCGTCTGTTGCCCGTGGCCATTGCTGCACTGATTGCTGTATCTTCAGTGTCAACCCCTTCAACTGCTAAAGCCGAAGATCTTTTGGCTGCCAGTATCTGTGATTACGTCAAGTCCAACGACAAAAATCGCCTGCGTAAGAAATTGAAAGAGAACCGAGTGAAGCTGCGTAATATCTATTCCGGGCTCTCCTGTGACGGCGAAAGCCTGCTGCGTACTGCCTATCACAGCAATGCCGAAGATACCGGCGAGTTTATTGCCAAGCGCTTGTCAAAAACCGAACTGGAAGTGGTGGAAGCTGACGGCAAGACCATAGTCGATTGGGCCGACGCCAATGGTTTTGGCGCCAGCATTATTACCCTGGCCATCCAAGATCGCCTAGGCAGCTGAGTTCGTTACAGCGTCAACAACATGGGGATTTCGCAGGCGCTGTGGCCGGTATTGCCAAGGGGCTTGGGTAAGGTGGTAAAGCCCAGGCTGGCGTAGAGGCCAAGCGCTTGTGGCAACAGTTGGGTGGTTTCGAGATAGCAAGCCTTATATCCCTGCTCGCGGGCAAAGCTGAGACATTGCAGTGCCAAACGGCGGGAGAGCCCCAGGCCTCGCAGTGCGGGCATAAAGTACATCTTCTGCAACTCACAAATGCCTTCTTCGCCGGGCAATGGTGCGATACCTGCACCGCCAAGCAGTTGCTGCTGTTTTTCAATTATCCAATATTGGCTGCCTGGCTGACTATATTGGCGACTCAGGTGATCCAGGGTCGGGTCGGCTACACTGTAGCCCTTATCGGGAGTCAGGCCATACTCGGCCGATACTGCGCGTATCACGGCGGCCAACTCGGCATCATCTGCTGCCTGTAGTGCCCTGATGACCACCCCCTGTTGGCTCTTGGCTTTGGTAATCGCCTTGTTGTAGCAGCGCAGGCTGGCTTCCAGTTGGGTCACCTCGCTCGGTGCCAACTGGGCAAGAATGTCCGCAAATTGGTTATCTTGCTGAGTATCCAACTGTTTCAGCATCTTATGACCGGCAGGGGTTAGGCTGACCTGCAGACAGCGATTGTCCCTGGGATTGGCCTTGGTTTGCACAAGTTGTTTCTTGACCAGGTGACTGACGGCACGACTGGCATTGGATTTATCGATATTGAGCAGGTTTCCCAGCTCCTTGATACTGAGATCTTTTTGTCCCAGCTCCAGCAGTGTGTGTGCCTGCACCGGGGTCAGCGGCAGTTGCCCACAGGCGCCGGATAACATGCCCAGTTGCCGTACCAGATGACGTGACAGTTGTCTAAGTACAGGACTGACC
>Ga0209300_1001014_pt1 | contig 11963 bp, 14 predicted proteins | sample Shrwel_input2_RT_FD_187535 | JGI IMG/M metagenome (GOLD analysis project Ga0209300, IMG submission 187535) | Subsurface microbial communities from deep shales in Ohio, USA - Utica-3 well 1 S input2 RT (SPAdes) (version 2) ... | reverse complement strand
CCCCCGGGAGGCTCCGCCACTAGAAATACGGACGGACTTTGCGGTTCATTTCAGATAGTGGCGGACAGCGCTCTCTGACACACCTAACCGGGCAGCAATATCACGCTGCTTCATGCCTTCCGCACGTAGCGATCGTGCCACTTCTCGGCGGTGCTGAGCGGTCGCCTCATAGGCCTGACGATCTTGAGCGCCGGCCTTCCGTCTCATGTCTCGCTTACGCTCGGCATCACGCCGCCGCGCTTCGGTCTGACTCAGGATGGTGCGCAGCTTGCGCTGTTCATCATCTGTGATGCCAAACCGTTCGATCAGCGTGGCATTGCGAGGCGTATACAGCGGGGGCAGCTTGCGGCCACCAAAATCCACCACCTCGCCCTGAAAGTAGGCCCTGGTCTTGTGATAGACCGTGCTCAACTCTGACCTGTCATAGCTCCAGCCTGGAGCCAGCGATGCCGCCAGCGCCTGAGCCTCCTTCCAGAAACTCGCCGGCTTCACGGCATGGGACAAAGCCATGAAGTTTAGGCTCCAGAACAAAAACAGCATGCGCTGCCCCTTGAGGGGTTCCGGGCCGCCTACCTGAGCGGCGCGCATTGTGGCCAAGGTGCGTAGGTCCTCGAGCCGGTGCCAAGCCAGTTCCTGGAAGTTGATCAGCTTCAGACCATGGCGTCCGCCCTTCACCACCTTCAGCGACGGTTTATCGTGCCAACGAGGCGGCTTACCAGCTTTCCCCGCTATGCGCTTTTTGCGCTCCTCCGCTAGCTCCTCCCTGGCCAAGGGAGCCACCTCGTCGAAGATCACGTCGAAGGGATAGCGGATTGGCATGCCGTCGCCACCATCCGTGACCCAGATGACCTCGCAGCGCTGCCCGGTCTTGGTGTTGACGGTGTGCTCGAGCCGCAGGACACGCGAGGCATCACGAGCCTGAGGATCAGACCCGATGTGCTGGAAGCGCTCCCCTAGCTTCTTCTGAGCAAAGTTCCAGCGCGGCAGCGCGGCTCTGGGCAAGGGCGTTGTGAGGACCCATTTCAGGTGTACACCGCGGCCGCTGTAGACGATCAGTGAGGGCGGCGGTATCCCCTCGTCCTTGCAGACCATCAGTACCGCTCGCCGCCACTCCTCTGGCGGCATGTGATGCCGCGAGACGGGATCCAGGTCACAGAACAGCAGTGGCAGGCTATACAGGTTCACCGCCCGCCGGTTGGGGCGCATGAATTGGGCTTGAGACAGGTAGCAGTCTCGGTCGCGGGGCGCGGCTTGGATCACCTTGTCGAGCAGGGCAACGCGGAACGACTGCTGACGCATGCCACCATCTTCCTGGCGGGCGAGCAGCGCGATATACGCCGCTTCCGATACCCCGTGGTAGAACGATGGCTCAGTGATGAGCGAGAGCTGGTGGGGTGGTCTCATGTTCGTCCCCTGCCCATGCAACGCAGGTGACGTAGACCAACTCGATCTTGAGCGATGTCCCGCAGCACTTGGCAGACGGGTTCAGGGTGGGCCATAATTCCCTCACACGTTACGTGGCGCCCTCATCCCGTCTTGCCGCCAAGCTAATCCGGGGTGGGGGCGTTGTCTTTTCCGCCTATCGGCGACCCCTCAATTTGTACACATCATCCTATCATCCGTCCAGTGGCCTGATTTACAAGGAGTTTCTGTAAATCGTCGTACGGTATAGTTTCAGCTTCTAGACGCCTGAAAAGCCTCCATTAGATGGCTTCAGGCTACCTCCCAGCGCAGGCTCTTCCCACAAGCGTCCAGATAGCGGCGCACGGTATCGATAGAGGGTGAATGCTTGCCGGACGCCAGAGCACGCTCCATGCGTGTGATAGCCGGCGCCTTGGTGCCCATACGGGCAGCCACTTCAGCCTGCGTCAGGCCTGCTTCGTGGCGCGCCGTCAGCAGCATATCCAACAGGGCCAGTTCCTGCCGGTTGATCCGTTCGTACTCCTCACGGACCTCACTGCGTTCCAAGGCCTTCGCTTTCAGCTGCTCGTGAACCAGCATTCAGCACCTCCTTTACGCCGCTTCTCGGCGAAGCATAGGGGCTTGTTGGCTGAGCATAGAGCATCAGCAAAAGAATAACGAATTTGTTACCTACTGGGAGATTTCACTCTTCAGGTAGGCCTCGGATGTACTCGGTCAGAAGTTCCTTAACCGTCTTGCCCTGCCTGGCTGCGTAAACCTTCAGCTTGGCATGCTGGTCAGCCGACAGCTCAAAGTTGACCCGCTTCTTAGGCTGCTCATCGCTCAAGCTCGCCAAGGTCGCTGCTTTCCTCTTATCGCCAGCCTTCACGCTCGGGCGTCCGGCGCTCAGTGTGCCTTTTGTGGAACTCATTTACTCATACCCTCATTGTTTCAAATGAGTTTTTGTGTAATTTCGGCAGCCAGGGCGCGTACCTCGGCGGCTGCATCACCATTGGGCTCGCTGTCCAGCACTGTGGTCCCCGCCGCTGCGGTTCCGGGATAGCTGACACGCTGCGTAATGCGTGACTCCAGTACCGGCAGCTCGTAGCCGTTCAGGGCCTCGGCGACCTCGGAGCCAATCCGGGTGCCCTTGATAGCCCTCGACACCACAAATGCCGCTTGCAGAGCACCGTCCGTTACCTCGATGCGCTGCTTCACCAGATCAACCAGCTCTGCCGTCGCCCAGATGTCATAGGGGCTGGGTTGGACAGGGATCAGTACGAAGTCAGCAGCCTTGATGGCAGACACGGCCAAATCAGCTGCCTGAGGGGCCCCGTCGATGACGACGAACTCCTGATGGGCCACGCTCTTCAAGTCACGCCCTATTGTTGGGCGATCGATTCCCACCACCGTCACTGGCTGATCTTCTCTGACAGCAGCCCAGTCCCGCGCGCTGCCCTGGGGATCGGAGTCCACCAGCAGCACCTCTTTCCCCTCCATCTGGAGAGCTCGTGCTAAGTGGGTCGCGATGGTGGTCTTCCCCGAACCACCTTTTTGGTTGAGTACCGCGATGACGCGCATAGGCTCTCCATGATGTTGTGATGCTTTACTCAAAAAATCATAGCATCATTTGAAACTTTGAGTTTTTGTCTTGGAAAACAAGCCGCCTCGAGGGGCGGCGTAATAGAGGTGCCGACCAAGAAGGCTAGTCAGGCAACCTCCGTATGGCGGGGAGGCTTGATCAAGCTCTCGGCCGGAATCCCAAACATCTCGTGAAGCCTCCAGACCATGGCCAGGGTAAGGTTTCGCTTCCCGTTGAGGATCTCATAGACGCGGTTGCGCTTGCCGATGGCCGGCTCCAGATCCTTGGCGGTAAGCCCTTCCTGATCCATACGGAACCTGATGGCCTCGATAGGATCCGGCAGGTCCACGGGAAATTGCTTCGCTTCGTAGGCCTCTACCAGGGTCAGCAGGATCTCGAAGCGATCGCCGTCCTCGGTGCCGGGCTCAGGCTCATTGTCGAAGTATGCGGATACCTCGCGCAGCACAGCCTTGTAGTCGGCCTCAGTGCGAATCGGGCGAATGTTCATAGCATCACTCCATTTCCACTGTCTCGGCATCCACCTTGTCGTACTCAGCGTGGGTGCCGACGAACTTGATATAGACCGCGCCGTATCGGTACGCAACGCTCACGATGAGCCGGTAGTCGTTGCCCTTGATGTCGAATACGACACGCTTGTTACCCAGTATGCTGGCCCTTGGGTATCTCGCCTTGATGTCGTGCGAGCTCTGCCATTCCGAGTGCTTTACTTCGTCGACCCAGGCCTCCAGCGGGCCCTGAGCGTCAGGATGCTGCCCCCAGAAATCTCTTAGGGTCTTCGTCGAGATTATTCTCATGCAACCTCCTCAATGGAGGCATTTTGTCCCAAATTGGGACCACTGTCAAACCTTGCAGCCCCTCACCGCCCCTGCTCTCTAAGAACCACGCAGAGTTTCACCACGTGAAGGCTGAGCCCTGTCGTCCTGCATGCGAGAAGAGTAGGGAATCTCCTGCCCAAAAAACATCATATGAGCGTATGAACTTTTACTCATTTACTTATTTACTCTAATGAGTTTTTGAGCAAATGAGTAAATGAGTAAAGGCTCCCAGCCATGGTTACACTATTTCTATACCATGGGGATCGGCTGCCTTACCCACCCCCTCCCTTTCCAAGGAGGCATTCAGCGTCACCCGGCTGACTCCGAAGTGCTTGGCCACCTCGGTCTTGGTGATCTCGGGGTCGGCCAACATCGCCGCCGCCTTGCGCGCGTCCGCGGGCGACATAGCCGGACGACGCCCTCCCTTGCGACCGCGTGCTCTGGCTGATGCCAAGCCAGCCAGAGTCCGCTCCCGGATCAGGCTATGCTCGAACTCCGCCAGGGCGCCGAAGATGTGGAACACCAACTTACCCCCTGCATTGGTGGTGTCGATCGCCTCGGTCAGCGACCGGAAGCCCACGCCACGCTCGTTCAGCTCATGGACCAGCTCCACTAGATCCTTGAGCGAGCGAGCCAGTCGGTCGAGCTTCCACACCACCAGGGTGTCGCCGGAGCGCAGGGTACGTAAGCAGGCCTGAAGCTCGGGACGCTCTCGCTTAGTGCCGGTGACACGTTCCTCGAAGACCTGCTCACAGCCCGCCTCCTCGAGGGCGTCGCGCTGTAGTTGTGGGTTCTGGTCCTGGGTGCTGACGCGGGCGTAGCCGATGATCATGCGTTACCTCTCCGAGTGGCCGTATCGTCTTCGTGGTCTCTTCTCGTAGCCTCAAGCTCAGCCATGGCATGACCAAGCTCGGGTCAGGTGAACACCCCATGCTCGAGACGGCCGATCAGGTCCAGCACCTGTTGAGGGTCCGTTTCCATGACATCGATAGGGCGTTTCCCTCCTAGCCCCACGGCCTCCTGGTGTAGCCAGTGGTCCGCTGCTGCGCGGTTGCCTTCAAACAGCTCAATAGCTGCCCGCCAGGCATCAGCGGTACTGCATCCTTTCCGCTCGACCATAACAGCCTCCACTTACAGAAGGAAAACCTTGGTTTTCTTTACATGGTGATCCAAGCAGTAGGCTCTGCCAAGGATTGGACCCTCCCACACAGACCCCCAGTGGTAGCATGTCAGCAACGTGAACAGGCAGGGAGCTAGAAGATGAACGCCAAGGACGAAGAGCTGCGCCGACTGGAAGCATTGATTTCTCAGTACAACCAACACCAAGCGCTACGCGGCGAGCTAGTCTTCGGTGCCATCAATGACGATGGACGCCTCGATGTCGCCACGCCGTTCTTCGAAGACGCGGACTACGAAGCGCTCAAAGCTAGCGGCCTGCGTGACGCGCTGATCGGCCTGTTGGATGACATGATGGTTGAGCGCTCGGCCCACGGCGCCGAGCAGGCCCATGACGGCATTCTGCGTCTGGGGAGCGGTAAGGTAGTTCTGGAGTGGCTGCCTGAAGGCGCTTCTCGCGATGCGGCCGATGCGCGCCGGGATGACTGGGACCTGATCCCATGGCTGATCGAGCGATTGGGCCTTGTGCAGTACGAAGCTATCGAGTGGAAGAAGGCCCAAGCCGCTGAGAAGCACGAAGGTGATACGTCGCAATGGAAGCGCGAGATTTGGCTGAGCCCCGACAAGAACAGGGCCATCAAGACTGCTCTGGCTGAAGAAGGTCAGCGCCTCGGGTTTCAGGTGCTACCGGCTGGTAGCCGCGGAGAATGGCTCTATGACCTGGTGTGGCGTCGCCTGGATGCCAACCGAAACCTGGTCGGCATGCCGTTGGCGGTAGAGATTGAGATGTCCGACAACCGTCTCTGGGGCATCCGCTACGACTTCAACAAGCTCCTCCAGGCCCAGGCTGACCACAAGCTGATGGTCTTCCAGGTACAGACCCAGGAAGAGGTCGAGGCTGTCTTCGAGCGTCTGAAAGAGTCCATTGATGTCTACCCGCATGGGTCGCCCTGCCGATACCTCCTGTGCGGATGGAGCACTCAGCAGAATGCCTTCCACTTCGAGGAGCGCATTGCTCAGCCAACACCAGCGCAAAATTAAACGCCCCTTTTCTTCACATAGAAAACTTTACGCAATTTCTTTACGCGAAACCGCCCCTCCAGGGCCTCCTGGAGGGGCGGTCAGCGTGCGTAAAGAAAACGACCGTATTTATTACACCCCAAAAGGGGGAGGGGTGGCCCTCCGCTTAGGAGGGCCTATCTTTCACGAGGTGGTGATGGATTTGGTAAGCACCTGGTATGGCGAAGAAACCGCGCAGCCCGCCATAACAAGCTCAATGTCACTGGGATGCTTATCAGGACCAATCGCTTTGTAAGCTTTCCTCAGGTCCGTGTAATGGGAGAATCCTTGCTTTCTCGCTGCAACGTCAAGTCGCTTTACATAGCAAAGCTCTGGGTATGATGTTTTCATAACCCTAGCTTCTTTCTTACAGTCTTTCATATGTTGACTCATCAACATGATAAGCTCCATTACCCCACCTTGTGGGGAAATTTATGAACAGGGATATTTGTCCACTCAACTAATCCCTGATGCCGGAGACTCTCAAATAACGAGCCAAACCAACGATTGATCAAATTTGCCATAGGCTTTGCAGTGGACGCAGGACGTTGCAGCCCTCTGCCATTGAGCATATCGCCTCTTATATGAAAGGGGCAACCTCAGCGTATCTGCAGGACCGCCTGCCCTCAGCTTGAGGAGCCCCCATTCTACCGGCTCACCTTGTCGTCAATGTCTTACCCCAATGTCAGCCAACGGAGTACCAGGTGTCCGTTTCCTGCTCATGCTCGGCACGTCCCACGGCGGCGAGCGACAGCAGCCCCTCCTCGACGGACTTCCGCGGCTTACGCTTGAACAGCTCGGCCAGGCTCTCGACGGTGTGGGGGCGCTCGGCCAGGGCTTCGCGCAGCACCTTGAGCTGTTCGGGATGCGACTTGGGGAATGTCGTCTTGCCCTTGGCAGCCGGCGCGGCAGCCGTGGGCGCCTCGGCCTGTTCGGTGGCCAGCTCGGCACCGACCTGGGTGGCCTCCGGCGCCTGGTAATCCGGGCGAAGCCAGCGGACCTTGCCCTGAGCCTCCTCGGCGGCACGCTGCTTGTTCAGCTCCACCAGCCGCATCAGCAGCTCCTCCTCTGCCTCGGCCTGATCGGTGGGCTTGTCGGGAAGTGGCGTGGTTGCCCCTGGGCGGCCTACCAGCTTGTCAGCCAGATCCGGCCAACCGTAGGCCTCGAAGACGGCGCGGTCGAGCTCATCGTGAAGCTCGCGCAGCAGTGAAACCAGCCCCTGCTGGTGGACGGTCTTGTCCTTGGCGGTAAGTTCCTCACCGGCACGAAGCTTCTCCAGCACGTTGTACATACCGGTCAGCGTCAGCGACGGATGCTCGGCCTGCTGCCGCTTGCGGTGGACGTCGATCTGCTCGGCCAGCTCGCCGATACCGGCAACCTGTTTGTCGTTGACCTCGGGGAAGGGAAATGTCTCGAAGCACCGAACCTTGTTGTATACCGAGTCATTTCCGACACCGAGCCGGCCTCCTGTTGCTAAAGACCAGGCAACGTGTAGGCGGCTGGAAAAAACTCCAAGCGCAAAAGCATCGTCAACCGCAATATTGGTCAGCTTATTGTCAGGCAGGGTTTCGCGGTCGAAGGCGACAAACACCCGGTGCTTGGCAGTTTCAGGGGTGCTGATGAAGCGTTTGAGCCCCTGGGTCATGGCACGCAGCTTGGGGCGCTCCCAGCCGAACCGCCACCAGAGGTTGCGGATTGACTCACGCCGATTGGTCATTCGCTCGGGCTTTACGTGGTCCAGCACGTGCTGAAAAGCGGCAGGGTGGGCCTGCCTCGCATCAGCTTCGCTCATGCCGAAGAAGTCGATGACCGAACACCCCCGACTGCTCTGCATCAGGTCGCGGCCATTCACGTAAGCGCGGATCACCGGATGACCGGTGGCAGCGGGCGTCTGGGCCAGCAGCTGGGCGGCTATTTCCGGCTCGAGAATGAAGCCCTTGCCGTAGAGCTGCACGCCGGGTGAGCAGATGTCGGCGTTGGCCCTAAGCGGCACGGCACTAGCGACATTGGCCCCCACCTTCAGATCCGCATGCAGAACCCCCTCCCTAGCTACTAGCCGCACCGCCACTTCATCCGACCCATCGGCCTTTTCGCTGACGACATTCAGGCGCAGCCCCGGCTGACTGCCGGCCACGCCCACCGTCATGGCGATGCGTACGGCGGCCCCGTCATTGCTGTCGACCCAGGGATGGTCGGGCACGGCGAACGCCAGCGATAGCGGCGCCTGCTTGTCACTCAGATGGCGATCCAGGATCCGACGCTGAAACACCTGAACGATGCTGTTGGTGGTGATGAAGCCAAACGCCTTGGCGTTGCCGGATCGCACCAGGTCGGCCGCCTTGTCCCACCAGTACATGACAAAGTCCGCCTTCTGGGGCATCTCCGGGTAAACCGACCAAAGGGCCTCGACGTAGCCACCGCCCAGGGCAGAGCGTGTCTTCCACCCACCGATGAACGGCGGGTTGCCGACGATGTAGTCGGTCTCCGGCCACTCGGCCCGGCGCGGGTTGTGGTAGCGGTAGACAGTGGCCCGGCCGGTCTCGTCAGGGATCAGCTCGCCATTGATAGGATTCACCTTCATGGTGATGCCGTCCCAGATGGTCACCGGGTCGCCGTTCTCGTCCCGCTCCGGCTCTCGGCTGTCATACTCGATCAGCGCATCCCGGCACTCGATGTTCTTGAAGTCGCGCAGGATCGGCTCGGGCAGGTCGAGGCGATCGTTCAACCGGTAGTGCCATTGCAGGTAGCCGATCCACAGCACCAGTTCGGCGATGGCCGCGGCCCGCGGGTTGAGCTCCATGCCCAGGAACTGGTGCGGGTCGACGGTCAGGCCTTCGGTCTCGAGCATGCCCTGGCCCTGGCTCTGCTCGGCGATGAAGGCCAGCACCTCGCCCTCCAGGCGCTTCATGTGCTCCAGGGCGACGTAGAGGAAGTTAGCGCTGCCACAGGCCGGGTCGAGCACCCGCGTCTGGCACAGCCGGTAGTGGAAGGCCTGCGCCTCCTGGAGTGCCTTGTCCGGCTTGCCCTGGCGCAGCAGGGTCTCGGCCGCGGCACGCACGTCGCCCCACTGCTCACGTAGTGGCTCGATCAGGGTCGGCATCACCAATCGCTCGACGTAGGCCCGCGGCGTGTAATGGGCGCCCAGCTTGTGGCGCTCCCGTGGGTCCAATGCGCGTTCCAGCAACGTGCCGAAGATGGCCGGCTCCACGAACCGCCAGTCGGCCTTGGCGGCATCGATCAGCAGCTGGATCTGCTCGACGGTGAGCGGGATGGGGTCGATGCCTTTGAACAGTCCGCCGTTGAAGCGCTTGATGGTCTGCATCAGGCGCTCGCTGTAGCCACCGGTGTTCATGGTCTCCCACAGCGCCTTCACGGCGTGAGGGAAGGCATCGGGGTTGCGGTCCTTGATGTCGACCAGCAGGTCATGGAAGGAGCCCTTGGGCAGCAGCTCCACGTCCTCGGCAAACATGGTGAACAGGCAGCGCTTGAGGAAGTTGGCGACCCGCTCCACCTCGAAACCGCTCTGCTCCAGGGACTTGGCCAGCTGCGCCAGGGTGGTACTCACCTGCTTGGTGACCCGCGCCGCGTGCTTGCTGGGGTCCAGACTGTGCGGGTCGAGCCACAGCCGGCGCAGGCGGTCCTGCACCTCGGGCTTGTGCAGGTCGTCCAGGCGGATCTCATGGTGCCGGGGATCGGGGTAGGCGACGTAGTTGCCGCCACTGCGTGAGAACTCCGCGAACAGGTAGATGGCATTGCCAACGTCGACCACCACCACGAAGGGCGGCCGGCCGTGCTCGACCTCCTCCAGGGGCAGGCCGCGCACGTAGCGCTCGGCCTGGCTCACCGCCGCATTGATGGCGTTCTGGTGGCTCTGGGTGGCCAGGGTCTTGCCGGTCTGCTTGCCCTCGAGCACGAAGCAGTCACGGCGGTAGAGATCGATGTAGCGCTTCTCGGTGGTGGAGTCGGCCCGCTGCGGGGCGATGAAGCGCTCGAAGACGTAGGCGTTGTGGTCGTTCTCAGCCTTGCCCGGGTCGGGCAGCGGCAGCTCCAACAGCCCGCACAGCTCGCGCATGAACGACTGGAAGTTGGACTTCTCGCTGCCGTCATTGCCCTTCCAGCGGGCAACGAACTCGGTAACGGCGGCGGTATCGGCGATCGGCTCGGCGACGGCATCCATGCGGATAGCTCCCTGCATAGCGAATTATCGTTTGCCGATATGCTATCACCGTGCATCGCCGGTGTCGGATCGGACTGTCGCCTGCAGTGGCCTTCCAGTCAGGTCGGCAACATGGAGAACGACGGGCTGCCATACCCGGAAAATCGGCCGGATCGAGGAAATGTCGTGATGGGATAAATAACTGCATGGAACAACAACAGGAGGCCCTTCCATGCAGAAACTTCAGACCCAAGCCCGCGTTCTGCGGGCACTTTCCCCCATCGCCGTGATCGACCCCAGCGTTGCTATCTTTCTGGTAGGCATCGGCATCGTCCTGCTCATCAAAGCAGAGCTGGAACTGTGAGGGCTGTTGACGCCGGTGGCCGCACACCACTCCCCCGGCATCGGAGCAGCGGCATGCACAGCCATAACCACCACCTGATCCTGACAGCCGCTGAGCAGCTATGCGGCTCCAGGCAACAGGCCTGCGTCTGGTATCACCATGAGAAGATTCCTACGTCTGGCGGCGCCACTCCTCACCAGTTGGTCGATAACGGACGAGAAGCCGACCTTGTGCGTCATCTCCAACCTATCCAGGGAGGCGCAGCCGGATAAGGCGCCGGCTATGAGGAGGATTGACCATTATAGTGACTGGAAACCAGTCGGCACTTGATCGAAGACGCAAATCGGTCACGCCTCCCCATCCACTCCTCTCTCATTATTCCAATCTCGGACTGTGTGAAATCGCAGGGAGAATCCTCTGTAATCACAAACCCTCGACGTTTCAGCCTTTTGAGAAGACTGCCTTTATCTATCCCGGGGAAGTACCTGGCCACACACTCACTGAATGCATGCCGTGAAAAGACTTTCATCGATGCAATCTCTGCCGCTTTCCTTGCAACCGGGTCTTCGGGAAGCAAGTCACTCCCCCATGAAAACCTCTCGAGAATGCGCTCGGACACTAGCGTGTCGTGACGAAACCGCTGAAAACCCATGTGCTTAACGTTATGCAAACACCGCCCCTTTCTCACCCGAACAGAAAATGCTTTTTGCTCCCCAGGCCTGACCAGCGGCTGCATTCCGACAATTTCTGAAACCTGTTTATCAGGCTCCATAATGTCCATGGCAAGGTTTAACCGATAGAACACACCCTCTCCCTCTCCAGACCTTATTGGAACGTAGCGCTGAGACTCAACATCAAACCAGGACACAGCAAAGAACGCCGCCACCCAAGGGTCGCTTGAAAAATCCATCAGATCGGTTGCCAGACCATAATGCTGAGATAGCCCTTCATAGTCGATCCACAGCCGGTTCCCCATGACAACAAGGCCATCTCGGCAGTCCACTATGGCCGGGTGCTCATAAAGCACATGCTCAAACTGGACACACTTCATTCTATCAATAAAAAAGCCCAGCTTATCCTTTCCCCCACGATACATGGATGGCTTGCATGGATTGAAAAACTTCTCCTGGCCCCGAAAAATCCACGAATTAAATTCAGGCCCTGGCATGAGTTTGAAATAGCCACCGTCGAACGCTATTGCATGGAAGCCATCCGGGCTCCCTGGCACAAGACCCAAGGGATGACTCTCATTGGCTCTTAGCTGAGCTTCCCTTTCCTGAGAAGCAATATCCCATGCCGTCTGCATCTTCCCCCCGTTGATTTCTCAGCCTGCTCTAACCGACAAGCCTAATTTAACCAGAGAGGGAGCGACTTGACCTGACCGAGTACCCAGTGCTGCGACATCCCCACCGATCTCCGGGCATCCCATGATGCCGTGACACGCGACAGCAGGGCCGCTATAATGTAGCC
>Ga0209300_1001013_pt1 | contig 11964 bp, 16 predicted proteins | sample Shrwel_input2_RT_FD_187535 | JGI IMG/M metagenome (GOLD analysis project Ga0209300, IMG submission 187535) | Subsurface microbial communities from deep shales in Ohio, USA - Utica-3 well 1 S input2 RT (SPAdes) (version 2) ... | reverse complement strand
GTGATCCGCTGCGCCGGGATCACGTTAAGCGCTGGCGGCAGCAAACTGAGGATCACCTACCACGGCGAGGATGGCGAAGAGCTCGGCGAGTCGTTTGATTTCAGCAAGCCCGCGCAGCGTACCGTGTTCAACAAGCTGTTCGGGCGCCGTTTCGCCAACAGTCAGGCCCCGAAAGTGTTCAGCACGGCGGACGAGGTGCTTGAGGTGCAGGCGTTGTTGTCTGCGCCGGATTTCGTGATTGCCCGTAAGCAAAAGCAGTTCTGGCAGGTGCAGGAGCGGATGTTTGATTATCAGGGCAACTATCGTAAGGCGTATGAAACGTAATGCCGGTAAGGGTTGAATTCTGATGCTTTCCCAAGCATGTCTTGGGTATCACGCTTTCACAAGGCCGCATCTTTTCAACGGTTCTTAAAGGCAATGGGAGGAAGCATGGAAAAGCGCAAATTCGGAAACACAGACATTGAAGTAACTCCGGTCGGGCTCGGCACCTGGGCCATTGGTGGCTGGATGTGGGGCGGAACGGACGAAGCCCAGTCCATCGACACCATCCAGCGGGCCGTCGATAAAGGCATTGGCCTGGTTGATACCGCGCCGGTTTATGGCTTCGGGCGCTCGGAGGAGATTGTCGGCAAGGCGCTGGCCAACGGCCGCCGTGATCAGGTGGCGCTGGCGACCAAAGCGGCCCTGAACTGGAACGATGATCAGGATAAGGTCTGGCGGGATGCCACCGCTTCGCGTATCGAACGGGAAGTGGAAGACTCTCTGAAACGCCTCCAGACAGACAGAATCGACATTTATCAGATTCACTGGCCGGATCCGAAAACGCCGATGGAGGAAACCGCCCGGGCGCTGGAAAAGCTCTACCAGGCCGGGAAAATCCGCGCCATTGGCGTCAGCAACTTCACGCCATCCCAGATGGATGAGCTGCGCAAGAGTGTGCCCCTGCACAGCCTGCAGCCTCCCTATAACCTGTTCGAGCGAGGAATTGAACAGGACATCCTGCCGTATTGTCGGGAAAACGGCATTGCCACCATTACCTACGGTGGGCTGTGTCGCGGGCTGCTGACAGGTAAGATGAGGGAAGATACGCAGTTCACCGGTGACGATCTGCGCAAGAGTGACCCGAAGTTTCAGGGTGATCGCTATCGCCAGTATCTGAGCGCGGTGGCTGAACTGGATCAGTTCGCCCGGGAGCGGTACCAGAAAAACGTACTGGCCCTTGCGCTGCGCTGGCTGGTGGATCAACCCGGCGTTACAACGGCGCTTTGGGGCGCAAGAAAGCCGGAGCAACTGGACCCGGTGGATGAGATTGAGGGCTGGTCGCTGAATCAGGAAGCGATGGCCACCATCGATGGAATTCTGGAGAAGTGCATTACCGACCCGGTCGGGCCGGAGTTCATGGCGCCGCCAGCGCGGTAATGAATGAACCATATTATCCCTGGCCCTCGTAAATTATCTTACGAGTCAGGCTGACAGTACCTTCGGTGCTGTCAGAGGTTTCCATGCGGTGAGGCCTCGGGTATGGTCTCTTTCAGTAAGTTTAGCCGTATAGGCTCATATTCAGAGGAGGTACCATACCGTGCGATTCGCACTTCGATTACAAGCCAGCGTCCTGCTGCTGGCCATGATGATGCCGCTGGCACAGGCGCACGCCGCCGAGGATGACGGTGATGCGTCTGTGGAAACATTGCGCCAGGATATGGAAACCCTCACTCAGGAGTTGGAGGATTTCACCACCGAGCGGCGGGAACGATTGATGTCGGATATCGAGGACGTTCTCAGCTCCGTTGATGGGCGTATAGCGGCACTGGAGGATCGTCTGCAGGAGGACTGGGATAAGGCCGACAAGCTGACCCGGGCTCAGGCGCAGACTGCGTTGGCATCGCTACGCCGGGAACGGGCGCGTGTAACCGAGTGGTACGAGCGTATGCAGGACAGCGCCGATTTTACCTGGGGGTCCATGAAGGAGGGCTTCAACGACGCCTTTGACGAACTTTCCGAGGCCTGGCAGGGCGCCGAGCAGAAAGTTCAGGAGGCTGGCGAGGAGAGCTGACGGGACACTAGTCCTCATAAATCATCTTTCGGGTCATGCCGCCGTCGATCACGAAGTTCTGGCCAGTCACAAAGCGGGCTTCCGGCGAGACCAGGTAGGCAACCATGGCGGCTACGTCTTCAGGCGTGCCCACGCGGCCACTGGGGTGCTGGTTGTGATCCGCGGCCGACAAGGGCTCCGGGTCGGCGGGTGCATGGGCCTGCCAGGCACGAACGTCGATCCAGCCCGGGCTGATGCTATTGGCCCGCACATCCGGACCCAGGCTGATGGCCAGGGAGTGGGTGAGGGCAAGCAGGCCGCCTTTGCTGGCGGCGTAAGCCTCACAGTCGGGCTCGGATTGCAGGGCGCGGGTAGAGGCCATGTTGATGATGCTGCCCCGGCTTTGTCGAAGGTGCGGTACCGTGTGTTTGGCCACCAGAAAAGCGCCGGTGAGGTTTACATCAATTCGCCGCTGCCATTCGGCAAGCTCTAGTGTTTCTATGGGCCCGGTTTCCGGGTCCGCAATCCCGGCATTATTGACCACTGCGTCCAGCTGTCCAGCCCAATCCATGGTTTCCGCCACAGCGGCGATTACTTCCGGCTCCAGGGAGACATCCATGGTAATTAAACGGAGGTTGTCTGGATCGCCGAAATCCTGGCGGCAGGCTTTTATCGCTTCTGCATCCTGATCGAAGACCATCACTCGCCAGCCCTTGTTCAGGAAGTGGCTGGCAATGCCTTTGCCAATGCCCTGGGCGCCGCCGGTGATTAAGATGACTGGGGGTTGCTGTGCCATGAGTGTTTCCCTCTTCATTGTTTACCCCGATTATTTATGCATCCAGTTACTCAGGCGAAGATCAGTCAGTGGCTGCAGCCGAAGGGTCTTGGCTGAAAACCAGTAGGCGGTTGTTTGCGGGCATGGCGTAGTTCTCCGCCAGGGTAAGGCCTACTGCTTTGGCCAGAGCACAAAGGTCTTCCAGATCCCGGATGCCCATGTGGGACGCACGGGCCCTCAGATATTGATCAAACTGTCGGTTACTTTCACTGGTAAACCGGCCCTGGTGGTTGAAAGGGCCGTACAGGCAAAAAGCCCCGCTTTGTGGCAGGCTTTCACCGATATTGCGAAACATCTGCTCGACTTCGCTCCACGACATGATGTGGGCGGTGTTCGCTGAGAACGCCCAGGTGAAAGATTCTACCGGCCAGTGGCTGGTGCTTACGTCCAGTTCAATAACTGGCAGGATATTAGGCAGTGCGGCCTGCTCCAGCCGGGGTCGAGACAGATCCACGGCATCTGGATGTTCGGTCGGTTGCCATTGTAAGTGGGGCATCGCCTTTGCGAAATGCACTGCGTGCTGTCCGGTTCCTGTGCCTATTTCCAGAACTTTGCCTGGCGCGTCAAAGGTCTCAAGGAGCCGCTCCAGGATCGGTGATTTGTTGTTCTCACAAGCCTGAGAAAAGGGCAGGTTGGTGGCCATCGGGTTATCTTCCTGGGGGTCAATAAATTTGTATGAATTTTGTTCTGAACAATTATTTTCTGTTTCAGATACTATGGGGGGCGGAAGTTGGTGAATAAGCCAACCGCTAACCTGGAGAATACAATGAGCAAGAAAGTCGAGAAAGCCACATTAACCACGGCCATGATTGAAGAGCAAACGGCAGCCTTTTTAAAGGCCGGCGGTGCTGTTGAGTTTGTGGGCAAGGGTAAAAGCGGGCAATTGGCCTATTCAGGTTCAAAACAGGTTAAGCTGAAGGCCCGCTGATTTCGTCTTTTATCGATTTACGCCAATGTAGGTCATGCGATAAAAAATCAGGTGGCTGAACCAGTAGTGCTCTGGCGTTGGCTACAGCGGACTGTACTCTTCAATACGGGCGTATTGAGTGAAACGATTGCCGTCCCACCGCACAACATAGTGGCCTGCCTGAACCACCGGTGTGGTGGCAGGCGGGCGTAGCAGAGCAACGGCTTCGGCGCCGGGGTTTCGAACGGAGCTGAAAAGAATGCCATATTCACCGGCGTTCAGCAGGTCGGCAGCGGTTTGTTGTCCGGGCGTATAATTGGTGTCGTGCATGTATTGTGGCTGGTTGCGGAGGTCTACCAATGGTTCGGCGGTGTGGCCGGTATAACAGCGCACAACCGCAGAACTGTCGTTGGTCACTCCGAATCGCTGCCATATTTTGCCGGTGTGGTAGACCCATTCGCGAAGCGCGGTTTTCAGGGAGTCACCGGCATAGTAGGCACCACGCGCAGCGGTGTTGAAACGGCCTTCCGCCGGGTAGCAAAATGACGCCATCACGGCACCCCATCCAGGGCCGTACCGGAAATCCTTTTCGTCAACATACCGTGCCCAGTGGGCAATACGGTCACTGGTGGCAGACTCGAGTTCCCCAAGAAGCAGTGAATCTGCACTGTCAAAACAGTCGAGCGGCGGGTATTTGCTGTGAATGACCCGGTGGTGTTTCCATTCCGGCTTTACGTGCTTCAACTGGCGCTCCTTGTTCTTCCCCGGCGTTAGCCTCGCATGGCATCCAGGTTGCGGCGAACATAGTAAAGGGCGTCCATGGAGCCCTGCTCAAGCAAATAATCCCGGATCGACTGGCCCTGTAGTCCCATCAATTCAATGGGTTTCTGGAACCACTCAAAGGCCAGGCTTTCCTGTCCTGCCGGCGTGATCAGGCTAAGGGCCTTGTGAATACCCAGAAGTAAGCTGATTCTCTCCATGGTGTCGCGGGTTACTTCCACCTCGCCGCCGTTGTTCACCCGTTTCTGCCAGTCGGTCAGTGTTCGCCGGCGCACGCCGCCCAGGAGTGTGCCCAACTCATCCATCGTCAGCCCCCAGCGTTCACGGCGTTCGAACAACCAGCGAAGGCCTGCCGTGCTGTGACTGGCTGTCAGTGCCGGGCCGGATTTGGTGGGCGGGGCGGTATCGACTGGCTGGTGTGCTCTCAAACCAATCATGTTGGCGTGCCTCTTTGCAAAATGATGCTGTCAGCGTTTTCTGACTTTTCTATTGTGGAATTGTAGGTGCCTGGGTGGGTATGCGCAAATATGCGCATTTGTGAATTATCTGCGCAGATTTGCGTATTTCCGGTAGGTCGGGGTATCGATGTAGTGTTTCAGGAACGTCGTGTTGTCCACAACGGGTAGGCAATGCCTGCCAGCCGGTTCATGATGAATGCATGGATGAGCAGCATCAAAACGCCGGCCATCAGTACCGGCAGTTGCGCGGGGCTGGGCATCAGGCCCAGGGCTACAATTAGTGCGGTGGCGCCTGCTGGCGGGTGGGCTACGTTGAGTGCCACCATCAGGCTACCTGTGAGGCCCATGGCCACGGCAGCGGCGCCCACGCGGGCCATGTCGACGCCATTAGCCATGGCAGATGGGGCGTCCTGCAATCCGAACAGGTAAAGACCTGCCAGGCCCATGGTGGCGCCAATGAAGTGTCCGCAAAGGGCGTTGCGGGGTGAGGCAGGCTGGCTCAGCGGCACATAAAAGAGGATGAATGCGGTCGCGCCCAGAGACGGGAATATGAAGGCCTCCTGAGTAATGAGGGCTACTACGGCTACCAGGGCGATGGCGATGCCGCTGTTCACAAGGTTGAACACGGCCATCACCACGCTGTGGGGGTATTTTTCTGTCAGCCGCTCAAGATGGAGCGCTTGCAGTACGCCGCTGACCAATTGCCAGCGTAGCTTGTCGTTTCTTCGGCCCATAATGTCCCTGTGCATCAAAAAAAGTGCATAAGGGTAAAGGTGTATTTCCCGGATATCAAAGATGAGTGATCACTGGTTTCTGATTTTTGCCGATCTACTGCTGATTCTGCACACCCTGCTTGTGGCCTTTGTCATTCTGGGATTGCTCGCCACGCTCATTGGCTATGTGCGCAACTGGCGGTGGGTCCGTAATTACTGGTTCAGGCTGAGCCACCTTGTTGTGATTGCCGTTGTTGTTCTGCAGTCGTGGCTTGGTGTGCTTTGCCCTTTGACGTCCTGGGAAATGGCATTGCGGGAGCGGGCAGGCGAGGCCGGCTATGATGGTTCGTTTATCGAGCACTGGCTGCAATCGCTCTTGTACTACAGTGCGCCGGACTGGGTGTTTATTCTTGCTTATACGGTGTTCGGCGCACTGGTTGTGCTGAGCTGGATTCTTGTCAGGCCTCGTCGCTGAAAGACGCTGCTGGCATGGACTTAAGCGAAATCGTATTTCCCGCCCTTCTCGAGCGCCTTCTGGTACGCAGGCCTGGCGTGCACTCGTTCCACCCAGGCGGTGATGTTGGGTCGGTTCTTGCCAATGGTGCCGCGTGCAACACCAGCTTCCAGCGGAAAGCTCATCTGGATATCGGCCCCGCTGAGATTATCCCCGAGAAACCAGGTGTTCTTCGCCAGGTGGGATTCAACAAAATCCAGGTGTGTGTTGATCATCGGGCCGATGAAGGTTTCATTGGTTTTGTCTGAAATGCCTTTTGCCACGGGTTTGACAAAAAACGGCATCGGGCTTGTTTTTATCTTCTCAAACACCAGACGCATAACCAGCGGCGGCATCAAAGAGCCTTCGGCGTAGTGCAGCCAGTAAGTGTAATCAAGCCAGGCCTGGCCGTGCCCCTCCGGCAGCATAGTACCGTTGCCGTAGGTGTGGGCAAGGTATTCGATAATGGCACCGGACTCTGCCACTACCAGGTCGCCGTCTGTGATCACCGGCGACTTGCCCAGTGGGTGTATTTTCCTGAGGCTTGCTGGGGCCAGCATGGTTTCGGGGTCACGCTCATAACGCTGGATCTCGTAGGGCACCCCCAGTTCTTCCAGCATCCAGAGAATGCGTTGTGAGCGGGAATTGTTGAGGTGATGAACTGTAATCATGCAGACACTCCGGTCGCTTTTAAAAATGAGCAGCGTAGGAGTATAGGGTGCTAATGGCTTTTTGGTTCACCGCTATCTGATCATTACGATTGATAAAATTGCCGTATGGTGCCCAACAACGCGTCCACATCGCTTTTGTTTACGTCCAGATGCGTCACGAAGCGAATCGGGTCCCCTGCTTTGATCAGTATGCCCTGCCCAGCCAGGTACTCGCGCAGTTCCTCAGCTTTGCCGAGCCGGCAGTGGGCGAAGACGATGTTGGTTCGCGTGCTGTCGGGGATGATTTCCAGTTGGGGGATTTCTGCCAGGCCGGCACTCAGGTACCTGGCATTGTCGTGATCCTCTTGCAGCCGGAGCGGCCCCTGCTCCAGGGCGATTCGCCCGGCAGCAGCCAGTATGCCGGCCTGACGCATGCCGCCACCCAGCATTTTGCGCAGGCGTTTTGCCCGCTCGATAAAGGCTTCTGAACCCAGCAGTAGTGATCCGACCGGTGCGCCCAGGCCCTTCGAGAGGCAGACGCTGACAGAATCGTAATGTCGGGTTATTCCGGTTACATCGCAGTCGGATTCTACGGCGGCGTTGAATACCCGCGCGCCATCGAGATGTAGCTGAAGATTGTGCTCGTCGCAAAAGGCCCGGGCCTGGCGCTGGTATTCAAGTGACAGCACTTTGCCGCCAATAGTGTTTTCCAGCGAAAGCAGGCGGGTGATGGCAAAATGCGAATCGTCGGGTTTGATGGCAGCGCGGGCTTTTTCGAGGCTGATGCTACCGTCTGGTTCATTCTCGATGGGTTGGGGTTGCACACTGCCGAGCACAGCGGCGCCTCCGCCTTCAAAGCGGTAGTTGTGCGCCGTCTGGCCGCAGAGGTATTCATCACCCCGGCCACAATGGGCCATGATGGCCAGGAGGTTGGCCTGGGTGCCGGTGGCGGTAAACAGGGCGGCTTCGAAGCCCAGTCGTTCGGCGGCATAGGCCTGCAGGCTGTTAATGGTCGGGTCGTCACCGTAAACGTCGTCTCCCACCTCGGCGCCGGCCATGGCTTCGCGCATCTTTTGGGTAGGGCGGGTAACGGTATCGCTGCGAAAATCGATCATGGTGATGGCTATTTTTGAGTCCGTCTTGTTTTCAGGTTGAACGTTTACGACGTTTGAGAATCTCGGGAATCTTGAAGGGCAGCAATGTCGCCCCCGCTCTTGAAAGGCTGATAATGGCGTTCATCCGTTTGTACCAGAGCACCTGGCGAATCTTTTTCTTCATGGGGTGGTAGCCTTCCATATAAAGCTCTTCCACCCGGTCGGCGTTATTGGTGAGGCTGTAATCGCTCAAATCCAGTGGCACTGCTATGTCTGCCTTTTTCAGCTGTTTGCGGGTATTGAAGTCGATACTGATGTTGATGGCATTGCTGACCACGTCAATCGTATTTTCCGGTTTCGGGTACCGTCCGACATGGCTGAGATCAACGCCCACGGTAATACCCGCGCCCATATCTGCCAGCGGGGAAATCGGAAGGTTCTCAACCAGCCCGCCGTCTACCAGAATCCGGCCATCTACTTCCACAGGCACAAACAGGCCGGGCACGGCCATGGATGCACAGACAATATCCGCCAGGTTTCCTTCTCTGAAGATCAGTTGCTCGCCGGTTTCGATATCTGTTGTGCAAATGGCCAGCGGGATGTTGGCATCTTCAATTCGGCAATCCCCCAGGTCCCGATGGAGCATCTCGCGGATGTTATTGGTGCTGAACAGGCCGCCTCGCTCCAGGGTGAAGTCGATAAGTCTGGACAGATTCAGCGTGGAACAAATGGATAGTATGGATTCTGCCGGACGACCAAAAGCGTGATAACTGGCAACCAGTGCTCCCACACTGGTTCCGGAAATACAGTGAATCGGAATCTGCTCTTCTTCGAAGGCTTTTAAAGCGCCTATGTGAGCCAGGCCCTTGGCAGCGCCGCCACCAAGAGCCAGACCGATACGCTTATTGAAGGGGTTGAGTTTCATAATGGGTCGCACAAAAGCTTCTGTTACTCGCTGACAACCGTCACCGGCCCGGTGGCATGCCTGACAACCTTTTCACTGGTGCTGCCCAGTGTCAGTCTGCGTACGGCGGAATGCCCGCGCCTTCCCAACACCATGTGTGTGCCCGGGTTGGTTTCAAGGTATTCAATGATTTCATGAGCCGGATCACCCTGAAGCAGGATCTCTTCTGCCGGATCGGCTTTGCCGCTTAAGGCCTCCCGGGCTGCTTCAAACACTTTGCGACCATAGTCTTTTTGTTCCTGCTCAATGTCGGCGGGCCATACACCGCTGATAATCAGTTTTTCTACTTTTGAGTGCGGATATACGGTTAATAGTTTGAGCGGTTTGCCGGTGGCGTTTGCAAGCTCGGCTGCCATTTGTGCCGCCTTTGCCGAATGGTCTGAACCGTCGCAAGCGACCACGATACTCTGAGTAGCATTAGCCATGATATTTCCTCTTCTCCTTGGGGATGCTCTATCAATGTAGCACTGTTCATCAAATGTTCAGCCCGGTTTTCCCATGGTGACGGGATTCTGTTACGTTCAGGCTTCGGCGTCAGGCCGCTGTGCGGGCGGATCCCGCTGCTATAATTTTAGAGCAATCCAGATGGCGAGGTTGGGAGAACGCGATGATAGAAGAAAGTGGTGCCCCCAAATACGATTCCAGTCGGCGAACAAGCCCTGCGGCTTTTTTCCTTGGGTTCTTGCGGGAACCGGGGCAGGTAGGTTCGGTTATTCCCAGTTCGCGATTCCTCGAGCAGCGGATCGTCGAGGCGTCGAACCTGCCTGATGCTCTGCGTGTGGTTGAGCTGGGCCCCGGTACCGGCGGCACGACACAAACCTTTCTGCGGCACCTTGGCCGGGATGCGCGCCTGCTCTCAATCGAGTTGAGTCCGTTCTTTCATGAACTGTTGGGCGAGATTGACGATCCGCGCTTCATTAACCATCTGGGCAGCGCTGAGGATCTCGCAGAGATTCTGGCCTCGCACGATATGGAGCAGCCGGATGTGGTCATCTCCGGAATTCCCTTCTCGAAAATGCCGGAAGCTGTTGGTACGCGCGTGGCACAGGCGGTAAACGACAACCTCGCGGAGAACGGGCGTTTCATCGCCTACCAGTTTCGCCGGGATGTCGCCTTGATTACCGAGCCGGTTATGGGGGCGCCTGCAAGTAATGCACTGGAGCTGCGAAACATTCCTCCGATGCGGGTTTATAGCTGGTTTAAAGCTGCAGCTGGTTAAACTGAAAACCGGTTTCCAGCATTTCCGGTGCCTTGAATTGTGCGTGCTGTGCACTCAGCTATTAAAGATACTCACGCTAATATCCAACCAGGAGACTTGCCATGCACGTGTTTATTGCAGGAGCCAACGGGCAAATAGGGCAACACTTGTTGCAGGAAATGGCCGAAAGCGATCATGAGGCGCGGGCTTTGATCCGGCACCCGGATCAGGGGCCGGAACTGCAGCAGTTGGGCGCTACGGAAACCGTGCTGGGCGATCTGGAGCAAGACTGCAGCGAGGCCATGAAAGGCTGCGATGCGGTGGTTTTTACCGCCGGCTCAGGCCCTCATACCGGGCCGGATAAAACCGTCGATGTGGATCAGGACGGAGCCATCCGGCTGGTGGATACCGCCAGGGCCATGGGTATCAAACGTTTTATCATGGTGAGCAGCATGCGGGCTGAGAAGCCTGAAGAAGGGCCTGAAAAACTTCAGCATTACCTTCGCGCCAAGCACAACGCCGATGAACACCTTAAAAACAGCGGCTTGAATTACACCATTGTACGTCCGGGGCAACTGACCAATGACGACAGTACGGGCAAGGTTGCCGTAGGCACCGGGCCGGGGGAGTTTGGCAAGATTCCACGGCAGGATGTCGCCCGGGTTCTGCTGGCAGTGCTGGATTCGGACACAACTGAGAACTGCGTTTTTAATGTGGTGTCTGGAGAAACCCCGGTGGCTGAGGCCCTGGCAAAATTGTAACGTTCACTATGTCCGACAAAGAGCTACGCACCAGATCCGGTAAGCAGTCGATTGACCAGTTTATCCAGCAGGCTAACAAGTTGCCCGCCCGGGGCGGTGGGCAATCTGGTGGGCAGGGGCGGCTGATTTTCGCCCTGGACGCGACTGCAAGCCGGGAGGCAACCTGGGACCAGGCTTGTCATTTGCAGAGCGAACTCTTCATGGCAACCCGGGATTTGGGCGGCCTGGCCATTCAGCTTTGTTACTACCGTGGCTTTGGTGAATTCAAGGCCACAGGCTTTGTGACCGAAACCGGCCAACTGCTGAATTTGATGAACGGCGTTTCCTGCCTGGGTGGCCGCACCCAGATCAGCCGGGTATTGGCTCACGCCATGAAGGAAACCCGCGCAGAGCCGGTGAAGGCCGTGGTATTTATCGGTGATTGTTGCGAGGAACCGGTGGATGAGCTCTGCCACACCGCCGGGGAGCTGGGTATGTTGAAAACCCCGGTGTTCATGTTTCATGAGGGCTCCGACGCCCATGCCAGGGCCGTGTTCCAGCAGGTGAGTAAGTTGTCGGGAGGCGCTTATGTGCCGTTTGACCGCAACAGTCCGCAGGTACTCAAGGATCTTATGGCCGCAGTTGCGGTCTATGCTTCGGGGGGAGCCCGCGCTCTGCAGGATTTTTCCAGCCGCAGCTCTCCGGAAGTCAGGCGCCTGACTCAACAGATCCGGTAGCGCTTGTTTCTGTCCATCAGCAAGCCATCTTCAATCCATCAATGGCCCCGGGGTATTTGAGTGCCGCTAATAATCCTGCTGGTTATTGTCTTCTCGCTTGCTGCCTGGGTCTGGCTGCGTAACCAACCGGCAAGCCAGCGCAAGCCCGCTATTATCAAGCTGGCATCGGTTGCCGGTGTCGCGGTGATATTGCTGTTGGCCATGACCGGCCGGTTGCACGCCCTGTTCGGGTTACTGGCGTTTGTTTATCCGCTGTTGCGCAGGGTGCTTCCCTCTATTCTGCGTCGGGTGTTGCCTTCTGTGTTGAGCGGGGGCATGGCTGGAGCCGGAAAGGGGGGAGCAAAGGCCAAGGCGGGTAACCAG
>Ga0209300_1001011_pt1 | contig 11979 bp, 13 predicted proteins | sample Shrwel_input2_RT_FD_187535 | JGI IMG/M metagenome (GOLD analysis project Ga0209300, IMG submission 187535) | Subsurface microbial communities from deep shales in Ohio, USA - Utica-3 well 1 S input2 RT (SPAdes) (version 2) ... | reverse complement strand
ATTATCAACAAATTATCAACAAGTACGTAAAAAAACTATCTTGTGGATAAAATTAAATTTCCTTGACTCTACTATCTAAATAGCATATAATTTTAAATGTATGAATATAAAATTGTTTTAGTTGTGGATTATTTTAGCTGGAGGTTATTTGGTGGAAAGTCTCAAAAAGAACAAAGAATTTAAAAAAGTATATGATAATGGAAGATCATATGCTACCCGTAATCTAGTAATTTACTGTTTAAATTACGAAAAAGGAAAAAAGAATCGTTATGGTTTATCAGTCAGTACAAAAATTGGAAATGCTGTTGTTAGAAATAAGTTAAAAAGAAGATTAAGGGAGATTATTAGAGATTTTGAGAAAGTAGAAGAATTTAAAGGTTATGATATAATTTTTATTGCTAGAAAACCGGTTGCTCAAATTGATTATCAGCACTTAAAGAAAGATGTGAAGAAGCTGTATAATAAGGTGATAAAATGAAAAAGTTATTTTTATTTTTAATTAGAATCTATCAGAAGATTATTTCTCCCTGGACACCAAAAAGCTGTCGATTTCGTCCTACCTGTTCTGAATATACCAGGCAGGCAATTGTAAAATATGGGGCTTTAAAAGGTGGTTGGATGGGGATAAAGCGAATTTTGCGCTGTCATCCTTTCAATCCAGGTGGTTATGATCCGGTAGAATAGGAGGAATTTATTAAATGTTTGATTGGTTAATTAATGGAATGGCATATGCTCTAGATTTTATTTACAATATTGTTGGTAATTATGGTCTTGCAATTATAATTTTCACTTTGTTGATTAAAATTGTTCTTTATCCTCTAACAGCTAAACAGACGCGCTCAATGCGGGAAATGCAGGAAATACAGCCTGAAATGAAAAAAATCCAGGAAGAATTTGATGATGATAAAGAAAAGCAGCAGGAAGCAATGATGGAACTTTATCAGGAACACGGTGTTAATCCAGCTGCAGGTTGTCTGCCAATGATTGTTCAGATGGCGATTTTGATTCCGTTATACAGAACTATTTTTGCTTTAGGAGAGAAAATGGCAAGTGAGTCATTTTTATGGATTGGGACAATTACAAATGGTTCACTTGCAGAACCGGATATTGCAATTGTGCTTTTAAATGCACTTGTTATGTTAGGACAGACATATATGACTCAGAAAATTTCTGGAGGAGAAGGCCAAAGCAATAAGATGATGTATCTGATGCCTCTCTTTATTGTATTTATTGGTTTTTCATTACCTGCTGGTGTCTTATTGTACTGGTTTACATCAACCCTATTTACTGTAGGTCAGCAGTATTTCTTATCTAAAGAACCTAGCAGAATCAAGGGGGATGCAGAATAAAAATGAAAAGCATAAAAGTAGAAGCTAAAAATGTAGAAAAAGCAGTAGAAAAAGCTCTAACTAAACTTGGAATTACTAGAGAAGATGCAGAAATTAATGTTATTGACGAGGGCAGCAGAGGTTTACTGGGTTTTATTGGAACTAAAGATGCTGTTGTAGAGGTAAAAGAAGTTTTTGATCCTGTCAAAAAAGGAAAAGAATTTTTAGAAACACTTTTAAATAAAGCTGAGATAAATGTTGGTGTTGAAATTCTGGAAGAAAAAAGTGATGAGGAACAGGTAGTATATAACTTAACAGGAGAAAAGGAACTTGGTTTAGTAATTGGTCATCGAGGAGAAACTCTTGATGCAATGCAGTATTTAACTTCTATCTACATTAATAAAGAGCTAGAGGAATATTTTAGAGTTCTACTTGATGCTGAAGGTTATCGTGATCGTCGTCAGGAAACTTTAGAAAGGCTGGCAGAAAGACTGGCTGCTAAAGCAGAAAGAAAAAAGAGAAAAGTTGTATTAGAACCAATGCCGTCTCATGAAAGAAGAATTATTCATATTACACTTAAAGAAAATAAAAATGTTAAATCATACAGTGAAGGAAAAGAACCCTACCGTAAAGTTATGATAGAACCATTAGATAAGTAATCTAATTATCTGAAATAAATAAAGCAGCTGTATTTAAGCTATTGTACAGCAATAAATTAATATAAAATAAAAGAAGCAGATGGCTTTTATCATTAACCCAGCAGGGATTTTCTCTGCTGGGTTATGTTTTAGGAGGTGTTAAGAAAGTGGATATATTAAAAGAAGATACTATTGCAGCTATTGCAACTCCATTTGGCACAGGTGGAACCGGTAAAATAAGAATCAGTGGTCCCCGGGCCTATCAAATTGGAGATAAAATTTTTAGATCTGTCAAAAAAGAAAAAATATTAAGTGAACAGGAAACGTATACAGCTCATTATGGGCATATTAAAGATCCAGAGAGTGGAAAGACAATTGATGAGGTAGTGGCGATTATGATGAAAGGCCCCCATTCTTTTACTGGGGAAAATGTCTTAGAATTCGATTGTCACGGTGGTATGACACCACTTAGAGCGGTTTTGGATTCAGTTTTAAAATTTGGAGCCAGACTGGCTGAACCTGGAGAATTCTCACAGCGGGCTTTTTTAAATGGAAGAATTGATCTGGCTCAGGCGGAAGCAATTATTGAAGTTATAAATTCTAAAACAGAAAAAAGTCTGGATTTGGCTGTTGATCAACTAAATGGTAAACTTTCAAAAAAAATTGATGAAATTAAAGAAGAAGCTGTAGAAATACTTGCTCACCTGGAAGCAGCTATTGATTACCCAGAAGATGAAATTGAAGGTTTTTCTCCAGCAAAACTGGGAGAAAAATTTAATTATATAAAAGAAGAGATAGAAAAATTATTAAAGAGCAGTAAACAGGGTAAAATTTATAAAGAGGGATTAAAAACAGTTATTGTTGGCAAACCTAATGTAGGTAAATCAAGCCTTCTGAATTATTTTTTAGAAGAAAAAAGGGCTATTGTGACTGATGTTCCTGGAACAACTCGGGATGTGATTGAAGAATATATTAATTTGGAAGGAATTCCACTAAAGATAATTGATACAGCAGGAATTAGAGAAACGAGTGATGCTGTAGAAAAAATTGGAGTTGAGCGGACCAGGAAATCAGCAGAAAAATCAGATTTAGTTCTATTTATGCTTGATATTAGCCAGGGAATTACAACTGAAGATAGAGAAATTTATAAATTGGTTAAAGATAAACCTCTGATTATAATTGTCAACAAAACTGATCTACCGGCAAATATAGAAAAAGAAAAAATAGAAAAAGAATTTTCTGAGCACAATCTTCTCTGGATATCAATTTTAGAAGAAGAAGGATTAAATAAGTTAAAAGATGATATTTTAGACGAAATACTTGATGAGGAGATTGACACAGATGCAGAAGCGGTAATCACTCAGAGCCGACATCGCGATGCCCTGATTAAGGCAAAAGAAGCAATTGATCGGGTAATTGTTTCACGTGAAACAAATATGCCCTATGATTTTTTAACCATTGATTTAAAAGACTGTCTTGATGGACTAGGAAAAATAACAGGAGAAACAGTGGCAGATGATATTTTAGATCGAATATTTAATGATTTTTGTCTGGGAAAATAAATTTTAAATAAAAAGGAGAGATATAATGGATTTTCATAAATATCCAAAGGGGTATGATGTAATAGTAATTGGAGCCGGTCATGCAGGCTGTGAAGCTTCTTTAGCACCAGCACGTATGGGTTTAAAAACACTTACTCTAACAGTTAGCTTAGATCATGTAGCATTTATGCCCTGTAATCCTTCACTTGGAGGGCCAGGAAAATCGCATATAGTTAGAGAAATTGATGCACTTGGTGGAGAAATGGCCAAAAATATGGACGAAACAATGATTCAGATCAGAATGCTCAACACAAGCAAAGGGCCGGCAGTTCACGGTCTGCGGGGGCAATCAGATAAAGATGAATATCACAAAAGAATGAAACAGGTTTTAGAGCAGGAAGATAATATAGATTTAAAACAGCAGATTGCTGAGGAAATTATTGTTGAAGATGGACAGGTAAAGGGTGTAGTTACTAAAACTGGTGTCTTTTTTTTCGGCAAAAAAGTTATTCTGACAACAGGAACCTTTTTAAAAGGAAGAATAATCATTGGAGAAGCTAAATTTAATGCAGGCCCCAACCAGCAGTATCCAGCCAACAAACTTTCCGGCAGCCTAAAAGAGTTGGGAATTAACTTAAGAAGATTTAAAACTGGGACTCCACCTAGAGTCAGCAAAAAATCGATGGACTTTTCTAAAATGGAACCCCAGCCGGGAGAGGAAGGATTGAGTTTTTCTTTTGAATCTGAGCCTTTAAGCGGTGAGCAGGCAATGTGTTATTTGACTTATACTTCCGATGAAACTCACAGGATAATCAGTGATAATAAGATGAGAACTCCGTTATTTAGCGGTGTAATTGATGGAGTTGGCCCCCGCTACTGTCCTTCGATAGAGGATAAGGTTGTGCGCTTTCCTGATAAAGGCAGACATCAGCTTTTTATTGAACCAGAGGGTTTAGGTACTGATGAATATTATGTTTCCGGACTTTCTACCAGTTTACCTTATGATGTTCAGATTGAAATGGCACGAACTATACCGGGCTTAGAAAATGTAGAAATTATGAGACCGGGTTATGCAATTGAATATGACTGTGTAGATCCGGAAGAATTAAAACTTGATTTAGAACTAAAAAAAGTTAAAGGTCTCTACACTGCTGGACAAATTAACGGCAGCTCAGGTTATGAAGAAGCAGCCGGTCAGGGCTTAATTGCTGGGATCAATGCCTCTTTGAGTCTGCAAGGAAAAGATCCTGTGATTTTAAAACGATCTCAGGCCTATATTGGGGTTTTAATTGATGATTTGGTTACAAAGGGTACACCTGAGCCTTATAGAATTATGACTTCCAGGGCAGAATACAGATTACTCCTGCGCCAGGATAATGCAGATCAGCGTTTAACCCCGCTTGGTAGAGAGATTGGACTGGTTAATGATCAGAGATATCAGCATTATCAGGAAAAAATGGAAGGTGTAAAAAGAGCTCTAAATTATTTAAGAGCAGATGAAAATCAGGTAAATCCAACTAAAGAAGTAAGAGCCAGATTAGAAGAACTTGAAAGTGGTAATTTAAGCAAACCTGTCAGTTTAGAAAAATTACTGCGGCGCCCAGTAATTTCTTATACAGATCTTGAATTTTTTGCAGGAGATCTGCCCCAAATAAAAAAAGATGTACAGGAACAGATAGAGATTCAAGTAAAATATAAAGGTTATATAGAACGCCAGCAATCTCAGGTAGAGCAGTTTAGAAAAATGGAGGAAAAGAAAATACCGGAAGCATTAGATTATAATCAATTAGAAAATCTACGTCTGGAAGCAAGAGAAAAATTAAATAAAATTAAACCTCTTTCTATCGGCCAGGCTTCAAGGATTTCTGGCGTTTCTCCAGCTGATATTTCAGCCTTAATGATCTATTTAGAGCAGTTTACTAGAACAAAAAAGGATGGTCAGCATGGAAATTAGCAAAAAGAAATTCATCCAAAAGTTAAAAGAAGGGATTGAAGCATTAGATATTCCCTACAGCAGTGAACAGCTTCAGCAGCTGTGGGAATATTATCTTTTCTTTATTGAGGAAAATAAAAAATATAATTTAAGTACAATTACTGAACCAGAGGCTGTTATAAAAAAACATTTTCTTGATTCTCTGGTTATTTTAAAGCAGCTGAATTTTGAGAGCAGAAAAAGATGGCTTGACATTGGAACTGGAGCTGGTTTTCCGGGAATGGTTCTAAAATTATTTTTACCAGGAGACAGCTTTTATTTATTAGATTCTTCAGCAAAAAAGGTTAATTTTTTAAATCAATTAATTTTTAAACTGGATCTTAAAGGAATTGACGCTACTCACGGTAGAGCTGAAGATCTGGCTCAGCTTGAAGAATGGCGTGGATCTTTTGATTATCTTTGCTCTCGGGCTGTAGCTTCTTTAAATGTTTTATTAGAATATGCTGTTCCGTTTTTAAAAATAGGAGGATTTGCCTATCTTTATAAGGGTCCAGAACATGAAAAGGAAATTAATGAGGCTGAGGCTGCTCTCAATATCTTGGAAGCAGAAATAAAAGAAATTATAGAACTTGATGTACCTGGACTTGAGGCCGAGCGTTATTTAATCGTAGTTAAAAAAAGCGCTGAAACTCCAGAAAAATATCCGCGTCGGGCTGGAATTCCCCAAAAACGCCCCCTTTAATTAAGTTATTTCCCGGGAAATAACTTAATTAAATAGAGTTCAGCTTCTGTTTTTTAAATATTAATAAAGGATATTTAGCTAGTTTAGAGAAATATATTTTTATGTGGGGGGTAATATTTAATGAAAATTCCTTTCTTTAATCAGGAAAATGAAAATAACAGGGATCAAATTACAGAAATAAAAGTAGATAAAATTAAGGTCAATCCTTTTCAGCCAAGGCAGGAATTTAATCAGGCTGAGATTGAAGAGCTGGCTCAATCAATTAAAAACTTTGGTTTAATCCAGGCAATTACCGTTAGGGAAAGTGAAGACAACTATCAATTAATTGCCGGTGAGCGGAGACTTCGCGCTGCCAGGTTTTTAAATAAAGAAGATATTCCAGCTGTTGTTAAGGCTTTTAATGATCAGCAGATGGCAGAGATTGCATTGATTGAGAACTTACAGCGTAAAGATTTGAACTTTTTAGAAGAAGCACAGGCTTATCAGCGGCTTTTAGATGAATTTGATTTAACTCAAAAGGAGCTGGCAGCAAGGGTTTCTAAAAGTCAATCAACTATTGCCAATAAACTACGTTTATTAAATTTACCTGTTCAAATTCGCGAAAAACTTATGGCTGCTGATTTAAGTGAAAGGCACGGGAGAGCTCTTTTAAAACTTGAGACTGCTCAAGAACAGATGACAGTTCTTGAAAAAATTAGCAAAAAAGAGCTTAATGTTAGAGAAAGCGAAAAATTAATAAAAAAACAGCAGCAGCCTTCTAAAAAGAAGAAAAAAATAAAACATATTTCTGATGATTTGCGGCTTTTTGCTAATTCTTTAGAAAAGCGAATTTCAGAAATTAGTGATTCAGGTATTAATGTTGAATTTGAACGTAGTGATGATCAGAACAGCATAGAATATTATATTAAAATCTCTAAATAAAGTTAAAAAAGAGGTGAAATAATGGCTAAAAAAATTGCGATTGTTAACCAGAAAGGTGGGGTCGGCAAAAGTACAACGGCAGTTAATTTAAGTGCCGGCCTGGCAGATAAAAATAATAAGGTTTTGTTGATAGATATTGATCCTCAGGGTAACGCAAGCAGTGGTCTGGGAATAGAAAAATCAGAGGTTGAATATACAATTTATGATTTATTAATTGAATCTGAGCCGCCGGCAAAAGCAATCCTGCGCAGCAATAGTGAAAATTTAGATATTATTCCAGCGAACATAGAGTTAGCAGGTGCAGAAATTGAGCTGGTTTCAATTATGTCTAGAGAAGGTAGGCTTAAAAAATCATTAAAAACTCTTAATCAAGACTATGATTATATTATAATTGACTGTCCTCCCTCTCTAGGTTTATTAACTTTAAATGCTCTAACAGCAGCGGATAGTGTTCTGGTTCCCATTCAGTGCGAATATTATGCTTTAGAAGGTTTGGGCCAGCTGATGAATACAATTGAACTGGTTAGAAAAAATTTAAATTCTGATTTGAGGATTGAAGGGGTTTTAATGACAATGTATGATGCCAGAACTAATCTTTCAGAGCAGGTTATAGATGAGGTTAAAGATTATTTTTCTGAGCTGGTTTTTGACACAATCATTCCTCGTAATGTTCGTTTAAGTGAGGCACCAAGTTTTGGCAAGCCGATACTCGATTACAGCTCTTCATCAAAAGGAGCAGAGGCATATAGAAAATTAGCAGAGGAAGTGATATCTCTTGAGTAAAAAAAGACTGGGTAAGGGCTTAAGTGCCTTGATAAGTAATGATGAGAATGTTGATCAGAGCCGAGTTGAAGAAATCTTTGTTGATCAGATTGAGGCTAATCCTTTTCAGCCGCGGAGTAATTTTGACGAAGATGCTCTAAATGAACTGGCTAATTCAATTCAGGAAAAAGGAATTATTCAGCCAATTACAGTACGAAAAATAAAAGCTGAGAAATATCAGATTGTGGCAGGAGAGAGACGCTGGCGGGCTTCGAAGCTAGTAGGTCTTAAGAAAATACCGGCTGTGATTAGAAATTTTGATGATCAGGAAATGCTGGAAATTGCATTGATCGAAAATATACAGCGAGAAGATTTAAATCCAATTGAAGAGGCAGCAGCTTATAAAGAAATGCTTAATAATTTTGAGATCACTCAGGCAGAATTAGCAAAGCAGGTAGGTAAGAGCCGCTCTAATGTTTCAAATATGATCAGGCTTTTAAAACTTACTAATAAGGTTAAAAATCATCTTCGGCGTGGAACAATTACAATTGGCCATGCTCGGGCCTTATTATCACTTAAAAATGAAGAAACTCAAGTCGCAGCCTGTGAAAACATAATTATTCAGGATTTAACTGTCAGAGAAACCGAAAAATACGTTGAAAAACTTAAAAACCCTTTAAAAGATAAAAAAAAGAAAAAAGAAAAAACAGAATTGAATCAGGCCTGGAAACAGGGCGCTGCAGAATTAGAGAAAAACTTAGGAACTAAAGTGAAAATAAAGCAGCGTCAGAAAAACAACTTATTAACTATTGAATTAGACAGTGTGGATAAATTGAATGAGCTGGTGGAAAAGTTAAAGTAGTGTTTCACATGAAACAAATATATATAGGAGAGAGTAGATAGGTGATAAGTAATGATAGGAACTATTGTTAATGTGGCGTCTGTACTGACTGGAAGCGCTGTTGGTGTGCTTTTCAGGGGTAAATTTCCAGAAAAAGTTCAGATAACGGTGATTCATGGTATCAGTCTGGCCGTAATTTTAATTGGAATGCAGATGGCCTTTAGTATAGAAAAAGATCCGGATATTTTACTTGTTATTTTCAGCCTTGTCATTGGAGCTGTGATTGGAGAACTACTGCAGCTAGAAAAGAGGTTGAATAATTTTGGTGAAAGTTTAAAAGAAAAATTTGGGGGAGATGATGATCTTTTTGTGCAGGGCTTTGTTCAGGCCAGTCTAATCTACTGTGTAGGTGCAATGGCAATTATGGGATCAATTCAGGATGGTCTTAACGGCGATCCCAGTATCTTATTTACTAAATCTCTGCTGGATGGAATAACCTCAATTGCTTTTGCTGCCAGCACTGGGATTGGAGTGGCCTTCTCTGCAATTCCAATTTTTATTTATCAGGGCAGTATAACTCTAGCTGCAGACTGGGCGGCAGTTTACTTAACTGAAGATATGATTAGGATCATGACAGCCAGTGGAGGACTTTTAATTACTGCAATTGGTCTAAATATGCTGGGAGTTAGTAAGATAAAAACCGGGAATTTACTACCTGCACTGTTGGTAGCTGTAGTATTGACAGCTTTTGTATTTTAATTTTGCAATATTTAAAAAAATAATATATAATTAAAACATACAATTTAATTAGAGCGGATGAAGGCTGAATGAGAGACCTTAAATGGCGCCGAAGGAGCAAGGGAAACCGAAACTCTCAGGCAAAAAGAATTCAGCTGGACGTAACTCTGGACATATTTTAGTTATTTATGAACAGGGAGTCGGATTAATTTCCGGCTTCCTGTTTTTTGGTTTTTATACCACTAAATAGATTATAAGAGGAGGTTAAAATGATGAAAAAAACTCCATTTAATCAGATACATAAAGATATAGGTGCAAAAATGACTGATTTTGGGGGCTGGGAAATGCCGGTTGAATATACTGGTATTATTGAAGAACATAAGGCTGTGAGAAATCAGTGTGGACTTTTTGATGTTTCACACATGGGAGAAATACTTGTCAGCGGCGAAAATGCTGCTAAATCTCTACAAAAAATTATAACTAATGACCTGCAGAAACTGGAGCCAGGTAAAATAATTTATACACCGATTTGTAAGCCAGATGGCGGTATAATTGATGATTTATTAGTTTACTGTCTAAAAAAGGATCAATATTTACTGATTGTTAATGCTGCTAATATTGAAAAAGATTTCGAGTGGCTAAAAGATCATTTACTTGAGAAAACTGAAGCTGAAAACCTTTCAGATAAATATGCAATGCTTGCTTTACAGGGCCCTGAGTCCAAAAAGATCCTGACCCAACTGACAGATATTGATTTGAATTCTTTAGATTATTACAGATTTAGAGAGGCTAAAGTGGCAGGAGTCAAAATGATAATTTCTCGCACCGGGTATACTGGTGAACTGGGCTATGAACTTTATTTTGAGCCTGAGGCAGCAGAAAAAATTTGGGATGAGTTGATGAAAGCTGGATCTGATTTTGGACTTAAAGCCTGTGGCCTGGGGGCTAGAGACACTTTAAGGCTGGAAAAACTTTTTGCTCTTTATGGTAATGATATAGATGAGAATACTAATCCCTATGAAGCCAGTTTGAGCTGGACTGTTGCGCTTAATAAAGGAGATTTTATTGGCAGAGAGAAATTAGTAGAGATTGAAAAAAATTGCTGTCAGCGAAAACTTACTCCCTTTAAAATCACTGATAGAGGAATGGCACGTCATGGTTATGAAATTTATGCTGAAGGAGAAAAAATTGGGGAAGTAACAAGTGGAAGCTATTCTCCTACTTTAGAACAGAGTATAGGACTTGCTTATTTAAAAAATAATTATGCAGAACCAGGTAAAGAAATTGAAATTAAAGTTCGTAAAAGAAATATTAAAGCTGAGGTAGTAAAAGGGCCTTTTGTTTAGGTTCTGAAAATATATATTTAATTAAGAGGCGTTTAGCCGCTAAATTTAAAGGAGGATAAAAAATGAGTGTAAAAGATGATTTATATTATTCAGAAGATCATGAGTGGGTTAGAGAAGAAGAGGATTGTTTAGTAATTGGGGTTACTGATTTTGCCCAGGACGAATTGGGAGATATTGTTTTTGTAGAGCTGCCAGAAGTTGGGGAAGAATTTGATAAAGATGATAGTTTTGGTGTTTTGGAATCTGTTAAGGCTGTATCTGATACTTTTATTCCGGTAAGCGGCAAAATTATTGAAGTCAATGAAAATTTGCTTGATAATCCAGAATTGCTTAATGATGATCCTTATGGTGAAGGTTGGTTGATTAAAGTTGATCCTGCTGATGATTCCGAATTAGATGAGCTTTTATCTGCAGAGGAGTATGCTGAATTTATAGAGGAGGAATAAGCATGGACTATATTTCTAATACAACAGCAGAAAAAAATAAAATGCTGAAGGAGATTGGAATAGAAGCAGTTGAAGATCTTTTTCAGATGATACCAGAAGAAGTAGCAGCAGATCATAATTTAAAGATTGAACCGGGAATTTCTGAATTAGAATTAATGAGAAAGGCTCAGCTGCAGGCTGGAAAAAATAAAAGTCTGGATCAACAAATAACTTTTTTAGGGGCGGGAGCCTATGATCATTATGTACCTGGGGTTATTGATGCCTTAATTTCTCGCTCAGAATTTTATACAGCCTATACTCCTTATCAGGCAGAGTTAAGCCAGGGAACTCTGGAAGCAATTTATGAATACCAGAGTATGATTTGTGATTTAACCGGGATGGGAATTGCTAATGCATCAATGCTGGATGGTGGTTCGGCAGCTGCAGAAGGAGTAACAATGGCTGCGAGAATCACCAGAAATTCCAGAGTATTGCTTCCTGAGACCATTAATCCTGCTTATAGAGAGGTTATAAAAACTTATGGGGCTGGTTCTGGACTAGAATTTATTGATTTAGATAGTGATCAAGAAATAATTGGTCCTGCTCAAATCAAGGATAAGCTTAATGATCAGACTGCAGTAGTAGTACTGCAGTATCCAAATTTTTATGGTTCTTTAGAAAAAATGGAAGAAATTTCTAAGATAGTTAAAAACAATAAAAAGACGCTCCTGCTTGTAATTGCTAATCCAATCTTACTTGGAGTT
>Ga0209300_1001009_pt1 | contig 12002 bp, 8 predicted proteins | sample Shrwel_input2_RT_FD_187535 | JGI IMG/M metagenome (GOLD analysis project Ga0209300, IMG submission 187535) | Subsurface microbial communities from deep shales in Ohio, USA - Utica-3 well 1 S input2 RT (SPAdes) (version 2) ... | reverse complement strand
GGACGCGGTTCGGGACATGCGTTCGATTCTGGACCGCGCCCGGGCTTAGGCCTCAGTCTTGTGACGTTTCCGGCTGCTGCTGTTCGGCCCGGAACATGGCCTGCCAGTCGGTCTGGTCACTCCAGGCCCGCAGCCGCTCGATGGCGTCGATCAGGTGTTCCTTGTGCTCCGCCATGGTCTGGCTCTGGCATTTGAGGGCGGTTTCGAACTGGTGGGTGGCCACCCTCAGCTCCGGCACACCGCAATAGCGGGTGGCTCCGTGTAACTTGTGAACGCACTCCAGCAGGTTGTCCAGCTCGTCGTTTTCCCAGAGCTGTTCAACCTGTCGCTGGTCATCGGGTAGCTGTTCCAGCAGCATGCTGAACAGCTCTTCGGCCAGGTCTGCCTTACCGGCGGCCAATCGAATGCTTTCCTCAATACTGACACACCCGTGCTGACGGTGGCGGCTGGATGGTCGCGGCGGGTTGCGGGTATCCCGAACTTCGGTGATGGATTGGTGACCGGGGCCGGCAGCCACCTCGTATCCGGTATGCTCGCGCACCAGCTCCCTTAGCTGTCGGCTGCTGATTGGCTTTGGCATATAGCCATCGAATCCCTGCTTGCGCAATTTGGCCTGCTCGTCCGCCATGGCATGTGCGGTCAGGGCAATGATGCAGGTGTGATGGCCATCCTGGTCCAGCTCACGGATACGGGCGGTGGCTTCCACGCCGTCCATGCCCGGCATTTGCAGGTCCATCAGGACCAGGTCAAAGGGAGCTTCCCGGGCCAGGTTCAGCGCCTCGAAACCGTTGGCGGCACCCCACGCCTGCAGTCCCAGCTCCCGCAAAAGTGTGACCACCAGTTTGAGATTGGCTGCGTTATCGTCAACCGCCATGATGCGGGGGCCGGTGTGCTTTTTCTCCGGAGCCGGCAGTGACATGGCCTTGTTGCCGGTGGTTGATTCCTGGGAATAGATGCCGTGAATCAGCAGCAGAAGCTCGTGGTAAAAAGTGTCCCGCCTGACGGGCTTGGTCAGGTGGCTGCTGGCAATGCCGGAGAAGGGCGTATCCTGGGTGTCCAGCGTGGGTGTCAGCAGCATGGTCCGGCAATCGTGGTCCACCTCCAGGCTGTGGAGCAGTCCGCGATACTGGTTTGAGCGCAACAGGTGGCGGGTAATACCAACCATCGCCAGGGCATAGCCCCGGTTGTTCTGTTGGGCGTCTTCCACCTGTTCCAGCAACGCCGTGGGTGTGTCCACCCGATCCACGATAACGCCCCAGGCCCGAAGCAGGTGTTCGATGGCCAGGCCGGTAGTGGCCTGATGTTCAAGATAGATCACCCGCTCGCCCTTGAGGGCGTCCCTTGGCGCGGGATCTTTGGCCAGCGTGGACAGTTCCGGGTTGAGGGTGAACCAGAAGGTGGAGCCTTTGCCCAGTTCGCTGTCCAGGCCGATGGCGCCTCCCATTTCCTCCACCAGGCGTTTGGAAATGGCCAGCCCCAGGCCGGTGCCGCCGTACTGCCTTGCCGTGGACGGGTCGGCCTGGCTGAAGGCATTGAATAGGGCATGTTGCTGAGCCCGGGAGAGGCCAACACCGGTGTCGGTCACACTCAGGCGCAGGGTGACGCGGTGATTGTCGGGATCTTCCTCTTCAAGGCTTGCGCGCAACACCACCTCGCCGGTCTGGGTGAACTTGATGGCGTTGTTGATCAGGTTGGTGATCACCTGTTTCACCCGCAGTGGGTCACCCATGATGTTGTCGGGCACATCCTCGTAAACCAGGGCTACCAGGTCCAGGCTCTTGCTGTGGGCTTCGGGAGCCAGCATCACCATCACTTCCTCGACAATATCCCGCAGTTGGAAGGGAATGCGGTCCAGGATCAGCTTGCCGGCTTCGATCTTGGAGAAGTCGAGGATGTCGTTGATGATGGTCAGCAGGATTTCCGAGGACTTGCGGATCGTGTTCAGGTGATCGCGCTGCTGGCGCGGCATGGGGCTTTTCAGCAACAGTTCGGTAAAGCCGATAATGCCGTTGAGGGGGGTGCGGATTTCGTGGGACATGTTGGCCAGGAATTCCGACTTGATGCGGCTGGCGTCCAGCGCTTCCTTGCGAGCCAGGTCCAGTTCAATATTCTGGATCTCGATGGTTTCCAGGGTCTGGCGCAGGTCTCCCGTGGCCTGGTCAATGTTCTGCTGCATCTCCGCCTGGGCTTGACTGAGTTCCGAGGCCATTTCGTTCAGGCCTGATTCCAGTTGTTCAAATTCCGGACCGGCGCCGGTGTATACCCGGGTGTCGAGCTTGCCTTCCTTCAGCCGGGCCACGGCCGCGTTGAGCTGAAAAATCGGGTCGGTGAACGCTTTGCTCAGGCGCACAGAAATGGCCATGCTCAGCAGCACGCCGGCGAGAATCAGTAGCAGGGAAATCAACAGCGCCTTGTAGGTCTCTTTTTCGGTGCGGACATGGGACATTTCGATGGCGGCCCAGCCCAGCGGCGCCTCCAGGTTGGCGGCGGTCTCCCGGGCGCCGGGGTCAAACATGGAATCAACCATCAGTTCCTGAAGATGAACCGGGGTGATAAACAGGGTGCTGTCTTCCCGTGTAGCGTGAACGAGACTGTCTGGCCGAAGGGTGATATCGCCGAGTGGTGCGCTACGACCGGGGCCGGTATGCAGCAAGCGTTCGCCGTCACGGTCCAGGAAGGTGATGGAGCGGACGTCCTGTTCTTCAAGCAGGGCGTTGGAGAGATTGGTCAGCAGGCTTCGATTGGCGGTAAACAGGCCATACTCGGAGCCGGCCGCAAGCTGACGTGACAGTGATTCGCCGCGGTCTCTCAGCAGGTTCTCAATGTTGTTGACCCAGCTATAGGTGAAGAACAGCCCCAATAGCAAGGTAGTCAGCAACGTCGGGACCAGTGTCACCACCAGTACCTTCTTGCGAATGCCCCAATGTCGCATAGACTTTCCTGTCACCCATCCCTTGCACCTGTGAGCCAGTAATCGGACAGGCCCACTTTCTTCAATCTGAAGTTATAGCCGCCGGTCATGGTATTAGCGACAAGCTGTATTGGGACAACGCGGCTATAACGAGTATGATTCGTTGCCAAAGTGTACCACAGGGTCTGACCATGAGTTTTCCCACCATTGAAGATTATGTCGGGCACACGCCCCTGGTCCGGTTGCAGCGTCTGCCGGGCGACACCTCCAATGTCATCCTGGCGAAACTGGAGGGCAATAATCCGGCCGGTTCGGTGAAGGATCGCCCTGCCATGGGCATGATCCAGGAAGCCGAGCGCCGTGGTGAAATCCAGCCCGGCGACACCCTGATTGAGGCCACCTCCGGCAACACCGGCATCGCCCTGGCCATGGCTGCGGCCATCAAGGGTTATCGGATGAAGCTGATCATGCCCGCGAACATGAGCGAAGAGCGCCGGGCCTCCATGCGTTCCTATGGCGCCGAGCTGATCAGTGTCAGCAAGGAGCAGGGCATGGAAGGCGCCCGGGATCTGGCCCTGAAAATGCAGGCCGAAGGGCAGGGCAAGGTGCTGGATCAGTTTGGCAATCAGGACAACCCGCTGTCCCATTACCGCACCACGGGTCCGGAGATCTGGGAGCAGACGCAAGGCAAAGTCACGCATTTTGTCAGCTCCATGGGCACCACCGGTACTATTATGGGGGTGTCGAAGTACCTGAAGGAACGCAATCCCGATATCCGGATCATCGGCCTGCAACCGGAAGATGGCGCAGCCATCCCGGGCATTCGCCGCTGGCCACCCGAATACCTGCCGAAAATCTTTGATGCCAGCCGGGTGGACCAGGTGCTGGACATTGGTCAGCAGGAAGCGGAAGACACCATGCGGGCACTGGCGTCGCAGGAAGGTATCTTCTGTGGTGTTTCCTCCGGCGGTTCCATTGCCGCTGCCTTAAAACTTTCCCGTGAGGTTGAGAATGCGGTCATCGTCGCCATCATCTGTGATCGGGGTGACCGATACCTCTCCACCGGCGTTTTCAACCACGCCTGAACGGAAATCGATAAGAGAACGACTATGAGCAAGCGTCGCCGCAAGGCCCTGCCCAAGGAGCCCGTGCGCTGTGAAATCGAGACCCTGAGCCACGATGGCCGGGGCATTGCCCGTGCCGACGGCAAAACCCAGTTCGTGGATGGTGCGCTGCCGGGCGAGACCGTCATGGCTAAAATGGTCGGTTCCCGCAGCCGGTTTGATGAATTGCGCACGCTGGAGGTTCTGGAGTCAGCGCCGGAACGCCAGCAGCCGCCCTGCGAGTTTGCCGACCTGTGCGGTGGCTGCAGCCTCCAGCACATGAGCCCGGATGCTCAGATTCAATTCAAGGAAAACACGCTGCGCGAGCATTTTGCCCATTTCGGGGGCATTGAGCCGGAGCAGTGGGTTGAACCCATGCGTTCACCGGATTCTCTGGGCTACCGTCGCAAGGCGCGCCTGGGTGTGCGTTATGTGAAAGCCCGTGAATCGGTATTGGTGGGCTTCCGGGAGAAGCGGAACAGCTTTTTGACCGACATCGACCAGTGCCTGGTGCTTGATCCCCGCATTGGTGAGCGTATTGAGCCGTTGCGGGCATTGCTGCACGACATGCAGGCCTACAACCGCATCCCTCAGGTGGAAGTGGCCTGTGGCGACGATGCCGCCGCCATGGTGTTCCGCAACATGGACGACCTGGTGCCGGAAGATTACGAGAAACTGATCCGTTTTGGCCAGGAGCATGAACTGCACATCTACCTGCAGCCCAAGGGGCCGGACACCGTGCACCGGATCTGGCCGGAATCGCCGGGTCGGGATCAGGAACGCCTCAGTTACCGCATGGACGAGTTTGATCTGACCATGCAGTTCCATCCCATGGATTTCACCCAGGTGAACGCCGGCATTAACCAGGATATGGTGCATCGTGCGGTGGAATGGCTGGATGTGCAGCCGGGTGAGCGGGTGCTGGACCTGTTCTGCGGCCTGGGTAACTTCACCCTGCCGCTGGCCCGCAAGGGCGGCCAGGTGGTCGGCGTGGAAGGCGACGACGCCATGGTGGTCCGGGGCCGGGAAAACGCCCGCCTGAATAACCTGGACAACGTTGAGTTTTTCGGCGCGGACCTGCACGGGGATTTCACCGGCCAGGGCTGGGCGAAGGAAGGCTTCGACAAGATCCTGATTGATCCACCCCGCTCCGGTGCCGAGGAGATCTGCAAATACCTGACGGCCTTTGGCGCCAACCGGATTGTCTATGTCTCGTGCAACCCGGCCACCCTGGCAAGGGACGCGGGCGTTATGGTCCGTAACGGTTACCGCCTGGTTCGCGCGGGCGTGATGGACATGTTCCCCCACACCACGCACGTTGAATCCATCGCGCTGTTTGAGCGGGATACCAACTGATCATCTGATAAGTTTCTGTCATGGTTAAAGTAAGGGAAGATTACGCCACAAGCGGCGACGGCAAGGTGAACATCGACCAGTGGGTTGAACACATTGCCACCCAGACCCATTTGGACAACCCGGAACAACTGCGGCAGGCCTGCGAAGTGGCGGCCGAGATTGATCGGGAAGCCTTCCGGGAAGACCGGCTCTGGGCGCCCGGCGCCAGCAGCTTTGTCACCGGCCTGGAAATGGCTCAGGTGCTGGCGGAGCTGCGTATGGATCAGGCCAGTCTGGTGGCTGCTGTGCTTTATCGTGCCGTGCGGGAAGAGCGCGTGCCGCTGGAATCCATCCGCAAGCAGTTTGGCGATGAAGTGGCCGGGCTGATCACTGGTGTCCAGCAGATGGCGGCGATTTCCTCGGTCCATCATCCCCTCAAGGGGAATGTGCTTGGCCAGAGTGAAGGCCAGTTGGATAACGTCCGAAAGATGCTGGTGAACATGGTGGATGATGTTCGCGTGGCCCTGATCAAACTGGCGGAACGAACCTCGGCCATTCGGGCTGTGAAAGACGCTCCGGAAGAAAAGCGCATGCGCGTGGCCCGGGAAGTCTTCGACATCTACGCACCGCTGGCGCATCGGTTGGGCATTGGTCACATCAAGTGGGAACTGGAGGACCTCTCCTTCCGTTACCTGCATGAGACTGCCTACAAGAAGATCGCCAAGCTGCTGGACGAGAAGCGCCTGGACCGGGACCGCTACATCACCCGGGTAATCAACACCCTGCAGACGGAGCTGGCCGCCTCCGGCATCAAGGCCGAGCTCAATGGCCGGGCCAAGCACATCTACAGCATCTGGCGCAAAATGCGCCGCAAAGGCATCGACTTCTCCCAGGTCTACGACGTGCGCGCCGTGCGCGTGCTGGTGCCGGAAGTGAAGGACTGCTATGCGGCCCTGGGCATTGTGCACACCCTGTGGCGGCACATTCCCAACGAATTCGACGACTACATCGCCAACCCCAAGGAGAACGGTTACCAGTCCCTGCACACGGCAGTGATCGGCCCCGAGGGCAAGGTGATGGAAGTGCAGATCCGTACCCACGAAATGCACGAAGAGGCGGAGCTGGGCGTCTGTGCCCACTGGCTCTACAAGGGCACGGATACCAAGAACAAGTCCACCGGCTATGACGCCAAGATCAACTGGCTGCGCCAGGTTCTGGAATGGCAGGAAGAGCTGGGCGACCTTTCCGGCCTGGCCGACCACCTGAAAAGCGATGTCACCTCCGACCGGGTCTACGTCTTCACCCCGGAGGGCCATGTGGTGGACATGCCCCAGGGTGCCACACCGGTGGATTTTGCCTACCGGGTGCATACCGAGATTGGGCATGCCTGTCGGGGTGCCCGGGTGAACAGCCGCATTGTGCCGCTGACCTACCCGCTGAAAACCGGCGACCAGGTGTTCATCCTTACATCCAACAACGAGGCGCCGAGCCGGGACTGGCTGAACCCCAGCCTGGGCTATATCCAGACCTCACGAGCCCGGGCCAAGGTCACGCACTGGTTCAAGCAGCAGGATCGGGATCGCAACATCCTCGACGGCCGCGCCATTCTCGAGGACGAATTCAAGCGCCTGTCGTTGTACGACGTGGATTTGTTCGAGCTGGCGAAGAAGGTCAACTACCACTCCACGGACGACATGTTCGCGGCGGTGGGTGCGGGCGACCTGCGCCCGACCCATGTGGCCAACGTAGCGCAGCAGTTGCTGGTGCCGAAATCCGAACAGCTGGATCTCAAGATCACCGCACCCCGGAAAACGGCTTATGACACCGAGTCGGACATCCAGATTCAGGGTGTGGGCAAACTGAAAACGCAGGTGGCGAAATGCTGCAAACCACTGCCTGGTGACCCCATTGGTGGTTACATCACGGTGGGGCGGGGCGTGACCGTGCATCGCCAGGACTGCCTGACCTTCCTGAATCTGTGTGAATTCGAACCCAACCGCATCATCGAGGTGAACTGGGGCGGCACGCCGGCGGCCGTGTACCCCGTGGACATCGACATCGAGGCCTACGACCGGTCTGGCCTGTTGCGGGACATCACCCAGTTGCTGTCGTCCTCGCGCAGCGACGTGTTGTCACTCAACACCCTCACCAACAAGGACGAGAACACGGCCCACATCCGGATTACCGTGGAAATCTCGAGCCTGGAGCAACTGGCCCGGCTGCTGGCGCAGATTCGCAACCTGCCGAACATCATCGACGTGAGGCGAAAACGCGGATGAGCTATTCCATTGACGATCTCAAGTACCTGATGGCCCGCCTGCGGGAGCCGGAAACCGGCTGCCCGTGGGACACCAAACAGACCTTCAAGACCATCGTGCCGCACACCATCGAAGAGGCCTACGAGGTGGCGGATGCCATCGAGCAGGAGGACTACCCGCACCTCAAAGACGAGCTGGGCGATCTGCTGTTCCAGGTGATCTTCTACGCCCAGATGGGTCGTGAGCAGGAGCATTTTGATTTCGATGCCGTGGTGGACCATCTGGTGCGCAAACTGGTGCGCCGCCACCCTCACGTGTTCCCTGAGGGAACGCTGGAAAGCCGGGTGGACCCGGACAACCGGCCGGACGAAGCCTGGATCAAGGAAAGCTGGGAGCGCATCAAGGCCGAAGAGCGCGCCGAAAAGGCCGAAACAGACGAGCCCGAAAGCCGGCTGGATGGCATTGCCCGTACCCTGCCAGCCATGGCTCGCGCCGACAAACTGCAGCGCCGGGCGGCCCGGCACGGCTTTGACTGGCCGAACGTCGAGCCGGTGTTCGACAAGCTGCACGAGGAAATCGACGAACTCAAGGAAGCCTGGCAGGCCGCCGAGGCCGGTACTGGTGAGCGGGATGCGGTGGAAGACGAGCTGGGCGACCTGCTGTTTGTCTGCGTGAACCTGGCCCGGTTCATGAAGGTCACCCCGGAACAGGCGCTGAACCGCACCAACCACAAGTTCGAGGCCCGCTTCCGGGCCATTGAAAAGGTGCTGGCCGAGCAGGGTCGGGATATGGATGAGGAATCACTGGCGGCCCTGGATGAAATCTGGCAGTCCGTCAAGGGTGTGGAAAAGCAATAAGCAGCGCTCGCAACGTCTTGATCATAAGTAGAATTCTTTACCGTTAGGGGTCACGTCATCACGGTTCTTGGGCTACACTCTGGTTACAGGCACGTGAATGTGTTTAATGCGTGATTGAATCCGATGTAGAGGTGAATGCCATATGAAAATCCAGCAACTGGTCGAGCACTGGGATGAACACGGTCGTGGTCGGCTGACTCGCGAGCCGACGTTTGTGTCCCTGTCGGAAGAACACCACGAACTGGTTCAGAAGCTGGTAGAGATGTACCCCATGAAGTCGCCTCAGGATCTGATGCGCGATCTGATTACCGCAGCGCTGGATGACCTGGAGACCGGCCTGCCATACAAGCAGGGTGACAAGGTGGTTGCCTATGATGAGGATGGTTTCGAGATTTACGAGGATGCGGGCCTGACGCCCCAGCTCGTCGCCCTCAGCAAGAAACACATGGAACGGCTGAAGGCGCGGCAGATGGAGTCGGTTGCCTGATATCAGTTCTTGTTCTTTAGCCTTTCTTTCAGTGGTCCCTGGCTGACCAGATCGTCCAGGGCCGCTGCCACCATGTCATTCAGAATGTCACTTTCCGTACGGTCGGGGTAGAGCTCGGCCAGAGCCGCAATCCGTGCCGCATCCTCCAGGGGCACCCGAAGGTTGTATTCGTGCGGACGTTCAACGTCTTGTTTTTCTTTTTCCCATTGCTGGGGAAGATCGGTTATTTTCATAGAGAGTCCTCGGCTGGGATGATGAATCGTCAATAGACTTTGGCTGTTGTCTCTTAGTATCGTAAGTTTAATTCGCTCCCGTCAATCCAGAAGGAACCTATTGTGACTGAACTGCATCCGGATCTGCGAGACAATGTGCGTATGCTGGGGGAGCTGCTGGGCCACAGCATCCTGCGGTTCCCCGGGCAGCAATGTTACGACCGGATCGAGGAGATCCGGGCTGCCGCGAAAGCTGACCGCAAACAGGAAAGCGGCTCCGGTCAGCGCCTGGTCACGCTGCTGCGTCAACTGGATGACGACGAGCTTTTGCCCGTCACGCGGGCTTTCAACCAGTTTCTCAACCTGGCCAACCTGGCCGAGCAGTACCACGGCATCCGCCGTAAGCAGGGGCACCCGTCCGACCTGGTGGTGGAATCGCTCAGTGAGGTCTTCGACCGACTGCAGAGTGGCGGCGTGGACGCTGACGAGCTGCATCGCCGGGTGGCCGATCTGCGCATCGAATTTGTGCTTACCGCCCATCCCACCGAAGTGGCCCGACGCACGCTGATCCTGAAATACGATGATATGTCTGAGTGCCTGGCACAGCTGGACCATGAAGATCTGCTGCCGGCGGAGCGTGATGAAATCGTCGAGCGCTTGGCGCGGCTGATTACCGAGGCCTGGCACACAGACGAGATCCGGCAGCAGCGGCCCACCGCCGTGGATGAGGCCAAGTGGGGTTTCGCGGTTATCGAAAACAGCCTCTGGCATGCGCTGCCACACTTTCTCCGTAATCTCGACGCCTCGCTGGAAGGGGCTACGGGTAAGGGCCTGCCCCTGCAGGCATCGCCCATCCGTATCGCTTCCTGGATGGGCGGTGACCGGGACGGCAACCCCAATGTGACTCACGAAGTCAGCCGCGAAGTTTTCATGGTGGGGCGCTATCGGGCTGCGGACCTGTACCTGAGCGATCTCAGGGCGCTTCGCAACGAACTCTCCATGTGGCAGGCCAGTGATGAACTCAAGGCCGTGGTCGATGGTGCTCCCGAACCCTACCGGGTGGTTCTTGATGAGCTGCGGGTGCGCATGCGCCGGACCCGTGAATGGGCCTTCGCCCGTGCCCACGGCAGAGTGGCGGACGACGAAGGTATTCTGTTTAAAAAAGAAGATCTTACCGCCCCACTGGAGCTTTGTTACCGCTCGCTGGTGGATTGCGGGCTCAAGACCATCGCCGACGGGCCCCTGCTGGACATGATCCGCCGGGCCCACACCTTTGGTCTGTCGCTGATTCGGCTGGACATCCGTCAGGAGGCCGACCGCCACACCGAAGCGGTGGCTGAAATGGTTGATTACCTGGGCCTGGGGGATTACCAATCCTGGCCCGAGGAAGAGCGCCAGGCGTTCCTGCTCCGGGAGCTGGAAGGGCGCCGGCCGCTGGTGCCCCGCCATTGGGAACCTTCCGAATCCGTCCGGGAAGTCCTGGCAACCTGCGAAGTGGTTGCCCAGCAAACCCCGGAAGCCCTGGGCTCCTACGTGATTTCCATGGCCAGCCAACCCTCGGATGTGCTCAGTGTTATCCTGCTGTTGCGGGAAGCGGGCATGACCTTCCCCATGCGCGTGGTGCCGCTGTTTGAAACCCTGGACGATCTGCGGGGCGCCCCGAAGAGCATGGAAGCCCTGTTCGAGGTGGACTGGTACCGCCACTACTGCGACGGACGCCAGGAAGTGATGATCGGCTACTCCGACTCCTCCAAGGACGCCGGCCAGCTGATGGCGGCCTGGGCCCAGTATCGGGCCCAGGAACAGCTCACCGAACTGGCCGGCAAGTACGGCGTGCACCTGACCCTGTTCCACGGCCGGGGTGGCACCGTGGGTCGCGGTGGTGGCCCGGCCAACCGGGCGATTCTGTCCCAGCCGCCGGGCTCCGTGAACGGCAGTTTCCGCATCACCGAGCAGGGTGAGATGATCCGCTTCAAGTTTGGCCTGCCGAGGCTGGCGGTCCAGAGCCTGACCCTCTACACCACGGCGGTGGTGGAAGCCACGTTGGCCCCGCCACCCGCGCCCAAGGACAGCTGGCGCGAGATGATGGACTGGCTGACCGAGAAATCGCTGCAATCCTACCGGGATGTGGTGCGCGAACATCCGGATTTTGTCCCATACTTCCGCCAGGTCACCCCGGAAACGGCACTGGGTAAACTGGCCCTGGGCAGTCGCCCGGCGCGTCGTAAGCCCACCGGTGGTGTGGAAAGCCTGCGGGCCATTCCCTGGATTTTCGCCTGGACCCAGATGCGCATGATGCTGCCGGCCTGGCTGGGCAGTGACGAAGCGCTCGAAGCCGCCGCCCGAGAGGATCGTCTGCCCGAATTGCGAGAAATGATGGCTGGTTGGCCGTTTTTCCGGACATATGTCGATATGCTGGAGATGGTTTTGGCCAAATCGGACCTTCGCATTGCCAGCTATTACGAGCAGGTACTGGTGGATGATGAGAAGCTGCGGGTGTTGGGGGCCAGTCTGCGCGAGCGTCTGCGTAACTGCATTGCCCGGTTGCTGGAGCTCAAGGAACAGCAGACCCTGCTGGAAGCCGAGCCGGTCTTCGCCCAGTCCATGAAAGTACGTAACCCTTACACCGATCCGTTGCATTACCTGCAGGCGGAATTGCTGCGCCGGGATCGCGAAGGGGAAGGCAAGGGCGAGGTGCCCGATGTGGTTGAACGTGCCCTGAAAGTGACCATGGCGGGCATCGCCGCTGGCATGCGCAACACCGGTTAACCTGCAGACACTATGGGCCGGCGCGGGAAAGCGCCGGCTTATCATAAACAGGAGCTTTTACCTTGGCATT
>Ga0209300_1001008_pt1 | contig 12013 bp, 13 predicted proteins | sample Shrwel_input2_RT_FD_187535 | JGI IMG/M metagenome (GOLD analysis project Ga0209300, IMG submission 187535) | Subsurface microbial communities from deep shales in Ohio, USA - Utica-3 well 1 S input2 RT (SPAdes) (version 2) ... | reverse complement strand
CTTGACGACGGTGCGGGCGGTTTTGGTGAGCGATGTATGCCGGTTCAGGCAATGACCGACCAGGGCCAGCCCGCCATTGGGTGTATAGACTTCGGTTCGGGATTGCTGGAGAGTGAAGGTACGCATGAGCCGAAAGCACTAACTGGGTGAATGGGTGTCAGATGCTATTATATCGCTCTAAGCCTTGTTATTGCAGGCTTTGGGCGTGAGTTCAGCTCGTTGAAGTCACGGATTCAGGTGTCTGTTTCTGATGACCCTGCTCGCCGGCTGCGCCACCCTGCCCTGGCTGAAGGATGTGTGGAATCAGCCGGATTATGAGGATGCCGGGTTTACCCGGGACGAGCAGGTCCGTCTGGGTTATCTGGCCCGGTATCTGGCGGACACCAACACCCGGGTGAAGCTGGAGTCAGAGGTTCTGCAAACGGAATATGTCCGCCAATGGACTGCCGTTGATTATTCCACCATGACGTCGATGGGCACTGATCTGGTGGAAGGGCAGATTGCGTCGGATCTGGGGGCGGAACTTGGCGCGGCGGTGCTGGTGCTGGGTCTGCTGTCCGGTGATGGCAGTATGGACTACATCAGCCAGGCATTTCTGCCTGCGCAGGTGAACGGTCGTGTGATCGGCTCTGCCGCTGAGGCGCAGATGGCCGCTCATGCGCTGATTCAGGACCGGCTGGAAGCCGTCGCAGCGGGGTTCGGTAGCCGGCTGCAGTGTGTGCGGGGGTGTGACACGCCGGATTCCGTTTATGTGCTGCGGCTGCCGTCCGAACGCCCGCATGAGCAGTTTGTGTACTGGCCAGCGGATATTGTGATTACGGTGAACGTGGGTGCCGCGGAGGCAGTGGCGGATGCTGATCCGGTTTCATCCCTGCTCGGTTTCCCGGTGGCCTGGAAAACCCTGCCCGGTAACAGTGCCCGGATCCGGCTCTACTCCGAAGGGACCTATGATGCCGGCGGGCAGCTGCAGTTTGAGCCTGCTCCTGCCGGGCAGATGCCGGAGCCGGTGGTGCGTTATCGCCTCGAAAGCACGGCCCTGGGCCGCACCATCCTGACCCGGATCTGTTCTGACCGGCAGCTGCTGTGGGGTACCCAGAGATCGGCTCCGGGAATGGTGTTTTTCGAGGGTGACATCTACGGTTTTATCGGGAACGGGCGCCCCGATTTTATCAACAAAAGGGTGGCACTCCCGGTAATGGCCGGCTCCGGCAGCAGCCTCTGAAGTCGTGACCACACAGGTGCCGCCCGGCATGCTGGTTTTGCGGGTTAAGGCCGGAGCTGTGGCTGCTCCGGGTTCCGGATTCTGAGCACGGGGCTGGGAAGCTCCGGTTGTCTGTGAGACTATCTGCCGGAGCGTGCCTATCCGCAAGGGTCGGACTGGAGGATCGGTTGTGCAGGCACTGGAGCTGAAAATTCCGCCGGTTGTGCAGGCGGCCATTGCCGCTGCGCTCATGTGGGCGCAGGCACGGTTGCTGCCGGGGCTGGCCTTCCGGCTTCCGGCCGCGTTGCCGGTGGCCCTGGTTCTGACGCTGGCCGGAGCCGTGATTGCGGTTCTCGGAGTGTGGGAATTCCGCTGCGCCGGCACGACGGTAGACCCGAGGGTTCCGCACCGGTCTGCCTGTCTTGTGGATTCCGGTATCTACCGCTTCACCCGCAATCCCATGTATCTGGGCATGCTGCTGGTACTGACAGCCGGGGCCGTTTATCTGGGCAATCTGGCAGCCTTTGCGGTGCTTCCGGTTTTTGTGGTCTGCATGAACCGCCTGCAGATCTGCCCGGAGGAGCGCTTCATGCAGGAAAAGTTCGGGGAGGCCTACCGTGACTACACCGCCCGGGTGCGCCGGTGGATCTGACGACCGCCGCCGGAAAGAACCGGTGAAGCCGGCGCTGGCGGATGAACTGGTCCGGATGATGAGCGAAGACCAGCGCCTGCTGCGCCAGTTATGGGATGCCGGCGAGCTGCCTATCGACCGTTACCATCCCCGCCTGAAAGCCCTGCATGAGCGCCACGCCGCCCGTCTGAAAGCAGTGATCCGCGAACACGGCTGTCCCGGCTGCTCTCTGGTCGGGGAGGAGGCCGCCAAAGCCGCCTGGCTGATTGCCCAGCATGCCGTGTCGCAGCCGGACTTCATGGCGGAATGCGCGCGTCTGCTGGAAGCGGCCGTGGCCCGGGGCGAGGCGCCGGGCTGGCAGCTGGCCTTTCTCCGGGACCGGTTGTGTGTGCTGTCCGGTAAGCCCCAGTATTACGGCACCCAGTTTGATGTGGATGAAAACGGCTGGCCGGTGCCCTTTCCCATTGCGGATTCTGCTACGGTTAATGAACGCCGTGCCCGTCTCGGGCTGAACACCCTTGAGGAGCGCCAGCAGCAGATGACTGAACAGGAGCGCCGACGCCGTGCCCGCCAAACCCGTAACTGATGGCCTTGTGATGCTGCTGCTGGCGGCGGCACTGGCCGGCTGTTCTGCCACGCCCTCCCGTTCCGGCCCGGATGCCTTGTTTGGCGATCCGCCCCATCTCTGGTCGGGGCAGAAGGTGCTGGCCTCGTCACCGCAGGTGTGTGCGGCCAGTGGCGAGCGGATTCTGCGGGCGCTGTCCTTTGCCGGGGTGGTCCGTAACGGCAGCTATGTGTACGGCACGCTGATGGCCAACCGGGCGGCCGTCAAGTGTATTGCCATCGGTGACGGCAGAACCTTTGTGTACGCTGCCGTGGCGGGGCCGGACAGGGCGCAGGTGGAGCGGCTGCGCAATGAGATTGTGTGGCGCCTGTGAGCGGGCTGCCGCTCTGGCCCGTGGAGCCCGGATTCAGTAACGGATGGAGTTCTGGCAATGAAGTTTCTGGTGTTTCTGGGAAGCGTGCGTGACAGTACGCCGCCGGCGCCTGCCCGCCTGGGGGCGAGGGTGGCGAAAGCCTGTCTGGCCTGTCTGGCCAGCCGCTATGGTGAACATCAGGTGGAGCTGGTGGATGCCCTGGACTATCCGCCGGAGGCGGTGTTCAAGCCCCATTTTGCCTACGCCAAAGGCCGGGCACCGGCAGAGCTGGATGCGCTGGCGGAAAAGATTGCGTCGGCTGACGGCTACATTATGATCAGCCCGGAATACAATCATTCCATGAGCCCGGCCCTGGCCAACCTGCTGAACCATTTCGGCAGCTCCCTCTTCTCCTTCAAGCCCAGCGTCATTGTGACCTATTCGGCCGGCCAGTGGGGCGGGATGCGGGCCGCGGTGGGCATGCGTACCTTTCTGTCGGAACTAGGCTGCCTGCCGGTTTCCGCCATGATTCATGTTCCCAAGGCCCAGGAGGCCTTCGCGGCGGACGGCTCGGCCCTGCCGGGTGAGGATCAGGACGCCTGGTTTGACTATTTTGGCCGGGCTTTCAATCAGATGCTGTGGTGGGCCGGAGCCGCGAAGGCGTACCGGGAGGAGGTGGATCCACACAGCATGGTCCGGCCCTTCCGGAAGACCCCGTCCGAACGCAACGCGCCCCGTTAATCCGGGGCATTCCCGGAAAAATTCCGGCGACCTTGCCCCGGGTCCCCGCATTCCTCCTCAATCAGGGCCTGCCAGGCCAGCAGTATCTGCTGATAGACAGGGCCGGGACAGCGGGTCAGCGGCCGTCCGTCGATCATGCGGACCGGAATCAGCCGTGCGCCACTACCGCAGATAAAACATTCGTCTGCGGTGTACAGGTCATAGCTGGTCAGGGACTGTTCCTGTGCCTCCAGTCCTGTGCGAGGTGCCAGTTCCAGGATGATTTCGCGGGTAATTCCTTCCAGGGCGCCATCCTGGACGGGCGGTGTCAGCAGCTTGTCTTCTTTGACAATGAAAATGTTCTCGGCGCTGCATTCCGCGACATAGCCGGACTGGTTCAGTAAAATGGCTTCATCAGCCCCGGCCGCATCCGCCTGCATCCTGGCCAGAACCGAGTGCAAATAGTTCAGTGATTTGACTCTGGCATCCAGCCCGGTACCCGTTGCCCGTCTGATGCTGCTGGTGATCAGGCAGATCCCCTGACGGCGGGCCGTATCACTGACCAAGGATAAAGCGGCCGGAATAATGAAGACGTTGGGCCTGGTGCAATTGCGCGGATCCAGGCCCATATCCCCTTCTCCCCGGGTCACCAGAATCCGCAGATAACCGTCGTGCATGCCCGAACCACGGATACAGGTCATGACCGCTTCGGTCAGAGTATCATCCGTGTAGGGAATGGTGATCGCCAGAGCCTGCAGGGAACGGCGCAGCCGCGCCAGATGGCGGTCCGGCATAAAAGGCCGCCCATGGTAAAAACGCAGCCCTTCAAAACAACCGTCACCGTACAGCAGGCCATGGTCGTGGACGGACACAGATGCCCGATCAGCGCTGACCAGTTCACCGTTTTTCCAGCAGGAAAATTCCGTTTTTGTTCGATACGGTGTTTGCTGCTGCATCCGCTATCACCTCGCCGGGCTGAGCTTCCCTGTTGTCTGAACTCGGAGTGACCGACCGGCCGGAGCCTTGGCATCAACAGATTTTCCGTACTGCCGGGAAAAGGGTACAGGTACAGTTTCCGGGGAATTCAATCAGTACAAATTGCGGATACAGGGAATCCGGCAGGGTGTCATCCAGAGCCCGGTGAACAGAAATTTCTTGACCCGTTTCTGCAAACCGATAACATACCGACTGGTTGGTCGGTTTTGGCCATGCATGATTTGCGGAGAAGCAGATGTCGAAAGTCGACAAGGACACCATTATTCGTGAGGCGGAAGCGGTGGTGCGTGAGAAGGGGGCGCGGCGGCTGAGCCTCGATGCGGTGGCGGCACACTGTGGTCTGAGCAAGGGCGGGCTGCTGCATCATTTTCCGAGCAAGCAGGCCCTTCTGCAGGCCATGCTTGAATCCGCCATTGCCCGGGAAGAGGCGCTGGTTGCCGACTATGCCGCCAGGGACGGAGGCGATGTGCTGGCATCCCGGATTCATTCCCTGTTGGCCATGATGCAGGACGAAAAACAGCTCCCCCGGGCCCTGCTGGCTGCGGTGGCGGAGGATCCGGCATTGCTGGAGCCCATCAGGGCCAAAGAGGAGCGGATCCGGTCGCTCCTGTTTGAGCACTACCGGGATCCGGAACTGGCCATTCTGCTGATTTTTGCTGCCCGCGGCCTGTTTCTCGGCTACCAGCTCGGGCTTCTGGATCCGGGCGATCCGGTATTCGAAAAGGTGCGTGAGCGCCTGCTGACGCTGGCCGCCGGGCTGGAATAAGGGTTGCTGCCGCGGCCTGACACTCAACTCAATATTCTGGGTATTGCATATGAATATCACTGGTAATGCCTGTTGCCTTTTGTCTTTGCTGCTGGCTGTGGTCATGGCTGTGTCCGGCTGCTCAAGGCCGGCCGAAGGTGAGCCTGTGGCCGCTGAACGGGAATGGCCGGTAAAAGTGGCCAGGGTTTTCACCAGTGACGCCCTGGATCAGCGCCAGTTCGCCGGCCGGGTCAAGGCGGTGCAGACGGTGGACCTGTCCTTTCAGGTGGGGGGCAAGCTCAGCGAGCTGTATTTCCGCGAAGGGGAGATTATTCCGGAGGGCCAGCTGATTGCCGCCCTGGACGAGAGTGATTTCGTGCGTGAGGTCAAAAGGGCAAGGGTCAACCTTGAACTGCTGGAGAAAACACTGGAGCGTCAGCGTGCCCTGGCCGAGCGCAGCATGATTTCCCCGCAGCAGCTGGACGAAACCCGGACCCGTTACGAGCTTGCCCGGGTGACGCTTGAAAAGGCGGAGCAGGATCTGTCCTACACAAAACTGAAGGCCCCCTTTGATGCTCTGGTGACACGTCAGCTGGTGGATAACTACACCAATGTGCAGGCGGGGCAGGGCATTGTGCGGCTGCAGGATGTGTCCGAAGTCCGGATTCAGGTGTCGGTACCGGAAAAACTCCTGGCGGCCGTGAGCGGGGACAGGCTGCATGCGGTTACGGCCACCTTCGAGCTGCTGCCCGGGCAGGAATTTCCGCTGGAGTACCGCGAGCACCAGGCGGAAGCCGACAGTGTGACCCAGACGTATGTGGTGGAACTGGGTATGCCCCGGCCGGAGAATGTGCAGATCCTGCCGGGCATGACCGCCCGGGTGACCCTGAAACTCAATCCGGCACAGAACAGCCTGTGGGTGCCCCTGACCGCCGTGCAGAGCAGTGCGGACGGCTCGCCCTATATCTGGCGGATCAATCCCGACCGTTCGGTTTCCAGGGTACCCGTACAGCTGGGCCGGACCGATGGCGAAGTGGTGGAGGTCCTCCGCGGTGTGGAGCCGGCCATGCCCCTGGTTGCCGCAGGCGGGCAGCATCTCTACGAAGGCGCCAGGGTACGTGATTATGCCCGGTAAGTTGCACGCCGTTTCTTCGGGTCACTGACAAGAGCGTGAGATTCCTGTGAAAATTTCTGATGTCTTTATTCAGCGGCCGGTCTACAGCTGGCTGCTGATGCTGATCTGTCTGATCGGCGGCCTCTGGGGGGTGGTGGATATCGGCCGCCTCGAGGATCCGACCTTTACCATCAAGGAGGCCCGTGTCTTTACCGCCTATCCCGGTGCCAGTGCGCGCCAGGTCGAGGAAGAGGTCACGGAAAAGCTGGAGGTGGCCATACAGCAGCTGGGGCAGCTGAAGCGGATTACCTCCACGTCCCGCCCGGGCATGTCGGAAATCCGGGTGGAAATCGAGGATCACTATGATTCCGATGAGTTGCCGCAGATCTGGGACGAATTGCGGCGCAAGGTCAGCGACGCCCAGGCGGATCTGCCCAGCGGCGCCATGGAATCCGTGGTGAATGACGATTTCGGGGAAGTCTATGGTATCTACTATGCCGTCACAGGCCCTGGTTTTTCTCCGGGCGAGATGCGCGATATTACCAAGGTGATCCGCCGCGAGCTGCTGACCGTCGAGGGTGTGGCCAAGGTGTCCCGCTCCGGGGTGATTGATGAAGTCGCCTATCTGGATATCGACGAGGCGCGCCTGGCCCAGTTCGGCTTTTCCCTGGATGATCTGGCGCAGGTCCTGCAGACCGAAAGCGCCACCCAGCCGGTGGCCGAACTGGGCGGGCGGGATCTGCGCACCAGGATCCGGGTGGACAACCCGGCCAGTGACCTGGAGGCAATCCGCAATATTCTCATCGGGGTCCCCGGCTCCACTTCCATGCTGGCGGTACGTGATATCGCCAGGGTATCCCTCGGCTATGATACAAGCCCGGATTTCATTGCCCGCTTCAATGGCGAGCCGGCCATTCTGATCGGCGTGGCTGGTGCGGCGAACACCAATATTGTGGATGTGGGCAAGGCGGTGGAAGCGAAGCTGGAAGAGCTGGCACAGACCCTGCCGCTGGGCATCGAAATTCAGCCGGTCTACGAACAGCACCGGGTGGTTGAAGACAGTGTTGACGGCTTCCTGTTCAACCTGCTCTCTTCGGTGGTGATCGTCACCCTGGTGCTCTGTCTGTTCATGGGCTGGCGCTCGGGCGTTGTGGTCGGCACAGTGCTGGCACTGACCGTTCTCGGCACGGTTCTGATCATGAATCTGCTCGGTTTCAATCTGCAGCGGGTTTCCCTCGGGGCCCTGATCATTGCCATGGGGATGCTGGTGGACAATGCCATAGTGGTGGCCGAAGGCATACTGATGGGTGTGCAGAGAAAGGAATCGGCGCAGGAGGCGGCCGCGCGTGTGGTGAGCCAGACTTTCTGGCCCCTGCTGGGCGCCACAGTGATCGGCATCATGGCTTTTTCCGGTATCGGTCTGTCCACTGATGCCACCGGCGAGTTCCTGTTTTCCCTGTTTGCCGTGATTGGTATCTCCCTGCTGCTGAGCTGGGTGCTGGCCATCACTATCACGCCTTACCTGGCGCATCACCTGTACAAGCCCAATACGGACACGGGTTCCGAAGATCCCTATGCCGGCGGTCTCTACCGGATGTACGCTCGGGCGCTTTCCGGTGCACTGCGTCACCGGGGAACTACGGTGCTGGCACTGGTGGTGGTCACCGCCCTGAGCTATTTCGCCTTCGGCTTTGTCAAACAGGCATTTTTCCCCAATTCCAATGCCCCCCTGTTCTATGTGAACTACTACATGCCCCAGGGCAGTGACATCCACCGTACGGACAGGGTGCTGCAACAGGCGTCGGAATATCTGCTGGCCCAGGACGAGGTGGTCTCCGTAACCTCTGTGGCAGGGCGGGGCGTCGACCGCTTCATGCTGACCTATTCGCCAGAGTCGCCCAATCCTTCATACGGGCAGCTGATCGTACGTACGGAGAACCGTGATCAGATTCCGGCGCTGATTCAGCGGGTGAAAACGGAACTGCGCCAGGCGCATCCGGAAGCCCTGGTCACTTTCAAGCGTCTGGTGTTCGGCACGGGCGGAGGGGCGGACGTGGAAGTGCGCATTTCCGGGTCTGATTTCGGTACGCTGCGTGCTGTGGCAGAAGAGGTAGAGGCGATTTTCCGCGCCCGGGGGCTGGAAGACATCTACCACGACTGGCGCGAGCGGGAGCCGGTCATACGCGCCCACCTCGACGATGAACGGGCGCGGGTAGCCGGGGTAACGGCGACGGATATCAGCCGTACCCTGCAGTTCGCCACCGAAGGCTATCCTGTCGGTGATTTTGAAAGTGGCGATCGCATTATCCCCATTGTTGCCCGCCTGTCCGGAGAGGACCGCAACCGGGCGGGGGCTCTGCAGGATCGCCTGGTCTGGAGCCCGAATGAACGCGACTATATCCCCGCCGGGCAGCTGGTGGAGACCTTCGAGACCAGCCTCGAAGAGGGGCTGATTCAGCGTCGCGACCGGGTGCCGACCATCACCATCAGTGCCGATGCACCGGACGGGGTCACGGCCATGGCGGCTTTCGAGCGTATCCGCGGGGATGTGGAGGCATTGCCCCTGTCGTACGGCTACCGGATGGAATTCGGCGGTGAGTACGAACACTCCTCGGATGCGCAGGAATCCCTGGGTAAAGGCCTGCCGCTGGGCTTTCTGGTCATGATCCTGACCTCGGTGCTGCTGTTCGGCACTGTAAAGGAGCCGGTGATTATCTGGCTGGTGGTGCCCATGTCCCTGGTGGGGGTAGTGGTCGGACTGCTTGTGTCCGGCCTGCCGTTCGGATTCATGTCCCTGCTGGGGGTGCTCAGCCTGTGCGGTATGCTGATCAAGAATGCGGTGGTGCTGGTGGATGAAATCGAGGTGCAGACCCATGCGGGACTGCCGCGGCTGACGGCGATTCAGCAGGCCAGTGTCAGCCGTCTGCGTCCGGTATTCCTGGCTGCCGCCACCACCATCCTCGGCATGTCGCCCCTGCTGTTCGATGCCTTCTTCGCGGATATGGCGGTTACCATCATGGGCGGGCTCGGCTTTGCGACGGTACTTACCCTGATCGCCGTGCCTGTGTTCTACGCCATATTCCACAAGGTCCGGGATGATGAGGTGAAGGCTCCGTAGCCGGCTGCGGGAATGTCCGGGGCATGGTCTGCCCCGGCTGGCCGGCACCGTCTCGTCCGTTTCGGAACCCGGGCAGGGCTACAGGGGCCATGTCAGGCCGGTTTTTTCCTCGGAGAGGCACCACAGCCGCTCGGCCATATCCGGATCCAGCGCACAGGGGTCCAGGGGGCATTCGCCGACGGGGCCGACCATTTCGAAACGGGTGGGGCCGTAAAGTTTCGCCGGCTCCAGGTCCGCTTCCGTGGCACACATGACTTCCGGCGTCTGTACGGTCAGTCTCCCGGACAGTGGCGCCGCTCCCGGCCAGCGCCTGCGGGTATCGTCTGAACGGGGCAGGCTCTGTTATCACGGCCGCTGGCTGGTTGGCCCGGGCCCCGGGTGCTGGTACTGTGTGAAAGATACGGACTCCGGGGAAGCGGTTACGGAATGCCTTCCTTGCCCCGGGGTTGTCTGTGGGACCTGTTCCTTTATTTCATTCTGTCCGGAGCATCCATCATGCAACTCCAGGGTTCCTGCCACTGTGGCCGCGTCCGCTTTTCCGTCCGCTCTCGCCATCCTTATCCGTTCAACCGCTGTTACTGTTCCATCTGCCGGAAAACCGCCGGCGGCGTAGGTTACGCCATCAATCTGGGGGCGGACTTCAATACGCTGACGGTTGAAGGGGAAGAGCATATCAGCGTCTACCAGGCCATGATCCGGGATCCGGACACCGGGGAGAAGCGGCAGAGCCAGGCGCGCCGGCATTTCTGCCGTCACTGCGGCAGTGCCCTGTGGCTGTGGGACCCGAGGTGGCCGGAACTGGTGCATCCCCATGCCTCGGCTATTGATACTGAACTGCCGGTGCCGCCGGAGCATACCCATATGATGCTGGACTCAAAGGCCGGCTGGGTGGAAGTACAGGCCGGCCCCCGGGACCGGATGTTCCGGGAGTACCCGGACGAGTCCCTGGCCCGGTGGCATCAGCGCCTCGGGCTTGAGGACGGGAAAGATGGAAACAACTGATCCGCAGCGGCTGTTGCACCAGAGGGCAGGGCTTGGGTAATGTGTCGGGAAAACAATCTGGTCCGGGAGTACCCTCATTCCATGCTTTCCCAGCTGTTTCAGTCCGTTGATGAGCGTGATGCCGGCCGTTTTGCCGGGTTCCTGAGTGAAGACTGCACATTCGTTTTTGCCAACCAGCCGCCGGTGAGCGGACGCGGGGCGGTGCGTGAGGCGGTGGCGGCCTTCTTTGCCTCGGTTGCCGGTTTGTCGCACACGGTTACGGACTTCTGGGAGGTGCCCGGGGGCCTTGTCTGCCACGGCACGGTTACCTATACCCGCAGGGACGGCTCCACTTTGTCCGTGCCTTTCGCCAATATCCTGAAGCTTCGCGATGGCCTGATTTACGACTACCGGATATTCGCCGATATTTCAGAGTTGTACCGGCAGGTGTGAGCCATTCTGCCGGTTTGCGTCTGGTCCGTTCCGTCTGTGGTGAGTCAGTGATGAAAATAGCCGTTACCAGTCAGAACCGGAAAAGCATTACCGCACATGCCGGCCGCTGCAGGAAGTTCTGGGTGTTCACAACTGAAAATGACAAAGTCATCCATAAAGAGCTTCTGGAACTGCCCCGGGAGCAGTCTTTCCATGAAGCCTCCCCGGATCAGCCGCATCCGCTGGATGATGTGGATGTTCTGATTGCCGGTAGCATGGGGCAGGGACTCATGGCCAAGCTGGAGCGCAAGGGTATCAAGGGAGTGATCACAGAAGAGAGTGATCCTGACAAAGCAGTTTCACTTTATCTGGAAGGCGCGCTGAAAACCCTGGAGCCGGAACCGCACCATCACGGCTCCGGCCGGTAACCGGTTTCGTCTTCCCATCATTCCCCTTGTATCCTGGCTGACGTTGCCATGGTTTGGTCATCCGGGTGCCCGGCACTGATTATCCATGGCATGGTGAATGTCACCGGCGAAAGGCTGCGGATTGCGCCGGATATATACCCGTTTATGTTCTCCGGCAAGCTGTTGCCGGCTCCGTTGGTCTGGTGCTGTGGCAACGGTCAGGAACACAGAGAAACAATAACCTGAATCAGTGACTTCGCTCGCCAATATACCCGTCAAGCCCACCTCTGCGCCAACAAGAGGCGATAACTGGGTGAGATTCTGACTTTGAGGTCTGGAAGCAAAGAGCGGGAGCAACCGACGGCCCGAGATTGGTTGATAAATAACCAGCATACAGTGTTTAGGCAATAGCGGGCTGTCCCGGCAGAGGATTCCGGGAGGATTGCTTTTTGCCAGTGGTTGAGTTGGCCTATCCGGCGGAAGCAAGGCCCCGATAAAGATCGCGGTAAACCGCAAAGCCTGGGCAGTGCCGGCCAAATCGCAGGATCCACTGCCGGCCACTGTGCACCAGGCGGCAGGCCATGGTCATGATTTCCTGCATCACGGTTCTCAGGCGGCGACGCTTGGCCGGGTGGCGAACCGGTGCATCCGGGCCGGTCAGTCGCAGACCCATCCAGCGCAACACGTTGTAACCCATCGTCGCGAAGGCCATGACCAGGTTGTTGGTGTCGAATTTCCCGGACGGAAGTCG
>Ga0209300_1001006_pt1 | contig 12060 bp, 14 predicted proteins | sample Shrwel_input2_RT_FD_187535 | JGI IMG/M metagenome (GOLD analysis project Ga0209300, IMG submission 187535) | Subsurface microbial communities from deep shales in Ohio, USA - Utica-3 well 1 S input2 RT (SPAdes) (version 2) ... | reverse complement strand
GAGTGGCTTCAGGCGCCTGGTAACACGGTACGAGCGCCGCGCTGACATGCACTATGCGTTGACCCTGCTCGGGTGCTCACTGATCTGTTTTAACCGATTACAAGGTAGGTTTTGAAACGCACTCTTAGCCAGCCGCTGATTCCGGCAGCTTCGCTATTACCTTGATTTCAAAATCAAAGCCATAGAGCCAGGTGACACCCACGGCGGTCAGTGTCGGGTGCGGTGCGTTCCCCCAAAATTCGGGTACTACGCTCCAGGCCGTCTCGAAGGTCGATTGGGGATCGACCATGAACACGGTGACATCGACCACGTCGTCGAAGGTGCATCCCGCGGCTTCCAGGATCGCCACCAGATTGTTGAAGGCGAGCCGGACTTGCGCCTCCAGGTCCGGCTCGGGGGAGCCGTCTTCTCGGCTACCCACTTGGCCCGAGACGAATAGAAATCCATTGGATCGAATCGCCGGTGAATAGCGGTTCCGCTCGTAGAGCGCCTGGCGCCCGGCGGGGAAAACGACGTCACGCTTGGTCATGGTTCTGTCTCCATCAGCGGGCCGAAGCGACCCGTGTCAACGATGGTGATAATTTAGGAGCCGTGGGGGCGCGGATAAACGAGCAAGCCTGGCCATCACTGTTTGCAGATCACGAACAATCACGAAGAGCCCTGGGGAGCTATTTCGGAATCTATTTGGGGAAGCCATGGACCGTTTCGATGCAATGCAGGCATTTGCGCGGGTGGTGGAAACCGGCAGCTTCACCAAGGCCGCCGACACCCTCCACATGAGCAAGACCAGCGTCACGCAGCTCGTGCAGCAGCTGGAGGCACGCTTGCGCGTTCGCCTGCTGAACCGCACCACGCGCAAGGTCAACGTGACCGCCGACGGTGCCGCCTACTATGAGCGGGTGCTAGGCTTGCTGGCTGACCTGGACGATGCCGAGACCAGCCTGTCCGGCGCCTCGAGCGTACCCAGGGGCCGGTTGCGGGTGGACGTTCCCAGCCCGCTGGCCCGCATGATCCTTGTACCGGCGCTACCTGCCTTCCATGCCCGTTACCGGAAATCCAGTTGGACATGGGCGTCAGCGATCGCATGGTGGACATCATCGACGAGAAGGTGGATTGCGTGGTGCGCGGTGGCGAGCTGACCGACCAATCGCTGATGGCGCGGCGTATCGGCGACCTGCGGCTAGGGGTCTATGCAGCGCCCAGCTACCTGAAGCGTGCCGGTTCGCCCGCGCACCCTGGCGAACTGGAAAATACCCATCACCGCGTCGTGGGCTTCCTGGGGTCCCGTCTCGGCAAGCCCTTCGCCATGCATCGCGATCAGGAGAGCATCAAGGTACAAGGCCGCTACGTCCTGTCGACGGACGATGGCAATAGCTACCTTGCGGCGGGTCTGGCCGGCCTGGGCATCCTGTGGCTGCCGGATTATATGGCAAAGAACCATCTCGCCTCGGGTGAGTTGGTGGCTCTTTTCGAGGATTGGCGGCTCGACCCGATGCCGCTGTACCTGGCGTTTCCGCCGAATCGGCATGTCAGCGCGAAGCTGCGCGTGTTCATCGACTGGATCGCCGAGCTGATGGCGCGGCATGCCCCAGTCATCCACCCACCTCTTTCGTGACGGGCCCGGCTGCCGGTTCGATGTCGTCACCGAGTTTGCCGGATTCGTCGGAGAGGGCGTGCTATGGTCGCTCGTACCAAAGTCAATGCAGGGGCTTAGACAGCAGTCTAACGGGGGTAACGCCGCCATGAGCGCTTGTGGCGTGGGGTGTTCCTATCGGTAGCTGCTGCATGCCTTGGCATCGGGTCAGATGAACATGTTGCACATCGCTCGAAAATGGGCGAAACTCCTATAACGACTCAGCCCTGCACGCAGTGATTAAGTTCGCTGGCAGTCAGGGCGAAGAAACCGGCCACGTGCCGGTTTCTTCGTGTCTAAGGATCTCATTCGTGAAGACAGCCTTCTTTGTCGACGGCTACAACATGTTCTATGGGCTACTGGCAGGCACGCCGTACAAGTGGCTTGATCTACCGTCCTTGCTCGACGCTATTGCCCACGAGAACGATCCTCGCAGCCAAGCTGAAGAGATCCATTACTTCACATCTCCAGTGCAGCCAGCACTGGCCTCTCGCGGTCAGCAATCCAAACAGGCCCAAGATACTTATGTTCGGGCTCTCAAGGCTCGCGGCGTCATAGTGCACTGGGGTCGCCATCGCCTGGATCACCGGAAGGCCCCACGCTTTGTCTCCAGGGAAGTGCCGGCCTCGAGGCAAGACCAAGTCGATATTTGGAACCTTGAAGAGAAGGAAACCGACGTACGGATAGGCATTGCGATGTACCGGCTTGCAGCCAAGCAGTTCTGGGGAGGTTCACCAGAAGATCGAATTCAGCAGGTCGTACTGGTGTCCGGAGATACGGATATGACGCCGGCTTTGGAGGCGATTCGAGCCGACTTCCCACATCTACGAGTCGGCATCATTCTTCCCCACCGGAAAGGGATTGAGCGGACGCCCCCAGGTTCGTTGAAGAAGCAAGCCCACTGGATGCGCCGCTATATCTCAAACGAAGAGCTTGAGACCCACCAACTCTCTAATCGTGTTCATACGCGAAAGAAGCCGGCTGATAAACCTGATTACTGGTAGCATTCTGACTGAATGCCTTCTTATGAAGCGGGGGCCGATTCGTGAAGTCCCGGCCGTGTCCGCCGGCATGGCGCCGGCGAACCGATCGAGGTACTTTCAGGTACGTTTCGCCTCGGGCGCTTGCCTGGCGCCGTTCTTGTCCTTGAAGGCGAACAGGAACAGCACCAGCACTGCCAGGGCGAACGCCGCTGGGAACAGCCAGATGCCCTGCCAGTCGTGGCCGCCGCCGGCGAGCGTGTAGTGGTCGGTGACCTGGCCGGCGATCCAGAAGCCGATCAGCATGCCGACGCCGTAAGTGGCCAGGGTGATCATGCCTTGGGCGGCGCTCTTGAACTGCTCGCCGGCCTTCGAGTCGGTGTAGATCTGCCCGGTCACGAAGAAGAAGTCGTAGCAGATGCCGTGCAGGGCGATGCCCAGCAGCAGTAGGTAGAGCTGCCCCTCGGCGTCGCCGAAGGCGAACATCACGTAGCGCAGTGCCCAGGCCAGCATCCCGATCAGCAGCGTCTTCTTGATACCGAAGCGGCCTATGAACAGCGGCAACAGCAGCATGAACAGCACCTCGGAGGCCTGCCCCAGAGTCATCTTGCCGGTGGGGTTGGCGACGCCGATCTCGGCCAGGAAGGGGTTGGCGTTCTGATAGTAGAAGGCCAGTGGAATGCAGATCAGCACCGAGGCGGCGAAGAAGATCGCATAGTTGCGGTCCTTGAGCAGTGACAGGGCGTCCAGGCCCAGGACCTCGCGCAGGCCTGTCTTGCCGCTGGCCTTGGGCGGGGTGGGGGGCAGGGTGAAGCTGTACACGCCGAGCGCCAAGGAGGCGATCGCGCCCATCAGGAAGGTGTTGCGCAGCAGGCCCGCATCGATGCCGGCGGCGGAGTCCCAGCCGAACACGTAGCTGATACCGAGCCCGGCGACGATCCAGCCGAGGGTACCCCAGACGCGGATGCGGGCGAACTCCGTGGCCGGGTCGCGCAACTGGCGGAACGAGACCGAGTTCACCAGCGCCAGCGTCGGCATGTAGAGGATCATGTAAGCCAGCACCAGCGGATAGAAGGTCGTGAAGTCCTCGGCCAGGTAGAGCCCGACCATCAGCGCCGCGCCCAGCAGGTGGAGTACCCCGAGCAGGCGCTCGGCATGGAAGTAGCGGTCGGCGATCAGGCCGATGATGAAGGGCGCGATGATCGCTCCCCAGGACTGGGTGGCGAAGGCCATCCCGATCTGGCCGCCGCTGGCCTCCAGGGTGCTGGCCAGGAAGGTGCCCAGGGTGACGAACCAGCCGCCCCAGATGAAGAACTGCAGGAACATCATCAGGCTGAGGCGTGAGCGTAGCAGTGACATGGCATTTTCCTTCTCGTGAGGCTTGTTCTTGTGAGGCCCGTTCTTGTGAGGCTCGTGGCGTGGCCCTGTCGGGGGAGGGCGCTAGCGCGCCAGCCCCAGGATGCGGCGATTGCGCGCCGGGCTGGCCTCGCGACCGGCGAAATCGTCGAAGGCGCGGCCGGCGCGAGTGATCAGATGCTCGGCGATGAAGGGCGCGCCCTCGGCGGCACCCTGGGCGGCGTCCTTCAGGCAGCATTCCCACTCGAGCACCGCCCAGCCGTCGTAGCCGTACTGCGTCAGGCGGCTGAAGATGCCCTTGAAGTCCACCTGGCCGTCGCCCAGCGAGCGGAAGCGGCCGGGCCGGTCGACCCAGCCCTGGTAGCCGCCGTAGACGCCGCTGCGCGCGTCGGGGGTGAATTCGGCATCCTTGACGTGGAACATGCCGATGCGCGCGTGGTAGCGGTCGATGAAGCCCAGGTAGTCGAGCTGCTGCAGCAGCAGATGGCTGGGGTCGAAGAGAATCCTGGCCCGCGGGTGATGATCCACGGCGTCGAGGAAGCGCTCGAAGGAGGCGCCGTCGTGCAGGTCCTCGCCGGGATGGATCTCGAAGCACAGGTCGACCCCGGCCTCTTCGAAGGCATCGAGGATCGGCTTCCAGCGCCGACCGAGCTCGGCGAAGCCTTCCTCGATCAGCCCGGCGGGACGCTGCGGCCAGGGGTAGAAGAAGGGCCACAGCAGGGCGCCGGAGAAGGTGCCGTGGGCCTTGAGTCCGAGCCGTTGGCTGGCCTTGGCCGCCAGTTTGAGCTGTTCGATGGCCCACGCGGTGCGCGCCTCGGGGTCGCCGTGCAGCTTGGCCGGAGCAAAGCCGTCGAACAGTTCGTCGAAGGCCGGATGAACCGCGACCAGTTGCCCCTGCAGATGGGTGGAGAGTTCGCTGATCTCGACGCCGGCCTCGGCGCAGCGGGCCTTGAGATCGTCGCAGTATTCCTGGCTCTCGGCGGCGCGCTCGAGGTCGATGAAGCGCGGGTCGTGGGTCGGTATCTGGATGCCGCGATAGCCCTGGTCGGCGGCCCAGCGGGCGATGGCGTCGAGGCTGTCGAAGGGCGCCTCATCGCCGATGAACTGGGCCAGGAAGATCGCCGGGCCACGGATGCCGGAAGAAGTGTCGCTCATGTAAGGCTCCCCGTTCAGTCGGTGGAAGGGATGGAGGTCCAGCAACTGCCGCCGGCCTGGCTCCGGGTGACGGCCTCGATGAAGGCCATGCCGCGCAGCCCCGAGGCCATGCCGGGGACGCCGGCCATGTCGCCGCGATCGCCGCGACGGATCGCGGCGGCGGCGTCGCCATAGAGGTTGGCCAGCGCCTCGAGATAGCCTTCGGGGTGGCCGCCGGGCAGGCGCAGCCGTGACATGGCCGCGTCGACGAGCTCGGGCTGGTCGATGCCGGCGCGCAGCACGCGCATCGGGGCGCCGCGCGAGCGGTGGATCAGGCTGTTGGGCTCCATCTGGCGCCATTCCAGGGCGCCGTCTTCGCCGTAGAGGCGCAGCTTGAGGGCATTCTCCTCGCCGGTACTGACCTGGCTGGCGATCAGGGTGCCGCTGGCGCCCTCGGCGGTGCGCAGCAGCACGTCGCCGTCGTCGTCCAGGCGGCGCCCGGCGACGTGGCTGCCGAGCGAGGCGCATAGCGTCTCGACGCGCTGGCCGGAGACGAACTCGGCGAGGCCGAAGGCGTGGGTGCCGATATCGGCCATGCAGCCGCTGGGACCGGCCAGGGCGGGATCGGTGCGCCAGCCGGCCTGCTTGTTGCCCTGGGTTTCGAGGGTCTCGCCGAGCCAGCCCTGGGGATACTCGACGTGGATCTTGCGTAGCCGGCCCAGGGTGCCGGATTCGACCATGGCGCGGGCCTGCCACACCATCGGGTAGCCGAGGTAGGTGTGGGCCAGGCCGTATAGGCCGCCGTGCTCGAGCCAGACGGATTCCAGCCCGCGGGCCTCGTCCAGTGACAGCGCAGCGGGTTTCTCGCAGAAGACGTGGAAGCCAGCGGCGAGGGCGGCCTCGGCGATCGGTACGTGCAGGTGATTGGGGGTGACGATCGCCAGCAGCTGCATGCGCTGCTCGGCGGGCAGGGCACGCTCGCCCTCCAGCAGGTGCTGCCAGTCTGCATACAGGCGCGACTCCGCCACGCCGCAGGCGGCGCCGGTACGGGCGTTGTTGTCGGCATCGCGGCTGAAGGCGCCGCAGACCAGCTCGAAGTTGCCGTCGAGGTTGGCGGCCAGGCGATGAACCTGGCCGATGAAGGCGCCTTCGCCGCCGCCGATCATGCCTAGGCGCACGCGTCGTTTCCTCGTTGTCATGGGTCCTCCACGGGGATGCAACCGAACTCGTGTCGAGTGGGTTTGATACATGGATGTAACCGGTTACATTTTATTGGAAACTAGTCTGTGAAGCGCATGGTTTCAATGAGACCTAGGTCGCAGGGGCGTCGGTGATGTGGCAATGAGACCAGCGTGCCGATGCAGTAGACTGGCCGCATGGCGATGCCGAGTCGTTCGATGAGATCCAGGAGGTTTACAGCCAGGCATGACCAATATACGCAAGGTGGCCGAACTGGCCGGTGTGTCGGTGGCGACGGTGTCGCGTACCTTGAAGACGCCTGACATCGTGTCGTCGGGAACACGCGAGAAGGTGTTGGCCGCCGTCGAACAGGCCGGTTATCGACCGAATCTCATGGCGGTGCAGTTCCGGTCACAACGGACCCGTAACCTGGTTGTCCTGGTGCCGACCATCGCCAATACCTTCTTTGCCCGGGTGATCGGCGGCATTCAGCAAGCGGCGCAGCGGCGGGGGTACGGCATTCTGCTGTGCAACACGCTCGGTGATGAACGCACCGAGCGGGACTATGCCGGCATGGTGTCGACCCGTCAGGCCGATGGCCTCATCCAGTTGCGTGCCTATGACCCCTTCGCCGCATCGAACGACAAGGCGCGACCGCCAATGGTCAACGCCTGCGAAGTGCTCGACGAGGCGCCGTGCCCCACCGTCAGGCTCGATAACCGAGCTGCTGCCCGAGCGGTGACCGAACATCTACTGACACTGGGGCATCGTCGTATCGGCATTATCAAGGGGCCGCGCAACAGTCCCTTGACCCGGGATCGTCTGCTAGGTTTCCAGGATGCCTTGGCGGCGACCGGTTTGACGCCTGATGAAAGCCTCTGGTGTCCCGGCGACTTCACGCCGCCCTCGGGCCATCGAGCGGCCGGTGATCTCTTGGCGCGCGCTCATCCGCCCACGGCAATCTTCTGCGAGAACGATGAAATGGCCATGGGGGCCATGCGGCGCATCAAGGAAGCGGGGTTGCGGGTACCCGAGGATATCTCGGTGGCGGGATTCGATGATATAACGTTCGCTTCCTTCTGCGATCCTCCCCTGACGACCATCGCCCAGCCCGCCGAGGATTTCGGCCGGGAGGCCGTGGATCTGTTGCTCGACATCATCGATGATCGGGATGACGCAGCGGAAAAGCATCGCATCATGCCCTTCGAACTGGTGGTACGAGAGAGCACGGGGCCAGCCGTTTGATCCCGGAGGCACGAGACGAGCCAGTTCATCTCTATCGAGGGGCGATCTGCTGTTGGGTTGAGGCATCGCCACAAGCATCCTCAGCCAAAGACTCTCATAAGCACTCATATTTGAATCTTAATTTCTTTTAAGTATTCAAATATGGGCGCTTGTGTTCTAAAGCGCTTGACCGGGTAGTTCCTCTTCCTGGCGGGTAGCCGCGCGAACAAAGGCGGTAGGGGATTGACCGAGCACCTTGCAAAACATGCTGGAGAAGGCGCCGGGGCTGTCGTAGCCGAGCTCCAGCGCGGTTCGGGTAACCGAACTTCCGGCTAGCAGCCTGGGAAGGGCGGCCATCAGGCAGGCCTGTTGGCGCCATACCGCGAACGACAGGCCGGTCTGCTGACGGAACAGGCGATTGAAGGTGCGTTGGCTGCGATGCAGTTGCCGCGCCCAGTCCTCGGGCAGGCTACGGATATGCGGCTGGCCGAGAAAATCTCTACACAGGCCGGCCAGTTGGGGATCCCTGGGCAGTGGAGCAAACAGCGGCAGTGCCGGCGCCCGTTGCAGCTCGTACAGCAGGAGTTGGGCGAGGGCGCCATCGCGACCGCTCTCGTCATAGAGCGCGGGCATGTTGGCGGAGGCCAGCAGCAGGTGATGCAGAAGCGGCGTAACGACCAGCACCTCGCAAGTGGGGGAGGGGCGCGGAGCCGCGAGCGGCTCGATATACAGGCTGCGGGTACTGACGCCGTTCATCCGCACCCGGTGGCGCTTGCCCGCGGGCAACCAGACACCGCTGTAGGGTGGCACCATCCAGGTGCCGTCATCGGTGTCGACTTCCATCAGGCCCGTCATGCCGTAGAGAAACTGGGCACGCCGATGGCTGTGAAAGTCGAGCAGGGTGCCGGGGCTGTAGTCGGTGCCGATGGCCACTATGGGCCGGGCCACAGGATCCACGTCCGCCAGCGGAATATTGCGCATCGTCGTCAACCTGGCCGAAATACGACGATTATTGGCCAACCGGCGAACGTCGGCCACCCCCTGCCGGGATATCGTTCCTGTCGTTGAGTTCCTTCAGGAGATTTCCGGTGTATAGCGTATTGCTTCTCTGTAGCGGGTTGGCCGGCGTCACCACCGTGTTGTTCGGCTTCGGTGGCGGTTTCGTCGTCGTCCCCTTGATGGTTACCTTGTTGATTGCCGTCCATGGGCCGGATAGCGCGACGGGTCTGGCGGCCATGCATATCGCGGTGGCCACCTCGACCGCGCTGATGATCTTCGCTGCGTCTCTTTCGACCTGGCGTCACCACCGGCGACGGACCGTGCAATGGCATCTGGTGCGTCCGCTGGCCGGCTATATCGCCATCGGCGCCGTGCTCGGCGCGGCCGCGGCAGTGTCGTTGAGCGGGGACTGGGTGCGCTGGGCGTTCATCGGCTATCTGGGGCTCACTATTGCGGATGCCATCCTGCGGCCCGGTTTCCTGCACCAGGCGGGTGGCGATGTGCGTTCCATGGGCCGCCTGGTGACAGCGATGACAGGCACGTTCATCGGCACAGTCGCCGCCTTGCTGGGTGTTGGCGGCAGCGTGATGACCGTGCCGCTCATGCGCCGCAGAGGGGCCAGCATGACGGCGGCCACGGCGATGGCCAATCCGTTGTCGTTGCCGATGGCGGTGAGTGGCACCGCGACCTATGTGCTGCTGTCGGCCAGCGATACCGCCCTGGGCGCCTGGTATGCGGGATATGTGGACCTGCGCGCCTTGCTGGCGCTGGCGGTGGGGTCTTGGCTCGGCATCCACCTGGCGTCGCGATGGATCGGGCGCATTCCCGATCGCATTCATGCCGGGGTGTATCTGTTACTGCTGACTGTGGTGCTGGCGGTGATGATTTTTGTTCATTAAGTGTTGCTTGCTTGGGAGATGCATGTCTTGGAAATTGCTTATATAGAATATCCCTCATTTTCTGTTCGATTGCCTTGATAGCATCGGTCGGTATCATAAAGCTGATGTCGTTTATCATTACGCCCTTTTACCACGAGCTTCTATGACCCAATCTAAAACGCCCTTCATTGTGGTGCTGAGCCTGGCGTTGACCATGATGCTAGGTCCGTTTTCCATGGATACGTATCTGCCGGCCTTTCCGGTCATCGGCGAATCGCTGGGGATTTCTCAGCAGGCGGTATCGTTGAGTGTCTCGGTGTATGTATTTGCCATGGCGCTGGGGCAGTTAATCGGTGGTGCGCTTTCGGATCGCTTCGGACGGCAGCGGGTTCTGATGGGTGGGCTGGTGATTTTTGCGCTCTCGAGCCTGGTCATCGGCATGGCGGATTCCCTGAATACCCTGCTTGGCGGGCGGGCCATTCAGGCCCTTGGCGCCGGTTTGACCCTGGTATCGGTACCGGCGTTAGTGCGCGACCGGGTGGCGGGCCGCGACGCCGCGAAACTGTTCTCGATGATGGGCTTTATCATGGTGCTGGCGCCGGGCATTGCCCCGAGCGTAGGCAGCGCGATTCTGTCGTTTGGCTCCTGGCACTATATCTTCTTCGCCCTGGCGGCATATGCGCTGCTGTTGGTGCCCTTGCTGGTGCGGGTACTCTTTACCGGCAAGGGCAAGGTATCGCGAGCGAAAAGCCCCCAGATGAGCCTGCTGGCGCGTTACAAACTGGTGCTGTCGACAAAGCCTGCCCTGCCGTTCATCGTCTGGCAGGCCGCCTCTTTTTCCACCCTGATGATGTTCATCACCTACGCCTCGCTGATCTATCAGGGGCACTTCGGCCAGTCTCCCTCGAGCTTTTCGATGCTGTTTGCGGCGAACATCGTCGCGATGCTTATCTTCAATATTCTCAATCGAATGCTGCTTTCCAGGGTGCCGTCGCTTCGTATCCTGCAGTTGGCGACGGGCTGTCAGACGGTCGGCATGCTGTCGCTGGTGATGGCTGCCTTCATGGAGTGGCCGCTGTACGCCTTCCTGCCTGCCATGATGCTGACCATCGGCGCGGTGGGGGCGATCTCGCCGAATATTCAGGCCTGCTTTTTGGAGTTCTTTCCCACCAGCGGTGGGACGGCTGCAGCGCTTCTGGGCGCAGCCCAGTTCGGTATCGCCGGGCTTCTGAGTGCATTATCCGCCCTGCTGCCGCATACGCTTGAAGCGATCATCCTGGCCATGGCCGCCTGTGGTTCGATGGGGTATCTGATGCTGGCCCGCTCAATCATCAAAGGGCGTGCCGCTGTCGAGGCGCACTGAGTCAGGCCGTGTCCCCTCGCCATGATGGTGGGCGTGCACGCCACGCACCACGAATCGCTCGAGCGTCCGTGCTATGGTCAGCCGATGGGAAACGCGCCCGGACGAGACCGGCATGAGCGAACCATCACAAATCCTGATCTACGAGGATGCCGATAAGGCGGTCGATGTGCGTCTGGACGAAGGGCACGAGACCGTATGGCTGGCGCAGCGGCAGATGGGTGAGCTCTTTGATAAAGACGTTCGTACGGTTAATGAGCATATACTGAACGTTTACGAGGAAGGCGAGTTGGAGAGAGCCAACTGTCCGGAGATTCCGGATAGTTCGCCAAGAGGGCTCGCGACAGGTCATGCGAGCCATCGAGCACTACAACCTGGATGTGATCATTTCAGTTGGCTATCGCGTCCAGTCTCAAGCAGGCACTCGCTTCCGCCAGTGGGCCACGCGTGTCCTTCGTGAGCATCTCATCCAGGGCTGGACGCTGCATCAACAGCGCTTCGAGGCCAATGCGCGGGAGCTGGGAGCGGCGCTGACGCTGCTGGTGGCGGAGTCCGATCCCGCCAACAAGGAGACGATGATCCGTCTGATCATGAATATGCTCGCCGATGAGACAGCGCCCGCCTGACGGCGCTGCCGTTTCAACACTTGCCGGAGATTTCCTTGCCATGACGCGCGTCGCCATCTTCGTGGATACCCAGAACGTCTACTACACCGTGCGTGACGCCTACGGCAAACACTTCGATTACCGCCGGTTCTGGACGAGGGTGACGGCGGACCGGGAGGTGCTGGCCGCGCGCTGCTATGCCACCGACAAGGGCGACGCCAAGCAGCGCGAGTTCCAGAATATTCTCCGGACGATCGGCTTCGAAGTCAGGCTGAAACCGTTCATCCAGCGTGCGGATGGCTCCGCCAAGGGCGACTGGGACGTGGGCATCACGCTCGATGCCATCGAGTACGCGGCGCTCGCGGACGTCGTGGTCCTGGTCTCCGGCGATGGCGATTTCGATCTTTTAGTGCAGAAAATTCGTGAGGTGCATGGCAAACGCGTCGAGGTCTACGGCGTGCCGCAGCTCACGGCGGCCTCCCTCATCGAGGCCGCGAGCCAGTTTATACCGATCGAGCGCGACCTGCTGCTGGGTTGATTCACCGATGCACGATATCCAGATGCGTGAACGCGCCTCGCGCGTGGTCTTCGCGGAATAGCCCATGGTCGCGGCGTACGCGGTCGGCGGCTTCCGTGGCGAACTCCATGATATCTTCGGCAAACAGTGCCGGTGGCCCGATGGCGTTGATGATCGCGGGTTCGATGTCGTAGT
>Ga0209300_1001004_pt1 | contig 12067 bp, 13 predicted proteins | sample Shrwel_input2_RT_FD_187535 | JGI IMG/M metagenome (GOLD analysis project Ga0209300, IMG submission 187535) | Subsurface microbial communities from deep shales in Ohio, USA - Utica-3 well 1 S input2 RT (SPAdes) (version 2) ... | reverse complement strand
TTCCGTAGCTGGCTCTAGTGGAGTCTCATGCTGAGACGATCCCCCTGTCACCATTCATACGGCGTACCGCGCCGAGCGTGATTGTAACCTACTGTGAAAAACGGTCCTTTGCCATACCTAGAAAGGGTTACGCGATTTTTTATACAAGATCAGCCCGCTGGGTAATCTGAGTCATCTTCAGAAGGCGGCTGAGGTATCTCAGGCGTCGAGTGTACGGTTATCGTGGGTGTATGGACTGGGTGGCCTTCAAAGCGCATAGAGAACCGTCTTACAAATTAAGTTTTGAAAGCAATTTAGAATGCATGCCCGAATGGGCATCATTGTCGCGCCAAAACCAACAGTGGGCAAAAGTAAGCGGCATCAGGAACCGTATAGTATCCGTATGGCGGGCAGAGTGGACTTTGCCGTAGGCAATGGGCATAGTATTTTTATTGCTGCTGAGGAGAGCATCGGATGCCTTTGGAGACCTACTTGGTCTATCTTTGTGCTGTGGCGGTTTTCTTTGCCACGCCTCCTGATACCAGCCAATTGCTAATCATCTCGAATAGTATTCGACACGGCCTGCGGCGTAGCGTCTTCACGGCCTGTGGGGACTTGACCGCCAACTGCCTGCAGATGATTGCCGCTGCTTTCGGTCTTGCAGCGATCATTGCGACATCTGCAACCGCGTTTCTGTGGATAAAGTGGTTCGGTGTGGCCTATCTCATCTGGATCGGGCTTCAGCTCATCCTGTCGAAGGACGAGGGACGACAGGTTGCTGTCAGTGACACAGGCTCCTCGTTTCGCCTCTTCAGGCAGGGCTTCATAACTTCCATGGCCAACCCGTTTGCTGTCGTATTCTTCGGTGCCCTCTTTCCTCAGTTCATTGACCCAGGCAGCCCGGTCCTGCCGCAACTTCTCATTCTTGGCCTGACCTATATCGTGGTTGATGGAGCAATCCTCCTGCTATGGGGCTGGTTGGGCGTTCGGGCGGCAGCCGCGCTCCAACGTTATTCGTTAGGCCTCGTAAACAAGATCTGTGGTGGGCTGATGATCCTCGCTGCAACCCTCTTGGCTACAAAGGATCTTCAACTGCGGAGGTAAAGCTGGCACGCCTCATTCTGCGTTTGAACGGGCTTATCGACATGCAATCTAGTCATTTTTATCTCCTCTATTAATCCTGCCTTCGCCAGTCTCGGTAGGCTATTGTCGAGAGACGCTCTGCACAACACTTTGACATGGTCCCGCATCATAATGGTGTACGCGCATGCTCTCTTTGCAGACACATTCACTTTGAGCCGTTTCCAGATATTAGCCGTCCGGCACTTAACTATACTTAACGCTACATTCACTGTAGAAAAGCCGCATGAAAAAACACCACGCCGCTGGGATGAGCATCGGCGTGGTGGCTGTGGGCTTAAAAACCTATGGTTAGCGGAAAAGACTGTCGACCAGGTCAGCGCCGAGGCCGACTTTGGCGTAGTGGTCGCGGCAGAGGGCGATGTAGTCGTGTACGTCGAAGTGGCCGCAGGACTCGCCGTTTTCGTCGAGCCAGATCAGCGGGCCGGTGACGATGAAGAATACGCGCATGGGGTCGGGGTGGTCGTAGGCGACGAGGGTGTGGCCTTCGCCGGGCGTTTCGTAGATGAAGTCGCCGGCGGTAGCGACCCAGTCGTGCTCCAGGTAGCCCCATTTACCGGAGATGGTGTAGGCAAAGACTTCATGCGGGTGGTAGTGGCGGTTGACCAGTCCGGCCCCCTTGGCCATGAGAACGTCGCACCAGCGGTTTTGCGAGGGCGAGATCCATAGCGGCCGGGAGGAAACGGTCTCGGAAAACGGCACGTAATAGCGCTCGTCCTCGGTGGGCGCGTTGGCGATGTGGACCTCGGGACGCGCATCGGGCTTGAAGCTTTCGGCGATGGGGGCGAGGTCCTTCCAGAATTCGGTGGAGGCGTGGCTGGGCATGTCAGGCTCCTGTGCGTGGTCGGCGATCATGCACAGTGATGCCTGGTTCTGAGCGGGAGATAAAGTAGGCTTTCGCATGAGGCCGTGAACGCGAACTCCCCCTGACAGCCCGCTTCGGCGGATATCAAGATTCGACGCGCTGCGGTTCGGCCACGTCTACGGCTTGGTGCAAGGTGTCAACGAAGCGAGCTAGGGCGGGCGTCCAGGTGGTTGGCTCGGGTGCGGCGAAGTAGGTGTCGATTTCCGCCAGGGACGTCGGCAGGGTCAGGTAGTGAATTCCAAAACGGTGCTGATGGGCTTTGATAGTGCTCATGGGGAGCACGGTATAGCCCATTCCGGCGGCGACACAGCCAAGCATGGCATCCAGGCTCCCGAACTCGAAGATGCGCGCTGCGTTGACGCCATGGGAGGCCAGCAGCAGCTCGATGCGCTGGCGATAGCTACAGCCTTGGCGAAACGCGAGGAAGGCGGCGCTCATCAGTTCTTCCGAGGTGGGCATCGCGGCCATGGGCTGGGGGCCGACCAGTACGAGGCGTTCGCTGAAGGCCTTGAGCAGATGATAACGGCGATGTTCGAGGCCTCCCGCGATGAATACGCCATCGACGTGGCCTGCCATCAGCATCTCGATGAGCTCCGCCGTGGCGCCTGTGTGTAGCGTGATGTCGACCTCGGGATGGGCGGCATGGTACGCCGTGAGGATCGGGGGCAGGCGTAACGCGGTCGTGGTTTCCATGGCGCCGATCCGCAGTTGGCCATGCGTCTTGTCGCTGCCCTTGAAGTGCGATAGCGCTTCATCATGCGAGGACAACATGCGCTCGGCATACGCCACCAGCGCTCGCCCGGCGGAGGTCAGGCGCGTCTGGCCAGCCCGGTGGACGAGTTGGGCACCGAGTTCTTCCTCGAGCTTCTTGAGATGGGCCGTCACGTTGGATTGCACCGTATGCATCCTCTCGGCGGCGGCCACGAAACTGCCGGTTTCGGCCACGGCCATAAACAGGCGTAACGATTTGAGTTGCATGCCGTGTCTCCCCGCCAGAAAAGAAGCTATCTTTAAACATGATAACAAGTATCAAGATAAATCGCTTTCAGGGAAGTGGGCGTTGTACGTACGCTGTTCTTGCGGCAACGCGCAAAGACATGAGCACGTACCGGCTGCTCATGGCCGTGTTGTGGGTGAGCGGTCGTGCTCATCGGGGCGCCATGGCCATAGAACCATCCAACCTGGGAGACAGTAATGAACGACATCGATTTAGCCAATCGAGCAGCGGGCATTCTTGATCACAACCTTTATTCCAACATCGCGACGTCGAAAAACGATGTGCCATGGAATACACCTGTCACCGCATTGCCGGACGTGGAATTAAACTTTTACTGGTCGTCCTGGATTCAGGCGGAACACTCCAAGAATATCGTTTTCAATAGCTCGGTCTTCATGACCTTTTATGATTCGACGCGCGCGCGGGGGACCAACAATCTCATGTGTCTCTACCTGAAGTGCCTGGCGAGAGAGGTGTCGGATGTCAGTGAGGCAGAAAAGGCATTTTCGCTACTATATCCCGATGACCATGTTGATCTAGAAAACTTTCTGGGCGATGGAATAAAGCGGTTCTTCTGCGCTGAGCCTCAACAGGCCTGGCTGAACTGCCTGTCTGAAAAAGAGCTGGAGCCGACGACGCTAAAGATGAGAACGGAGGTCTCTATTGAAAGCATCAAGCGCGCCATGGCCTAGAATTGAGCCATGGTTCTTCTCGTGAATTCAATGGCCAATCCGACCGCTACAGAATTGGCCTTGCCTTGGCAATGCAGCTCCCATCTAGGATTAACCGTCTGTCGAAATAGTCAGAGACTCCCAGGTGTCCATTTGCTGCGACATTTCGGATAAACGCCCCCGTACCAACTTGAGCGCGTCACTTCCGAGCAGCAGGTGAGCAGGCGGTGTATCACACTCGATAATCTCCAGCATGGCTTCTGCCGCCTTCTCTGGATCTCCGAGTTGCTGACCACTTTTTTCCAGACGGGCCTGCCGGACAGGGTCGAATAGCGCATCGTAGTCGGCAATCTGCCGGGGGGAGCGGCGCATGGAGCGGCCTGCCCAATCGGTCCGGAATGAGCCCGGTGCGACGGCGGTGACGTGGATATTGAACGGTGCCAACTCTTTGCTCAGGGTGTCGGAGATGCCCTCCAGCGCGAACTTGCTGCCACAGTAGTAGGCGATGCCGGGCATCGTGATGAAGCCGCCCATCGACGTGATATTGATGATGTGCCCGGCTCGACGTTTCCGAAAGAACGGTAACAGCGCCTGGATCATTTCGACAGCGCCGAAGACGTTCACTTCGAACTGCCGGCGCATCTCATCGGTGGGTGATTCTTCCAGGATGCCTTCGTGGCCGTAGCCGGCGTTATTGACCAGCACGTCAACGGGGCCGAGGGCGGTTTCAATGTCTTCGACGACGTTGGCGATGGCCGATGTATCTGTCAGGTCGAGTTGGCGTGCGTAGGCATTGCCGGAAGCGTGGGTCTCGAACGCGCGTGCTGCGCTGGCTTGCCGAACGGTACCGATGACTTTGTGGCCGGCGGCTAATGCTGTCTCCGCCAGGGCTTGGCCGAATCCGCTGCTGACGCCGGTGATGAGGATCGTCTTGATCTGGTTCATGACATTGCTCTGTGTCTGGGTGGTCGATGTCCCCCCGTTAGGGAGGCGAAACCATCCTAGGGCGCCTGGTTCCGGAATCGAACGCGAGATCCTCTGTGTTTATTGCCTATTTCTATAGGGGAGTTGTTTATAGGCACGAATCACGCAGAATGAAGGCACAAAATTATCAGCCCCCAATTCCATGACTACCGAATCCATCGATAACAGCCTGCGTGAACGACGCATGGTGACTTTGCTGGACCAGATGGCACCTCGGGAAGGCTACAACCTGACGGCATTGCCGGACGTGCGATTCCTGCGATCTAACCGCCCCCTGGCTAGAACCCCCGTGCTGTACGATCCAGGCATCGTCATCGTGTGTCAGGGGCGGAAACGGGGTTACTGGGGCAACCGAACCTACGTCTACGATGCTCAGCATTACCTGGCCGTCTCGGTTCCCGTTCCGTTCACGATGGAGACCGATGCCAGTGCCGAGAATCCGCTGCTAGCGATTTATCTGCATCTCGATATACCGCTGGCGGCTGACTTACTACTCGAGCTGGAAGAAGGGGGGATACCGGCGTCTGCGCCACCCTGCGGGATGCTGTCATCGGTGATGGAGCCGGCCCTGAGCGACACTGTGGCGCGATTTCTCGAGATCATGGCCTCGCCCGATGATGGCCGGATTCTCGGGCCGGCTATGGTGCGCGAGATCTATTTCCGAGTACTTACCGGGGCTCAGGGCGGGGCCATGCGGGCCGCACTGGATATGGAGGGGAATTTCGGACTTATCTCACGTGCTATCCGTCGCATTCACACGGACTATGCGACGGCTCTAGACGTCCACCAGTTAGCCGATGAAGCCAACATGAGTGTGCCTAGCTTCCACGCGCATTTCAGGCAGGTGACCCAGACATCGCCAATGCAGTATGTGAAGGCCGTCCGGCTGCATCAGGCACGCCTCCTGATGTTCCGGAACGGCATGACGGCTGCTACGGCCTCAACGAATGTGGGGTATGAAAGTTCGTCTCAATTCAGCCGGGAGTTCAAAAGGCTCTTCGCGCGCTCGCCCCGAGCGGAAGTTGCCTGGATGCGCTCGTCTTTCGAGTTGCCACCGCCGACGTCGCCGTCGATCTACGTGTCTTCTCATTGAGACTGAAAAAGTAGCGTCACTCGCAACTGTCGCCCGAGCTCCCCAACACTCATTGCCTCCAGAAAAACATAATGGGTGTGAGGTCGCGCGCTGATATTGGATAATCGCGCCCGCCCTAGTCATTAACTTCCCCGCGCTTAATATATCTAACGCTGCATTAATCTAATGCTGTATCAATGATTTGTGAAACAACCAGCGCCGCTGGGATGCGTAGCGGCGTGGTGGCTTTCCCTCGACGGCGCTACTCTGAAGAGACTTGCTTGCCCAATCACTCTTCGCGTTCGAGGTGCTTTTTGATGGCCGATCGTATTCTGGTTCTCTACGGTTCCTACCGGTCCGACCGCGCCGGCATTCGGCTCGCCGACTATGTCGTCAATACGTTGAAGAAGCGCGGCGCCGAGGCCGAACTGGTCGATGCCAAGGCCGTCGATTTGCCGATGCTGGATCGCATGTACAAGGAGTACCCCGAGGGTGAGGCGCCAGCACCGATGGAGGAACTGGCGGTCAAGATTCGTACGGCCGATGGTTTCGTCTTCGTCACCGGCGAATACAACTGGGGCATGCAGCCGGGGCTGAAGAACCTGACCGATCACTTTCTGGAAGAGTGGTTCTGGCGCCCGGCCGGTATCGTCAGCTACTCGGCCGGTCGTCTCGGCGGTGCTCACGCCAATCTGGCCTGGCACGGCACGTTGGCCGAGATGGGGATGGTGGTCATTTCCAGCACGGTTGCGGTCGGCCAGATTGCCAATACGTTGGATGAGAACGGCATGCCCGTCGGTGAGGCCGGAAAGTCCTTAGAACGTGCGTTTGGCCGATTTGCGGATGACCTGACATGGTGGGTCGAGGCGAGTAAACGTCAGCGCGAACACCGAGTCCCACCCTTCTAGGTCATCCGGCCAAACCGGTGTCAGCCGGCTTTTAAGTAAGGCGCTTTCCTGCCGAGAGCTGGCGTCACCCCAACAGCTGTGGGTTGAGCTGCCAGACGGTGTAGGTCAGCGCCGTGGCCAGCGACACCCATGCCAGGTAAGGCACCAGCAGCAGCCCGGCCAGCGGACGCACGCGCCAAAAGGCGATGAGGGTGGCGAGGATCATGCCCCATAACAGTATGACCTCCACGAAGGCCAGCGCCCCTTGGTGCCAGACGAAGAACAGCCAGCTCCAGAGTGCATTGATGGCGAGATGCACGATGAACAGCGTCAGTACGCCCTGGTGCCGACGCCAGCCGCCTTCCCGCCAGACCAGCCATGCAGCTATACCCATCAAGGCAAAGAGCGTTGTCCACACCGGGCCGAAGGCGCCGGCGGGGGGCGCCCAACTGGGCTGTGTGAGTTCGGCATAGAACTGCGTGGCATCCACTGAGGCGATGGCGCCGATCCCGGCGGTAATGAAGCTGACCACCAGCCAGCCGATCAGGCCGAGGGCCTGGTGTCGAGTCGAAAACGTATGCATGGCGCTATCCCTTTGCCCGTCGAAACGTCTCTCAGCGTGTGCGATATGACGATGATATGCCAAACGTTTTTCAGCGAGCGCGCTGAAACGTCGCAGCGCGTTTGCCTTTCCCTATGAATCGCAAGGAATTGTTAAACCCTGGTTATTCATTCGAAGCATGCTCTCAGAGTGTTAACCGCCACGATACTGATCAATCTTGGTTAATTTTTGCTTTATTTTCAGGTAGTTATTGTTATCCAGGGGTGTCGGGTATAGGCTGTATTAAAAGTTGACAAAAATAATCAGGTTTTTGGGAGTGAGGATGCGCCCTCAGCATCGCCAGTTGTGCATTTTGGAGATCACATGAATCCTGCATCGTTGATTTTGCTGGCATTCGCCATGTCGACCGATGCCTTCGCCGCTTCCGTTGGTCGGGGCGCCGAGTTGAGCAAGGTACGCTTCATCAGCGCGCTACGCATAGGCATTGTATTTGGCGTGGTGGAGGCGATTATGCCGCTGGTGGGATGGGCGCTCGGCCACGTCGCGATGCGTTTCGTCTCCGGCATCGACCACTGGATTGCCTTTGTCATGCTGGCGTTGCTAGGCGGACACATGATCTGGGAAGGATTCAAGAAGGGCGGTAACGAGGCGATAAAAGTCGCCGGAGCTCAGCATGAAGGCAAGTCCATATGGCTGATCGCCTTCACGGCCTTGGCCACCAGCATCGATGCTATGGCCGTGGGAATTACGCTGGCGCTGACGGATATCAATATCGTCGTGGCATCCCTGGCCATCGGTCTGGCGACGACCTTGATGGTCACTTTGGGTACGCTGCTTGGGCGTGCCATCGGCACCGTCGTGGGCAAGGGGGCGGAGGTACTGGGGGGGCTGATCCTCATCGCTATCGGTTTTGCCGTGCTCTATGAACACTTGGCCATCGTAACCCCGGCGTGAACGCGCCATAGCCTGCCGGCCAACCACTGCAAAGCCGCAATACAATAAACGGGGTGGGCCCATGGACCCACCCCGTCTGCTTTCTTCTCTGCTTCTTTATGCTTTCTGCCGCTTATCGACGGCTGGCCGTTAGACGTTACTCGCTATCGTCTTTCGGCAGCGCGTAGGCGACGACCTGATCCCCGACTTGGTCCTTGAGGATCGAGTTACCGCCGGCAATGAAGACGACATATTCGCGGCCTTCATACTCGTAGACGGCGGGGTTGGCGACGGCGGGGGCTTCTGCCTGGTCCTCCCACAGCTCTTCACCCGTCTCAAGCGAATAGGCGCGCAGCTTGGCGTCCATCGAAGCACCGATGAAGATCACACCGCCGGCCGTCACTGCCGGGCCACCGATGGTGGGCGAGCCCCAACTTTCGGGCATGAAGAAGCCGTACTGCTGCGAAGCGCCGAGTGGGCGTCGCCATTTCACGTCACCCGTATGCATGTCGAGGGCGACGAGTTCGCCGAAGGGTGGCTTCCAGCACGGCATGCCCAGCCAGTTGCGCGCCACCTTGAGACGCATGCCGTAAGGGGCGCCTTTCTGTGGCGAGAAGCCCACTTCGTTGCCGGAGCCGCTGTCAGCCTTCTCGTAGGCCTCACGTCCATAGAGCTTCACGTACTGCACGATGTGCGAGGTGTTGACGATGGCTGTCTGGCTCTGCGGGTCATAGGCGACACCGCCCCATTGCACGCCACCGGCGCTATCAGGGTAGGCCAGGGTACCTTCGCCTTTAGTGGTGGGCGGCGTATACATGCCTTCGTACGTCAGCTTATCCCATAGCGCTGAGCACTGGCCGAAGCTCACGGCATCGGCGAGCCCCCAAATCTCCGGCTTCTCGGATTGATCGAGCAGAGGTGCGGGCTTGGTCGGGAACGGCTGAGTGGCTGCCAGCTTCTCGCCCTTGACGGAGCCGTCGCCCTGCGGGACCGGGCGCTCTTCGATTGGCCAGACGTCTTCGCCGGTCAGTCGGTTGACCACGAACAAGAAGCCTTGCTTGGTGGCCTGCACGAGTGCCGGGATCTTTTCGCCATCCACGGTGATGTCCATCAGCGTGGGGGCGGAGTTGATGTCGTAGTCCCAGACATCATGGTGAACCCACTGGCGCGACCAGACGACTTCGCCGGTATCGACGTCAAGCGCGGTGGTCGATGTCGCCATGGGCGCTTTCTCGGTACGGTTACCGCCCCAATAGTTGGGTGACGGCGAGGAGACCGGCAGATACACGAGACCGTTTTCCTCGTCGGCGGACATGTGCGTCCACACGTTGGCGGTGCCGCTTTGCTCACGCATATCCTTGGGCAGGGCGTGGAAGGTCCATTCGCGCTCGCCGGTACGGGCGTTGATGGAGAACACCGTGCCGGGAGGCGCTTGCTCGAAGGCCCAGTCATTACCAGCCCAGCCGAGGATCAGGTGATCGCCGACGACGGTCGGCGGCTGCAATACCGACAGCGGCCATTTGTCGTTGGTGTCGTTCCACTGGTTGACGTTGAGCACGCCATTATTGGCGAAGTTGCTGCACTTTTTGCCGGTATTGGCATCAACGGCGAAGAGCTGTGCGTCCATGGTGCCCAAGTAGACGATCTTCTGGCAGGATTTGCCTTCAACCGGGTTTTCCGCCTCCCAGTACGCAACGCCGCGGCTTTTGAGCGCGGGCTGAGTCAGCGCCTCGAGCTTGGAGTTAGTATCAAAACTCCATTTCTGCTCGCCGGTGGCGGGGTCCAACGCCAGGATCCGGTAGAACGGCGTGCCGATGTAAAGCGTGTCGTTGGCGAAGACCGGTGTTGCGGACCACACGGTGGGCGGTAGCTCGCCCGAGCCATCGGAGACATCGCCGGTGTGAACTTCCCAGGTCTTCTTCAGGTTACCGACGTTGTCGGCATTGATCTGGTCGAGAGGACTGTACTTTTGAGCGTTGAGCTGACCGTGGAAGCTATCCCAGGTCGGCGTGCCGGGGACCAGCGGTACTGATTTGGATGTGTCCTGCTGGGACGCAGCCTGTTCGGACGCAGCTTGCGAGGACGCCTTCTCGGGTGCATTCGAGGCAGTCTGGTCGGCGTTCTGGTCCTGTGCCAAAAGTGGCAGCGGCGTCAGGAAAAGCGCTAGCGCCGTGGCCGTGCCGAGGCGTTGCGCGGTGGTTCTCAATGTCGGCATGGGGCGGCTCCTTATGGTTGGGCGGGGTGGGTGGCGCGGTTCGCGAGGACCATATCGAGAATCAGCCCGATCAGGCCGACCACCATGGCCACGCAGATCCACCCTTGGTGCAGGAGGAGTGCCGCGAAGAAGGTACCGGCAAGGCCCAGCAGAATCAGCACGCGCCACACGTTACGCGTGGCGTTCCCTTTCAGTGCGGGCAAGATGAGCGCCATGACGGCCAGGGCGATGTTGGCCAGGATGGCGACAAGCGCGCCAAGTGTGCCATTGACCCCGGTCAACGGGGCGAAATAGGCATAGAGTGCGATGGCAAACCCGACGAGCGAGGCTACTAGCAGCACAATGGCGCCCAATCTTTGCGAACGAGATTGTGGCATGGCGTTGTTGTCTCCTTGGTGGGACAGGAATGATCACTTAGCTCTTACTCCGCCAGGCTCACGGACGTGAGCGCAACGGCTGAGCTGCGGGCTACGCCTTTAGTAGTAGTCCACGGAGGTATTTTAGTAAAAAATTCAGGACAATGGTGGTTTCGGCACCAAAATAGTTTATCGGCTAACGATATGATCGCAGCATGCTATATGAGTGTGGCAAAAAATGGCGGTGAGCACAGCGGGCTTGACGTCGGTAAATTCTTTTAGCATGCTAATTGTGTAATGCGACAAAACGCCGCATCACCACAATCTAGGAGTGGTCATGAAAGCGCTCAACAAGCTGTTCTCGATGTTGGCAACCATCGTCGTTTCCGCATTGCTACCGTTCTCCCTGGTAGCGGAAAGCGAAGCTCATCAAAACGTTAGTGTTCATAACGACACGGCGAAGGTTTCCACCCTGAACGCCAAGCAACGTCAGGATGACGAGTCCCTGTAAACCGCGCCGGGGTCCCATGATACCGGCAATGGTGTAGCCTATCGCGCACCATTCACGTGTCGTGCTCGGCGCGTCATGCACGAGGGGCATACCATGCTGACGATCTCCAACACGGTGACGCTCGCCGATTGGGAAATCGACATTAGCCAAATCCGCGCGCAGGGGGCCGGCGGTCAGAACGTCAACAAGGTCGCCTCGGCGGTGCATCTACGCTTCGATATTCCCCACTCGTCATTGCCGCCATTCTACAAGGAACGGTTGATGGCGCTGTCTGACCAGCGTATCAACAAGGATGGCGTGATCATCATCAAGGCACAGCGTCATCGCACGCTGGAAGCCAACAAGGAAGAGGCGCTGGCGCGTCTCAAGGCGTTGATTCAGGAGGCGGTGAAGCAGCACAAGGCACGCCGGCCCACCCAGCCTTCCAAGGGCGCGAAGCGCCGCCGCGTCGACAAGAAAACCCGCAAGGGCAAGACCAAGGCCTTGCGTGGCAAGGTAGAGACGTAACTCCGCCGGCGGTTGGCGGGCCGCTTCACGCTAGCTGACGTGGGAGCGCGAGCATTTCACGCTCCAGGGCGAAGATATGCGGGTCGTCGTGGCCCATTTCGCGCAGCGCCTGGGCCAAGTTGAGCAGGTAATCGCGATTGGGGCCGCTGGGGCCGTGGGACTCGGCGATCTGCCGGGCGATGGCGGTGTCCGGCGCCGGCCCCAGAAAGGCGGCGTTGTCCTCGCCGGCGAGATAGACCAAGCCCTCGACGTTTTCTTCGTCCTCGACATCGTCGAAGTGCAGCGGCGTGACCACCCGCAGGTAGCCATTTTTCTCGCGCACGTCCAGCGGGCCGAGCACGTCCTGAGTGATGCGGTAGGCCATGCCGTGGCAAACCGCACCGGGACG
>Ga0209300_1001002_pt1 | contig 12075 bp, 27 predicted proteins | sample Shrwel_input2_RT_FD_187535 | JGI IMG/M metagenome (GOLD analysis project Ga0209300, IMG submission 187535) | Subsurface microbial communities from deep shales in Ohio, USA - Utica-3 well 1 S input2 RT (SPAdes) (version 2) ... | reverse complement strand
ATGAACAAATTTCGGAGTTGATGGATAAGGTATTGCAGGAAATGGATTGGGAAAATATTTTCAAAGAGTTGTTTAAACAAAAGTACGAATAATCAAAGGACGGTGTGTGTAATGGGATTGGATATGTATCTAGACGCGAAAATTTATTTGAGTAAGATGAGTAATGACAAGGAAATCCTGAAGAAAAGAGAATCAATCAGAGAGATGTTTCCTGAAATTACTACAACAGGAAATTTGGATTACATCGAAATCTGTTTTGAAGCAGGATATTGGAGAAAAGCAAATGCAATTCATCAATGGTTTGTTGAACATGTACAGTACGGTGAAGATGAATGCAGACCACATTCAGTGTCCAGGGAAGAATTAAAAGGACTTTTGGATAGTTGTATCAAAGTTAAAAATGATCACACTCTTGCTGATGAACTGTTACCGACACAAGACGGATTCTTTTTTGGTGGTACTGAGTATGATGAGTATTACTTTGTAAACATAGATGCGACAATAAAAATTGTAGAATATGCATTGTCTTTACCCGATGAGTATGATTTTGAGTATCATTCGATCTGGTGACTGAGTGCCTGCAGGCATTCAGTATTATATCTTCGGAGTGATATAAATGGTGTGTGTAAATTAAACAGGTGAGGTGTGTGTAATGGGATTGGATATGTTTTTAGATGCAAAATTGTATCTTAGTGAATTTAGGGAAGATAATGGTGAACGTGAAAAGATTTTGGAAATGTTTCCTGAAATAAAACTTACAGGAAATGTAAATTATGTAGAGTTGAGATTTCAAGCAGGATACTGGCGAAAGGCAAACGCAATTCACGCATGGTTTTGTAACAATATAATGGATGGTGTTGATGATGCCAGACCAATGTTGGTGTCTAGAGATGATCTTAAAGAGTTGCGACATTTGTGTTAGGAAGTATTAGATAATCCAAACCGTGCAGAAGAACTTTTACCAACACAGGATGGTTTCTTTTTTGGATCAACTGAATATGGTGATTGGTATATTGAAGATTTATCACATACAATAGAAATTATAGATTATGTGTTGTCTTTGCCTGAAAAATATGGATTTGAATATCATGCTAGTTGGTGATGTAAATGGTGTGTGGAACGATTGAACAGTGTTTGTTGCATAGAGAACCACTTGGGTATTTTCGTATAAATCCAGAAACAAAAACACTGGATAGGAAATGGCGGTGTGTCAAATGTGGTAGAGTGCTTAGAGAAGTGTACGAATTTTCAAAAATGGTGGATGATAATACAGGTGAGAAGATATCATGAATAGCATTGCAAGTATAGTACGTGATTCTGATCAACGATACAAGGAAAAGAAACTTAAAGAAAAATTAATTAAGAAACAACAGAAGGCAAGATAATGGGTGCAATAACACCAGAAGAATTTGAAGTGCCAGATCCTGATAATCCTGACTACAGTCACGTAGAGTATGACCTCTATGCACGTACCGGACTGTCTGTTCGTAAAAATTTGAAGACAGGATACTATGAGATTTTTAAAATCAAGACTGGTGAAGTACAGTATCGATATCGCGAACTTGACATGATAGTTCGTCGAGCAAACGAAATTGAAGATGCAGAAAATACATGGATTGAGTAATATGACAATTGATGGTGGAACGTTCGTCGCAGTGTCTATAGGTGTAACAATGATTGTTATCGGTATAATATTAATACCTATTTTTATAGGGATTCCTATTATACTGGCAGGTATTTATTTCATATATGCAGGATTTACAGGTGGCAACAATGAATAAAATATTTAGAAATTGGTCTAATTGATGAGAATGGCGATCCAGGATTTGAAGAATATGTTAAATTAAAATCTGGTGGATTTATGGATTTGAACGTGGATTTTCTTGGACAATCACCGTTTAATAATGTTGCTTATATGATTGCAATGGCACATAATGGTGATTTAATGGCAGATCCTGACATGGAAATTGAGATTGACCAAACAACACAGATGGCCAGAGCATTGAGTTATCAGAATGATTACGTTGGTGTGTATAACCACGTCGAACAAGATAAGTCCAAGCAGAATGATTTGAACAGTTTCTTATTGACATGGACACAAAATTTAATCGACCAAGGGTTTAAGGTATCCGACCTAGGAGGTGGTACATAATGGAAGAGTGTGACGAATGCGGACATGCTTTAGACGATGATGATTATATTATTGAATCTGAACCACGTAATTTTTGGGGAGCAATATGTTATGAACAAATAGTAGTAGGTTATGTATGTGCTAAATGTGGACACGAAGAAAAAGTCTAAGTGCCTGCAGGCACCTAGTATTAGTCATTAGACTCTCTTAGTATAATACTAATAGGGTGTTCCATATATATATAACTTTCTGTATAGCATGGTGAAAGTATTATGAAATATAGTATTTATATTAGGATGATAAAATTCGAATATACAAAAGAACAAATGATTAGACTTTTAAATGAGATCGGTTTAAAAGTTTTATCTATAAATCACATAACATGGAATTCAAAAACATGTTTATCTGTAGATGTACAGGTCTTAAAGAATTTTGAATTTATTGAATCACCTGTAGAAGACCAGATTGACTATATTGAATACAAATTGATGTGTGATGGTGCGTTGACATTAAACGATATAAGAATAAAAGAAACGAGGTTAGAAGCATGAAAAGAATTTTTGAAGGCAAGGTATATGATACAGAAAAGGCAGAAGAGATTGGCGAATACACGTCTATACATCCAGTAACGGATTTTAGATGGTATGAAGAACACCTGTACAAAACCAGGAAAGGTAATTATTTCATGGTTGGCGAAGGTGGCCCGAAATCTCCATACACCACACCAGTTGGTAATGGAATTTCTGGTGATAAGAAACTCATACCTATTACAGAAGAAGAAGCATTCGAATGGTGTGAACGTACAGAGAACTATGATCTTGCAGAAAAGGAATTCGGTGATATGATTGAAGATGCATAAACTACTTTTTGTGTGCGATGGAAACGAGCAACGAAGTCCTACATTTGAGAACTGGTTTGATGAAAATCGTCCACAGCAATATAAGGTTCGTTCTGCAGGTATATCTGCTGGGCATCCTTATCAGATTACTGATAGAAATGTGCATAAAACATTGTATTGGGCAGACCGTGTGTTTTGTATGGATATGGAACAGTTCAGATATCTGTGGGAACGTTATCCATCAATCAGAGACAAAATAGAGGTGATTGGTATCAGTGATAACTATGGACGTGGTGAAAGTCGACTACTTCATTTAGTTGAATTTTGGGCAGAAAGGAGAGGATTATAACGAGAATACTTCATGCATTTGATTTAGACGAGACATTGGTGATGAATGATCCCGAATTTGATCGTGAATATCAATATAATAATATTGAACACCAGAAACCTATTCAGGTCATGCAGGATATATTTCATCACGAAGAAAATAAGTGCATTATAACAAATCGTGCACCGTGGTTACAAGAAGAACTTGTAAGTAGATATGGATGTGATGTGTATTGTAGACCATATTGTTTGACACAGTTTGAGATTGAATTAGTCAACAGTTCTGACAAAGAACGTGAATGGTTCATGCAGGATATGGCAATATGGAAAACCAATCGCATTAATGAATTAGCAAAAGAATATGACCAGGTGGTGTTTTGGGAAGACATGCTGCACATATTTGATGAAAATTATTTTGCAGATAATGTAGTTCCAAGACTGCCACTACATTTAGAAGGTGTGTGCCAGCCACTTGGGAATGCAACTATGCAGCATTGGTTCGATTAACTGCTGATGCAGGATGGGCGATTTCCAGGTTAAAAGAAATTCATCCACCTGCACATGTTGTAATAATATGCCTGTCGCAAGTCATGTAGAAGATATGCTTGCTCAGGCATGTTAATTTATTTATTTTGAACAACGGTGAGTGTAAAAATGTCTTTGGAATGTGAAGTGTGTAAATACAACGGAGAATTTAATCATGTACAGATTACAACTAAATATTGTGGTAAAGTAAAAGAAGAAAATGGTGAGTTGATCACCGAAGATTTGCCTGAGGTTTTTGAAGCAGGATATTATCAATATATGTGTCCGCAATGTGGTAGAGCATATTATGATATATCAATGCTACAAAACTAAGGGGTGTGTGCAGTGATAGAAAAATATGCTAGATATCTATATAATGAATATAGTATAGAAGCAGGTTTGGAAGTGCCTTTTGAGGAACTTTCGAACACATCCCAAGGTGCGTGGATAAGAGAAGCATATATGTCCAAACATATATCGGAAAAATTTATTGACTTTTTGATAGAAAATAATTTATTAGAGAAATACCAAGATACATATATGGATGATATGAGAAAACTATTAAATAAACGTCATATATTCCTGCCCAAAACATTTGTAAAGGCCATGGAAGGTGATATATTTGATAGTTATATTGCGGTGGATTCAGAACGTGCAGAAAAGATGTTGACTGATTTAATGGAAAGGAATGGGATGAGTTAATCTTCCTAAAATTTCCATTTTGATTTTTTCTTTTGTGGTTGTTCTAGTAATTGTTTGCGTGATTGTAGTGCATCATTGATACTGGATATTATAGGTTTGAAATTATCAATATACTCAATACTTTGTCGATTATAATCTTCAAGGATCTCTTTCATAAACGCATTTGATTTCTCAACTTCATTCTGTAAATACGTAATTTGCTTATCCTTGGCACTTATCAATAATAAACAGGTGTGTGTAAACAGTGTGTGAATTAAAACGGTTACTTGAGAGTATAGAAAAAGACCTGGAAGATCTGCGTTTCCTGCACAAACAGCGAAATGAAATCGACACAGAGATTATTCGTATTACTAAAAAACTTGATGATAAACGTGATATTTTAAATATCAAGTGTGGTGGTAATAGATGAGTAAACAACTTGTTCGATTTTATCCAGATGAAGCACAACGTATTGCTAATGCACCATCTGAATTTATGGCACGCGATGTCAATGTATCTGGAAAGATGTTAAAACGATTCTGTGAGTCTTCATATATATCTAAACTAGGTCGTAGTAGTCATAATATTACATTATGGTCTATATCGGAAACTCAAAGAGCAAAATTAAAGAGGGCGATAAATGAACTCAATGGATGAATATGAAAGGAGGAAGCAAAATGAGTATAGCAAAAGAACTGGAAATTAACAGGGATACAGAATTGGAAGACCTGACCGTACACATCTGGGTAATAGAAAGAAACAAGGGCAAAAAAGATAACATAATTTTCCATGAATTCATTTCAGTGGACCATGTACGAGAAGGAGAAAGAGTAATTGAACTGAGTACAGATAATAAACCTATAATGGTTATTATGAAACATGAGTACAATAATATCAAACTCAATTTCTAATTTCCTTTTATTTTTTAACCAGGAGTAATAATTATGGTGAAGAAAGAACTAAAGAAATTAGATTCTCAGAACAGTAGATGGAATAAAATATTACTCTACTGGGATTATTCTCCCAGTAGTAGAAGCATTTAAAAATGGCAGAACTGTTGATTATGAAATAGCAGGCGATGATAAATCAGATATTATATATGATTTATGTAAAAGAATCGGAGAATACGAAAAGGTGAAAGTAACTATGGAAGTCATCGAGGAGTGATTAATATAAGTATTTCTGAAATGGAAGATTATCTGGGCATAAGAAATAGGGATAAAATAGAATGCCCATATATAGATGAAAACGGTGATTGCACATTAAATCGTGATTGTACAGATTGTGAAGAATTGTATGAACAATGGCTTATGAATCAAATACAGCGGGAGTAATATGGATGATAAAACAATATACATAATTAAAGAAGCAATAAAAGAATTAGATGACCAAATGGATGATTTAAATTCTCAAATATCTGATTTGAATGGTATCTGGGATGATATGGATATCCAAATAGACAGGCTTAAAGATTTAATTGAGGAGGAATAAATATGTTAGAATATGATATAGATGGAACACCTATTAATTGCATAAACAGTACTCAGGAAATTAAATATCCTGATAAAAAGATATTAGAAGAACAGTTAAATGGTTCTCCTACAAAGAAAGGGTCTATAAAGGATATGTATGATATATTTGGAGCAAATACTCAAGTACAAAGAGATATAATTAAAGTAGGGGTAGAAATGATTGAATTCCTACTTACTAAGAATAATAGATATGGTAACTCTGCATTAGAACCAGTTAATGTATGTAGTAAACTTGATTCTAACGAACAGATTAACATACGTATGGATGATAAGTTAATGAGAATTAAGAATAGTAACATTGAACGTAAGAACGATTTCGTTGCCTTGTCTGGTTATATACTTCTCAAATGTATAGCAAACGATTGGTTAGAGTTTAAAGACTTACTGGATTAATTTTTTTTTAATCAGTGACCCATAACTATATAATATTAAGTCCATATAAAAGATTATTGAGCAGGGTGCAACTTTGCTTCCTCATGAACAGTTCATAATTCCAGTATAACCACATGTGTGTGTCCAGATGAGGTTCAATTCCTGATCTGGTCTAAAAACGGAGTGTGTGTAGAATAGCGAGAACTAAAGAGGACTATAGACCATTCTATGAAAGAACTGAAGAAGAAGCAAAGAAACATCCAAGAAAAGAACCGATACCAACACATAAACAATGCAAGCATTGTGATCTTATGCGAAAGCGTTGTAATAGACGCGGTGTGCGTATAGTATTAAGTCATATGCGGTGTCGTGAATTTGTACCTAGAATTGTGTAAAAATATGTTGAAGTCTGTTATATACAGTATATATCTGTGTAACATAGACTTTATGATTATCTGGATATAAATCAGATACGATATCTTTTGTATCATACCATTGATCCTGTGTTTTATCTTTTATAAAAATACAGGTTGCGATGACAAGATTTTCGTACCGAATATTACCAGCTAAATCTTTCCTGTCTGTCCATATTTTGTTTAACATGAAAAACATGTGCTCTTCCTGCACATCACTCATGTCAAAATATTCAGACATAATCTTTGCAAAAGAATACACATCATAACTGATGTCGTGTTCTTTAAAATATTGTAAGTATTCGCACATCATAAATATATTTATGAAGACAACTTATATAAACTTTACTGTACAGGAATATTTATATAAGTTGTAAAATATACTTACAATTGTTTCATCAATGATCACTGTTTGTGCAGTGTGAGATATAATGTGTGTATATAAAACAAGGTGTATAAAATGTCAAAATTTGAAGATATACTTGTAGATGAAAGTAACGATGGAAACTATGTCAGCAAAGAAAAAAACTTTTTGAAAGCAAAAAGGGATTTTCCGATAAACAAACCAATACCTGTACGTATCTTGGATGCACATCCATCCAGACAATTCTTCAGGGCAAATCAAGTAGTCTGTCTATCATTTGATGGAAAGACTGGTCGTACAAAAGAATCTGGATACAAGGATGAATATGACTGTAAGGAATGCAGATTCTATAAAGGTATCAAGACTGAAGACGGTGGACAGCTTAAATGCCAGTACAAATTGACACTGGTCATGGAGAATGAAGATCCTGAAGTAGAAAATATTCTGAAGGTGTCATACGGTGCACAGAAAAATTTCTCTGCTTATGTGAAGAAACTGTTTAACGATGGTCTGGATGTACCAGATGTGATTACATATATGACCAGAGTTGAGCGTGAAGAAGGTCCTGGTACTACTTACCTGTTTGAAATGGGTGAGGTGCGGAATGTTGAAATGAGTGAAGAAGAAGAGGAAGCTGTCAACAATCTGCAGAAACGTGTCAAGGATGATGGTAAACCTATTGATATTGACATGGCAGCAGGTATTCTTACCAAAATGAAATCCGTCAAAGGTATTAGTGAAGATCGTGCAAAAATGCTGATTGAAACTATTGCTGTTGATGGTTATGTGCAGGCATGAGTAAGTCATTCACTTACTCTTTTACTTTTCTTTAAAAACGGTGTGTGTTATAATGGATGAGATTGAGTTAGCGAAGCGTGAAATTGAAGAAAAACGGCAGCGTGAAGCACTAAAATTAACAGAGGAAGAGTTTGAGAAGTTCAAACAGGTTCGGGAAGATTACAAACCCTCTTTACCGGATGTAAATATTATACTTGATGATTCCGTGGTTGGTGAGTATGAGACGCGAATGTCATTGTTTACAACATTTATTCTATCTGAAATATGTACATATGTCTCAGGGCCATCTGCTGGTGGTAAGTCACAGGTGATGGATGCCTGTATTGATTGTTTGATGCCAACAGACGGTGTTCTTATTGAAGGTGGCAGTGATAAGGTTATCTTTGAAAAAAAGAATGAGATTGAAAAAGCAAAGTATGTGGAAATTCGTGAACTGAATAAGATTAATCCTATGATGGTAGAAATTCTCAAGTCATGGGGTGAAGGCAAAGAATACACATATGAGAGAACAAAAATACAGGGTGGTTATAGTCCATTCACCTTACCAGCAAAACCGTTCGTGTTTTCCAGAGCAGATGAATCAGCAAGTGATGTGGTTGTAATAGATGAATTACGTTCACGTATTGTTGAAGTTACAGTAGATGGATCTCAGGAACAAACTGAAAGTGTGATGGAACGTCAGGCAGAAAATTATGAAAATCCGTTTGATATCAAGCAAACTGATGAATTTGCCAAGGCATGTCTTAAATATCACATATCTAACATGCCTAGTTTTGATCAATATGTTAATCCTGCAGCAGGTGTATTAAAATCATATATACCAACAGTTTTTACCACAGCGCGTCGTGATTTTCCCAAATACCTGGATAACTGTAATGGTATAGCAAGATTCTATCATAAAGATAGGATGACTGCTAACATCAATGGACAGGAAACATTGTTTGTAACACCTGAAGATGTATTTTTGAATCATTATATATTTGGAAATAATTTGATTCAGTCTGCACTGAGATGTTCTCATAACGAGAAAGTCATGATTCAGGTTATACAGGATTATGGTACTGTTAATAAATCACAGTTACAGCAGGCATTGAGAAAACATAGTATAAATGTTACATTGAAAGTTCTAAATGATCATCTTAAAAAATTAACAGATTTAGGATATCTCAATGTTGAGAAAGAAGGTCGCAATAATATTTACAATGTATCTAGTTTTTATAATGAGTTTATTATAAAACCTGATTTTGAGTATATGGTTGATTATATGAAAAATATAATGCGAACGGTTGAGCATTACAAACCATATGCAGAAGAATACATTGAAAGATATTGTGAACCTGATAAGTTGTTTACACGTGATCCGATCACAGGTGAACAGATAGATATTTTGAATTATGATTTTGGTAAACCACATGACGTGGGAACTTCAAGACTTGCTGATGTGCAGGAGAACCAAATTTCTGCTGGACAAATGACATTAGTTTAAGGTGTGTGTATTAAAATGGTAGAACCTATATTTTTACAAAAAGCAAAAAAATTTAATCCTGATAAACATGATATTCGTGGTTGGGGTATACAGAAAAAGATCGATGGTGTGAGAATACAGATTGTTATTAATGATGCATCTGACATACGAATATTTTCAAGATCTGTGGCAAAGAAAACTGAATATTTTAATGAGTATACAGAAAAATTGCCACATATAGTTGATATTCTGTCACGTGCAGTCTTAGATCGTCCAATCTTGCATGGATCTATACTGGATGGAGAAGCATATATTGACATGTTTGATGATGATGATGACAATTTCAAGTATGTAAGTGGCACATTAAACCGAAAAGAATCATACCTGCACCAACTAGAAAATGGTTTGATTAAAGTTGTTGTTTTTGATCTGCCACTTGAAGATAAGAATTATATGCGTCGACATAGAAAACTCAAACGATGGGTTCCAAGTAATGAATATATTCATGTTAATTCAATGACACTGAATAGAGATAAGGAATACTTGGAAGTTTTCAATGATATTGTTGCTAATGGTGGTGAAGGTATTGTCCTTTACAATATGTATGGTATGTATAAACATTCCAACGAAAGATGCCAGACATCATCTGATATTTTGAAAATTAAAGATGTTAATGAACGTGAAATGGTAGTATACAAACACGAAGAAGGCACAGGTAAAGATACTGGTAAACTTGGTGCACTGGTCTGTGATGACGGAATGGGCAGAAGAGTTAATGTTGGTTCTGGATTCACAGATCCGGAGAGAGAAATGATTTTTGATACACTTGAACCACCATATTTGGTTGAAGTAGCATTTCATTCCGAAACAGAAAAAAGTTATCGACTGCCCATTTTTAAACGATTAAGATTAGATAAAGATCTTGCAGACTGGACTATAGGATAAGGTGGTGAATATTGATAGGAACAACAAGACTGCTGTGGTTATCCAGGCATTATCCGACTGAGAAACAGCAGGAAGAATTAGGTAGAATTCTTGGTGAGTATGAGATTGTGCACCATAAAGATCCTGTTAATTCAGTGCGTGAGGTGGTCAATCTGATTCATTCGTATGGTGTTGATGATGTGTTTGTGGTTCTTCCGCAATATATGGTTGAAGAACTTGTAAAACTTGGTGTGAAACCAATCAAAGCACAGATGCAGCGATTCATTGATAGTAACGGCACTGTACATTTTATGCATGATCATTTTTATAGAGTTCATAAAATGAAAGTTATACGTGAGGTTTTGTAATGATAGATCATGTTAATCTAAGTGGTGCATCTTAATCACTTCAATTCAGAATACTTTTATAGTTAATACGTGATTTTAATGAAGTCTACAACGGTAATGGTTAAAACAAATGACTTCAGTGAATCATGGTCTTTGGTTGTTTATGCTGCTATGCATCATGGTATTACGATACCTGCTGACGAAACACCAAATGCACCATTGTGTAAAGATATTTCATTGATCACTGAATTGTCAGGTAATGCAATACAACAAATAAAAGATAGGCAGTTTCATCCATTATACCCTCAACAAAAGGGTGTAGATGCATATGTAAAACAATTCAATCCAACAATATCTGAATGTGTAAACATACTTGATCCATATACAGGATTTGATTATACATATTATGAAAGATTGTTTTTACATCATTTACAGATGTATAAAATAATTGATAACTTTCATCCGTATAATCGAAGACTGCAAGGTACAACATGGATTCCAGAGAAAGATTTGTTTTCTTATGAGTCCGTGCCTTGTCTGCAACGTATATCAATGCGTAATTATGGGGATGGTACATGTGAGATTACTTTCACATGGCGTTCCAGAGATTTATATAAGGCGTATCAGATGAATTTAGTTGGTCTGATTAATGCTATATTACCTCAAATTGAGGAAAAATATGGTATTGAGTGTGTAAAAATAACAGATAGGGTTGATTATGCACATGTGTATGAGGATGATTGGGAGATAGCGAAACAAATTCCAGTAAATATGCGTGATGTGCATAATAAAATTATGTTGTGATTAAAATGGATACGGTGCGAACTTAAAAAAAAACAGTTAAAAAGTAAAGGTGCGTGTGTTAGTATGTATAAGATTGTGTTGAAAAACGGTGAAATATTAGAGTATGATGAGTTTGGGTATACAGAGGATGGTGCTGTCCGGATAGTTACTTACCCAACTCCTTCTCTTTTGGATAGAATTTTTAAACGTGAAATGAAACCAAGTGTTTGTATTTTGAATCCTGAAGAGGTGCAGCAAATCCATTTTGATGCTGAAGCAAAACCACAAGAGGATGAATATGTGTGGTTGAAGAATCTTACAAATCATATACTTAAATGAGGTGGTGTGTGTGTATAAGATAGCAATAGTTGGTGCACCAGGCAGTGGAAAATCCACACTGGCATCTGAAATATATACAATTTTGAAAAAGCAAGGGTATAATATTGAATTAGTTCGTGAATATATCCGCGAATTGTTCAGTATTGGGTGGAAACCTGAAACGATAGCAGATCAATATTATATCATGCAAAAGCAACATGAACGTGAGCAAAACGTGCACGATGATGTTGATATCA
>Ga0209300_1001001_pt1 | contig 12078 bp, 12 predicted proteins | sample Shrwel_input2_RT_FD_187535 | JGI IMG/M metagenome (GOLD analysis project Ga0209300, IMG submission 187535) | Subsurface microbial communities from deep shales in Ohio, USA - Utica-3 well 1 S input2 RT (SPAdes) (version 2) ... | reverse complement strand
CCTTTCACCCGCCATTGGCGGGTCTTTTTTTGCCTGAATGCCAGCGCTTGCTGCTTTGCTGATCTAGGGCACGATGCCCCCTGAAACCCGTCATTAACCGAGGGAAGTTCCATGACCAGTCAGCAGACCATTGACCAGCTCACCAGTGCGAATCAGAACCTCGTTGAGGCATTTAAAGCGGAGAGGATGCGGGCTTTTCGTGCCGAACGCCGAGCGAAGGGCCTGGAGAAAGAGCTGGCAAAGACCTGTGCACGCCGCGACCACTGGTTCAAAGAGCGCGAGAGGGAACTCGATAACAACGAGGTGCTGCAAAAGCGGATTCGCGAGCTTGCAACCGCCAATGAGCAACTCCGCGCCAAAATGGCGACGGCAAATCCCAACGGCGCCGGCCTGCATAAGGTTTATGAAATCGACCTGCCCGGTTATGAGGATGCGGCCGGTGAAGGCATGGATGGTGTGTTGTGGATGGTGCTGGATGAACAGGAAGCCGAGGAGATCGAGAGCCGCGCCATTGACCTGGGTAACGCCCGCTTCGTCGAAGTTGAAGGCCACGATCCTGACGGTGAAGGCGGTATCGACTACGACAGCCGGGAGCCGGGCCAGATGGATGCCCTGATCAAGCGCATGGAGACGGAAATTGAGCGAGGTCGCTATCCCGTCGGCACCCGGCTAATCTCCCTTACCGCCGAGAGGGATGACGATGAAAACGGTGAGGAGCGGATCACACCCGCAGGCAGCGAGTGGATCGTCACTCGCCTGGAGCAGAGCAATGGTGCACAAGCCCGGCACTTGGGATGCAACGCGACCGGCGCCTGGGTCATTCCCTCAGTCAGGGACATCGAAAAGCAATTCACCGTGAAGCCCAACATCGGCGGGGAGAACGCCTGATGCAGATTCCCACGCGGCTGAAAATTGTTTTGCTACGGCGCCGGCTGCGGCGCCAATACCTCGCCTATCAGAACCTCCGCTCAGGGGATGGCGGTCGCCACATCACCAATGTCATTACCGGCGGTCGGGTCGATCGCTGTGCCCGTCGCGTGAACGAAACGCTGGATCGACTAAGCCAGCTCGATCCCGCCGCGCCCGCGGAGCGCCTGGAAGTGGAAGGGGATTGATCATGTGGCAACAGATTGACGGTTATATCGCCTTCTACGTGGTATTCGGCGTGCTGGTCTACACCATCTCCTCTGTGGAAACCATCGCGCGGATGAAGCCGATGAAGCGAACGCTAGCCCACGCCTTGTTGTTTGTCGCCGTTGGCCCCTTGGTGACGCTCGGAGTGGTTGCCAAGGCCCTCGTTGTGGAGGTGGTCGACGCGACGAAATGCTGGCGCCGCCTATTCCGGCGCAATTCCGGTACCGAGGAGGTGTTACTGGGCACCTTCTGGCTGTGGTGCACCGTTGATCTGATCTTGGTGTTGGGGCTATACGGCTTTGCACTCATCACCGGCCTGACATGGCTCTGCTTGTGGCAGTCGGCCCGAGCCATGCAGAAGCTGCACGAGATGCCAGCGGAGAAGCACCTGAAGGCCAGAGGCGCGCACGACGCCTTCCTGGAGCTGGCCAGGGGCATGGCCAAGCGCGGCCAGGGCAGTTACGTCACCGAGGCCGGTATCCGCCAGCTCGCCCACGAGTACCTCCAGGAAGCACACCCGACTCCCTCTCCGGATGTCCTGGACAAGTACGAAACGCTGCGTGGCGAAGTGGTGCCGGCCCTTGCCCGCGATGCGCGCGAGCAGCGCGGCCTCTTTCACCAGCGGACGCTCCGTGAGGTCCGCGCGCTTGGCGGCATCGTCCGTGCCAGCCTGGAAACCAACTAAGACGAGAGAGCTGACCATGCCGAAGTTCAAGACGATCACCCTCAAGCGGTCGAACAAGGCCGGCGAGGAGTACAGCGAGAAGTTCGAGATCCACGTCGATCCGGATGGGTACTTCTACACCGCGCCCTCGGAGGAGGTGCTGGAGGCGGCGCAGTCGCTCACAATGCGTCATGCGGCCTACCTCAAGACACCTCGGCGCAATGCCCGTTGCCGGCTCGTATGCCCGACCTATGAGGGGCTGGAAGAAACCCTCAAGGAAGCGATCGACGAGATGCTGGCGGTCGAGGTCATGACCGAGCGCGTCATCGTTTATGAACGGCAGGCAGATGTGTCTGTGTGGCAGGACACTGATGGATCGATCCACGCGAATGGCTATTTGGGTAATGATCGCGGTGAAAAAGGAGGAGGTTGGAACGATTGCGGTGCCAACATTCATGCCGGCAACGCCCCGAAATATTTCAGCATCGGCCTAACTGCGCGGGTGCTAGACAAGATCACGTATCGGCGTCCTAATTCCGAACGGGTTGAGTTCAAGCGTCCGGAGTGGGGGCACAGTCATCTGAGTTTCCCGACGTGGGGCGCCAAGCTAAACGGGTTTGTGGTGGGGCTGCCGGACAAGCCCGAGCGTTTGGAGAGCATGCCGTATACCGAAGAAGCGGCGAAGTTCTTCTACGACGCCATGATTGGCATTGCCAGTATGGGGATTCGCCTGCACGAGTTCTTTGCCGACGAGGCCAGGGTTCAGCGCGCGATCGAGCATGGTGGGATGCCGCTGCTGGCTCAAGCTGGGGGAAGCCAAGATGGATAGCTTGGGTCTAGGTATTGCTGTCGGATGTGGTCTCGCGATCGGCGTGGCGCTGTTCGTTGTTCATTGGGGAAGAATTCGTCGCTTTGATCTTCGACTGCGAAGCCGCTGGGGGGTGGCCTAGGTGAACTCGCGATATTGCTTTTGGGGTGGGCGCTTCTCGCTGGGTTTGTCTGGTGGGGCCGAAGCATAGATCAGGCTGGCGTTATGTACGAGTATCACTCGCATTCGGTCTTCTTGCTGAGCTGCATCCTAGCTTTTGTCACGTTGCTTCTGCCTGTTCTCGGCAGGCGCTCCCGTAGGCGCCTTCCTGGCCGTGGAATGTCACGATAAGTCACGGCCCTCCCGTAACTGACAAGGAACATCGCCATGAGCAATCTGGCGCAGGAGGTCGAGCAATTCCTCGCTGGCAGCTCCCATAGCGTCGCGGAGGCCGCCACAGTGTTCGACACTGACGAAAAGCGCGTCATCGAGATCATGATTGAGGCCGAGCAAGATCTCTGCGCCACGTGCGGGTGGTGGTGCGAGAGCCACGAGCTGGAAATCGTCGATGACGAGCAGGTCTGCGAGGACTGCCGGGAAGTCGACTTCGACGACTGACTCACCCCTGCGGCCCTGTCGAAGTGCAACGCTCCCGGCAGGGCCCGAGATCCCCAACCTCCGTGTCCGGCTTGGACGCCACGATTAGATTTAACCCCTGCCCATCAGCGGCCGATTGTTCGCTTGCTGCTTTGCCTGTCTCCGGCACGATTCCCTCGATAAATGAAGATCGACTCGAAGGATTCATGATGAGCTATCCCACTGCATCACCGCCGGTGCGCCTCCAGCGCCTGAATAACGTACCTGCAAGCAATCCCTCGCCTTCATTCGACGGCCCCGTGATTATGGTCGAAGTGAACGCCCGTCTCGGCGCGAAAGAGCTTTATGCACGGCTGGTCGAGGCCGACGGTTGGCCCGCGGGCTTGTTAGACATCGACCTCCGGCGTGCTGCCATCCGCTGGATCGGCCTGGAAGCCTGGGTGATCGACGCTCGGATGCTGGCTGGCCCCGGGGCAGAAAACGAGGCCCCGTTACCGGTGCCGCGCACGTGCCCTCTCACTCTGGTCGATGAGCTGAACCCCATGGCGAGCCCCATCGTAGAGTACCTGGCTTGCACCGTGAGCGATCTCAACCACCTGGCAGTGTGGTGCGCTGAGAACGCCGTCGATCCCAAGTACCTGGAGCAACTTGCCCAGCTCATTGGGTATTCGGTGGATGGCTACGGAACGCTTAGCTACGTCAGCAACGAAAGCCACGAGCGCGCGGCGGCTCAAGCCGAGCGTCTGGTCGCTTCCCGCGAGGAGACCATCACCGATGGATAACCGCACGCTCGAGAAGATCAAGAAATGCCTGGCTCTGGCTGAGAGCGACAACCCCGGAGAAGCCGCTGCGGCGCTGCGCCAGGCCCAGAAGCTCATGGCCAAGCACAACGTCACCTCCAGCGACCTGCGCTTCTCCGAAGTGGGGGAAAGTCAGGCTAAGAGCCATGGCGCTCAGAATCCGCCCCGCTGGGTGTGGTTCCTGATGCACACGATCAGCGATGTCTTCTCCGTCGAAAACCTGAACTCTTACACCAGTAGGTTTGGGCGAACCGAGAGCCGCGCGGTGTTCATCGGCCTGGGCGAGGCCCCGAATGTTGCGTCCTATGCCTATGAGGTCCTGTACCGCCAACTTGCGGCCGATCGCCGCCGGTATCTCGAATCCCTCCCGAAGCGGCTATTGCGGAAGACGAAGACACGACGGGCCGATCTATTCGCTGAGGCGTGGGTGCGCGCGGTGCGCAGCAGGGTGGAGGAGGTGGCTATGTCGGAGGAAGACAAAGCTCTGGTCAAGCGCTGGAAGGAGACAGAGTACAACGATATAGAAAAGGCCAAAGATCGCGGTCACGGTCGACTTCGGGACGGTGATCTCACCGCTCTTAGTGCCGGCTCCGAGGCGGGGAGTAAGGCCAGTATTTTCCGCGGCGTGTCGGCGCGCGAGGCGGACTCACAGCTCGAAGGTTGGTGATGCACGGTTGTTGCACAAGGACAAGGAAGACTTACTCATACCTGATTCTACTTATTTACTCATTCATTCGTAATGGACTTTGCTCATGATTGGCAACGCGAAACTCAAGTACGGGTACATCAGCCGGTGCTTGCATTGGGTGGTGGCCTTCCTCATCGGGTGGCAGATGCTCAAGCTCACCTACTACATCGATGACGGCGAGCACTGGGTCGGCCAGACGCTTGTACCTTGGCACGTGTCGATCGGCACGCTACTGCTGATGATCATTGGGCTGCGGGTCGTGTGGGCTTCTCAGCGGCGCAAGCTGCTGCGGCGCAAGGCCCGACAGTACCCGCGAACAGGTGGGGATCTGCTGGTTTCGGCGGGCCATTTGGCACTCTACGCCAGCATGCTGCTGATGCCGCTAACTGGTGTTTTCAAGATGATCGGTGGTGGCCACGGGCTGATGGCCTTCGGCTTTGTTCTGATACCCAAGGGACCAGAGATCCCGCTGGCGGCCACTCTTGGCGAGTGGCACACGCCGCTGTCCTGGTTGCTGCTGGCGCTGATCCTTGGACACATCGGGTTCGCGCTCCGACAAACCAGTGCTCACCAAGGTGCGGGGCACAGTCGCACCTGAACGATGGCCTTTTTCTATGCCCGGTACCTGGCTATTTCGCCTTGCTGCTTCCCCGTTCTGCGGCACGAGGTGTTCAGCGCCGTCTTTCTTGATAGCCAGCACCGCGTGATCAGCTTCGAGGAGCTTTTCCGCGGTACTATCTACTCGGCCAGCGTCTACCACCGCGGGGTGGTCAAGCAGGCTCTGGCAAACAACGCTGCCGCCGTGATCCTAGTTCACAACCACCCCTCGGGTGACCCCGAGCCCAGCGATGCCGACAAGCGCATCACCCAGCACCTGAAGGAGGCACTTGGCTTGGTAGACGTCAGGGTGATCGATCACATTGTGGTGGGAAGTGAGGGCTGCTCGTCCGCCGAATGCAGGTGTCTATAACCTGACAAGTTATACGCCGCCAAAGCGCTTCTCATGGGGAGGCGCCTTGACGGTAAACTGGGCAGGCCCATATTTTTGGCTCTTTGCCGTTGAGTATGGAATTCAATCACGGTGTTGAGCCACGATAGGGGCTCCACGACGGCAGGGGGTAGGGCATGGACGGCCCCCAGATTCTAACCTCGGCTTGGGCCTGGAAGCACCCTGGGTTCTCAAGGACCAGTACCTGGATACCTCCGTGGCACCCCACCGGCAGACTATGAGCAATAATCGGCGGATCCTGAAGGACTTCAGTGCTGGCAAAAAAACATGAGGTGTCAGGCGCAACAATTTTTATATCCAAAATCTCAAAGCTATGCTAACATCATCGGGAGCTAACTCCTTGAGTGTAGGGAAGAAAAGAGAGCGGAACGTGTCTAACGCAAGGCAAATACTGGCAATGCTGCAAAGTTGCGCGGATGGCGACGATGAGCAGTTCTATTCGATTGCCTTGCAGATCGCGGCATCCGAAGCGCGGCAGGGGCACAAGACGACGGCTCGTGAGCTGCGCGCCGCTGTCGAGGCGGCTCGGTCTGGCTCAGGGGCCAGTGTTCCCATCCAGTTTGCCAAGCCACGCGGTGAACTTGAAAGCATCATCGAGCACCGGCAGCCTCGCTACGTCCTCAAAGACGTTATTCTTGACTCCCGTCTTGGCGGACGGCTTGATGACCTCGTGCGTCAGCAGGTCCGTCGTGATTGGCTGCGTGAGCATGGAAAGACCCCAAGCCGCCGTGTGCTTTTCCTTGGTCCGCCAGGTTCGGGCAAGACCATGACTGCTGAAGCGCTCGCCGGACAGCTCCGCCTTCCGTTATTCGTCATTCGTCTTGAAACGCTCATTACCCGCTACATGGGCGAAACTGCCGCCAAACTTCGGCTTGTGTTTGACGAGACCGCAAAAAAACGCGGGGTTTATCTTTTTGACGAGTTTGATGCTGTTGGGGGCAAACGAAATGCGACGAACGACGTTGCAGAGATGCGACGTGTGCTGAACTCCTTCCTGCAATATATGGAAGAAGAGAACTCAACGGATAGCCTGGTCGTCGGTGCTACGAATTATCCAGAGCTTCTTGACCGTGCACTTCTTCGCCGTTTCGACCAGGTTATCAGCTTTGACCTTCCGACAGATGAGGACATCAAGCGGGTTGTAATGATGGGCCTCCGGCCATTTAAAACTGGAAAGATGGCCTGGAATAAAATAATCGCGTCTGCCGCTGGTTTGAGCCAGGCCGAGATTGTAAAGGCGGCAGAAGATACCGTTAAAGCGGCTATTCTCGACGAGCGAAGCACCATCACAACCGACCAGATGTTGCAACGCCTCGAAGAACGTCAGGAGATGCAAGACGTATTTTCAAACAAGAGAAATAACGACTAACGGGAATTTATGCCGTCAGATTTCGACAAGCCGCATTTCGATATTTCCGACTCCGCCGTTCCTGGGCGCTACGCTTCGCCTCCACAAAATATCGGCGACGGCAGAGCGCCGCGTATCAGAGAAGCGCACGGGAGCATGCTCCGCCGGCAGCTTCAGGCAACGTTCCGAGAAGGCTCGCTGGAGCGTGAACAGGCCGCTCTTCCCGAGGGCCTCACGCCAAGCGCGGGGCAGTACTATGAGGTCGAACTCAAGAAAGGCGCGAAAGCTCAGAAGCTAGAACGGAAACGCGAGCACATTGTCGTCGGAGCAACCAAGATTGACGAGGAAAGCCAAAGCGTCTCCGCTGTTGTATTTATTCCAGACGACTCCATACCGGTTCTTGATACTATCTTCGATGAGTACGCGACCGGTGAACTGACCGGTAGTGGCAAGCCAAAGCAAAAAGATTTTGTCGAGCCCATTGAGACGATACGTCGTGCCCGGCTTTTTTCATTTTGGACCGACGATCCGGCGAGCCTTCCGGAACATGCTCAGGAGAGCATCTGGTGGGAGGTCTGGTGCGATCCGGATAAGGTTACGGATATTGCTGCCGTATTCCGGCGTATGGAGTCCCGCCCCGCCCACGAGGATCGCTGGCTGCACTTTCCGGAGACAACCATTCTACCCGTTCTGGCGAGGCGAGCGGATATCGAACTTGCCTTGATCATCGCCGATGGCATTGGGGAATTACGCCGCGGCTCCGATACGCCAAACTTTTATCTGGAAGATGAGCGCGAGAATCAGTACGACTGGGCGGAGAATCTTGCTGAACGGACGATCTGGCCCGGCGCCGATGTGCCTCGCGTTTGCTTGCTCGACACCGGCGTAAACAGGGCACATGTCCTTATTGAACCGGCGCTTGACGAAGCTGACCTGATGAGTGTCAGACCACAATGGCCTGCGACGGACAATATGCATGGCAGTCACGGTACGCCGATGGCAGGTCTTGCCTTGCACGGCGACCTTTTCCCGCGCCTTCAGGACAGAGGAGAGCATACGCTTACTCATCGTCTGGAATCTGTTCGCATATTGCCGGCTGAGGGTTTTGGTCCCAATGACCCCGCACGCTACGGATCGATCACAATGGATGCTGTCTCGCTTGCTGAGGTCCAGAACCCGGAAAGACGACGCGTTTTTTGTATGGCCGTTACAAATCATAACCGTAGCGGTGATCGCGCTAGTAGCTGGAGCGCATGCGTTGACCGTGCCGCCGGCGGACATCTTTTTGGTGATGAGGAAGATAGGCCGCGGCGGCTTATTTGCATATCAGGCGGCAATGTCCCCAGCGCCATGCAGGTTGCTCGTCTCGGTGCCCTCGAGGACTATCCTATCGAAGATCCCGCCCAGGCTTGGAATGCCCTGACTGTCGGTGGCTATACCGATAAGACTGACATCGATCCCGCCGACCCGTATTTTGCAAATCACCGGGCCGTCGCGAATGTCGGCGACATCAGCCCGTTTTCACGAAACTCGACATCGTGGCATCCGGGCAAGTCCCCGATAAAGCCTGAGGTCGTTTTCGAGGCGGGCAACCGCGCAGTTTCCGAAAACGGACATGACCTCGTGGACTGTCCGTCTCTTGAGCCACTGACGACGGGCGCAGATGCTGATCGTCTGCCTATCGTGAATTTTAGGGCTACGAGTGCAGCGACCGCACAAGCCGCACGTATGGCAGCGCGTTTGAAAGCGGATCATCATGAGTTTTGGCCAGAAACCATACGGGGTTTGATCGTTCACAGTGCTGACTGGACGGAGCCTATGGCGCAGCGGCTCTTCGCTGAAAACAGGCTGCGTGAACGCAAGCAACTGATACGGACGTTCGGCTATGGAGTGCCCTCCTATGAACGCGCCACGGCTTCTGCATCCAGTGATCTTGCGCTTATCGCCCAGAGAACGATCCAGCCTTACAGGCGAAAACCGAACGGCAGCGTAGTCTTCAACGAATGCCATTATTACTCGTTACCCTGGCCTCGCGATGTCCTTGAGGAATACGCTGAGCAGAAGTTTAAGCTCAAGGTTACCCTTTCATATTTTGTGGAGCCAAATCCCGGCAAATCGGCAGCTATTGATCCTGCGCGTTATCAATCCTTTGGTCTTCGGTTTGATCTGAAGCGTGCGCGGGAAACCGAACGTGCTTTTCGTCAATCAATAAATGCCCAGGAGCGTGAGGACCCAAAAAGAGGAGGTCCCCGACGGGAACCCGATAGCGGGTGGATGCTGGGATCGGACAGCATTTCGGCAGGATCGATTCACAGCGATGTCTGGTACGGTACGGGTGCTCAGCTTGCTGCCCGCAATATGCTTTGTGTGAAGCCTGTCTCTGGGTGGTGGAAAGAGCGACGCGACACGCATGTATGTGAGCAGGAGGCGCGCTACTCGCTTATCATCAGCTTGACTGCGCCAGATACCGAGATCGACCTGTATACGCCGATTAGTAATATCATCGAACCTGGTCTCGATATTGAGATATAAAGGCCGGACGCATCCTGCGTAGCAGGATCGGACTGTCGTGAATCAAGCCCGCGCCCTCGCCGGCGGTGAAGGCGGGTCTTGGCCATCCGGCATCCATCCCTTGCGCATCTGCGGCTAACATTGGCGGGCTGACGCCTTGTTTTCGGCTTGCGCCTGGCAAGCGATCGGCGATCACCGCTTGCCAGTGATCAGGTGATGTGTTGCCAGTGCTGAGGCAGGGGGTCGTGGATGTGGCTGGCCTTATGTGTCGGTAGCCGTTTTAGCACATCCTTCAGGTAGGCATACGGCTCGTGGCCGTCCCTTGATCATGGCCGAGCCGTTAGGCACCTTCTCGCGGAGAGCCACCATTCAGCGGCGCAGCGCGTCGGCGATGGGCCCCGCCCGGGTGCCGCGTACCGCACCCCAATGATCGGCGCCGCGAGCCCGTGTGGATATTTCGATATTGTTCGCTTCGGGGGATGCAGGCCATTACCTGCGTTGCTAGTCTAGTCTTCTTCAAAAAAGGAGTCGCAAAGCCGTGAATGCTGTCGAGATCGAAGAAGCTATCTCCGCCCTGGCCGAAAAGCCGTTTGATGCGGAGGAGTTCCCGTTCGCCTTCCTGGAAGCGTTCGGCAACAAGGCCACCACGATCAAGCGGCTGCGCAGCGGCGCGACGAACAAGTCCGACATCGGCGGCGTCCTCCAGACCAACCACATCCACATCAAGGTCTGCGCCAAGGGGCAGGTCTCCGACACGATCCGCGAGCTGCGCGAGAGCCCAGCCACAAAGAACGCCCGCAACCGCGTCAAATTCATCCTGGCAACGGATGGCGTAACGCTGGAAGCCGAAGACCTAATGTCAGAAGTAGCGCCGACCGTCTGCCCATTCGAAGACTTTCCCGAGCATTTCGGCTTCTTCCTGCCGCTTGCGGGCATCAGTACCGTTAAGCAAATTCGCGAGAGCGCTTTTGATATTAAGGCCACTGGTCGCCTGAACCGGCTTTATGTCGAGCTTTTAAAAGACAATCCGGACTGGGCGACCACCGAACGCCGCTACGACATGAATCATTTCATGGCGCGGCTGATCTTTTGCTTCTTTGCCGAAGATACTGACATCTTTGACGGCACGGGACTTTTCACTACAACGATCGAGAAGATGAGTGCGCGGGACTCGTCCAACACCCATGAGGTCATCGGTGAGTTGTTCCATGCCATGAACACGACGGTCGAAGAAAGGAAGAAGGCAAAGCTGCCTCGTTGGGCGGATTCCTTTCCGTACGTCAATGGCGGGTTGTTTACCGGTGACACGGGCGTGCCGTGTTTCAGCAAGATCGCACGCTCCTACCTTCTGCACATCGGCAATCTCGACTGGAAGAAGATCAACCCCGACATCTTCGGCTCGATGATTCAAGCAGTCGCCGATGACGAGGAACGCGGCGCACTGGGGATGCACTATACGAGCGTCCCGAATATCCTGAAGGTGCTCAATCCGCTTTTTCTCGACGACCTGCGCGAGAAGCTTGAAGAAGCGGGGGACAGCGCGCGCAAGCTTCTCAATTTACGCAACCGGATGGCGAAGATCAGAGTCTTCGATCCAGCTTGCGGTTCCGGTAACTTCCTCGTGATCGCCTACAAGCAAATGCGCGCGATCGAGGCTGAGATCAATAAACGACGCGGCGAGGCCGACCGTCGTACTGACATCCCTCTCACCAATTTCCGAGGCATAGAGCTGCGTGACTTTTCGGCCGAGATCGCACGGCTAGCGCTTATCATTGCAGAGTATCAGTGTGATGTACTCTATCGCGGTCAGCGCGAGGCGCTGCGGGACTTCTTGCCACTTGATGCCATGAACTGGATCACCTGCGGAAACGCCTTGCGGATCGACTGGTTGAGCATCTGTCCGCCGACAGGAACCAGCGTGAAGATGCATGGAGATGATCTGTTCAATACGCCGCTCGACCAAGCTGAGATCGATTTCGAGAATGAAGGTGGAGAAACCTACATTTGTGGGAATCCCCCTTATCTTGGAAGTAAGTGGCAATCCAAAGAACAAAAGGATGAGCTGAAGCGAATTTTTGAGAGCAGGACGAGCAGCTGGAAATCTCTTGACTACGTCGCGGGCTGGTTCATGAAGGCTGCTGATTACGGTATGCATACGAGTGCCGTTGCTGCATTTGTTTCCACTAACTCGATTTGTCAAGGTCAACAGGTTCCTATTCTATGGCCTATTGTCTTTAATACAGAGCATGAGATCGTGTTCGCGCATACATCCTTTAAATGGGCGAATTTGGCTAGCAAAAATGCCGGTGTAACAGTGGCACGTCCTTCTGTTTCTGCCGTGAGGTTATAGGTGACATCCGAGGTGGGACGACTTTTCAGAACAATGGTAAAGATTTTTGCTGCTCCATCTTCATCAAGTACAATGTCCTGAGGAGTGACTGTTGTTCCGTAAGCATCGTTATCCTGGTTGGTCAGGGATACGTTGGAGACAGAATGATTGTTGTAATCCGTATCAGTAC
>Ga0209300_1000997_pt1 | contig 12100 bp, 12 predicted proteins | sample Shrwel_input2_RT_FD_187535 | JGI IMG/M metagenome (GOLD analysis project Ga0209300, IMG submission 187535) | Subsurface microbial communities from deep shales in Ohio, USA - Utica-3 well 1 S input2 RT (SPAdes) (version 2) ... | reverse complement strand
GACCCGACAGACCCGCTCGCACGAACCGATCGCATCAAGGAGACAGAATGCGCTTTCGCCCAGACGGCCACAAGGCCGCAGCCGCACTGCTGATCGCAGCTTGCACAGCCCTCCCGACCCTCAACGCCCACGCTCAGGCCAACAGCATTTTCCCCACCGGGTGGGACAGCAACGTGCGCAGCCGCCTGTTCATGCGCATCGGGTACACATCGGCGTTCACCAAGACGAAGTCTGAAGAGGCGCGTGACATCACGGGCGATGTGGTGACCCGTGCGCAGCTCAAGGGAGCCTTCAAGTTGGCCGACGCGATCGTCGCAGATTGCACGGGCGCGAATGTGATTTATTCCGCCGCGGACTGCGATCGCTACGTCAACAGCGGTGACTTCAGTGCGTACGAACTGGCTGGAGCCGGACCGCTGTTCGGTTCGACCAGTTACTCCAACCCGGACTTGAACGCAGAACCCGATCCTGAGTCATTTTTTGGGTCGACTGGTTTGAAAGGCATCGGCATTCCTCCGGGTATCACCGCTCGCGCGCAGCGCCAAATCGGCACCCCCACGCTGTCCATCGGCTATTGGATCGATGATGACCGCAAGTGGTTGCTCGAAGGCTTTTTGCTCGCGGCGCCCATGTCCATCAAGATCTACGGCGGTGGCGTCAGAGCAGATGGCGTGACCCCCAACGGTTTGAACGGACGGCACCTGGCCACAACGAAGCTGTTGCCGCCCTTGGTCATCGGTAGCTATAACTTCGGCAGCAAGGAAGATGTTTTGCGGCCCTATTTGGGTGTTGGCGCGATGTATGCCGTGTTCTTTGGTGGAAAGTCCACCTCGTTTTTCGATGAGTACCAAGGCGGTAAAACGACGGTCACCACGCGAAACACATTTGGAGTCGGCCCTTTCGCTGGCTTGCAAACTCAGTTGAACGACGAATGGCATGTCAACGTGTCGGTGGGCCGAATTGGTTTGCGGACCACTTCACGTTTGGTGACTTCTAATACGAACATCACCAGTGATTCGGCGGTTTTGAAAGACATCAGCGCAACCAATGATGAATCAGAGCGCGATTTCACCAACCTGTTGAACCTCGGCGAGGTGGCATGGGGTTCTGGTGGTTTCACAACCCGAATCATGGAATTGGCGGCTCGCGTCAAGGGGCAACCAAATCAAGGCACGTTCGTGCGCGAACAGAAAATGAAAATCACCAACACCATCGTGACGGTGAGCGTCGGCCGCAGCTTCTGACGCTGATTCGCCCACCCCGACCGGGGGGCGTGATAACCCTCAAAACCGTGCCAATGGCACGGTTTTTTCGTGGGGCATCACCTGATCAGGGGGTGTCAGGTGCGACACGGGCATTGGATGATGCTTCTGTCGACTTGCTGTTCTGACAAGTCACTTCACTTGACCGGAGACTCCATGTTTCGCACCGCCATCCGCCTGTCCGCTGCCGTTGCCGCTGTCGGCTTTTTCTCGCAGGCTGCCCTCGCCAACCTGACGATCCCGACGCAGTTCACCGTTTCCAATTCGGTTCAAGCCTTCCCGTTTGAAAACCGCCAGGCTTTCGATCTGGTCAATTTGACGGTTTCGGCCCGTGGCACGACCTACGTCGCAGCGCCCGGCACGCCTGGCGAAAGCAATGGCACGGTCACCCCGGCTGCTTTCGGCTTCCCCATCACCAAAATCGTCATCGGCCCCCGCCTGAACATCGTCTCCGGCACGGCCGTCGGCTCGGCCCTGTTCTTCGAGCGCTTCAACGACGAGACCGGTCGGACCCTTGGTTTCACGCTGGCCAACTTCACGATCAACTACGACCTTAAGAAGGTCCTGGCTGACACCACCCCCGTTGGTGGCGTGACCAAGCCGCAAATGCCGATCTATGACTTCACCGTCAACACCCCGTTGGCCCTGAAGTACAAGTTCCCCTTGTCCGTGACCGGCCACGAGGTGCTCGGCAACCTCAAGCTGACCCCCCAGGCAAAGGACGTGTTCCGCACCGTCCTGGAACTGCCCGAGTTCACCGAGTTCGCCCTCGAATTCGACTACGGCACCCTGACCCAAGACATCAGCGTGAAGCTGCGCTCGCGTCCCATCACCACCCGCCCTTACGTCGCCAACTGAGCGACCACCCCGGCCGCCCTCAAGGGCATCGAAAAGCGACCTCCGGGTCGCTTTTTTCATGCGTCGGAGAATGTCTTCAAGTGAATAACTGGGGAGTCAGAATATATATTTTCCATGCAGGTCAAAAACGATTGCGCATCGCGCAATGAATTCGGTTGATCGGCGGTGCACCACACGCTGCAGGGGGACGCTCCTTGACCGATGCGAACCCGTTTGTTTTTGAAAGGGTTACCCCTTGGGGTTGGTGGAATCCCTGCGTCTGAGCTTCATTGAACGGGGTGGGTTAACTCTAATCGACGTGTTTTTTTGCGTACTTTCCCGGACCCTCTCCCCATGTTCGCGGGGGGCGTCGAAAAGTGATTCTCGACATCATGACCTCACCGATCGCGAAGTCGTGATCGCCGCCAGAAATGGTCACCGACGCAAATAGGAGCTCACATGAAGACTGTCGCAATTTCTTTCCGCCTCGCCGCTGTTTCCGCTGCCCTGGTCATGGGCTCTGCCGCTCACGCCGACCTGACGATCCCCTTCGCCGCCACGGATTCGAACTCGGTTCAAGCCTTCCCCGCTGAAAACCTGAATGCTTTCGACCTGGTTCAACTGACCGTCGAAGCCAAGGGCAACACCACCCCCGTGGGCACCCCGGTTCCTGGCGAAACCAACGGCACCCTGACCGCCCCGGCGTTCAAGTTCCCCGTCACCAAGATCGTCATCGGCTCCAAGCTGAACATCGCCTCCGGCTCCGCAGTGGGTTCGGCCCTGTACTTCAAGCGCTTCAACGATGAGACCGGCGCCACCGTCGGCTTCACCCTGGCCAACTTCACCATCGACTACGTCAAGAAGATGGTCCTGGCCGACGTGACCCCGAACGGCGGTGTCGCTGCCATCCAGCGCCCGGTCTACACCTTCAACGTGGCAACCCCCCTGGCCCTGAAGTACAAGTTCCCCCTGACCGTGACCGGTCACGAGGTGCTGGACCAGCTGAAGCTGACCGACGAAGCCAAGGGCGTGTTCACCCAAGTGCTGGAACTGCCTGAGTTCGCCCTGTTCGCCCTGGACTTCGACTACGGCACCCTGACGCAAGACATCAGCACCAACCTGCGCAAGACCAAGATCTCCAGCCAGCCCTACGTGGCCAAGTGATGAACGGGGCGTGAGCCCCTTTCACTCGCTTTTCGCAGCCCCGCTCGTCGGGGCTGTTTTCATTTGTGCATTGATCGATGCGGCAGTGGGGCTTGCGATGGAATGGAGCCGATCGCGCCGATTGAGCCCATGATGCGCCACGGGTGCATCAGCACCCCCGGGTCCTGCAGCTCGACCGCTTGAGACGGGTAGCGGTTGATCAACCGCAACAGGTCCCGGGTGCTGCGCAGCTGGATGAGCTCCGAGAACAGCTCCTTGCCAAACCCGATCGGCAATCCCTGCTGGTTGTTGTAAGTCGGGTAGGCGATCAGGTGCTGCCCCAGCTGCTGGCTGATGGCCTGGAGCGTGCCGGGCTGCAGCATCGCCATGCCCACGGGCAACATGATCCAGCCTTGCGCCATGGCGCTCGTCTGCACGCCCGCACTCAGTGCCACGCACAGTCCTTCTGCGGGCGCAAAGCCATCCAGCGAAACGGTCATGAACTCCCGATGGGCGGCCCACCGCTTCGCGGCGGCCAGCATGTGCCCGGGGGCCACGAGGACCACCGGCAGTTGGCTGTCAAAGGCCCGCTGCATTTGCGTGACCACGCCATGCATCCACCAGGCTGGCGCATCAGCGGACGTTTTCACGGTGCGCTGATCGGCGTCTGGCAAGGCCAGGATGATCACGGTGGGGGGGGTGTCCATGTTTCGGCTCCTGAAACAAAGTGTCAGATGCCTTGTTGCAGTGCACCAGCGAAGCTTCACTTAGGTGCATACCCGTGACTGGTTTTGATCCCGGTCATTTCAGGTGGGAATCGATCTGGCCGATACTTGAACCATGGACAAATCACCGCATGATCTGGCGCAAATGCGCAAAAGCTATGAGCAGGCCGCACTCGATGAGTCGCATGTGCGCCCTTTGCCCATCGATCAGTTTCACCACTGGTTTGACGAGGCGGTCAAAGCCAAGGCGCTGGAGCCCAACGCCATGACCCTGGCCACGGTGAGCCCGCAAGGGCGTCCGTCGACCCGCGTGTTGCTGCTCAAGGGCGCCGATGCCTCCGGGCTCGTGTGGTTCACCAACTACGGCAGCCGCAAGGGGCAGGAGCTGGCTGCGAACCCGTTCGCGGCCATGCAGTTTTTCTGGGGGGAACTCGAGCGGGTGGTGCGCATCGAGGGGCGCGTGGAGCGCGTCTCCGATGCGGAGTCCGACGAGTACTACCGCAGCCGACCGCTGGGTTCGCGCATCGGCGCCTGGGTGTCGCCTCAGAGTTCCGTCTTGCCCGCTCGGGCCGACCTGGAGGCCGCCTGGGCAGAGCAGCAGGCTCGGCTGGGCGAGGACCCACCCCGTCCGCCCAATTGGGGCGGCTATCGGCTCATCCCCGATCGGTGGGAGTTCTGGCAGGGGCGCCCGTCGCGACTGCACGACCGGCTTGTCTACGTGGGTCAGTCCGACGGCAGTTGGTTGATTCAGCGCCTCGCACCCTGAGCTGGCGGCCCTCAACGGCCCTCAGCCATCATCAACGGCCATCAACTCTCAGCAACTCCGTGAAAGTGCGCCGGAACTTCTCGAGTTTCGGTGCCACCACCGCCATGCAGTAGCCTTGGTGCGGGTTGCGGCCCACGTAGCCTTGGTGATACGCCTCCGCGGGGTGGTAATTGCTCACTGGCGCCACCTCGGTGACGATGGGTGAGGCGTACACCTTGCTCAGGTTGAGCTGCTCGATCAGCGCTCGCGCCTGGGCGGCTTGTTCGGGGCTGTGCGTGTAGATCCCGGAGCGGTACTGGGTGCCCACATCGTGCCCCTGGCGGTTCAAGGTCGTCGGGTCGTGCAGGGCGAAAAACACCTCCAGCAACTGTGCGAAGCCGATCTCGTCGGGGTTGAAGCGCACCCGCACGACCTCCGCATGTCCCGTCTGCCCGCCGCAGACCGACTCGTAGTCCGGCTTGGGGTGCGCGCCATTGCTGTAGCCGGACTCCGCTGACACGACGCCGCGCAGCTGGTTGAACGCGGTTTCGATGCACCAGAAGCAGCCGGCAGCGAAGGTGGCTTCTTCGACGGGGTGAGGCGTCGTTGGGTGAGTCATGGCGGCGAGCTCGGTGTTTGGAAAAAACCAGTCTCGCACAAACGGAAACCCCCGGCAGGGCCGGGGGTCAGGCACGGCTGGAGTTGCCGTGCAGGAAAGGGCGAGAGATGATGTCTGCCGCTTCCCTAGACGCAGGGGACTGCGTCTGCTTGGGTGCCTGCCTGAGCAGGTGAGTGAAGATTAGGGCAGCCGCGACGGATCTGCAAGTGGTTTCGCAAGCCCGAGGCGCCTTTCATTCAAGTGCCGTGCAGGATGCGCGAAACCAGCCCGTCAACCCGTTTCTGGACCTCATCGGGCATCGTGATCGTGCGCCCCCATTCCCGGTTGGTTTCGCCCGGCCATTTGTTGGTGGCGTCCAGCCCCATCTTGCCGCCCAGGCCGCTGACGGGCGAGGCGAAGTCCAGGTAGTCGATCGGGGTTTGGTCGACGAGGGTGGTGTCGCGCACCGGGTCCATGCGGGTGGTGATGGCCCAGATCACTTCCTGCCAGTTGCGGATGTCCACGTCGTCGTCGACGATGACGATGAACTTCGTGTACATGAACTGGCGCAGGAAGCTCCACAGCCCGAACATCAGGCGTTTGCTGTGGCCGGCGTAAGCCTTTTTCATGCTGATGATGGCCATGCGGTAGCTGCAGCCCTCGGGTGGGAGGTAGAAGTCGACGATCTCCGGAAACTGCTTTTGCAGGATGGGCACGAAGACCTCGTTGAGCGCCACGCCGAGCACCGCGGGCTCGTCGGGCGGCTTGCCGGTGTAGGTGGAGTGGTAGACGGGGTCCTTGCGGTGGGTCATGCGCTGGACCTCGAACACCGGGAACCAGTCCTGCTCGTTGTAATAACCGGTGTGGTCGCCGAAGGGGCCTTCCAGTGCGTGCAGGTAGCCGTTCTTCTCTTTGAGGCGCACGCCGTGCTCGCTGAGGCCCTCGAAGCCTTTGGGGGCCGTGGGGATGTGGCCTTCCAGCACGAACTCGGCCGAGGCGGGCACCTGCAGCTTGTGCTCGCCTTCGCCCACCTGGGTGTCGGTCACCTCCGTGCGGCTGCCCCTCAGCAAGCCGGCGAACTGGTACTCACCGAGCGTGTCGGGCACGGGGGTGACGGCGCCCAGGATGGTGGCCGGGTCGGCGCCCAGGGCCACGGCGATGGGGAAGGGCTGGCCGGGGTGGGCGAGCGCGAACTCGCGGAAGTCGAGCGCGCCGCCGCGGTGGGTGAGCCAGCGCATGATGAGCTGGCGCTTGCCGATGAGCTGCTGGCGGTAGATGCCCAGGTTTTGTCGACGACGCGGGTTGGGCACGTTCTGCGGTCCGCGGGTGACGACCAGGCCCCAGGTCAGCAGGGGCGCGGCGTCGTCGGGCCAGCAGTGCTGGATGGGCAGCTCGGTCAGGTTGATGTCGCTGCCTTGTCTCACTTCGGCCTGGCAGGGCGCGTTTCGCACGGTGGCGGGCTTCATGTCCCACAGCGCTTTGGCCATGTGGAGCAGCTTGCCGGCGTCTTTCAGCCCCTTGGGCGGCTCGGGCTCTTTCAGGCTGGCCAGGAGCCGGCCGATGTCGCGCAGCTCGCTGACGTCAGATGCCCCCATCCCGAGGGCCACCCGCTTCGGGGTGCCAAAGAGGTTGGCGAGCACCGGGATGCCGTATGTGCGGCTTGGCTGGCCTTGGGCGCCGATGGGCCCCACCGGTCGCTCGAACCACAGCGCTGGCCCCGCGCCCCGCAGCACGCGGTCGCTCAGCGCCGTCATGTCCAGGTGAACAGACACCGGCTCGGCGATGCGCTTGAGCTCGCCTTGGCGCTCCAGTCCCGAGACGAAGTCCCGTAAATCTCGGTATTTCATGTCTTGAAAGTAATAAAGAAGTGAGTCTTTATGCTTGACTGGTTATTACAGCCCTGCCTAGAATCCGCCCCGTCGAGTCCGGAAGCCGTTTTTTCCGGGTTTTCCCTTGGGCCCCGTCGGGGCGCGAGGTTGCCAGCCCTGGCATCGATTCCCTGGGTCGCTGCTTTCAAGCGGGCCCATCGAGGCGTTCGCTGACACACGGATGTGTCCGCCGAGACCGCGCCAAGCCAGGGCCATTATCACCGCCGAGGTGAGCCCCAAAGCGCGTCAGTTCGCTGACGCCGGGGCCCAGCCGGAGTGGGGAAAGGAAGCTTCATGTCCGTGTTTGAACGTGCTGCGGAGGCGCCCTTGGGCGAGCCGTCAACGTCGAACCAACCCGCTGGCGCCTGGGCGCCGTCCTGGTCCGCTGCGGACCTGCGGGAGGTGTTGAGTGTGGTGATCGCAGACGTCGTTGGCGGCCTGCGTCACGTCAGTCACCATGCCCTCGCGGCGGTCGGCCTGGTGGCCGTTGTGCTGCTGGGGTTCGCGGTCAGCCGCCCCGATCTGCGTCACGCCCTGGAAGACCGGGCCCTGGGCTGGTTGACCGAGCGCGTCATGATGCGCTCGGAGGGCGATGTTGCCATTGCGCCGGACGAGGCCTTGCTGGCCATGGCCGAGCCCGATGCCATCCAGCGGGCCACGGCCGTCAACCCGGCTGAACTCAATCGTCAGCAAGCCGCGGTGGCGTTCTGGATCGCGCGTCGCTACAGCGTCGCCCCCGAACCGATCAGCCGCCTCGTCCAGGAGGCCTGGGTCGTGGGCAAGCGCGTCGGGCTGGACCCGACCCTGGTGCTGGCGGTGATGGCCGTTGAGTCCAGCTTCAACCCGTTTGCCCAGAGCCACGTGGGTGCGCAGGGCCTGATGCAGGTCATGACCCGCATCCACCACGACAAGTACGCGATCTTCGGCGGGCAAAACGCCGCCTTCGACCCGGTCACCAACCTGCGGGTGGGCGTTCAGGTGCTTCAGGACTGCATCCGACGCGCGGGCAGCCTCGAAGGCGGCCTGAAGTTCTACGTGGGTGCGGCCAACCTGCCCGATGACGGCGGCTACGGAGCCAAGGTGCTGGCCGAGGCGGCGTTCCTCAAGCAGGTGGCGGCTGGCCAGAAGGTCGCCGTCAACGTGACCCTGCCGCAGGTGTCTGCCACCGTGGTTCCTCCCCCGGCCGCCAACGCGGCAAACGAAGACCTCATCACCCCCGCCATCAAGGCGATGGAGTCTGCGATGCCCGCTCAAGCGGTGCCGGCTGCGGGCGAGTCGACCCCGGCGCCTGCCTCGCCTCACCGTGGCGAGCAAGTGGCCTTGCTGGCCACCGGGGCGGCCAGCCGCTGAAGCTTGCTCGGCGAGCTTCCTCCGCTACAATTTCCAATTGCTGCGCGACTGGCGATACATGGCTCACCTCAGGGTGTGCCTGAGGTGGTGAACCACCGGGAAGCGCAGGCGGCCCAGGCCCGTTCCGGTCTGGGCTGTGTCAGCCGTTCGCCTGGGCAGCCTGAGTCATCCGCGTCGCTGTCGACCGGCTGACGGGTCTTCATTTTTCTTCAACCGTGAAGAGGACTGCCCTCCATGTTCGTCCGCGCGCAACACACCATCGCCAACGTCGACCCCGAATTGTTCGCAGCCATCCAGGCTGAAAACACCCGCCAGGAAGACCACATCGAGCTGATCGCCTCCGAGAACTACACCTCGCCGGCCGTCATGGAAGCCCAGGGCTCCCAGCTCACCAACAAGTACGCCGAAGGCTACCCCGGCAAGCGCTACTACGGTGGCTGCGAGCACGTGGACGTGGTCGAGCAGCTGGCCATCGACCGCCTCAAGCAACTGTTCGGCGCCGAGTTCGCCAACGTTCAGCCCAACTCCGGTTCGCAAGCCAACCAGGCCGTGTTCTTCGCGCTGCTGCAGCCCGGCGACACCATCATGGGCCTGAGCCTGGCCGAAGGCGGCCACCTCACCCACGGCATGCCGCTGAACATGTCGGGCAAGTGGTTCAAGGTCGTGTCCTACGGCCTGAACGCCGCCGAAGACATCGACTACGACGCCATGGAGCGCCAGGCCCGCGAGCACAAGCCCAAGCTGATCATCGCCGGTGCTTCGGCCTTTGCCCTGCGCATCGACTTCGAGCGCTTCGCCAGGATCGCCAAGGAAATCGGCGCCTACTTCATGGTGGACATGGCCCACTACGCGGGCCTGATCGCCGCTGGCGTCTACCCGAACCCGGTGCCCCACGCCGACGTCGTCACCTCGACCACCCACAAGAGCCTGCGCGGCCCGCGCGGCGGCATCATCCTGATGCGCTCCGAAGAGATCGCCAAGAAGGTCAACTCGGCGATCTTCCCTGGCATCCAGGGTGGCCCGCTGATGCACGTGATCGCCGGCAAGGCCGTGGCCTTCAAGGAGGCGCTCTCGCCCGAGTTCAAGGCCTACCAGCAGCAGGTCGTCAAGAACGCCGCGGCCCTGGCCGAGACGCTGACGAAGCGCGGCCTGCGCATCGTGTCTGGTCGCACCGAGAGCCACGTGATGCTGGTGGACCTGCGCCCCAAGAACCTCACCGGCAAGGAAGCCGAGGCCATCCTGGGTCAGGCACACATCACCTGCAACAAGAACGGCATCCCCAACGACCCGCAAAAGCCTTTCGTGACCAGCGGCATCCGCCTGGGATCGCCGGCCATGACGACGCGCGGTTTCAAGGAAGAGCAGGCCGTGGCTGTGGGCAACCTGATCGCCGACGTGCTGGACAACCCGCACGACGAGGCCACCATCGCCCGCGTGCGCGAGCAGGTGTCCGCTCTGACGCGTCAGTTCCCTGTCTATCGTTGATGCCAGAGAAGGCATGACGCAAACGACCCGGCCTGGACGCCTGTCCTCGCCGGGTTTTTTGCATCGTCCGCCTGTGGGGCTGGGCCCCGCCAACAAACCAGAAAGCCGCCATGCGTTGTCCGTTCTGTGGGCACCTTGAAACCCAGGTCGTCGAGACCCGGGACTCCGACGAGGGCGACACCATCCGTCGCCGTCGCAAATGCGTCAGCTGCGACAAGCGCTTCACGACCTACGAGCGCGCTGAAATCGAGTTGCCCGCCATCGTCAAGCGGGATGGGCGCCGCACGGATTACGACCGCGCCAAGCTCAAGGGCTCGATGATGATCGCGCTGCGCAAGCGGCCGGTGAGCGCCGAGGCCCTGGAAGGCGCCATCGAGGCCATCGAGGCGCGGTTGCGGCAATCGGGTGAAAAAGAGGTCGACTCCACCCAGCTGGGCGAGGCCGTGATGCGCGAGTTGCGCAAGCTCGACAAGGTGGCCTATGTGCGCTTCGCCTCGGTCTACCGCAGTTTCGACGACGTCAGCGAGTTCGTGACGGCCATCAAGGAAACCGGCAAGGCCGGCGGTAAGAAGGACGCGCCTTGAGCGCTTGTCGTTCGATGTGATCCCCTGCTCGTGGGGGTGAGGGCCCCACGGAGGGTGGGAATCGAGGGCGAACCCGCGGGTGTGCGGATGAGCGGTCGGCTGGCGCGTCTCAGCGGTCTTGCGTCTGCGGGCCATCGCGCTACATTCGCTTCCCATGCGAGACACGGCAATAAATCACACTCAGCGAGGCTTCACCCTGGTGGAGGCCATGGTCACGGTCGCCGTGGTCGTCATCCTGGCGGCCGTGGCGGTCCCGGGCTTGCAGGCGTTCATCGCCCGCAGCGGCATGAACGCGGTGCGCGATGACTTCGCCATTGCCTTGCAGCGCGCCCGCCTGGACGCCATCAACCGCAACACCTGCGTGTCCATGTGCCAGATGGACGCCCCTGGCAGCACCACCTGTCAGACCGACGCCGCTGAGGTCGGCAACTGGCACCTGGGCTGGATCACGTACGTTAACGACGCCTGCACCGCGCCCAATGGCACGGCCCTGGCGGCGGCAAACGTGATCGCCGTGCGCGAGCCGGGGAACCCGCGCTACGAGCTTCAAGGCAACGGCGGCAGTGCCGTCACCTTCGATGCTCGGGGCACGCTGGTGTCGGGGGCAGGTACTTTCGTCGTGTCCGACGCCAAGGACGAAGACAGCCCGCACAAGCGCGAGATCGTGGTCAGCTTGCAGGGCCGCGTGGCCGTGGGCATGCCCAAGGACGACTCGCCGGCTGAAACGAACGACGTGCCGGTCGCAGATGACCGGTGAAGACCGATGAACACCGCTGAAGATCGTTTAGGACCGTCTAGGACCCGCATGCAAGCAGCTCACCGCCCCTCCCGGCAGTCCGGGGTCACCCTGGTTGAGGTCCTGGTGTCGATGTTGATCATGGCGCTGGGCATGGTCAGCCTGGCCGCCTTGCAGACGTTCACCCTGAAGTACCAGATGGGCTCGGTGCAGCGGGCGCAGCTCTCGGGACTGCTGTCGGACTACACCGAGCGCGTGCGCTCCAACCTGCTGCAGGCGCCGGGCCAGCAGCCTGCTTCGCCTTACCTGCTGGCGGCCACCTGGACGCAGCAGGCGACGGCGGCGCCTCCTGCCATCGCCAAGGACTGCGCCACCCAGGCGTGCGTCGCGGCCGAACTGGCGGCGTTCGACATGGCCCAGTGGAGAGCGCGCGTGCGCAACGAGCTGCCGCAAGGCTCCGTGCGCGTCGACGCCTCGGGCAACAACGGCATGACCATCACCTTCATGTGGTCCGACAAGGAAATGCGCGCCGACGCCGTGCAGGTCGCGCGCACCAGCAACACCTGCACCGCCGCCATGACCGGCCTGGATCAGCAAACCTGCTGCCCTCAAAACGCTGGGGCGCCGGAAGGCGTGCGCTGTGCGCGCTTCGAGGTGCTGCCATGAGTCGCTCGTTGTTCGCCGCAGCCTCAGCGGCCCGTCAGGAGGGGCTCGCGCGGCGCCAGCGTGGTGTGACCCTGGTGGAGTTGATGGCGATGGTCACCATC
>Ga0209300_1000996_pt1 | contig 12101 bp, 15 predicted proteins | sample Shrwel_input2_RT_FD_187535 | JGI IMG/M metagenome (GOLD analysis project Ga0209300, IMG submission 187535) | Subsurface microbial communities from deep shales in Ohio, USA - Utica-3 well 1 S input2 RT (SPAdes) (version 2) ... | reverse complement strand
GAATAGGAAGTGGCGGAGGGACAGGGATTCGAACCCTGGGAGCCCGTTAAGGCTCGCCGGTTTTCAAGACCGGTGCATTCAACCGCTCTGCCATCCCTCCGGCTCACGGACGGGTATACTACCAGCTTTCTCTGCGGGGTCAAGAGCGCCTTGGGATCAAGATGTTAGGCTTCTCATGGGAAGGTGGGGCACAATGGCATCTTCGGCGATAGCAGCAGGAGAGACTCATGACTGAGCCCTACGAGCGTCTTGGGGTGCGCCCGATCCCCGCCGTCTCTGCCGCCGTGGTCAGGGGTGATCGCATTCTCATGGTGAGACGAATGAATCCCCCCAATGCTGGTATGCTGGCCCTGCCGGGGGGCAAGGTAGAACCGGGTGAGAGTCTTCAGCAGGCGGCGGCACGGGAGCTGTTGGAGGAGACAGGAGTGATCGCCGCGCCGCGGCGCATTCTGACGGCCATCGATCTCTTCGATCATGATGACGCAGGCTTGCTAACAATGCATTTCGTTATCGTGGTGGTGCAACTCGAATGGCAAGGTGGAGTGGAGCTGGCCGCCGATGATGCCACCGAGCTGCGCTGGATGAATCTCGAGGCACTCGAGCAAGGTGACGGAGAGGTCAGTGACTCGGCCTTGCGCGTGGCGCGCCGGGTGCTGGCCGAGGCGATGTCCGCGGAAAATGCGTTGAAGCCTGACTAGCCAGTCGCTTGCGTCGGGAACCTTCTGCCGGCATTCTAGGTCAAGTGCCTAGATCATCCACACAGGGAGCTACCGATCCATGGCTTATCAGAATACCCAGATAACACGACAGCAGAACCAGGCTGTCGGTACCAGCAAGGTTCTGAGAAATACTTATGGCCTGCTGGCGATGACCCTGCTGTTCTCCGCAGCGACTGCCGGTGTCGCCATGGCCATGGGCATCGAGCGAATGAACATCCTGGTGTTCTTCATCGGTGCCTATGGTCTGATGTTCCTGGTGCATAAGACCGCCAACTCGGCGCTAGGCCTGTTGTCCACCTTCGCCTTTACCGGCTTCATGGGCTTCACCCTGGGGCCGATCCTTAGCGCCTACCTCACTCTGCCCAACGGCGCGCAATTGATCATGACCGCGCTGGGTATGACCGGGGTGACCTTTGTCGGGCTCTCGGCCATAGCGCTGATTACCCGCAAGGACTTCAGCTTCCTGGCGAACTTCCTGATGGCCGGTGCCATCGTATTAATCATTGCCATGGTGGCGGGTATCTTCCTGCAGATCCCTGCGCTGTCACTGATGGTCTCGGCCGGCTTCGTGCTGTTTGCCTCGGCGGCCATCCTCTACCAGACTAGCGAGATCGTTCATCGGAGCGGTGAGACCAACTACATCCTTGCCACCATCACTCTCTATGTCTCGATCTACAACCTGTTCATCAGCCTGCTTTCCATCCTGGGAATCATGAACCAGGAGTGATGCAACTGCCTCGGCACACTAGCCTGGCCCCGCCTTCCGGTGGGGCCAGGCTGTTTACGGAGGACCCCTATGCGCTACGCTATCCTGCTGATGGGTGCCCCTTACAGTCACCAGGCGAGCCATTCCGCCTTGCGGTTTGCCCATGCCGTGCTGGCACGTGGCCACCATCTCGAAGCGGTGTTCTTTTATCACGACGGGGTGTATAACGCCGCCCGTCTGGCCGCACCTCCCCAGGATGAGCCGCATCTGGTGGATGCCTGGATGGCGATCGCCAGTGAGCATCGGGTGGCCTTGCAGGTCTGTATCGCCGCAGCCCTGCGCCGTGGCCTGCTGGACGAACGTGAAGCGGCCCGGCATGGCAAGGACGGCGTCAGCGTTGAACCCCCCTTCGAACTGACCGGGCTGGGGCAGTTGATCGACCTTGGCACCCGTTGCGACCGTCTGATCACCTTCGGCCCCTGAGTGTTTCCCGATGGAGGCGCGATGCAAGAATCCCCCGACGATAGCGATCTGCTGGTGATCCTGCGCCATGGCCCCCATGGCAGCAGCTGGCTCAGGGAGGGCCTGGATGCCGCCCTGGTTGCGGCAGCCTTCGGACGCTGCGTCTCCCTGCTGTTCATGGGGGAGGGGGTGACGGCCTTGATGCCCGAGCAGCAGGTGGGCCCCCTGGGGCAGAAGGGGACGGCGGCGACGCTGGAGATGCTGGAGATGTATGATATCGAGACGCTGCTGGTGGACGAGCAGGGTCTGTCGGATCTCGGCCTCTCGAGAGATGACCTGATGCTCGAGGTGGAGTGCGTGTCGTCTGAAGTACTGGCGTCTTTCCTGTCGGAGCATCGCCTGGTATTGACCTTTTAGCCAGACGCAAGGAGTGCGCCAAATGCTACTGCATGTCGTGAATCGGTCCCCGGCAACCAGCCGGGTCTATCAGCAAGCCTTGTCCGGCATGTCATCGGAGGATCGCCTGCTGTTGATCGAGGATGGGGTTCAAGGGGCGCTCCCCCAGTTAGTGCGGTATTACGCAGAGGTGGAAGGGAGGCTATTCGCCCTCAAAGAGGATCTTGAGTCTCGCGGGCTGCTCGGGCGCTGCGATGCCAGCGTGCAGGTGGTCGATGTGGATGGCTTCGTGGAGCTGACCGAGGAAGCCGAGCGCACAGTGAGCTGGTACTGATGGCAAGTACAGAAATATACCGTTATCTAATTATTAATCAACAACACTACAGACTAGATCCTGAAGGCTACTTAATTGACATCAAAGAATGGACATCTGAGGTAGCAGAAGCCCTGGCAAAGGAAGAAGGTATAACGCTAACCGCAGAACACTGGGAAATCCTCCATGTACTTCGTGACTTCTATGCCCGTTACGAGATGGCGCCCGCCATGCGCCCTCTGGTCAAGGCAGTAGCGCAATCCCTGGGGCCGAAGAAAGGTCGTTCCATCCACCTGATGCACCTCTTCCCCGGCAGCCCGGCCAAAGTAGCGGCACGCCTAGCCGGACTGCCCAAGCCTACTCATTGCCTGTGAGTCGAGAATCGTGAACTTCCTGGCGCATGGCTGGCTCGCCCGAGGCGGCAATAACGACTTTCTCTATGGCAACCTGATTGCCGACGGGGTCAAGGGCGCGGACCTGTCGGCCTGGAAGACCGACCAAGCCGCAGGCATTCGCCATCACCGCCGCGTGGATGCCTTCGTCGATGGGCATCCGGTGGTCTCCGATGTGCTCGCACGATCCCCGCGCCGACAACGACGCTATGCCGGCATTGCCCTCGACCTGGTATGGGATCACTTCGCCGCTCGGCTTTTGGCAAGCGATGAGCGACGCTTGTTGGTACAGCGCTGCTACCGGGTACTGGCGACACGCCCGGCCCCGGCTCGTCTGGCGTCAATGATGCCGATCCTGGTGGAGCAGGACTGGCTAAATCGCTACGCCGACTTCAGCTTCACCTGCCGGGCCATCGAGGGCATCGGCCAACGGCTCTCGGGGCCCAACCGTCTGGCTGAACTGGTGCCCTGGCTGGAGGAGGACTACGCGCGACTCGCCCGAGACTTTGCCAGGCTCTGGCCAGCCGTGAATGAAGTGCTAGGCGTTCCGCCGCGAGATGCGTCGCTCACTCGACCCTGAGCCATAGGCAATCGACAGGATCGCCTGGTTCGATACGCGTCTCGGCCGGAATTACCGCCAGCGCATCGGCAGAGATGCAGGATGACAGCACCCCCGAGTTCTGATCCCGGAAAGCCCGAGCCACGATTCCCTTGCTGCCGAACTCGAGTGCCACGCGCATGTAATGGCGTCGTGGTTCGGTTTGCGTGGCGAACTCTGCTTGGGCCGTGAGGCAGGGCAATTCGGCGAGCGCCGGGCAACCCTGAAGGGCCCCCAGCAGGGGACGCAGGAAGAGCCAGGCGCCAACGAAGCAGGAGACAGGATTACCGGGCAGGCCGACGAAGCGGACGTCCCTTCCTTTCTCGTCGGGCAGGCGCCCCAGTGCCAGGGGCTTGCCGGGACGGATCGCCAAACGCCACAGGTCCAGCTGGCCCAGCGACGTCAGGGCGGCCTTGACATGATCCTCCTCGCCGACACTGACACCGCCGGTGCTGATCACCAGGTCGGTCCCACGGGCTGCGGTGCGCAGGGTTTCGCGAGTGCCTTCCGGGTCATCGGGAATCGAGGTGATCAGCGTCAACTCGGCGCCGAAACGTTCGAGAAGGCGCCTGAGCATCGGCCGGTTGGAGTTATAGATCTGGCCTGCGGCCAGTGGCTGACCCGGCTCGACGATCTCGTCGCCGGTGGAAAGCAGTGCCACTCTCGGCCGGCGTCGCACAAGGACCTCGGTGATGCCCTGACCGGCCAAGTGGCCCAGCGCGGCGGCCTCCAGCCGCTCGCCGGCAGGCAGCAGCAGATCCCCCGCCGCCACGTCACGCCCCCGGCGGCGGACGTTGTCGCCGGCCGGAATGTCGGGCGGTATCGCGGCCAGGTCATCCTCGACCTCGACGCGTTCCTGCATCACCACGCAGTCGGCACCCGGGGGAATCTCGCCCCCGGTGAAGATGCGTGCACAGGTGCCCGGCACCAAGGGCTTAACCGGCGAGCCCGCAGCGATGCGCTGGGCAATGTTCAGTCGCTTGCCGGCATCGCGATGGTCAAGGGCATAGCCGTCCATGGCGCTGTTGTCGAAGGCTGGAACGTCTAACCGGGCCTCGATGCCCTGGGCAAGCACACGGCCCGCCGCTTCGTCACAGGGCAGGGATTGCGCCGGTGTGATGACCACGTTATGCAGCAGCGCCGTCAGTGCCGTGTCGATAGATTGCAGCTCAGCCATGCTGGCCTCGCTCGGGGATTACCAGGTTAGCGAAGTTACAGGGTTTGTGCCGACTATCCAGCTGCTCGGCAAGGATGCCGTGCCAGGCGGTGCGGCAGGCCCCCGTGGAACCGGGCAAGCAGAACACCACGGTGGCGTTGGCCAGTCCGCCAAGGCAACGGCTCTGCACGGTGGAGCTGCCGATCTCCTGCCAGGAAAGCTGCCTGAAGAGCTCGCCGAACCCTTCGATGCGCTTGTCGAGCAGGACCGAGACCGCCTCCGGGGTGGAGTCACGACCGGTGAAGCCAGTGCCACCGGTGGTGAGGATCACTTGGACCTCGGGAGCGGCGATCCAGCCGGCCACCACCGCACGGATGCGGTAGACATCGTCGGGCACAATCCGCTTCTCGACTAGACGATGGCCAGCATCAGTGAATCGCTCGACCAGCGCCTGGCCACTGCGGTCGGTCGCCTCGGTGCGGGTGTCGGAGATGGTCAGCACCGCGATGGAGAGGGCAATCATCGGTTCGCTCATCCGTCCTCGCGCTCCTGTTTGGCGGCCTGGCGTGCCTCGAAGGCGGCCATCTGTTCGGGAGTGGCCTGCTGCTGATATTTGGCTTTCCACTGCGCGTAGGGCATGCCGTAGACGTGTTCGCGGGCCGTGTCGTAATCGAGCTCGGTGCCGCGCTCGTCGGCGGCGGCTACCAACCACTTGGAGAGGCAGTTGCGACAGAAGTCGGCAAGAATCATCAGGTCGATATTCTGCACCTCCTTGTGCTCGTCCAGATGGCGGAGCAGGCGGCGAAAGGCAGCTGCCTCGAGCTCGGTACGCGTGGTGTCGTCAAGATGCTGCATGAAAGATTCCTCTTGCGGTGGCGGTTGTGTCTTTCGCACCAGCTTAACAAAAGACACCGCCCGAAGGCGGTGTCAATGGGCCGATTTCAGCCAACGCTCAGCCAGAGCGAGGGGCTGGCTCATCGCCCTGGCCAGACGAGCGGCTGGCCGCCAGCTGCTCCTCGGAGGTGACCTGATCTTTGACCTCCTCGTACCATAGGTTGTGGTGCTGCTTAGCCCAGGTCTCGTCGACATAGCCGCTGGTCATGCCCTCCAGCGCGCCTTCGGTGCCTATGGTGCCGATGTAGATATGGCCCAGGGACACGGCCATCAAGATCAGCGAGGTCACGGCGTGGAACATGTTCGCCCACTGCATGTTGTCACGAGTCTGGCCGAACAGCGGAAAGTCGAGCACGAAACCGCTGACGATCACCAACAACCCCACGCTGGCAAGAATCCAGTACCAGGCCTTTTCACCGCCATTGGCGAAGCCGGCGTCTGGGTGCTTGTTGCCGACCATGCCGCCGCCCTGCTTGAACCACTGCCAGTCGTGCTTGCGAGGCAGGTTGACCGTAAGCCACTTGGCTAGCATGAGTAGCAGCAGGATGCCAAAGACCGGGCCCACGTAGTTGTGGACCAGCTTGGTCAACGCGATCATGCTGGACCAGAAAGCGTCGCCGAAGGCATGGCGGAAGACGAACTTGCCGTACAGCAGGTTGAGGCCGGTCAGCGCCAGGACGATGAACAGCGTCGCCACGGTCCAGTGCATGGCGCGTTCCAGCGCGGTCCAGCGCAACAGCTTGCGGCCTGTGCGTTCCTCGTCGAGGTCGCTGCGGCCGACGATCAGGTAGAAGATCACCAGGATCGCCAGCATGCTGCCCAGGGCGATGAGACCGGCCGGGGAGATCCAGTCGTTGCGGATCTGGCGCCAGGTCTCGCCGCTGGCGTTGATCAGACTGTAGTTGGAGCCGTAGCGGCTGTCCCGGTAGTTGGGCCCTGTCTCGCCGCTCTTGACCTGTCGCCAGACGTCGGCATCGACCGTCGGAACGGCGAAGGCGGCTTCCCTGCCGGGGTCGGCCTCCTGGGCCAGGGTCAACGGCGCCAGGACCAGGCTGGCCAACACGACCAGCAGCATCAGGAACAGCCGACAAGGGCCTGTACCCCTCGTTGAAATGCTCATGACTTCGCCTCCTTACCCCTGATGGGTGGCGTCATAGGCCAGTGAGTCGGCATCGGCCCTGGGATTGCCCGACCAGCCGCCGTCCTTGTGCCCGCGCTGGACCACGCGCTGGCGGAAGATGTCGGCGACCTCCTGGGCATCGCCGGCCAATAGTGCCTTGGTCGAACACATCTCGGCACACAGCGGCAGCTTGCCCTCGGCGATGCGATTAGCACCGTACTTCTGGTACTCCTCCTCCTTGGTTTCCGCCGGCCCGCCGGCGCAGAAGGTGCACTTGTCCATCTTGCCCCGTTCGCCAAAGGCGTTCTGCTTGGGGAACTGCGGGGCGCCGAAGGGACAGGCATAGAGGCAGTAACCGCAACCGATGCACAGATCCTTGTCATGCAACACGATGCCGTCATCGCGCTGGTAGAGGGTTTCGGTGGGGCAGACGGCGATACAGGGGGCATCGTCGCAGTGCATGCAAGCTACCGAGATGGAGACCTCGCTGGGCTCGCCATCGTTGAGGGTCACCACGCGACGTCGCTGTATGCCCCATTCCACCTCGTTGGCATTCTTGCAGGCGGTGACGCAGCCATTGCACTCGATGCAGCGCTCCGCGTCGCACATAAATTTCATTGTGGCCATGGTGTTCTTCTCCTCAGCTTGCCTTCTCGATGCGACACAGCGTGCATTTGGTTTCCTGCATCTGGGTCACCGAGTCGTAGCCATAGGTAGTAGCGGTATTGGCCGCCTCGCCAAGCACATAGGGGGCGGTGCCTTCCGGATAGCGATCATGCAGGCTCTCGCCCTGGAACACGCCACCGAAATGGAAGGGCATGAACACCACTTCGGGGGCAACCCGTGGAGTGACCAGTGCCTTGATCTTCACGCGTCCGCCCTCGGCGCCTTCGAGCCATACCATGTCACCTTCGGCAATCGACAGATCGTTGGCCAGCGCCGGGTTGATCTCGACGAACATCTCCTGCTGCAGCTCAGCAAGCCAGGACATGGAGCGTGTCTCCTCGCCACCGCCTTCGTACTCCACCAGGCGTCCGGAGGTGAGGATGATCGGGTATTTATCGGTGACGTCCTTCTGCTGGATGCTCCAGTAGAGGGTGGGCAAACGGTAGTGAGAAGCCACGTCGTCCCAGGTGCGGTACTCCTGCACCAGGTCACGGCGACTGGTGTAGAGCGGCTCACGATGCTTGGGGATGGGATCAGGAAAGGTCCAGACGTTGCAGCGCGCCTTGGCGTTACCAAACGGGGCACACTCATGAGCGATCGCCACGCGCTGGATGCCTCCGGAGAGGTCGGTCTTCCAGTTCTTACCTTCTGCCTCGGCCTTCTCCGCATCGGTCAACTCATCCCACCAGCCAAGGTCCTTGAGCATGGTGGCGGTGAACTCGGGGTAGCCATCCTCGAGATCGGAGCCCTTGCTGTATGAATCTTCGGCCAGCAGGTTTTCGCCGTTACGCTCGACGCCGAAACGGGCGCGGAAGGTCAGGCCGCCTTCCGACACCTTCTTGCTGGTGTCGTAGAGGATCGGTGTGCCGGGGTGGCCCATCTCGGCGGTGCCCCAGCAGGGCCAGGGCAGGCCGTAATAGTCGCCGTCGACGGGCCCGCCCTCGGCCTTGAGGTCGCGAAAGCTGAAGGTATGCCAGTTCTGCTGGTGGGCTTTCAGACGCTCCGGGCTCTGACCGGTGTAGCCCACCGTCCACATGCCGGCGTTAAACTCGCGGGTAATATCCTCGATCAGTGGCTCGTCGCCATTCATCCGGTAGTTTTTGACCAGTTCGTCACCAAAGCCGAGCTTTTTGGCCAACAGATACATGATCTCGTGGTCGGGCTTGGACTCAAACAGCGGCTCGATGACCTTGTCACGCCACTGGATGGAGCGGTTGGTGGCCGTGACGCTGCCGTAGGTCTCGAACTGGGTGGCGGCCGGCAGCAGGTAGACACCGTCCTGGCGATCATGCATGACGCCTGCCACGGTGGGGTAGGGGTCGACGATGACCATCATCTCGAGCTGCTGCATGGCCTTTTGCATCTCGGGACCGCGAGTCTGGGAGTTGACCGCATGCCCCCAGTAGAACATCGCCTTGAGCCGCGTGCGCTGGGAGATATCCTCTTGCTGCTCGAGTACACCATCGATCCAGCGCGAGACGGTGATCCCGCTGGAATACATCGGCTTGCCGTCGGTGTACTCGGTCTGGTCGAAGCGACTTTTCAGCCACTCGTAGTCAAGGCCCCAGATGCGCCCCCAGTGTTTCCAGGCTCCTTCGGCCAGGCCATAGTAGCCGGGCAGCGAGTGGGACATCAGGCCGAGGTCGGTGGCACCCTGGACGTTGTCATGGCCACGGAAGATGTTGGCCCCGCCGCCGGACTTGCCGATGTTGCCTAGTGCCAGCTCGAGGATGCAGTAAGCGCGGGTATTGTTGTTGCCAGTGGTGTGCTGCGTGCCGCCCATGCACCACACCACGCACCCGGGGCGGTTCTCGGCCAGGCGACGGGCGGTGTCGCGCATCGTCTCCTCGGGAACCCCGGTGATGTTCTCGACAACGTCGGGCGGGAAATTGGCCACTTCATCACGCACCTGATCCATGGCATAGACACGCTGGTCGATGTATTCCTGATCTTCCCAGTTGTTATCGAAGATGTGCCACAGCAGGCCCCAGATGAAGGCCACGTCGGAGCCGGGACGAATCCGCACGTAGCTGTCGGCCTTGGCCGCCGTGCGGGTGAAGCGCGGGTCGACGACAATGATCTCTGCCTGGCTGCGCTCCTTGGCCAGCAGGATATGCTGCATGGCCACCGGGTGGGCTTCGGAGGGGTTGGAGCCGATGAACATGATCGACTTGCTGTTCTGGATGTCGTTGAGCGAGTTGGTCATCGCCCCGTAACCCCAGGTGTTGGCCACCCCGGCCACGGTGGTGGAGTGGCAGATACGTGCCTGATGATCGGTATTGTTGGTGCCGGCCAGAGCCGCGAACTTGCGCATCAGGTAGGCCTGCTCGTTGCTGAACTTGGCCGAGCCCAGCCAGTAGATGCTGTCCGGGCCATTCGCCTCGGTCAGTTCCAGCACCTTGTTACCGATTTCCTCAATGGCATCGTCCCAGCTGAGCCGCTGCCACTCGCCGCCCACCAGTTTCATGGGGTACTTGAGGCGGCGAGTCGAGTGACCATGTTGACGCAATGAGGCGCCCTTGGCGCAGTGGGCACCGCGGTTGATGGGGTGATCGAAGGCGGGTTCCTGCTTGGTCCACACACCCTCCTGGACCTCGGCATAGACACCGCAGCCCACCGAGCAATGTGAGCAAACGGTCCGCTTGGTCTCCACCGGAGCGTCAGAGACGGCGGTTTTCTCAGCCGCCTCGGCACGCTGCATCATGGGCGCGCCCATGAAGCCTGCCGCCGCCAGTCCCCCGGTGGTGGCCCCGCTGCGCTTGAGAAACTGGCGGCGGGAAATGCCCAGCCCACCGGCTCTCGGGGTATCAGATCTTGGAGTCAGACGCATGGCTTTGTTCTCCTGGCTGGGTCGTCAGTCACGCAGGGTGGCGTAGAAGGCACGGATGTGGGCGGTTTCCCGGTACTCACCGCTGGTAGCGGCTTGTTTTGTCGGTGCCTTGGTCTCGGCCTGGGCCAGGGTCACGTGGCCCACCGCAGCGGCCGCACCGGCGGCGGCAGTGCCGATGCCTAGCGTCTTGAGAAAGCGCCGGCGCTCTGGATTGCGTGTGTTGGTCATGGGGGTGTCTCCTTCTTCTTTATGCTGTCTACTTTAAGCTGTCTGCGGCCTCTGCTGCGCCTTGTTGGGGTGGCCTCACCGTTTGGCGTGAGGCATCAGGGTTGGACGATCCGTACAGGAGAGGCGAGCGCCTCGGCTTCGAGATGCCGCGACTCCTCTTCGATGAAGGCCTGGCCGAACCGCCCCAGGTGAGCATGGAAGGGGGTGTCGACCTGGCCGAGATCCGCCAAGCATTGCGCGGCCCAGGGAGCAAGGTGCGCCATGAAGAAACGTGCCTCGTCGGGAGATCGGCTCTCGATCAGCATGGCCATCACCTCGCACAGGGCAGCCAGGTGATCCTCCGGGTCGCGACTGTGTTCGGCACGCTGGAAGCCGAGTCGTTTGAGGTCGCGGCGCAGTTCAACCAGAGCAGCGTCCATCAGCTCGCCGTTGCGATACCAGGAGGCGTAGGGCGTGATGTCGCCCTGCACCACGCCGACCAGATGGCGAAAGTGGGACCGCGCCAGGATCTCGGCATCGGCGTGTCCCGCGGCGGCAACCAGCGATGCCCAGCGCTCGGCGAGCAGGGAGCCGTCCCGTTCAACCTCCAGCCCGGCCAGCCACTCGAGCAGGGCAGCATCTGGAGCCTCGCGCACCAGCCGAGCCAGCAGCTGGTAGACATCAGTTCGCAGGGCATCATGCTCGTTCAACTCGTTCATGACGTCATACCTTCAACTGCGATTCAGGATCGCGGGCCATGGTCTGCCAGACATCCTTCACCCGGCAGTCCTCGCACATCTCCAGCCGGGCCAGGGCATCGCCGGCAAAGTAGGGGTGATCGGCCAGCTTCGACTTGAGGGTCGCGACGGTGCTGGCGGTGGCGAAGGGCTTGCCACAACGGATGCAGGGGAAGGCCGCCTCCTCGTGCTGGACGAGACGTTCACGACGTGTTGCATCGGCAAGAAAGCCGGGCACCAGGGTGATGGCATCCTCCGGGCAAGCCTCGGCGCAGAGCCCGCACTGCACGCAATCTGCCTCGCGAAAGCTCAGCAAGGGGCGATCATCGCCGGCGGCCAGTGCCGGGGTGGGGCAGTTGGAGACGCAGGAAAGGCAGAGGGTACAAGCGTCAGCGTCGACCGCAAGACCGCCATAGGCGGCACCCGCCGGCATTGCATGGCGTTGGCCGTCAGGGTGGCCAAGACGTGCCAGGTGGGCCAGCACGTCATCGAGGCGAGCGCGTTTGTCGCTGCTGGTGAACGTCAGCGGGGCACGATCCACCTCGAGCGGCGATGCGCCCGGCAGGGCATCGCGGGCTACCATGTCGCCGGCCATCAGGCGTTTCACCCGGGAAGGGGTGTGACCCATGGCATGGAGCAAGGCATGGGCCTGGTCGAGCTGATCGTCGATGAAGGCCGTGAGCCGTTCGGGCATGTAGGCGCGGCACTGGATGCGCACCTCGGCGGCACCGCCGGCCAGCGCGGTCAGCCACTGGTCGTGGCCGGCAGCGCCCAGCTCCTCGAGGGGGATGTCGAGAACATGGCCTGCCGCCTCGCCTTCCTCCGCCAGGTCACCGGCCTCGGCGAAGCGCACCACCGGTGCCGTGCCGCCGGCATCACGGTAGGCGGCGAGCTGGGCCAGCAGG
>Ga0209300_1000992_pt1 | contig 12124 bp, 9 predicted proteins | sample Shrwel_input2_RT_FD_187535 | JGI IMG/M metagenome (GOLD analysis project Ga0209300, IMG submission 187535) | Subsurface microbial communities from deep shales in Ohio, USA - Utica-3 well 1 S input2 RT (SPAdes) (version 2) ... | reverse complement strand
GTCTATCCGTACCTGCTCAAAGGGCTGAAAATCGACCGCCCCAATCAGGTGTGGGCAACAGATATCAGCTATATTCCGCTGGCCCGGGGCTTCATGTACCTCGTCGCCATTATCGACTGGTACAGCCACAAAGTGTTGTCCTGGCGGGTCTCCAATACCATGGACACAGACTTCTGTATTGATGCCCTGGAGGAAGCCTTACAGCGCCATGGAACGCCAGAGATCTTCAATACGGATCAGGGTGTCCAGTTCACCAGTGACGCCTTTACAGATGTTCTCAAGGAGCATGGCATCCGGATCAGCATGGACGGCAAGGGGTGCTACCATGACAACATTTTTGTGGAACGGCTCTGGCGCAGCGTCAAACACGAGTGTGTCTACCTCACTGCCTTCGAGGATGGCCGACACTTGAAGCAGGCGCTCCACCGGTACTTCCGGCATTACAATCAGACCCGGTACCACCAAACCCTTGATTACCAAACGCCCGATGAGGTGTACTACGGGCAACCCATATCTCTGGCAGCCTGAGCCAGAGAAACAACCGGATCATAGCTTAGGGACACCATCAGGTTGTCCAACTGATTGGGTCCACCTCAGAGGTTGCGGCTTACAGCTTCTGTTCAGTGCGCTGGGTAGTATGAAAGTGGGCAATGCATGACATAGCCCGAGGCCGACTGGGATGTCTAGGCCGAGCGACACCTGCCAAGTGGTGTGACTGCCAGCGAGAGCTCTGGCATCCCTCCTTTTTCGATCTCAAACTCAGCTGGGCGTTCATGGATGTTCCGCCGATGCCCGAGTTCGTGAACAAATTACCCATTCCGGGGTCGTGCTTACCAAGTCGTTACCCAAGATGCTGTTACCGATCCCTGAGCTGTCTTTATTTTTGCCATAACCGAAGATTATGCGCAGTGGCTCGTCAGAGATACCTGCGCGCAAGAATTAGAGTTTCCGATCAAATTCTGCACAGTTTAACGACTTTTCTTAAAGCCCTTCCCATTTTAAGCGACAGAAAAGAGCTTTTACCTCTAAATCATTAGCGATTTACTGTATTGATTCTTGACGCGGGAGGATTTTCGAGGCAGAGTATGAAGAATACAGTAAAGCATAAATGCTCTACTGTATTTTTTTAGGTGGAGTGACAAGCGGCAACTTGTCACCGATCCAAAAACCTTGAAGGCAATCAATAGGAGAATCTGGATGAATCAACCATATCAAACAACCGCTGTATCGCAAAGCTTCAAAAACTTGAACGCCCTTTATCAAGCAAAAACAAAGAGGGGCTTCTCGGCTGATGCGAATCTAAACGCTAAAGTTAACACCGGTTCCGAGCAGCGGTCGAAACGCAAGAAGTACGCTTTTCCAACACCCGGTAATGTGAGTTCAAAGGAGCGAGCTTTTCTCTGTGATGCGGATCGTGTCTTGGCGCTGTACAACAAGTGCCACGGCGTTGTGCAGAAAAGGGTTACAAGCCCAGTACGGAGTTGGTTTGAGCGCGAAGCACGCCAAGCTGGCTGGGCCCAAGTGACTCATTTAGCAAATATTCAGGCAAGCCGAAGTGCTGGGTACATGCTGCTCGCCCCATCGTGTTCGGAGGTGCGCAATGCCATCGGCCACTAATGTCAAAACGTTGGGTGAGATTGCAAATATCCGAACGGGGTACACCTTTCGAGACAAAGTCGAAGAAGTTTCAAAAGATGGTAATGCTCATATTGCTCAGATCAAGGATGTTAGAGCCTTTTGGGAGGAAACGAACAGTTCGCTCTTATATCCAAAGCAGCTGCCTAAGATCCACTGGCAGGGTAAAGAAAAAATGTTCGTGTATCCCGGTTCGGTCCTGTTGCCTGCTAGGGGCTCCAAAGGAGGCTACTTTCACGCTTCGTACCTGCTTTCGGATGAGGAGGAGCAGTTGCCGGTGGTCGTTAGCAGTCAATTTCTAGTACTGACGCCCAAAGAGTCGGTTTTGCCAGAGTTTTTATGCTGGTCTCTCAATCGTCCCGCTTTGCAGTACTGGCTCGCTGAGGGCGCTGGTAGCCAAGGTACGAGTATTGTGATGCTAAACATGAAGACCGTCAAAGGGCTAAAAATAGAAGTCCCAAGCTTAGAAACGCAAGAAAAAATATCACACCTAAACCGGCTGTGGGAAAGCGAAAAAAAGCTAACAAGCGCCTTGTTAAAAAATCGTGAAACCATGGTGAATGGCATGTTTCAGAAGTTGCTTAAGGAGAAGAACGCATGAACAAAGACGACATCAAGCAAGAGCAAATTAACAAAGCGGTCTGGAACGCCTGTGACACCTTCCGGGGCACGGTAGACCCCAGCATCTACAAGGACTACGTGCTGACCATGTTGTTCGTGAAGTACCTGTCGGACGTTTGGCAGGATCACTACGACAACTATGTGGCCGAATACGGCGATACGCCGGAGCTGATCGAAGAGCTGATGAAGAACGAGCGCTTTGTTCTGCCCCGAGGGTCGAGCTTCTACGACCTGCACGACAAACGCCATGAGCCGGGCAACGGCGAGCGGATCGACAAGGCTCTGCACGCCATTGAAGAAGCCAACATCGTCAAACTGGCCGATGTGTTTCAGGACATCAGTTTCAACTCTAACAAGCTGGGCGATGAAAAGCAGAAGAACGAGATCCTGCGCCACATCCTGGAGGACTTCGCCCGGCCGGAGCTGAACCTCCGTCCGAGTCGGATCGGGAAGCTGGATGTGATCGGTAACGCCTACGAGTACCTGATCAAGAATTTCGCGGCGACCTCCGGCAAGAAAGCCGGTGAATTCTATACCCCGCCGGAAGTCTCCGAGCTGATGGCCGAGATCGTTGATCCCCAGGCCGGCGACGAGATCTGCGACCCGGCGTGTGGTTCCGCTTCTCTGTTGCTCAAGTGCGCCAACCAGATTCGTAAAGAAGACGGCTCCAAGAAGTTTGCCTTGTTCGGTCAGGAAGCCATTGGCAGCACCTGGGCCCTCGCCAAAATGAACATGTTTCTTCACGGCATCGACAACCACAAGCTCGAATGGGGCGACACCATTCGCAACCCGCTCCTGCTGGATGAAAACGGCGGACTGAAGCATTTTGATGTGGTGGTGGCCAATCCTCCCTTCTCACTGGAGAAGTGGGGCCACGAAGGCGCTGACGGCGATCCGTATGCCCGGTTCCGTCGGGGCGTGCCGCCCAAGTCCAAGGGCGATTATGCGTTCATCCTGCACATGATCGAGACGCTGAAGCCGAAGACCGGCCGCATGGCGGTGGTTGTGCCCCACGGCGTCCTGTTCCGAGGCTCAGCGGAAGGCAGGATCCGGCAAAAGCTGATCGAAGAAAACCTGCTGGATGCCGTCATCGGCCTGCCCGAGAAGCTGTTCTACGGCACCGGCATCCCGGCGGCGGTACTGGTGTTCCGCAAGGACAAGACCGACAACAACGTACTGTTCATCGACGCCAGCCGCGAGTTCCAGGCCGGCAAGAACCAGAACCAGCTGTCCGATGAGAACATCGCCAAGGTGGTCGACACCTACAGGCAGCGCGAGAACCTCGACAAGTACGCCTATCTGGCCAGCCTGGAGGAGATCCAGGAGAACGATTTCAACCTCAACATCCCCCGCTACGTGGACACCTTCGAGGAAGAGGAAGAGATCGACCTGATGGCCGTGCAAGTGGAGCGGAAGGAGATCGAGGTCGAGATTGCGAAGCTGAACGAGCAGATGGACGGCTATCTGAAGGAGTTAGGTTATGGTGCCTGAGGGTTGGGAAGTCAGACCTCTAGGGGAAGTAGTTAATTTTCTTGACGGTAAACGAAAACCTCTAAAGTCTGAGGATAGAAAGAAAATAAATGGTCCATACCCGTATTATGGTGCCACTGGTGTAATTGATTGGGTAAATGATTATATTTTTGACGATGAGCTAATACTCATGGGGGAAGATGGTGAGAACATACTATCCCGGAGTTTACCTCACGTTTTCCAGATTAGTGGACAAAGTTGGGTTAACAACCATGCTCACGTTCTGAAACCAAAGTCTAGCTCAGATATTGGATATTTAACGGCCTACCTTGAAAGCCTTCGCTATGAAAAATATAACTCAGGGTCCGCCCAGCCAAAATTGAACAAGGCTGTTTGCGAGAAGATACCTGTATTGTTGCCCCCCCTCCCCGAACAAAAAAAGATCGCCCAGATCCTCTCCACCTGGGATCAGGCCATCACCGCCACCGAGCGCCTGCTTGAGAACAGCCAGCAGCGGAAGAAAGGGTTGATGCAGCAGTTGCTGACCGGGAAGAAGCGGTTGCCGGGGTTTGAGGGGGAGTGGGAAGATGCTCACCTAAAAGACATTGCTTCGATCTCAAAGGGTAAAGCACTAAGCAGCAGAGATCTTGAGGATGGAACTTTCCCTGTTGTTGCAGGCGGTAAGACCAGTCCATATACGCATAAAAGTTACACCCACGACCATGCCATAACTGTAAGCGCCAGCGGAGCTTACGCAGGGTATGTCGCATACCATGAGTACAAATTCTGGGCCTCTGATTGCTCCGTGGTAACAGCACAGAAGAACAGTGATACTGAATTCCTGTTTCACGTACTAACATGGAATCAGAAACGCATCTATTCGCTTCAGAGTGGTGGCGCTCAACCACACGTCTACCCCAAAGATCTTTACACCTTGCGTATTCAGGTACCCACAAAGCCTGAGCAACAGGCCATAGCAGACGTAATAACCGCTGCAGGAAGAGAAATGGATCAGCTCAGATTGCGCTTGGATCTATTGAAGAAAGAAAAGAAAGCCCTGATGCAACAACTCCTGACCGGCAAGCGTCGGGTGAACGTGGAAACGGAGGCCGCATGAACACCACCCCTCAAGGGAATGAGCAGCATTCCAGTCACATCCCGGCTCTGGCCACGTTGATCAACCTTGGCTGGACGTTTTTGCCGGCCACGGAGTGTCAGGCCCTTCGGGGCAGCCAGCGGGATGTGGTTATGAAACCGGTGCTGGAGCGGGTGTTGCGCCGGCGCAAGTTCGAGTTCAAGGAGCAGTGGTACCCGTTGTCCGATCAAGCGGTGGATCAGGTGATCCGGCAGGTGACGACACCTTCCATGGCCCAGGGCCTGATGGACGCCAACCAGTCCGTGTACGACATGCTGACCCTCGGCATCACCGTGACGGAGTTCATCGGTGGCAAGAAGGCCCAGCCCACGATCCATCTGATCGACTGGGAAAACCCGGACAACAACGAGTTCCATGTCACCGAGGAGATGGAAGTGTTGTCCGCACAGGGCACCCACACCCGCCGGCCGGATGTGGTGGGCTTTGTGAACGGCATTCCCCTGGCGGTGATCGAGGCCAAGAAAGCGGCATCCGGCAACCCCAACAAGGACATGGTGGAAGAAGGGATCAGCCAGAACATCCGTAACCAGAAAAACGATGAGATCCCCTACCTGTACGCCTTCGCCCAGCTGTTGTTTGCGATCAGCCGCAACGACGGCCGGTACGGCACCACGCATACGCCGATGAAGTTCTGGTCGAAGTGGCAGGACGAGGAGTTCGACGACCAGTACGTGCAGAGCATCAAGAACCAGCCGCTGTCTGCGTCGGACAAGGACGCCCTGTTTCAGGACAAACCCGGCAAGATCCGCGACTACTTTGAAACGCTCTGGTCGAAGCCGGTGATGCCCACCGAGCAGGATCGGCTGTTGGTGGGCCTGCTCGATCGGTACCGCTTTCTGGAATTTCTCCGGCTGTTCATCCTGTTCGATCAGAAGATCGGCAAAATCGCGGCTCGGTACCCGCAGGCCTTCGGCATCAAGGCGCTGCTGGAGCGGATCTCGGACTTTAAACCTTCGGGTGAGCGCAAAGGCGGCGTGCTCTGGCACACCACCGGCTCCGGCAAATCCTTCACCATGGTCTATCTGTGTCGGGCTCTGCTGCTCAGCGACGCGCTAAAGAACTGCCGGATCATCGTGGTCACCGACCGGGTGGATCTGGAGAAACAGCTGTCCAAGACCTTCCTGACTGGCGGGGCCTTTGGCGGCGACATCGCCGGCAAGAAGAGTGGCGATTCACTGGCCAAGACCCGCTCGGGCAAAGATCTGGCCAAGCGCATCGGCCAGGGCAGCGACCGGATCATCTTCACGATCATCAACAAATTCGCCTCGGCCGCCAAACAGCCGGAGTGCTACAACCCGTCCGAGAACATCATCGTCATCGTCGATGAGGGACACCGGAGCCAGGGCGGCGAGAACCACCAGCGCATGCGCCTGGCCCTGCCCAATGCGTCGTTCATTGCCTTCACCGGCACCCCGCTTCTGGACAAGGAAAAGAGCGAGACCGCCGAGAAGTTCGGCGCCATCATCCACGCCTACACCATGAAGCGAGCCGTGGAAGACGGGACGATTACCCCACTGCTGTACGAGGAGCGCAAGCCGCTGTTGAACGTGAACCAGGAGGCCGTGGATACCTGGTTCGAGAAAGTCACAGCGTCCTTGTCGGACGACCAGAAAGCGGACCTCAAGCGCAAGTACGCCAAGCAGGGCCAGATCTACACCGCCGAGGACCGCATCAAGCTCAACGCCTTCGACATCAGCGTGCATTTCAGTGAGAACTTCAAGAAGGCCGGACTGGAGCTGAAGGGCCAGCTGGCCACGGACAGCAAACTCAGCGCGATCCGCTACAAGAAGGCGCTGGATGATCTGGGCCGGGTGACCAGTGCCATCGTGATTTCCGCCCCGGACACCCGGGAGGGCCACACCGAGGTGGACGAGACCAGCCTGCCGTTGGTGCAGGAGTGGTGGAAGAAAAACGTCACAGGCGACCCGGAGGACTACGAGAAGACCATCATTGAGCACTTCGGCACCGACGGGCCGCCGGACATCCTGATCGTGGTGGACAAGCTCCTGACCGGCTTCGATGAGCCCCGGAACGCGGTGCTCTACATCGACAAGCAATTGAAGGGGCACAACCTCATCCAGGCCATCGCCCGGGTGAATCGACTGCACCCACAAAAGCGCTTTGGCTACCTGATCGATTACCGGGGCATCCTCAAGGAACTGGACACCGCGATCCGCGACTACCAGGACTATGAGCACCAGACTCAGGGCGGCTTTGCCATCGAGGACATCGATGGGCTGTATTCCAACGTGGACACCGAATACAAGAAGCTCCCTGCCCTGCACGATCGGCTCTGGGGCTTTTTCTCTCACATCGAGAACCGGCTGGATCAAGAGCCCTACCGTCAGGTGTTCATGCCCAAGTACGAGACGGACGAGGACGGCGTGGAAGTGGACCGGCACCAGGCGCTGCGCGAGGACTTCTATGAAGCGCTGACCGAGTTTGGCATGTGCCTGAAGACCGCCCTTTCCACCCAGAGCTTCTTCGAGGACAAGGCGTTTTCCGAGGCGGATATTCGCCGGTACAAGGAAGACCTGAAGTGGTTTGCTGACCTGCGCAAGACCGTTCGGATGGACGCTCAGGAAACCGTCGACTACTCCGAATACGAAGGTCAGATCCGGGATCTGATCGACCGGTATGTGACCGGCGTGGATGTGGCGCCCGGCGACGAGCCCGTGTTGATCGACCCGGTGGATGACAAACCGGAGGAGTGGTCGGACGAGAAGACCAAAAACGAAACCGACAAAATCAAAACCCGGACAAAGAAAACCATCGAGCAACAGCTGGGCGACGATCCCTATGCCAAAGAGGTGTTCTCAAAGCTGCTCAAGGATGCGATTGAGAAAGCCGAGTCCATGTTCGACTACCACGCCCAGTTCAAGATGTTCAGCGAGCTGGAGGCCATGGTGGATGACCGGGAGGTGCCGGATTTGCCCACTGACCGGTTCGACGGTAACAAGCACGCTCAGGCCTACTACGGTGCGTTCAAGCTGGTGTTGGGAGATGACTTCACGGAGCTGGAAGCCGAGAAAGGCGAAGAACTGATTCAGGAAGCCTTTGAGATCGACAAAGTGGTAAACCGGGCCGTGGCCGAAAACTCCCTGAATCCCGTGGGCATCGAGCAGGACGTTCGCAAGACGCTCCTGCCCAAGCTGTTCAGTCTCATCGGACTGGATAAGGCCAAGGCCATGCTGGATGAGATTGTGCAGATCCTGAGAAACGGAGTGGCGAAGGGATGACGGCGGTCGATCCGACACAGGACGATAAGCCGAAGGAATACCGGTGCCAGTATGGGGACCGGGCCTTCCGGTACCACCTGTGTTACCTGTCCGGCCACAAGCGGGCTTCCATCAAGGCGCATGTCCACCCGAACGGTCAGGTTCAAGTGGATGCGCCGGAGGGAGCCGGGCTGTCGGCCATCAAGGCGGCGGTGCAGCGCCGGGCGCGGTGGATACTCAAACACCTGGATGACATCGAAGAGCGCACCCGCTATGTCCAACCCCGACAGTGGGTAAGCGGCGAAAGCCAGCTGTACCTGGGCCGGCGGTACGTGCTGAAGGTGATCGACGATCCCGACCAGCGCCGGGTCACCTGCAAGCTGATCGGCGGGCAGCTGCGCGTGCAGGGCAAGGATCTGAGTCCAAAGCGGACCCAGAAAGCGGTAAGCCAGTGGTACCGGGACAAGGCCCGGGATGTGTTCGAGCGACGGCTCAAACTCATGGTCGATGCCCTACCCTGGGCACAGGCCGTGCCGCCCTGGCGCATTATGGAAATGCAGACTCAGTGGGGCAGTTGTTCACCCGAGGGCGCGGTGCTGCTGAACCCGCATTTGGTCAAAGCCCCGACCCGGGCCATCGATTACGTGCTACTGCACGAGCTGTGTCATCTGCAGGAGCATAACCACAGCCCGCGTTTCTACGGACTGCTGGATCGGTTTATGCCGGAGTGGCGGTCTATTAAAGAACAATTGGATGGGCAGGCAGAGGAACTTCTGGGTTCCTCAGAAAACAATCCAGCGTTACGGCCTACTCAGAAGTCATAGATCACAATATAGCCAACCAACCTTGTGAGAAACTATCCATGATTCGGCTCACTCTATTGTTGCTGACGATTTTTTCAATTCCTGGTGTTTCGCATGGGCAAGTGGAATACAAAGATCATATCAAGAACGCTTTGAACCAAGCTTATGATCAATGCAGTTTCTCTGCCCCATCTTCCTCTAACATGAGAAATAGCTACTGTGCAGGTGTCTTGCACACTGCAGAGCTTCTTTGGCCAAACACTCAATACAATTCTGATTCACCAACCGTCTGCACAAATGGAGTTTTTGGTGCGCCAGCGATTGAACGAATGGTCAGGGTTCTGGATCTGTTAAAGAAAGAATCTGAAACTCGACAGTTCTCCATTATCATTCCTGACAACTGGAACCCCAGCAGGTCGAGAGACTTCATTCTCTTATCATGGGTTCTCTCTTTCCCCTGTGATTAAGCAGAGGTGGTTTCAACAACTGTGTCGATAAGCAAGCACGCTGTTCTGTCGCCCCTACATGCTTGAGATTACTCACGATTCGATCCTACGCGAGACTCCAAACGCTGAAGTGAAGCGTTCAACGTGCCTCGCGCAACACTAAAATGTTCAGCTACTTCTTTTTTGGTGATGTTCGGGTCAGACAGCATCGCTGCCGCTTTTCTGACGTCGGAATCCGACATGGAGGGTTTTCTCCCTCCTTTCCGGCCTCTAGCCCTGGCTGCTTGAAGTCCAGCCATTGTCCGCTCTCGAATTAGGTCGTGCTCGAACTCAGCTAGGGCCCCAAAGATATGAAAAACCAGACGGCCACCGGAACTGGTGGTGTCGATGGATTCAGTCAGGGATTTAAACCCGACGCCTCGATCATGGAGGTCTTGGACAATCTCAACCAGGTCCTTCAGAGACCGGGCTAGACGATCCAGCTTCCAGACAACCAGAACATCTCCCTGCCGGAGCATACGAAGGCACTGCGACAATTCAGGTCGCTCTTTCAATGTCCCGGTAAACTTCTCCTGGAAGATCTGTTCGGCCCCCGCTTTCTCCAGGGCATCCACCTGAAGCTCCGGACTTTGGTCGTTAGTGCTAACGCGCGCATAACCTATGATCATGAAAGGTACCTTTTCTGTTCATAGATTGTTGTACGTGATTGTTGGACGCAAAACAAGCCGAAATCGGGTGTTTTTGAGGGGGGAGCAAGAACGTCCAACAAACGACCTTTTGTTGGAGGCAGCTCAATCCCCACGGGCTTCAATCCACTTTTGCATGGTTGACTGAAAAAGTTCAGCAGTTTGGTTTGATTCCCTTTAGCCTAGTAAGACAGTTCTTTATCACGGAGGTGATTCTATGAAAATTTATTCCACTGATATCGTTCAAGCCTGTGACACCAGCAGGTCGCAAGGGAGGAGGCTTACTCAAGAGTTACAGTATTGGGCGGATGCCGAGGGCGAGGTTTTTGAGATTACGAAAGCGCCAGGGCAAGTAAGAAATGTGAGCCTGTTCGTTGGATATTTAGCGGGCAAAGAGGTTATCGATGATGAGGGAATTCGTATTTTTAGGATTCATTAGCATTAATAGTTGCGGATTTCGATCTTTATTCTGAATCGGGGGCTACTCCCTATTAATTAGAATTTTAGGGAGTAGTTTGTCGACTGAGCATTGATCAAGCAAGGGAGGCAATGAGTCTTGCAGACTCTTACTGGTCTCTGTTTCGCGACACCCACTCTTGAGCGAAATCTTGAGCCTGGGAAATTTGCTGTGGAGTCATGTGCTTGCTCACAATGTCCCGATTGTTTTTAGCTTTATTATGGCCTTGGGATGCAGCTACATTCAGCCACATATGGGCTTTTATGTAGTCCTGTGGGGTGCCCTTTCCGGTCATATACATAGTCCCTAGATTGAACTGGGCAGAAACAATTCCTTGCTTAGCTGCTTTCTGATACCAAGAAGCAGCCTCCACGTAGTCTTGTGGAACACCCTTCCCATACTCATACATTAAAGCAAGAGTATATTGAGCTTCAGCAACTCCCTGCTCAGCAGATTTCCGATACCATTTTTCAGCCTTCGCATAGTCTTGAGGAACGCCTTGTCCGGTATTGTATAAGCGTCCAATATGGAATTGTGCTTTGGCGTTTTTTCCATATTTTGCGGATTTTAGGTACCAGTTAGCGGCTTCTGTAAGATCCCGCTGAACGCCTTCTCCGTTTTCATACATGAACCCCAAATAAAGGGCGGCTCTGATGCTACCGTACTCAGCAGCTCTCGTGTACCAGCTTGCGGCCTCGGTAAGGTCCCGCTGGACACCCTCGCCATTTTCATACATCAGTCCCAAGTAGCGAGCGGCCGTGGAATCCCCCCCTTCCGCTGATTTTCGATACCAGCTTGCTGCTTCTGAATAATCTTGAGGTACACCTATACCCTGGTCATAAATTGTTCCGAGCTCGAATTGAGCAATAGAGCTCCCTTTCGCTGCTGCCCGCTTAAACCATCTGATTGCTTCGGGATAACTCTGGGAAACTCCGTTTCCTTTCTCATACATCCTACCCAAATAGTATTGAGCATCTACATTGCCTTGTTCGGCTAATTCTTTATATAAAGTGGCTGCTTTAATATAGTCTTGGGGTACCCCAATCCCACTTTTATAAAATTCGGCTAGTCGATATTTGGCTAGGTCGTTACCTTGGTCTGAAGATTTTTTGAACCATTTTGCCGCTTCAGAAAAGTTAAGTTCAACGCCCCTTCCTGCCAAGTACATTTTTGCCAATTTATATTGGGCTGAGGCGTTGCCTTGCTTTGCCAATGGCTGAATTTCTTGAAGGGCTAGCCCGTAGTCGCCATTTTCATAAGCTTCAGTAGCTTTATTAAGATCTGCAGCGCCTGCGCAAAATGCTGCCCCCAAAATCCCAACGAACACCAAACTCCTCATGGCTTTGATAGGGTAGAATTTGATCATAGACAGGACTTCCTTATCTTTAGGTTCTGTAATTTACTGTGAAGTATGCAGAAATTTTATCATAGGTGAAATTGTAGGTACGGCCGACAATTTGCATTATGCACCTAAATTCCCGGCCAATTTTTGCCATTAAACTTAGCCCGGATTTCTCATAGCCACCCAGCAAGTCTCGCAGACTGGGCGGGTGGCCGCCATGGCCGCCCAGTTGCGGCCCTGATTGCTTAATAAGTGGTCAATTTCTGTTATTCGGACACACTACCCCCTTT
>Ga0209300_1000991_pt1 | contig 12131 bp, 11 predicted proteins | sample Shrwel_input2_RT_FD_187535 | JGI IMG/M metagenome (GOLD analysis project Ga0209300, IMG submission 187535) | Subsurface microbial communities from deep shales in Ohio, USA - Utica-3 well 1 S input2 RT (SPAdes) (version 2) ... | reverse complement strand
CGATGGAGTCGTGCGTGAACACGTGGATCACGCGCTGCTTCATCAGCGCGGCCATGCGGATGGCGTTGCGGCTGTAGTCAGAGAAGGTCAGGAAGGTGCCGGCGTAAGGGATGTAGCCACCGTGCAGGGCCACGCCGTTCATGATCGCGGCCATGCCGAACTCGCGCACACCGTAGTTGATGTGGCGGCCGGGCTTGCCATCGGTGGTGACCACGGCACCCGCGGCGTCCACGCGGAAGGCGGCGGTGCTCTTGGTGTTGGTCAGGTTCGAGCCGGTCAGGTCGGCCGAGCCGCCCAGCATCTCGGGGATGGCGGCGGTGAAGAACTCCAGCGCGATCTGGCTGGCCTTGCGGCTGGCCACGGTCTCGGCCTTGTCGTGCGCGGCGGCCACGGCTTGCACGGCGATCTCGGCGAAGTTCGCGGGCAGCTCACCGGCCATGCGGCGCAGGTACTCGGCGGCCAGCTCGGGGAACAGGGCCTGGTAGGCGCTGAAGCGGGTGTTCCAGTCGTCGACCAGCAGCTCGCCATCGGCCTGGGCGTTCCAGTCCGCGTAGACCTCGGCGGGGATCACGAAGGCGTCGTGCGGCCAGCCGATGGTTTCGCGCGTGAGCTTGATCTCGTCGCCACCCAGCGGCTCACCGTGGGCCTTGGCGGTGTTGGCGCGGTTGGGCGAGCCCTTGCCGATGTGGGTCTTGCAGACGATCAGCGTCGGCTTGTCAGACGACAGCTTGGCCTTGGTGATGGCGCCATCCACGGCGTCCACGTCATGGCCATCGACCGGGCCGATGACGTTCCAGCCGCAGGCCTCGAAGCGCTGGGGCGTGTTGTCGATGAACCAGGGCGTGACCTGGCCGTCAATCGAGATGCCGTTGTCGTCGTACAGCGCGATCAGCTTGTTGAGCTTCCAGGCGCCGGCCAGGGCCACGGCCTCGTGGCTGATGCCTTCCATCAGGCAGCCGTCACCCAGGAAGGTGTAGGTGTGGTGATTGACGATGGCGTGACCGGGGCGGTTGAACTCGGTCGCCAGCATCTTCTCGGCCAGGGCCATGCCCACGGCGTTGGTGATGCCCTGCCCCAGCGGGCCGGTGGTGGTCTCCACGCCCGGGGTGATGCCGACTTCCGGGTGGCCCGGCGTCTTGCTGTGCATCTGGCGGAAGGCCTTGAGGTCGTCGATGGACAGCTCGTAGCCCGACAGGTGCAGCAGGGCGTAGATCAGCATCGAAGCGTGCCCGTTGGACAGCACGAAGCGGTCGCGGTCGGCCCACAGCGGCTGGCCGGGGTGATGGCGCAGGTGACGGCCCCACAGAGCCACGGCCATGTCGGCCATGCCCATCGGCGCACCCGGGTGGCCCGAGTTGGCTTGCTGGACGGCGTCCATCGCCAAAGCACGGATGGCGTTGGCCATGGCGGTGATGTTCTTGGTGGTGTGGGGCATGTTGCAGCGGGTTGGGTGCGGGAAACCGTGGATTTTAGCCCGTGTGGCCAGTGTCCTGGCTGTGTCTGTCAAACGGTTGGCCGACCATCTTGGCGCCACGCCTTTGCTCGACGGCAAACCGCAGCCAAGGCGGCAAAACTGGCCCCGGACGTTTCACAACTCCGCGGCGGTTTTCGACTGAGGCAATGAAAGGAGCGCGGCAGCGATGCAGGAAACCTGCCCTGCCCGCGCCCGAGCGCTACGCGGTGCATAAGCTGCTCATTGGTGAGCCCGCCGGACGTCTTTCAGAAAGCAAGGGCCGATGCATCGAACCGATCCCACACTCTTGGACAAACAAACGCAAGGCGCCACGCCGGGGAAGCAGAACGAAAAAAGGAGGCCGAAGCCTCCTTTTTCACTGCTTACCAATTTACGGGGCAGCCGGAGCGTCAGCCGGAGGGGCGTCAGCCGGAGGAGCATCACCACCCGCAGCAGGAAGAGCGACACTGTTTTTGGTAAGCGAAGCAACCACAGTGGATTCGCCCGTCACATCGGTAGAGATGTTCCAGCCGATGGTATCACCCTGGGGAACCGGGGTGTATGTCACAGCCTTGCTGTTGAAGTTCGTGCCAATTGCGTTATCTTTGAACGTGAGCTTGATGATGCCATTGGTGACATCGACTGCTGAAACTTCATTGGTTGCCTTGAAGTTTGCGGCGTCGGGCACACCATTGCTGTTTTCATCGCAGTTGCTGGCATCACCAGTCTCTTGGATACAAAGGGCAACAGCAACCTTGTATGTCTCAATGGCCGTAATTGCGTTGGAAACCTTGGCCTTCTTGGTGTAGTCCTGATACTGCGGCAGCGCCACAGCAGCCAGGATGCCGATGATCGCCACAACGATCATCAGTTCGATCAGGGTGAAACCTTGTTGGACGCGCTTCATGGTCAACTCCTCACGGCCTCGGGGGCCAATGGTTCAAAACGGTTTGCTGGAAGCGGCCGACACGGTCAACCGCACGCAGAACATGGTGCAGCCCGCGTGCCAGGTTTCAAAGCCTGAAAAACCGTGATCTTCTGCTCGATTTCCCGCACCGGTTGGCGAAGCACCATCGGTTTTGGTCAGGCTTGTATCGAAATGCGAGCCAAAAACTGTCACTTTGCGGCCAGACTGACCATTTTTGTCACCCGCAGTTCGCCACGTCACCCCGGCGAAGGGGCGTGAAACCGCTGCCCTTCGCGCAGGGGCTCGATGCGGTGGCGGCTGTCCAGGGCCCTCACCTGCGAGAGCACCGAGGGCACCTCGCCCGGCTTGGGGTGGGTGATGTAGACGCTCACCTCGCCGTCGAGCTGGCTCAGCTCCTGCGCCAGGGTTTGCGGCGACAGGTGCCCGCTGATGTTCGCCAGGTGGGCCTCTTCGTTGCCGAAGGCGGTCTCGATCACCAGCTGCGCGATGCGCTGCCCGTTGAGGGCTTGCCACAGCGCCGGGTTGGGGCCCGTGTCGCCGGTGAACACCCACCAGCCCTGCGGCGTCTCCACGCCGTAGCCCACGGCGGGCACGGTGTGCGCAGCCGGCAACACGTGCACAACTCGGTCAACCTGCCCACCTCGGGCCGCGAAGCGCAGCGCCTGCCCCACCTCGATCTCGTGGAAGACCAGCACCGGGTGCGCGGCGCTGGGCAGGCGCGTGAAGTCGGGCCAGATCACGCCGTTGAAGATGTGGTCGCGCAAGGCGGCCAGGGTTTCGGGCAGGGCGTGGACGTGGATGGGGCGCAGTTGGGCCGGCCCACCGCCGCCCATGCGCAGCTTGATGACCGTGTCGGCCAGCAGGGGGATGCTGAGCACGTGGTCGAGGTGGCTGTGCGTGATCAGCACGTGGTCGATGCGCGAGAGCTCGTCCAGGCGCAACTCGCCCACGCCGCTGCCGGCGTCGATCAGGATGTCGTCGTCCAGCAGGAAGGAGGTGGTGTGGCAGCGGGCTGCGATGGAGCCGAAGCAGCCCAGCACTCGGATCATGGCAACGCCCGATCAGGCCTGCACGAACTGCATCTGGGTGCCCGCCAGCTCGATGACGTCGCCGCTCTTGAGGTGGACCGGGTCTCCAGCCACCGGCGCGCCGTTGACCGTGGGGCGCGCGCCGCCTTCAACGTGCGCGAACACGTAGCCGCCCGGGCGCTTGGTGATCGAAGCCACCTGAACGCCCGGCTTGCCCACCGTGGTCACGACCTTGGTCAAGGCCACCTCGCGACCAGCCGCCGCGCCGTTGAGCACCTTGATGGAGGCCGGGCTCTGCGAGGGCAGGCTGCCGAATCCGCTGATGCCATGCCCGGTCAGGGTGCCGCCGAAGCCACCCGGCGTGGTGCTCGGGCCCGAGGCCGGGGTCGGCGCCGAGCTCATGCCACCGCCCAGGGAGGTGGGCAGCGGGGTGCCGGGGCGCATGATCATGGTGCGCTCGTAGTCCGAGCCTTCGTCGACCAGGAACTTGATCTTGTACTTGCCGATCTCGACCGTGTCGTTGTGCTGCAGCAGCTGCTTCTTGACGGCTTTGCCGTTGATGTAGGTGCCGTTGGTGCTGTTGAGGTCCTCGATGAAGACGTTGCCCCCCAGCAGCTGCAGCACGGCGTGCTCACCACTGACGGCCAGGTTGTCGATCACGATGTCGTTGTACGGACGGCGACCGAGGGTCGTCTTGTCCTTCGTGACCTGGACTTCCTTGATGACCACCCCGTCCAGTGAGACGACCAGTTTTCCCATGCGGAACCTCTATGTTTTGGATCTTGATGTGGAGGCGTTCAGCCCAGGCCGCCGAGGCGCTTGAAGGGCCACCATGACCGGGGGGCCGGCTCGGCCACTCCCTGAGCCCGCACCAGCACGACCGCGATATTATCCCGGCCACCGGCCTCGTTGGCGGCGGCCACCAGGGCGGCACCCATCTCGGGCAGGCTGTCGTGTTGGGCCATCACGTGGGCGATCTGGGGGTCTCGGAGCATGTCGGAGAGGCCGTCCGAGCACATCAGGTAGATGTCGCCGGACTGGATTTCGTGCTGATGCGTCTCCAGCAAGGCCATGTCTTCGACGCCCAAAGCGCGCGTGACGAGGTTCTTGTTGGCGGCAAATTGAGCCTGCTCCGGCGTCAGCATGCCAGCGTCGATCTGTTCCTGCAGTAACGAATGGTCTTTGGTGACCTGCTGCAACACGCCGGCGCGGAATCGGTAGCCGCGCGAGTCGCCGATGTGGCCCATGAGCAGCCGCCCCGATCGAAACACCGCCACCACCAGGGTCGTGCCCATGCCGCCAAAAGTCGGGTTGGAGTTGGCGGCGCTGAAGATGGCGCGGTTGGCGTTGTCCACGCAGATGTCCATGGCCCGGCGCACATCGCCGTCGCTGGCGTTGGCGGCGGCCTCGCTCAGCCAGCGGCCCAGCTCCGCCTTGATGAATTCACAGGCCATGCCACTGGCGACCTCGCCGGCTGCGTAGCCGCCCATGCCATCAGCCAGGACCGCCAGCGCGCAGGACTCGTCCAGGGCCACCGTGTCCTCGTTGTTGGTGCGGACGCGTCCCGTGTCCGTCTGGCTGTAGAACTCGAACTCCATGGGCAAATTGTCGCTGTTGCGGGCAAGGTGTCAGGGTGGGGAAAGCCGTCACCCCAGGGGGATGTCGATGGCCTGTGGCCCGCTGTCGGGGAGCATTTTCAAAATGGCACGCAAGTCTTCTGCCATCTGCTCGCCGGTGGCGTAGCGGGTGGCGGGGTGCTTTTGCAAAGCCAGCGCGACGACGTCACCGAGTGCCGGGGGCAGATCGGGTCGCAGGCTGCACACATTGGGCGGGGTGTCCTGGCCGATGGCGCGCATCAGGGCCCCCAGCGAGTCGCTGCGATACGGCAGCTGACCGGTCAGCAACTGAAAGAGGGTCACGCCCAGCGAGTACAAGTCGCTGCGACCGTCGGTGTGCTGTCCGGAGAGTTGTTCGGGCGACATGAAAGTCGGGGTGCCGAGCACGACACCGGTGCGCGTGCGCGAGGCATCAGCCAGTTGCGCCACGCCGAAATCCATCACCTTGACGGCCTCCCGAGGCGCATCGAACATGATGTTGTCGGGCTTGATGTCGCGGTGGGTGACGCCGCGTGTGTGAGCGTAGGCCAGCGCGTCGGCCACGCGGGCCACGATGCGCAGCACCACCGGCACTGGCAAGAGTTGCTCCGGCTGGGTGTGGTGGCTGAGGTCGACGCCATCGACCAGCTCCATGGCGATGTAGGCCAGGCCTTCGGACTCACCGGCGTCGATGATGTGAACGATGTCGGGGTGCTGGAGGCGCCCGGCCATCTCGGCCTCGCGCAGGAAACGAGCGCGTGCGTCGGCCAGTTCGGCGCCGCTGAATTCTCGCGCCAGGGCCATGGTCTTGATGGCCACGCGCTGACCCGTGCTCGGGTCGTGAGCGAGGTAGATGGCGCCCATGGCGCCTTGGCCGATCTGCTTGTCGATCACGCATCGGCCCAGGGCGCCCACGCCCTGGGTGGGCACGGCGCGGGGCGGCACCGAGCCCCAGGCGCTGACCGCCTGAACCTGGGCCACACCGCGCGCGCGCATCAGGCGGCTGCGAACCTCGGGCCAATCCGCGTCCAGGTCGGCCATGTACTCGTAGACATCGCGAGCGGCGTCAAAGCGCCGCTCGGCCTCGAACGCCGCGGCGATGCGCTCACAGGTCTCCAGCGTGGCGCGTCGAAGCCCCTCAGGGGGAAGGTAGCCGCGCAGGGTCTCCCAGGCCCGATCGACCGGGCCCTGAGCCAGGTCCTGCATGGCGCGCTGAACCCGCTCGCGGGAGGCGGTCGACTCATTCGTGCTGCCACCACCGTCGCTGGGCGACAGGAGATCTGATGGGGGGGCGCCGACGTCGGCAAACCAGCTGTCGAGCGGCGGGCTGCCGGTCGGACGGGCACCCGGGTCGCTCAGTACGCTCGATGGCTCTCCGGAGGCGGGCACGACAGGGGACAGAGAGCGTGGGTGCAATGCCGCAGGGCCAGACGGCCGCCAGCCGCTTTGGAACGCTGCCGGGCTGGTGTCGGCGAACCGCGACGGTGGGCGGTTGTCGTCCATGGAGTCGACAAAATCATTCAGGGCCTGGCGCTTGCGACGCTGGGCCTCGACGGCGCCGTCGGCCACCGGAGACGTGTCGGAAAAGTCAGCCCACTGGGTGCTGCGCGCACCGCCCGGGGCTCGATCAGAGCCATCGCGGGTGCGACCACCGCGTCGGGTGAACCACCAGCCGGCGCCCAGCACGCAGGCCGCCAGCACGATGAGCCACCCGACAACCGGCAGCATCGGCGCCTCGATCAGCTGGCCGAGGGCGCGCGCGCCGCCAGGCCCTTGCCAACGGCCACCACCAGCAAGGCGCCGAGCACACCCGCGAGGTAGCGAACCGAATCGCCTTGCGGCACGACGTGCACGATCGCGGGGTCACCGACCGCCAGGGTGCCGGCGATCCAGCCCAACAAGGCACCACCGGCCACGATGATCATGGGGAAGCGATCCATCAGCTTGAGGACCAGGCCGCTGCCCCACACGATGATGGGGATGCTCACGAGGAGGCCGAAGATGACCAGGGGCATCTGATGGCCTTCGTGGCCAGCGCTCTGGGCGGCACCGGCGATGCCGATGACGTTGTCCACGCTCATGACGAAGTCGGCCACGATGATGGTTTTGATGGCGCCCAGCAGCTGATCGCTGGCCTTGAGGTCACCGTGTCCGTCGTCGTCCGGCACCAACAGCTTGACCCCGATCCACAGCAAGAGGGCAGCGCCCACCAGCTTGAGGTACGGCAGCGCGAGCAGCGACATCGCGAAGAAAATGAGGATCACGCGCAGCAGGATGGCACCCGCCGTGCCCCACAGGATGCCCTTGCGGCGCAGGTCGGGCGGCAGGTTGCGACAAGCCAGGGCGATGACGATGGCGTTGTCGCCACCCAGCAGGATGTCGATCATGATGATCTGGCCGACTGCAAGCCAGAACTCGGGGGTGAGGAAAGCGTCCATGTGCAAAAATGAAATCAGCCCCTGAGTGTAGGGGCTGAGGGTGAGCCTTGGGGGCCATTGCTCGGCGCGGTGTGCCCACAGGGACACCGCGCCTCACGCGCAATGGCGTTGCGTCAGATGAGCGACTTCAGGATGCGGCCCATCTCGGACGGGTTGCGCGTGACCTTGAAGCCGCACTCTTCCATGATGGCGAGCTTGGCATCGGCCGTGTCGGCGCCACCGGAGATCAGCGCGCCGGCGTGGCCCATGCGCTTGCCCGGGGGGGCGGTGACGCCCGCGATGAAGCCAACGATGGGCTTCTTCATGTGGTCCTTGCACCATTGAGCGGCTTCGGCTTCGTCTGGGCCGCCGATCTCGCCGATCATGATGACGGCGTCGGTGTCCGGATCGTCGTTGAAGGCGCGCATCACGTCGATGTGCTTGAGGCCGTTGATCGGGTCACCGCCGATGCCCACGGCGCTGGACTGGCCCAGGCCGAGTTCGGTCAACTGAGCCACGGCTTCGTACGTCAGCGTGCCGGAGCGCGAGACGACACCGATGCGACCCTTGCGGTGGATGTGGCCGGGCATGATGCCGATCTTGATCTCTTCGGGCGTGATCAGGCCGGGGCAGTTGGGGCCCAGCAGCAAGGTCTTCTTGCCACCCGCGGCCTCCTTGGCCTTCATCTTGTTGCGCACCATCAGCATGTCGCGCACGGGGATGCCTTCGGTGATGGCGATGACCAAGTCCAGGTCGGCCTCGACGGCTTCCCAGATGGCGTCAGCGGCACCGGCGGGCGGGACGTAGATGACGGACACGGTGGCACCGGTCTGCTGCGACGCTTCCTTGACGGACGCGTAGATGGGGATGTCGGAGAACTTCTCGCCGGCCTTCTTGGGGTTCACGCCCGCCACGAAAGCGTTCTTGCCGTTGGCATAAGCCTGGCAGCCGAGGGTGTGGAACTGACCGGTCTTGCCCGTGATGCCCTGGGTGATGACGCGGGTGTCCTTGTTGATGAGGATGCTCATGATGTGTCTTTCCTGGGGCGTTACTTGACGGCGGCGACGATCTTGGTGGCCGCTTCGGCCATCGTGTCGACGCTGATGATGGGCAGACCGGAGTCCGCCAGCATCTTCTTGCCCAGGTCTTCGTTGGTGCCCTTCATGCGCACCACCAGCGGCACGTTGAGGTTCACGGCCTTGCAGGCGGTGATGACGCCATCGGCGATGGTGTCGCACTTCATGATGCCGCCGAAGATGTTGACCAGGATGCCCTTGACCTTGGGGCTCTTGAGCATGATCTTGAAGGCTTCGGTGACCTTCTCGGCCGTGGCGCCACCGCCGACGTCCAGGAAGTTGGCCGGCTCGCCGCCGAACAGCTTGATGGTGTCCATGGTGGCCATGGCCAGACCGGCGCCGTTGACCAGGCAGCCGATGTTGCCGTCGAGCTGGATGTAGGCCAGGTCGAACTTGGAGGCCTCGACTTCGGCCGGGTCTTCTTCGTCCAGGTCGCGGTAGGCCACGATTTCAGGGTGACGGAACAGCGCGTTGCTGTCGAAGTTGAACTTGGCGTCCAGGGCAATGACGTTGCCCTTGCCGTCGCGGTTCAGCGGGTTGATTTCAACCAGCGACGCGTCGGTTTCCATGTAGCACTGGTACAGCTTCTTGAAGATGTCCTTGGCCTGGGCTTGCGAGTCGGCCGGCATGCCGATGCCGTCGGCGATCTGCTGGGCTTGCGCGTCGGTCAGGCCGGCCAGCGGGTCGATGAAGACGGTGATGATCTTCTCGGGCGTGCTGTGGGCGACTTCTTCGATGTCCATGCCGCCTTCGCTGGAGGCGATGAAGGCGATCTTCTGGGTGCCGCGGTCGGTGACCACGGACACGTAATACTCTTTCTGGATGTCAGCGCCGTCTTCGATGTAGAGGCGGTTGACCTTCTGGCCTTCGGGGCCGGTCTGGTGGGTCTTGAGCTGCATGCCCAGGATGTCGTTGGCCAGGCGGCGCACGTCGTCCAGCGACTTGGCCACCTTCACGCCACCGCCCTTGCCGCGACCACCGGCGTGGATCTGGGCCTTGACCACCCACACGGGGCCGCCGAGCTTTTCAGCTGCGGCCACGGCTTCGTCAACGGAAAACGCCGGGATGCCTCTTGGGACCGGCACGCCAAATCGGCTCAGGATCTCTTTGCCTTGGTACTCATGAATCTTCATGGGGATCTCGCAATGTGTGATGCGTTCGGGTCGAACATGACGAAACCCGCGAGGGCCGATCAGGCGCATGCGGGCGCCGAGCCTCCCGGGATGGCCGGGTTGCACTGCAGCATTCAGCATAGCACCGCTCCCCCCCATGCAGAGGGTGGGTTTCCACAGGAGGCGGACACCGGTCAATCGGGCTCGACCGGCCCTTCGCCTTTCAGAACACGCCGGATCACGTCCCCGGAAAAGCCCCTGGCCGCCAGAAAACGGGCCTGCCTGGCGTGCTCCTGGGGGTCGCGGGGGACCTCGCCGTGGCGCCTCGCCCACAAGGCATGGGCGCGCTCGAATTCGGTGTCCTTCAGGGAGCGAACCACCGCTTCGGCAACGCCGGGTGGCAACTGATGCTGAGACAACTCGGCCTTGATGCGTGCCGCACCAAAGCGAGAGGCTTTGCGGTGAACCACCGACTCCGCGAAGCGCTCGGCGGACAAAAACCGGCGAGCTTCGAGCTCGTCGAGCACGCCGTCAAGTTGCTCTGCGGACTCGGCGTGCGGGGCCAGCTTGCGACGCAACTCCACCCGGGAGTGCTCTCGCATGGAAAGGTACTTCAGCGCCCGGCCCTTGAGAGACAGGCCAGCGCGGACGCCCTTGGTGGCGGCGGGCGCCTCGCCATCGGCGCCGCGGCGGCGATCATCGTCTTCGTGCATGTCGCGCTCCTTCTTCAAGCGGGCCGCCGCACCTTGACCCCTCCGGGCGCCAGGCGCCTGGCGCCTGAGCTGAAGCCGGAGAGGCTCAGGCCTCGTCGCTCACCTGGGGCCGGTTGGAGCCCGCGGGGCGCTGGGCCACGCCGAGGGAGTCGCGGATCTTGTTTTCGATTTCGCGGGCCAGGTCGGGGTTCTCGCGGAGGAACTCGCGGGAGTTGTCTTTGCCCTGACCGATCTTTTCGCCGTTGTAGGCGTACCAGGCGCCGGACTTGTCGACGATCTTGGCGGTCACGCCCAGGTCGACGATCTCGCCTTCGCGGCTGATGCCCTCGCCGTAGAGGATGTCGAACTCAGCCGTCTTGAACGGGGGCGCCACCTTGTTCTTGACGACCTTGACCTTGGTTTCGTTGCCGATGACCTCGTCGCCTTTTTTGATGGAGCCGGTGCGGCGGATGTCCAGGCGGACGGAGGCGTAGAACTTCAATGCATTGCCACCTGTGGTGGTTTCGGGCGAGCCGAACATCACGCCGATCTTCATGCGGATCTGGTTGATGAAGATGACGGTGCAATTGGTCTTCTTGATCGTGGCCGTCAGCTTGCGCAGGGCCTGGCTCATCAGCCGCGCCTGCAAACCGGGCAGCGAGTCGCCCATTTCGCCCTCGAGTTCGGCTTTGGGGGTCAGTGCCGCCACCGAGTCGACGACGATCAGGTCAACCGAGCCCGAGCGCACCAGGGCGTCGACGATTTCCAGGGCCTGCTCGCCGGTGTCGGGCTGCGAGATCAGCAGGTCTTGCAGGTTGACGCCGAGCTTCTGGGCGTATTGAGCATCGAGGGCGTGCTCGGCGTCGATGAAGGCACAGACGCCTGCGAGCTTCTGCATTTCGGAGACGACCTGCAGGGTGAGCGTGGTCTTGCCAGACGACTCAGGCCCGTAGATTTCGATGACGCGGCCGCGCGGCAGACCGCCCACACCCAGCGCCACGTCCAGGCCCAGGGAGCCCGTGGACACGACCTGGATGTCTTCCACGACCTCACCCTCGCCCAAACGCATGATCGAGCCCTTGCCGAACTGCTTTTCAATCTGGGCCAGGGCGGCCTGCAGGGCCTTGGCCTTTTCGGTGCTGAGGTTGGACTTCGCGTTGGCTTCCATGGGTGTCTCTCCGGCTCGGGGCCTGTCTGAAGGGGGATCGGGTTGATCGATCGGATTCGCCGATTATGGCAAAGACTGGATGTTCGTACAGTGGTCTGGGCAACTATTTTGTCCCCCTCTTGAGCGGGGGCCGCGAGCGACCGAGGCGGACTTGAAATGCCCGCCGGACTTGATTTGACGCAAGGCTGCGGGGGCTGAAGCGGAACAAGATGGCGCCAAGAACCCAACCGATCGATCCGAGAGGACAAGAGGAGCACGAATGATTCAAGACCACCACCCGCTGGCCAAGGACTTTCCCGAGCTGAAAGACAAGATCCACACACTGAAGACCTCGGATGCGCACTTCGCGCGGCTGGAGCGCGAGTATGAGGACCTGGACAAGTCCATCGTGCGGATGGAGACCGGCGTCGAACACGCTTCGTCGACCGAGATCGAACAAAAGAAACTGCAACGCGTCACCTTGAAGGACGAGTTGTACGCCTTGCTCAAAGCCTGAGGCAAGGCAGCGCCGCGACCCGCCTGACCCGGCGGCGTCGACGGCACCTCACGGGGCCCCGCGCCACAAGCGCCGGGCCCTATCCCGTTCTGGACTTTCCCGCTTCGGGCGCAAATCGGCGGGCCCGCCCTCTTAAAATGGCGATATGACCTCGTCTGCCCCCACC
>Ga0209300_1000990_pt1 | contig 12144 bp, 9 predicted proteins | sample Shrwel_input2_RT_FD_187535 | JGI IMG/M metagenome (GOLD analysis project Ga0209300, IMG submission 187535) | Subsurface microbial communities from deep shales in Ohio, USA - Utica-3 well 1 S input2 RT (SPAdes) (version 2) ... | reverse complement strand
TCACGGGCGAAACCATCTGCATCGACGGCGGCCATCATCTGGCGGCGCCATCGACCTTCGCCGGCCTGAACAAGCTCGACGACGCGGCCTGGGCGCGGATCAAGGAAGCCGGTGTCGCCGCAACCAACGCCAGCAAGGCGCAGCGGACGGTCTGATCGCTGACGCACGCAACATCCGAAGCCGCCTCGCACCCACGTGCCGGGCGGCTTTTTCGCTTGTAGAGTCCTGATTGCGGCAACAGCCGCGAATCGCCACGACCCGAGGCAGCAACGACGATAACGGGCGGGCACCATCATCGAGGAGAGCGCGCATGAACGAACACGGCAGCGGCACGGCCGGCACGGTCGAACGGAAAACCTTCTGCGGCATCTGCGAAGCGGCCTGCGGAGTCGTGGTCACCGTGCAAGGTGACGAGGTGCTGAAGATCCGTGGCGATGTCGACCATCCGAACTCGAAAGGCTTCCTGTGCCCGAAGGGCGCGGCCTTCGGCGCGGTGCGCGACGATCCCGACCGCGTGCTGCAGCCGCTGCAGCGCCAGCCCGATGGCCGCTTCGAGCCCGTCAGCTGGGACAGCGCGCTCGACGACATCGGCGCGCGCCTGCGCGATCTGATCCGGCGCCATGGCCGGGAGTCGATCGGCGTCCACCTTGGCAACCCGAACGGCTGGAACTACGGCGCCTTCATGTGGCTGCTCGGCATGGCCGCGGCGCTGAAGACCCGGCACCTGTACACGGCATCGTCGGTCGACATCAACAACTACTGGGTGGTCGGCGAACTGCTGTACGGCCACAACCTGGTGACGCCGTTTCCGGACATCGCCCACACGCAGTTCCTGATCGTGCTCGGCGCCAACCCGGTGGTAACCCACGGCAGCATGATGACCGCCGGCCGGGTCAAGGAGCAGATGGCGGCGATCGTCGAGCGCGGCGGGCGCGTCGTGGTGATCGACCCGCGCCGCTCCGAGACGGCGGCCCAGTTCAAGTGGCAGCCGATGCGCCCGGACGGCGACCCCTGGCTGCTGGCCGGCATGCTGAAAACCATCGTCGACGAAGGCCTGACCGATGGCGATGCGCTGGCCCGGCAGACGCGCGGCGCGGAAGGCCTGCCGGCGCTGCTGGCGGCCGTGACCGGCGAGCGGGTGGCCGCCGAAACCGGGATCGCCTGGGCCGACGTGCAGGCGCTGGCGCGCGCGTTCGCGCAGTCGCCGGCCGCCGCGCTGTATGGCCGCTGCGGCGCGTCGCTGGGGCCGTTCTCGACCTTGACCAACTACCTGATCAACGTCCTGAACATCGCAACCGGCAATCTCGACCGGCGTGGCGGCATGGTCTTCGGCCAGCCGATGCTCGATACCGAAGGCTTCACGCGGCTGTTCAAGATCAACGGCTACGACCGCTGGCGCACGCGCGTCGACGGCATCCCCGAAGTGATGGGCACCTCGCCACTCGCAACGCTGCCGCGCGAAATCCGCACGCCGGGCAAGGGCCAGCTGCGGGCACTGCTGATCGCCTCCGGCAACATCGCGACGACGTCCTGCGCGTCCGGCGAGGTCGGTGCCGCGCTGGACGAACTGGAACTGCTGATCTCGCTTGATCCGTACATCACCGAAACCAGCCAGCACGCGCACTACATCCTGCCGCCAACGCTGTGGCTGGAGCGCGACGGCATGCCGGTATTCAGCCAGATGCACGCCAGCGTGCCGTATGCGCAGTGGACGCCGGCCAGCGTGGCAGCGCGCGGCGACGCGCGCGACGACTGGTGGATCATCGACGCGATCTGCAAGCGGATCGGCCTGGTGCCGTCACCGTCGAAGGCTGCGCAGTGGCTCGGCAAGCTCGGCATCCGCCTGTCACCGGCAACGGCAGTCGACCTGTTCATGCGCCTCGGCCCGGCCGGCGACTGGTTCGGGCTGAAGCCCGGCATCAGTCGCCGGAAGCTGTTCCAGCAGACCAGTGGCGTCACCTTGTCCACCGAGCCGCCGGTCGGCGTCAGCCGCAAGCGCGTGCATCACCCGGGCGGCCTGATTCCACTGACGCAGCCGCTGATGGCCAGCGAGATGGCGCGGCTGATCGCCCGACCATCGGCCGACGACCCGGCCCAGGCAAAACTCTGGCCATTGCGGTTGATCTCGATGCGCGAACTGCGCTCGCAGAACAGCTGGCTGCACAACGTGCCGAAGCTGACCACTGGTGATCGCCGGCCGCATCTGCGCATTCATCCGGACGATGCCCGGCCGCTGGCGCTGCACGATGGCGACGAGGCCGCGATCACTTCGCCGTGGGGCGAGATCACGGTGCCGGTCACCATCAGCGACGAAGTGATGCGCGGCACCGTGGCACTGCCGCACAACTGGGGTCATGGCGGCGGCTGGCGCCGAGCGGTGGCGATCGGCGGTGGCCGCTACAACGATCTGACCGCCAATACCGCAGCCGAGATCGACGTGCCGTCCGGCAACGCCGTGCTCAATGGCCTGCGGGTCCGCGTGACCCGGCGCAGCGTGGCACTGGCGGCGGCGAGCTGAGGCTTACGGCTCAGACTGCACTTCAGGCGGCGGTCACCGGTGGTGTCGACAGATAGATGCCGACGATCGCCGCCGTCGCCAGCAGCACCCAGGCTTCGAAGACCAGCCGCCACGGCAGCGGCGCGGACTTCAGTTCCATGAAGTGCAGCAGCACCAGCCGCACCTTGAGTGCGGCAATCGCGAAGATCGCCACGGTGCCGACCTGCGGCGCGAAGCCGTCCTTCGACAGCCACCAGGTGGTGGCGATCGTCGCGAGCATCAGGAACATCCAGACCATCGTCGTGGCGTGACGCAGCATGTCGGCGCTCAGCGCAGCAGGTACAGCAGCGGGAACAGCAGGATCCACAGCAGATCGACCATGTGCCAGTAGGTCGCACCGCATTCCAGCACCACGCAGTGGTCCTTGCTGAACTGCCGCGCCCGCGCCTTGTTCCACAGCACGATCAGCAGGATGTTGCCGGCGAACACGTGCAGCAGGTGGATGCCGGTCAGCGTGAAGTAGTACATGTAGAAATCATTGCTCAGCATCGTGATGCCGGCCTTGATCTTGGCGCCGTACTCCAGCGCCTTCGACACCATGAACGCGACGCCAAGCACGAACGCACCGGCAATGAACTGCGGCACGCGGTCCAGCGCGTTGCGCTTGACCGCTTCCACCGCCAGCACCACGCACCACGAACTGGTCAGCAGGATCAGCGTGTTGATGCCGCCGAAGTTGACGTCCAGCGTCTGGCGCGATGCCTCGAACACGGCAGCGGCATCCTGCCGTCCGAGCATGAACGACACGAACAGCAGCGCGAAAAAGACCATGTCGGCCGCAACGAACACCCAGACGCCTTCCACTCCGGGAAGGCGTCGGGCTGCATCGTTGCCGCCGCGAACGGCAGCCATCATCGAGCGCTCAGCAGATCAGTGCGTAGCGACCGGTCGCGGGCCGCGCACGGCGACTTCCTTCGGCTGAGCAGCGCCATCTTCGATCTCGATCCGGCTGACGGCCTTGATGATGAAGATCGACATCGAAACAATCCAGACGTACCAGGTCGGGAACGCGATCCAGAAGTTGAACATGCCGTGGAACGCGAACGGGCCGGTCTTGAAGAACGGAATCAGGCTGACCGGGAAGAACGAGGCCACGGTGACGAAACCCCACCAGCTGACCCAGGCCGGCACCAGCTTCTTCTCGCGCTTGTCGCGCAGGAACACCAGCGCCGCCGCGATGATCTGCCAGCTGGTGACCATGTACGCGAGGTCGATGATCATCCACGCCAGGTAGTACATGGTCTGCACCATGTCTGGCGACAGTCGGTCGATCTGCATCGCGCAAGTCAGCCAGATGCCGCAGGCGACGACGATCGGGCAATAGGTGATCGTCGCGCCCATCATCTCGACGTTGGCCAGCATCCCTTCCTGGCCTTCGATGCGGCGCATCACGCGCGACACGGCAGCACCGAAGGTCATGTAGCAGGAGCCAAGCACCATGCACACCGACATGCCGACCATGATTTCGGTCTGCAGATCCTTGTAGTGCTGCCACATGTCCTGCGCGGTGGTCGATGCCGCCATCGGCGGGAAGTTGTCGGCCATCAGACCCCACATCACGAAGAAGCCGATGAAGAACACCGGGCCGGTCCAGGCCAGCAGTTTCCAGGTGCCGTAATCGGTCGGGTTGGGACTCGTTGACATTGCCTCGCTCCTCCACAGGTCGGCTGCTCACGATGGCAGCGGTTTTCGTCCCGTGATTGTTCCCGTATGCCGGTGGCGATCTACCAGAATCGGCTGCGCCGCATGTCAGAATCGGCTGGTGTCAGGCGGATGGAGCGCGGGCCGATGACAGACGAATTCAGATTGCGATCGGCAGCGGCGTTCTCGTCGGCGTTTCGCGTGCCGCCGGAAATCGTCGAGGAAACCGCACCGGCCACCGAGCACGCGGCCGGCAATGTCGGCCTCTATGGCTGGAAGACGCCGCGCCTGGACGGCTTCGAACTGCCCGAATCCGATGAGCTGATCATCGCGCTGCATCTCGGCGGCTCGCGCCGCGTGCGTGCCGTCACCGATCAGGGCCTGAGCCGCAGCTGCTCGATGCCGGGTCTGGTCACCGTGCTGCCACCCGGCCGCAGCGCTGCTTTCCGCACCGAAGGCAGCATCAGCCTGGTGTCGTTGCATGTGCCGCTTGCGCTGGCGGCGCAGCTGTCGATGCCGCTGCACGCGTCAGCGAACGCGCCGTGGCTGCCGCGCTTCGCATTCCGCGATCCGTACGTCAGCGCCAGCATGGAAGCGCTGCTGCGCACCGCCCGCTCCGGCCAGCGGGTGCGCTCGGACTATGTCGTGAAAGTGGTCGACGCGATGCTTTGCCATCTCGCGCAGTGGCGGCAGTCGCCCGATGACGGCGGCGGCGGCGTGCTGTCGATGGCGACGCCGGAAGCGCGCATCGGTCGGGTCAGCCTGCGCGAGCTGTTCGCGCTGATCGACGCGCAGCTCGGCCGCGCCCTGAATCTAGACGAGCTGGCGCGCTGCACTGGCCTCGGCCGCGCCACGTTCACGCGCAGCTTCCGGCAGGCCACCGGCATGTCGGCGCATCAGGCCATCAACCTGCGCCGGATCGAAGTGGCCAGAAAGCTGCTCGCCGAGACCGATCTCGATCTCGCCTTCGTGGCGCAGGAAACCGGCTGGTGCAGCCAGTCGCACTTCACGGCCAGCTTCCGCAAGGTCGTCGGCTGCACGCCGGCGCGGTATCGGGCGCTGCGCTGAACAGCAGCCGCGATCGTCGGCCGCACGCAAAGACGCCAGAGGCCTGTCCGAAAACGCGAGACGCCCCGCCGCGGTCAATCGGACCTTTCAGTGCGGCCGTGCCGTCGCCGGCGTCTTCAGCGCTTTAGCGTCTTCGCGTCCTTGCGTGAGGCAGCGTCTGCTCAGGCCGCCAGACGCGGCTGCAACCAGTCGGTCAGATCCTTGAACACCCGCGCCCGATCGGCCGGCAGCTCGTTGAAGATCTCGTGGTACAGCCCGTCATAGACCTTCAGCGTCTTGTCGCTCGACGAGATGCGCTCGTGAATCATCCGGCTGCCGGCGACGCCGGCCAGCTTGTCGTCGCTGCCGTGCAGCACCAAGGTCGGCACGCGGATCGCAGGCAGCAGCGCCGGCACGATCTCGACGAAGCGGATGATCTCGGCCAGCGTCCGCACCGGAATCTTGCCGTGGGCATTGAGCGGGTCGTCGGCGTACTTGGCGACCTCGGCAGGATCGCGGCTGACCAGGCTCGGATCGACCTGGAACATGCCGAGCTTCGGCACGAACGACGCCAGCAGCTTGGCGATCAAGGCGAGCAGCGGCGGCGCGCCATCGAGCGCCACGGCCGGGCCTGACAGGATCAGGCCGTCGAGCTTCTTGCCGTGCTTGATCGCATAGCTCAGCGACAGCGCGCCGCCCATGCTGTGGCCGAGCAGGAACAGCGGCCGCGTCGGCTGCTGGCGCTTCGCGCGATCGATCAGCGTGTCCATGTCGGCGACGGCATTGGCGAACTTGTCGACCAGGACTCGCGCACCCCCAGAGCGGCCGTGGCCACGGTGATCGATGGCATGCACCACGCAGCCCAGCCCGACCAGCTGTGCCGCCACCTCGGCGTAGCGTCCGCCGTGCTCGCCAAGGCCATGAGCGATCACCACGGTGGCCTTCGGCGCACCATTCGGCGCCCAGGTCTGGAAGTAGATGCGGGTCTTGCTGATGCCGTCGAAACTGCCATCGCTGTGCTTCATCGGAACTCGGCTCTCGTCTGCTGTCACGGGTCTTGGGTCATCGCTGGAATCTTGCCGCGCGCCGATGATGCCTGCGTGGCGGCGGCCGGCGTCCGGCCCAGCGCCAGCACTTCATCGAGCCCTTCGCGAAACGCTTCCAGCAGCAGTTCGGGCTCGGTGACGGCCGCGCGGTCGCTGTTGATGCCGACGCAGCAACGACCGTTGTGCGACAGCATCGCGATCATCATTCCGCAGCCCGGCACCGGCGCATACGGCCAGTACTGCTGCACCTCGGCACCGGCGAAATAGACCGGATACGGAATGCCCGGCACGTTGCTGATCTGCGCGTCCTGCGCGGTGGTGAAATCGGCCGTGAGCTTGGTGACCACGCCGATCGGCAGCCGCGTGACCACCGGCATCATGCGGATCATCACGTCCAGCGCCGGCTCCGCTCGCGTCTCGCGAACAAACTGCTGGATGTGGCGGATGCGGGCGATCGGGTCACGCTCGGCGACTGGTGCCGCGTACTGCGAGCCGGCGAACTTGTTGCCGCCCATCGCGTCGTCTGCGGTGCGCAGGCTGATCGGAAAGCCGATCGGCATCTGCTTGATCGAGACGCCGAGGCGCTCGTGATACAGGCGGAAGCCGCCGATCAACCCGGCCAGGAACAGGTCGTTGATCGACGCATCCGCCGCCTTCGATGCGGCCTTGAAGGCCGCCAGCGGCAGTTCGATGCCATCGAGCCGCCACGACAGGCTGCGCCGCCGGAACAGGCCGGAACCGGGCACCGGCTTGATGCCGAGCATGCGCTTGGCAGACGCCAGGTAATCCAGCGCCTGTCGCGTGTCCTCCGGATACTTCAGCAACGAAGATGCCGTGCTGCCCAGCGCCCCTGCCAGGTCACGCGCGGCCGCCGGCAGCGCGATCAGCCGGCTCCGCAGCGTCTTCAGGCCAAGGCTGCGCGCGCTCGCGGCCTTGCGGCTGCGTGGCAGCGCCGGCACCGGCCTTGGCTGGCCGTCCCGGTCGCGATGGAAGATGCGTTGCAGCAGCTGGACGATGCCGAGGCCATCGGTCGCCGCGTGGTGCATCTTCAGCACCAGCGCGGCACGGCCACCATCAAGGCCTTCAAGCAAGGTCGCTTCCCACGGCGGACGCGCCCGGTCGAACGGCTGCATCGCGATGATGCCGGCGGCATCGAACATCTGCCGCTCGCTGCCCGGTACCGGCAACTGCTGGCGCCGGACGTGGTAGTCGAAGTCGAACGCCGGGTCTTCGACCCAGGTCGGATTGCCGGCACCTTTCGGCACCACGACCTTCTGCCGGAAGCGCCGCACCGCGGCGACCAGCCAGCGGAACTCCGCCTGCAGCCGGCCCCATTCCGGGGCCGTGTCGAAGACCATGATCGAGACGATCGTCGAGCGCAGCCGTGGGTCGACCTCGGCCAGCCACATCACCGATTCGAAGGCGCTCATCTCGTCCGGGCCGCCCCAGTGGCGCAGCTCGTCGAGCAGCGCGCTGTCCTTCGGTTCCGCCTTGCTCATGTCGGTTCTGTCCTTCGTGATTCGGTTTGAACATCAAGTCAAAAGCAACATCAGAAGTTCAACGCAAAGGCGCAAAGAACGGCAAAGAGGAGAAAGGCAGAAGAAAGGGAAGCAAAAGCCTTTTGGGGGAAAACAAACGTGTCAGCCACGATTCGGTTCGCATACCGCCAAAAGCTTTCTGATCCCTTCTGTTGTTTTCTTGCTTCCGTTTTTCTTTGCGTCCTTTCTGTTCCCTTTGCGCCTTTGCGTTGAACTTTTGCTGTCCGGCTCAGCAGCTTCTCAATTCAACCGGCACTGCCCTCGGCTCCGGCGGCCAGCTTGCGCAGGCCGCGGAACGCTTCCACTGCGCCGTGCTTGCCGTTGACCACGGCCGCGACTTCGGCAGCAATCGGCATCACCACGCCGTGCTGGGCAGCGAGTTCCATGACCACGCTGGAGGTCTTGATGCCTTCGGCGACCATGTTCATCGACGCGACGATCTCGGCGGTGGTCCGGCCCTGCGCAAACTGCACGCCGACCTGACGGTTGCGCGACAGCGGACTCATGCAGGTGGTCAGCAGATCGCCGAGCCCGGTCAGGCCGGAAAAGGTTTCCGCGCAGCCGCCAAGCGCCACGCCGAGCCGAGTGATTTCCGACAGCCCGCGCGTGATCACCATCGCTCGCGTGTTCTCGCCGACCGACAGGCCTTCGGCCATGCCGGCGGAAATGGCGATCACGTTCTTCAGCGGTCCGCCGAGCTCGCAGCCGATCACGTCGCGGTTGGTGTAGACGCGGAACACCGCGCTGCTGAACAGCGGCTGCAGCGCCTTGGCGACGTTGTCGTCGCTCATCGCCAGCACCGCCGCGGCGGCATAGCCCTGCAGCACTTCGCGAGCGATGTTCGGGCCGGCCAACAGGCCGGCCGGATGGCCCGGCAATTCCTGCTGGATGATCTCGGTCATCCGGTTGTGGCTGCCCTGCTCCAGACCCTTGGCAAGGCTGATCACCGGCACCCACGGCCGCAGCAGCGGCGACACCGCGCGCAGCGTGTCGCGGAAGCTGTGCGACGGCACGCCGACTACCAGCACGTCGCAGTCGCGCACCGCGTCAGCCAGCGAGGCGGTCGCGATCAGGCGCGTGCACAGCGGCAGATCCTGCAGGTAGCGCGTGTTGCGATGTTCGCGGTTGATCTCGTCGGCGGTCGCACTGTCGCGCGCCCACAGCTTGGTCTGCGTGTTGCGCGACGCCAGCGAAGCCACCGTGGTGCCCCAGGAACCGGCGCCGAGCACGGCAACGCGTATCCGGCGGCTCATGCCACGACCTCCGGCCAGTGGTCGAGGGTATCGATGTAGCGCTGCCGGACCTCGGCGATGCGGGCATCAAGCTGGTCATGCGTCCACGTCGAGACATCGATGCCCGGCAGCACGGCAACCTGCACGGTGCCGGCGCGCATCGTCTGGTCGTTGCGGCCCATGATCTCGCCGGCATTGCGGATCACCACCGGCACGATCGGCACGCCGGCCTGCATCGCCATGTGAAACGCGCCCTTCTTGAACCGGCCGACCTTCGGCGTCCACGAGCGCGTGCCTTCCGGCGCGATGCAGATGCTCAAGCCCGCCTTCAGGCGATCGACGGCCGGCTTCAGCGCATCGATCGATTTCTGCGAATCGGCGCGGTCGAGGAACGCCACGCCAGCCATCTTCATGTAGCGGCCGAAACCAGGCACGTTCGCCGCTTCGGCCTTGGCCACGCCGCTGAAGCTGCGACGGACGATGTTCATCATCACGAACATGTCGAACTTCGACTGGTGATTGATGATGAACACGCAGGGCCGGTGGGCCTGCAGGTGCTCCTCGCCGATCACCTCGATCTTGACGCCGAGCACTGCCATTGCCGCGTCGCTGGCGGTGGTGGTGATGAAATCGGCGGCACTCCGGCTGTCGCCGGTCAGCCGCTCCAGACCCAGCCCGGCGATGAAGCTCGCACCCATGGCCGCGTAGGCGCCGACGGTACGCGCCATCGCCTTGGCCGGGCCGCGCGCGCGGCGCGGGAAGCGCAGGATCGGCCACCCGGATTCGCTGGCCACCTGTTCCAGCTGCGGCTTCGGCTGGATCGCGCTGGGCTTGCCGACCGACTTGAGAAACGCGATGTCCTCGTTGCCGTTGGCGTAGCCGTAGCTGGCCTTCAGGTTCACGCCGCGCGCCTTGGCGAATGCCTTGACGCCGGCAGCCTTGCCTTCGCCCCAGGCCGGCAGGCCGTCGAGACCACCGGTGAGCCGGCCGTTGCGGATCAAGGCCCGCGTGCAGACGATGTGCTCGATGCCGTATTCCTGCGCCAGCGGCTCGATCTGGTACAGCGTGGCCGATGAGGCGATGGCCACCGTGTGACCCTTCTTCTGGTGCGCGTCGATCAGCTTCCACGACTCCGGGAACAGCGTGGCCGCGGTCTTCTCCAGCCACAGGCGTCGCCACAGCGCGCGCATGTCGGCCTCGGTCTCGCCAGCCCAGTCGAGGATGCCGTTGGCGATCACCTCGAAGAACTCTTCATCGGCGAGATCGGCCTTGCGGCTGAGCTTCAGCGTGTCGAGGATTTCCTTCGTACCCATCTCGCCGCGCTTGATGCGGTCGATGAAATAGGCCGCTGCCGAGTAGCCGTCGATCAGCGTGCCGTCGTAATCGAAGAACGCGCCGATCGTAGGTCCCGACGGGCCATCGGCGATGCGGCGCAGCTGCTGCGCCAGCACGGGATTGGAGGTGGTCATGCGTTCAGGGTGTCCGAAGCAACAGCGTGAGCAGCGGCGTGGCGCGCCTGGTCCAGCCGGTCGATCGCGGCAAGCCGCTCGACGACCGATGCCAGTTCATCGGCGAAGGAACGCCGGCGTGCCGCGAGGTCCAGCGCGCCGACCTTCAGCAGATCGCGGTTCGCCGCCAGCGACAGCGCGTTGGCGAACACTTCGCGCGACACGCACTCCGGGCTGCTGAGGCGCTTCTGCAGCACGTACTGGCGACCGACGCGGACGCATTCCTCGGTCAGCTTCTTCTTGTCGATGGCGACGTCCACCGGCTGCGCCGCCAGCCGATCGGCCACGGTGTAGTAGGCCTCGACGAACGGCGTCAGCACCCGGTGCGCGATCAGAAACGGCGAGCCGAGCAGCAGCGCCCGGCGGCCTTCGGCGGTGACCGCCTTCTGCCGGAACTTAGGGTCGAACAGCCGCGATTCGGCCTTCTGTTCCTCGCGGAAGCTGGCCTTGTCGCTGAAGAAGAAATCGAACTTCAGCAAGTCGCGCAGCGCGAACGCCGATTGCCAGGCGCGCTCCAGCGGGCCGGTCAGCTCCTCGTGCGAGGTGTCGAGCAGCGCCAGTTCGAAGATTGCCCGGTTGATGAACCAGTGCACGGCGCTATTGCGATAGAACGCCGCCACCGCATGCTGACCTGGCTCGATGGCATAGACGACGTCGGTGCCGCCGTCGTAGCGGCTCAGCACGCCGCCGTCGTTCAGACTGCCGAGCGTGACCGCCAGCCCTTCGCGCGTGCGCAGGTCTTCGAGATGCGAACTCGGCAGGCCGCGCGCCTCGGCATAGTCGAGCAGCGGCAGCACCAGTTCATGGACTTCGGCCAGGGTCAGCGCGCGATCCTTGACGCCGAGCAGTGCCAGCGTGACCAGCGCATTGGCGGTGACCGGCGTCGCCCGGTTGATGCGCTGGAACACCTCGAAAGCGATCTTGGCGACTGTCCACTTGCCGCCGCCTTCGGCGTCGGCGCGCGCCAGCGCGTCCTTGAGGCTCAGCGGCTCGCCGAAGCGCACATAGGCGTTGCCGATGCGCTGCTGCTGCGTGCGTGCGTAGCCGGCCAGCCACAGCAGGTTTTCCTTGGCCTTGGCAGCGCCGGCTTCCTCGGCCGCCATCACGCCGACCTCGTGCATCTGGTCGTAGGTGGTCGAGACCGGCACCAGCAGCATGTCGTCGGCGCCGCCGCTTTCGATCGCCGACACCAGATAGCTCAGCAGACCGTACTTCGGCGGCCGCAGCTTGCCGGTGCGGCTGCGGCCGCCTTCCATGTACCACTCCAGGTTCTTGCGCTGCGACGCCAGCCAGGCCAGATATTCGCGGACCACCAGCTTGTAGATCTCGTCGTCCTGGAAACTGCGCCGGATCAGGATGCCGCCGGCGCGGCGAATGATCGTGCCGAGCGGCCAGAAGCCGAGGTTGTTGCCGCCGAGGATGTGGTTGCGCTTCAGGCCGTGGTCGCGCAGCAGCCGCGACAGGATGAAGGCGTCGGCATAACTTCGATGCGTCGGCAGGTAGACCAGCGCATGGCTTTCGTTGAGCGTCTTCAGCTTCGCCAGCGCATCAAGATCGGCGTCGACGGTCCAGGCC
>Ga0209300_1000989_pt1 | contig 12170 bp, 10 predicted proteins | sample Shrwel_input2_RT_FD_187535 | JGI IMG/M metagenome (GOLD analysis project Ga0209300, IMG submission 187535) | Subsurface microbial communities from deep shales in Ohio, USA - Utica-3 well 1 S input2 RT (SPAdes) (version 2) ... | reverse complement strand
GCCTTGCTCAGTCAGTGGCGCCTGGTACAGGGGGCTCGCGGCGGGCTTGCATCAGCAGCAGGCTGAGGGCCAGCACGCCCAGCCACAGGCCCTGGCCGAACACGCCGTGGTGGTCAAAGGCCCAGCCGCTGATGACGGGGCCGAGCGCGCCGCCTGCGGTGTAGCCGGCAATCATCGCCGAGGTGCCGGCGAGTGCGGACGAGTCGGCAAAGTCATGGGCCACGCGGATCATGCTCAGGGTGTAGAGCGCCCCGCCGATGCCGCCCCACAGCGCCGCGCACACCCACAGCAGCGAGGGCTGATGGGTGGATTGCACGAAGGCCACGGCGCTGAGCACCAGGGCCGCAGCCCCGATGGCAAACAGGCGGCGAGCGGGGAGGTGGTCGGCCAGCCAGCCCAGCGGGTACTGCAGCACGAAGCTGCCCATGCCCATGGCGCCGGCGATGGAGGTGGCCATGGCGAGGTCGAGCCCGATGCCCGAGCCGTGGGCGGTGGTGATGGAGCCCAGGCCGACTTCGAAGACCCCACCGACCACCGCCGCCCAGGCCAGGGCGGGGCGAAAACGCCAGGCCGCCATCAGTCCCATGGGAACGTGGTCGTCGTGCATGGCCTTGAGGGAGGTGACGACGGGCGCCAGGGTCAGCCCCAACCCCACGGCCAGGCCGCCAGCCGCCAGCAGGTTGGCCAGGGTGGGGTCGAGACCCAGCAGGCTGGGCAGGAAAGGCCCCAGCGCCATGGCGCCGCCCAGCAGCGCCTGGTACAGGCCGGTGAGGCGGCCGCGGTGCGAGGCGGGCGTGTTGTGGGCGATGAGCGCCTCGGTGGCGTTCCAGGCCGCGGCGGCGCCCAGCCCGGCCATCAGGCCGAGGGCGCACCACGCGACGTAGTCGTCGGTGAGCAGGTAGCCCAGGCAGGCGATCAGCTCCAGCAGCAGGCCGAGCCGGTAGGCCTGCCCCACGCCGATGCGCGCGAACAGGCGCGGCACCAGGGGCACGAGGACGGCCACGCTCAGGAAGGGCAGGGTCGCGAACAGGCCGATGGCCGTGGCGCTGGCGCCGCCGGTCTGCAGGCGCACGGCCAGCACCGGGTTGAGCAGGCTGAAGCTCAGCACCACGAAGGTGGTGCCCAGCATCACCCGCCAGAGGCCCGGCGGCAGCACGGGCATGACGGGGTCGGACGCGCGCGCGGTCTTCACCTCAGTTCAACCAGCCCTTGCGACGGAAGTACCAGAACGGCGTGACGGCCGACAGCAGCATCAGGCCGACGGCAAAGGGGTAGCCCAGTTTCCAGTTCAGCTCGGGCATGGCCTGGAAGTTCATGCCATAGATGCTGGCGATCAGCGTGGGCGGAAGGAACGCCACCGAGGCCACCGAGAAGATCTTGATGATCTTGTTCTGGTTGATGTTGATGAAGCCGACCGTGGCGTCCATCAGGAAGTTGATCTTGTCGAACAGGAAAGCGGTGTGCGAGTCGAGGGAGTCGATGTCGCGCAGGATCTGGCGGGCTTCTTCGAACTGGTCGGCGTTGAGCATGCGTGCGCGCATCATGAAGCTGAGCGCGCGGCGCGTGTCCATGACGTTGCGGCGGATGCGGCCGTTCAAGTCTTCCTGGCGTGCGATGGCGGCCAGCGCTTCAGCGGCGGCCTGGTCGTTGACCTGGTCCTGCAGCACCTGCTTGCTGACTTTTTCGAGCTCGTCGTAGATGTTCTCCAGCGTGTCGGCGGAGTACTCGGCGTCGGCGTCGTAGAGCTTGAGCAGCACGTCCTTGGCGTCTTCGATCAGCGCGGGGATGCGGCGCGCGCGCATGCGCAACAGGCGGAAGACGGGCAGGTCTTCGCGGTGGATCGAGAACAGCACGTTGTTGTGCAGGATGAAGGCGACGCGGATGTTGCGCGGCGCCTCGTCGTCGTCGATGAGGAAGTCCGAGCGCAGGTGGATGGCGCCGTCTTCTTCGTAGAAGCGGGCGGATTCTTCCAGGTCGTCGTCGATGATGTCGCCGGGGATGACCAGGCCAAAGCAGGCAGCGATCCAGCCCTTTTCTTCGGGCGAGGGGTCTTCGAGGTCCACCCAGACGGGACGCGCGGGCGTCAGCTCGTCGAGGCTGTCGATTTCTTCCTGGAAGAGGCGGCCATTGGCCAGCGTGAAGACGTTGAGCATGCGGGCTCCAGCACGTGGACGCAGGCGGTGCGCAGGAGGCGCGTGCCGCGGTGCGTGCAGGTTGTGACGGGTGGGGGGAGTGGTGTGCCGCCCCCTCCCGCGAGCCCGGGCCTGCGGCTCAGCGTGTAGCCGGCAGGCGGGGCGCAACCGGCGGCGCCGGCTGGCTGGAGTGGGCGGTCACCGAGGGTGACTTTCCAAGGTGTGGCTCCGAAGGTTCGCCGCATCGACGGCAACACAGCATTATGACGCGGGCGCGTTGCCTCGCTGCTTGGCGAGCGCCCAAAATCGCACACCCGGATGGTGGGTGAAGGCGGCGGAAGGCCGCTGAACGCGATCGAGGGCGGTGTATCGTTTCGCTCCATGTCGCTGCCCCACGCTCATGCCCCAGCTCACGCCCAACCCCTCTCGCGCCTGGACCTCAACCTTTTTCGCGTGATGGACGCCGTCTACGAGCACGGCGGCATCTCCGGGGCGGCGCGCCACCTGCACCTGAGCCAGCCGGCGGTCAGCCACGCGCTGGCGCGCCTGCGTCGACTGTGGGGCGACCCGCTCTTCGTGCGCCAGGGCAACCAGATGGTGCCCACCGAGCTGACGCGGCGCGTGATCGGGGAGGTGCAGGCGCATTTGCACGGTTTGCAGTCGCTGATGGCGCAGGCCGAGACCTTCGACCCGCTGACGCTGAACATGACGCTGCGCCTGGGCATGCGCGACGTGCTGGAGGCCATCACCCTGCCGCCGCTGCTGGCCCACCTGGCGCAGATGGCGCCCCACGTGCGCCTGGCCAGCGTGCGGGTGCCGCGCGACACGCTGACGCAGGCGCTCACGCTGGGGCAGGTCGACGTGGTGATCGACCGCCAGCACCGCATGGAGGGGCGCATCCGCGGTCTGCACCTGGCCGACGAGACGCTGGCGGTGATCCTGCGACCCGACCACCCCTTGGCGCGCGAGCCCCTGGATGCGGCGGCTTATTTCCAGGCCCGCCACGTCATGGTCGCCCTGCGCCCGGATCAGCCCGACCCGCTGCAGCCGGTCTGGGCCGCCACGGGCCTGGGCCCGCGTGACGTCACCTTGCGCTGCCAGCATTACTTCGCGGCGGCCAAGGTGGTGGCCCACAGCGACGCCTTGTTGACCTTGCCGCGCACTTACGCCGAAGAGCTGGTGCGCGCCTTGCCGCTGGTGTTGCGCGAGCTGCCCGTGTCGACCCCGCCCATGGGCATCTGGATGTACTGGCACGTTGACCGCGACGCCGACCCCGCGCACGGTTGGTTGCGCGATGAGGTGCTGTCGGCCGTGCGGCAGGCGATCACTTCGGGCGGGGGGACGCTGCCGTCTTGAGCGGCGCTGGGTCGCGAGCTGGGGCCGGGTGACCGGTCTGGCATCGCGCGTGGCATCGCGCGTGGTAGCGCGCCATCAGGCCGCGGCGCACGGCCCGGTCGACGTGGATGAGCGCGATGGCGACCAGCAGCGCCAGGCTTGCGAGCACGAGCAGGCGGGTCGTGGGCTCGAAACGCTCGGGCTCCAGGGCGGCGTAGCCCAGGAAGAACACCGGCATGTGGGTGATGTAGAGCGGGTAGGACAGCTCCCCCAGCCAGTGGCAGGCGCGCTGTGCGACGCCGCCCAGCTCCAGCTGCGCGTTGCACAGCAGCACGATGGGCGCAAGCACGAAGACCTCCAGCATGGTGGCGGTGCGGTCGCCCATGAAGAACAGGGCGAACAGGCCGGCCGTCAGCAGGGCCGCGAGCGCCCAGTGGACGCGGGGCACGCGGTGGCGATGGTGGTAGAGAACGGCGCCCAGCGTGAACTCGGCGATCACCCGGGGGAAGCCGTAGACGAAATTCCAGCGCCCCCAGCCGGGGTTGACTTCGTGCAGGTGGTGCTCCAGCCAGGCCAGCCCCACCATCATCAACAGGGCCAGCGGCCAGCGGATGCGCAAGCCCCAGGCGATGAAGGCAAAGAAGCAGGCGTTGACGAAGAGCTCGAAGAACAGCGACCACGCCGGTGGGTTCAGCGGGAACAGCACGCCGCCCTGGAAGCCGGAGCCCGAGGGCCACTCGGAGAGGTCGAAGTTGGGCACCATGAGGACGCCCAGCACCACGCCACGCCAGTAGGTGAGGGCACCGAGCGAGCCCGCCTCGCCTTGCCACCAGATGAGCCCCATGGCCAGCGCCCCGATGGCCGTGCCGATCAGGTAGAGCGGCGCCAGGCGGATGAGGCGCAAGACGGCGAATCGCCACGCGCTCAGGCCGCCCTGGATCTTGTGGATGTAGCTGTGCGCAAGCACGAAGCCCGAGAGGATGAAGAACAGGTCCACCGCGGCCCACGCGCCCGGCAGGTAGCCCAGGCTCTTGTGGCTGGTGAAGTGGTAGACCATGACCGCGATGGCGGCCAGCCCGCGGATGCCGTCCAGCGCGTCGAAGCGGTTCGCGTTCTGCGGGGGCGCAAGAGAGGGTTCGGTCATGCGGGACAGCCATGGGTCGGTGAACGTCGGCCATTGAAGCATGGGTGGTTGGCGCGCGGGGCCATCGGTTGCGGGGGGCTCCCCTTGAGCGAGCGGGGCGGGGTCATGCTTGCGGTGAATGACGTCTGATGAAAATTCGTCATTTGATGCAGGACCTGGGGCGCCTTAGCATCCGCTGTCACGCACACACAGGAGACAGCCATGGACTTCCAGCCCAGCGAACGCGCCCGCAGCACCGCCCAGCGGGTGCGCGCCTTCATCGACCAGCACATCGCACCGGTCGAGGCCCAGCACTGGAGCGAGGTCCTGGGGCAGCGCCACGGGGGTGACTGGACGCAGTGGACGATCCCGCCGCGCGTGGAGGAGCTCAAGGCCCGCGCGCGCGCCGAGGGCCTGTGGAACCTGTTCATGCCCGACCCGGAGCTGGGCGCGGGCCTGAGCGTGCTGGAGTACGCCTTCAGCGCCGAGCAGACCGGCCGCTCGATGATGGCGCCCGAGATCTTCAACTGCAACGCGCCCGACACCGGCAACATGGAGGTGCTCTGGAAGTACGGCAGCGCCGAGCAGAAGGCCCAGTGGCTGACCCCGCTGCTGGCCGGCGAGATCCGCTCCGTGTTCTTCATGACCGAGCCCGAGGTGGCTTCGTCGGACGCCACCAACATGGCCGCCACCGCCGTGGTCGAGGGCAACGAGATCGTGCTCAATGGCAAGAAGTGGTGGTCCTCCGGTGTGGGCGACCCGCGCTGCAAGATCGGCATCTTCATGGCCGCCACGCCCAACCCGGATGGCGGGCGTCACAACCAGCACTCGATGGTGCTGGTGCCGCTGGACACCCCGGGCGTCGAGATCAAGCGCATGCTGCCGGTCTTCGGTGAGTACGACGAGCCGCACGGCCATGGCGAGGTGCACTTCACCAACGTGCGCCTGCCGCTGTCCAACGTGATCGCCGGGCCGGGGCGCGGCTTCGAGATCGCCCAAGGCCGCCTGGGACCGGGCCGCATCCACCACTGCATGCGCTGCATCGGCGCGGCGGAGAAGTCGCTGGAGCTCGCCATCGAGCGGGGCTTGAAGCGCGTGGCTTTCGGCAAGCCGCTGATCAACCTGGGCGGCAACCGCGAGCGCATCGCCGAGTGCCGCCTGGCCATCGACCAGGCCCGCCTGCTGACCCTGCAGGCCGCCTGGAAGATCGACAACCTGGGCGTCATGAGTGCGCTCACCGACGTCTCGGCCATCAAGGTGGTGGCGCCGAGCATGCTGCAGCAGGTGGTGGACTTCGCCATCCAGATCCACGGTGGCATGGGCGTCTCGCACGACACGCCGCTGACGGCCTTCTTCAACCAGGCCCGTTCGCTGCGCCTGGCCGACGGCCCCGATGAGGTCCACAAGGGCATGATCGCCCGCCTGGAGCTCATGAAGTACGGCTCGAAGTGAGGACCTGACGGCATGGGCTCGCTCTACCTGATCCGACACGGCCAGGCCTCGTTTGGCAGCCAGAACTACGACGAGCTCTCGCCGCTGGGGCACCAGCAGGGGCACGCGGTGGGCCGCGCCCTGCGCGCCCGCGGTGTGGCGCCCGAGGTGGTGGTGGCCGGCACCATGCAGCGCCACCAGGACACGGCGCGCGCCGCCCTGGCGGCCATGGCGCTGGAGTGCAGCATGCAGGTCCACGCCGGGGTCAACGAGTTCGACCACGAAAACGTGATCGAGGTGGCCGAGCCGCGTTACGCCGACAAGGCGCTGATGATGGCCGAGATGGCCGCCAGCGGTGACCCGCGGCGGGCCTTCCAGTCCTTCTTCCAGGATGCGGTCTCGCGCTGGGTGGCCGGCCACCACGACGCCGAGTACCTGGAGCCGTGGTCGGTGTTCAAGCTGCGCTGCGTGTCCACGCTCGACGAGCTGGTCAAGCTGACGCCGCCCAAGGGGCAGGCCATGGTCTTCACCTCAGGGGGCTTCATCAGCGTGGTGTGCGCGCACCTGCTGGGCCTGCACGACACGCAGGCCTTCGCGATCAACTGGACCCTGGCGAACGCCGGCGTCACCAAGATCAACGTGGGCCGGGATGGCCTGCACCTGCTGTCGGTCAACGAGCACGCGCACGTTGAAGGCGCCACGCCCTCCCTGCTCAGCTACCGCTGACACAATGGCTGACCTGCTCGCTGGGGGCGGGCTCAGACAAACATGGGGAAACGACATGAAGACGATGCTGAAAATCGTGGGCGGGCTGCTGCTTGCCTTGGTGTTGCTGCTGGCAGCGGGCGTGGGGCTCAGCTGGGCCCCCGACCGCGACGTGGAGGCGCTCAAGGCCCGCTGGGCCCCGGCTCCTTCGACGTTCATCGAGGTGCTGGGCATGCAGGCGCACGTGCGAGACGAAGGCCCGCGCGACGACCCCCAGCCCATCGTGCTCTTGCACGGCACCTCCGCCAGCTTGCACACCTGGGACGGCTGGACGGATGCCTTGAAAGGCCATCGCCGCGTCATCCGCATGGACCTGCCCGGCTTCGGCCTGACGGGCCCCATGCCAGATGGCAACTACCAGCTCACGCGCTACGTCGACTTCGTCATCGCCCTGATGGACCAGCTGGGCGTGCAGCAGGCGGTGCTGGCGGGCAACTCCTTTGGCGGCAACCTGGCCTGGAAGGTGGCCGCAGACCACCCCGCTCGCGTCAGCCGCCTGGTGCTGGTGGACGCCGCGGGCTACCCGTATGACGCCAAGTCGGTGCCGATCGGCTTCAAGCTGGCGCAGGTGCCCGCTTTGCGCCCGGTGATGGCCAACATCCTGCCGCGCAGCATGATCGACTCCAGCGTGCGCAACGTCTATGGCGACCCGAGCAAGGTCACGCCCGAGCTGGTTGACCGCTATTTCGAGCTGACGCTGCGCGCGGGCAACCGCCAGGCCCTGGGCGAGCGCTTCCGCCAGAGCCCGGGCGGCCAGCACGCCGAGCAGATCACCCAGGTCAAGCAGCCCACGCTGATCATCTGGGGCGGCCAGGACCGGCTGATCCCGCCGGACAACGCCGACAAATTCCAGCGCGACATCGCGGGCAGCCGCCTGGTGGTGTTCGATGCGCTGGGGCACGTGCCGCACGAGGAAGACCCGGCGACCACCGTGGCCGCGGTGAAGGCCTTTTTGGTGCCGTGATGGGCGCCGTAAAGGGCGACAGGGGCGAATCTGTATCGCCCCTGTTGCAACTCCCGGGTTATCCCTTGGTTCGGATGAGGGGGGGCGACCTGGATGCGGCGCGTTAGATTGCGCGACGACGGCATCCCATCCCGCCTCACCCCGCTCACACCCATTGGAGACCCCATGAAAAAAATCGCACTGGCCGCCGCCCTGCTGGCCCTGACCGGCGCCGCTTCGGCTCAACTGAACAACAAGGCCTACATCGGTGGTGCTTTCGGCCCCTCCGAAGTCAGCCTGGAATGCGGATTCCCGTACAACTGCGACAGCACCGACACCGGCTACAAGCTCTACGCTGGCTTCAAGGTGCACCCGCAGGTCGCCATCGAGGCGGGCTACATCGACTTCGGCAAGGCCCAGGTCAACCTGAGCTCGGCCAATGTGGGCTCGCTGGCCACGGACGGCTTCGTGGTGAACGCCGCGGGCCGCCTGCCCCTGACGCGTGAACTCAACGCCGTCGGTCGCCTCGGTCTGGCTTTCCTGGAAACCAAGGGCAGCGGCCCTGCCGTGGTCAACCGCACCGACAGCTCCACCAGCGCCTACCTCGGCCTGGGCCTGGAGTACGCCTTCAACAAGAACATCAAGGGCAGCGCCTCCGCCGACTTCAGCACCGGCGAATTCAACGGTTCAGAAGGCTCTGTTCGCCTGCTGAGCATCGGCGTTCAGTACGACTTCTGAGCCCCTTTGGCTCGGTCCTCGGGCGCTTGACGGCGCCCTTTTGACGAAAAACGGCACCCACTTCCCTGGGTGCCGTTTTGCTTTCAATGACCGGTGTTGGATATCCTGACGAGTCGCAGGTTTGTCGACGGCTGCGTTTGCGCGCAGGCGGTGTGATCCGATATGGTGTGGCGCGAAACCGATGTAACTCACCCAAGGATCCGGCATGAAGAAGTACGTTCTCGCGGCCTCGCTGGCTGCGCTCGCAGGCCAGGCGGCGGCTCAGTTCCACGTGGGCGCCCAGGTGGGCGCAAGCAACCTCAAGCTCAACTGCGCGGACACGATCTCGTGCGATCGCTCTGACGTCGGCTTCAAGTTCTTCGCGGGCTACCGCTTCCATCCCCTGCTCGCCGCCGAGGTGGGCTACATCGACTTCGGTCGGGCCCGCGCAAGCTACGCGCAAAGCGGCTTCGTCGTCGAATCCGACCTGGAGGCCCAGGCGCTGACGGCGGCGGCGGTCGCCCGCGTCGAGTTGCTGCCTTCGCTGGTGCCCTCGCTCACGGGCGTGGCCCGACTGGGCCTGGCCGCGGTGCACACCGAGCGCGAGAACCGCGCCGCGGGCGCGCGCGTGGCCTTGTCCACCACCGATCAGCTCCAGCCCTACGTGGGCCTGGGGCTGGCCTACTCGCTGCGCAAGAACGTGCAGGCCGAAGTCAGCGTCGACATGACGCGCGCCGAGGTCGAGTCGGCGTCGGGCAACAGCAAGGGCGTCGCCCGCCTCATCAGCGCGGGCCTGACTTACAGCTTCTGATCGAGGGCGCCACAGGGTGGCATCACAACCGGGCGGCCAGCCGAGCCGCCTGGTCGATCGCTTTCTTGGCGTCCAGCTCGCCCGCTTCGAAGGCCCCGCCGATGACGTGCACCGGCTTGCCGTCGGCCTGCAGCGCATCGGCGAGGTCTCGCAAGGGCAGTTGGCCCGCGCACAGCACGACGTTGTCGCACGCGATCCAGGTCGGGCGCTCGCGCTGCTTGCCAAAGCTCACGAGCAGGCCTTCGTCGCCGATGCGCTCGTAGTTCACCCCGTCGATCATCTCCACCTGCTTCATCTTCAGCGAGGCGCGGTGGATCCAGCCTGTGGTCTTGCCCAGGCCGGCGCCGAGCTTGCCCTTCTTGCGCTGCAGCAGCACGACTTCGCGCGCCGGCGGCGTGGGCCGCGGGCCTTCGGGGCGCAGCCCCCCGCGTGACAGGGCGGGGTCGGTCACGCCCCACTCCTGCAGCCAGGCGGGCAGGTCGAGGGCCGTGCTTTTCGCTCCGTGCTCGTGCACCAGGTACTCGGCCACATCAAACCCGATGCCGCCCGCGCCGATGATGGCGACCTTGCGGCCCACGGGTTGGTGCTCGCGCAGCACGTCGAGGTAGCTCAGCACCTTGGGGTGGTCCTGGCCGGGGATCTTCGGGTCGCGCGGCGTCACGCCCGTGGCGATGACCACCTCGTCGAAACCCGCGAGTGCGTCGGCGTCCACGCGCGTGTTCAGGTGCAGAGCCACACCGGTGAGCTCGAGCCGCTTGCGGAAGTGCCGCAGCATCTCGTCGAACTCTTCCTTGCCGGGCACCTGGCGGGCCAGGTTGAGCTGGCCGCCCACCTCGCCGGCCGCATCGAACAGGTCGACATGGTGGCCTCGCTCGGCCAGGTGCGTGGCCGCCGTCATGCCAGCCGGGCCCGCGCCCACCACGGCGATGCGCTTCTTGCGCGTCGTGGGCAGGAAGTTCAGCGTCGTCTCGTGGCAGGCGCGTGGGTTGACCAGGCAGCTCGAGAGCTGGTTTTTGAAGACGTGGTCCAGGCAGGCCTGGTTGCAGGCGATGCAGGTGTTGATCTCGTCGGCGCGCCCCGCCGCGGCCTTGGCCACGAAGTGCGAATCGGCCAGCAGGGGCCGGGCCATGGAGACCATGTCGGCGCAGCCTGTGGCCAGCACCACCTCGGCGGTGGCCGGGGTGTTGATGCGGTTGGAGGCCACCAGCGGCGTGCTCAAGCCCGCGGCGGCGAACTCGGCCTTGAGCTTGGCCGTGACCCAGGCGAAGGCCGCACGCGGCACGCTGGTGGCGATCGTCGGCACGCGTGCCTCGTGCCAGCCGATGCCGGTGTTGATGATGCTGGCGCCGCCTCGGGCCACCGCGCGACCGAGCTGCACCACCTCGGCCCAGTTGCTGCCCTCGGGCACCAGGTCGATCATGGACAGGCGGTAGATGAGGATGAAGTCTGGGCCCACGGCCTCGCGCGTGCGCTCGACGATCTCGATGGGCAGACGCATGCGCTGGCTGGCGTCGCCTCCCCAGGCGTCGGTGCGGCGGTTGGTTTGCGCGGAGAGGAACTCGTTGATGAAGTAGCCCTCCGAGCCCATGATCTCGACGCCGTCGTAGCCGGCCTCGCGGGCGCGCACGGCGCTGTCGACGAAGGCCCGGATCTGGCGCTCGACGCCCGCGGACGACAGCTCGAACGGCGTGAACGGTGAAATCGGCGATTTGATGCGCGAAGGCGCCACGGCAAACGGGTGGTAGGCGTAGCGGCCCGCGTGCAGGATCTGCATGGCGATCTTGCCGCCGGCTTCGTGCACGGCGCGCGTGACCACCTGGTGGCGCCTGGCTGACGAGGCGCTGCTCATGCGTCCGGCCAGCGGCTTGACCCAACCGGCGATGTTGGGCGCAAAGCCCCCGGTGACGATCAGGCCCACGCCGCCTTCGGCCCGCTCGCGAAAGTAGGCCGCCAGCTTGCTCAGGTCTCGCCCGTCTTCCAGGCCCGTGTGCATGGAGCCCATCAGCACGCGGTTTTTCAGCGTGGTGAAGCCCAGGTTCAGCGGGCTGAGCAGGTGGGGGTAGGTGAGCGAGGTGTCGAGCATGAGGCGGCGGGCTGGGCGAGGGAGTCCATCCTATCTCGCCCGCCTGGTCGCCCTCACCCGGTCTCGTTCAGCCGCCCACGCCCAGCAGGGTCACGTCGGCGGCGCGCTCGACCAGCCACACCGCCGACAGCAGCGCGATGCCGATGGACAGCGGCACGACCACCGCGTGGCGGTAGAAGGCCGAGCGCCGCAGCAGCAAGGCCAGTGGCAGCACCACGGCCACCAGCGCCAGCTGCCCCAGCTCCACCCCGAGGTTGAAGCCCAGCAGCGGCAAGGCGATGTTGCCCGGCTCCAGGCCGAGGTCTTGCAGCACGCCGGCGAAGCCGAAGCCGTGGATCAGGCCGAAGCCGAACACCACCGCCCAGCGCGGGGCGCGCAACAGCGGCAGCAGGTTGTCGAGCGCGGCCAGCAGCACGCTGAGTGCAATCACCGACTCCACCCAGCGCGAGGGCGGCGAGAGCACGCCGAAGGTGGCCAGCCCCAGCGTGACGGAGTGCGCCAGCGTGAACGAGGTCACCAGCTTGAGCACCTCGGCCCACGAGGCCCGCGCCGTCTCGCGCGGCTGCCAGCCAGCGGTCGGCGGCCACCAGCGCACCGGGCCTTCGCGCCGCCACACCGACACCAGCAGCAGCGACAGCAGGAAGAGGATGTGGTCCGTGCCGATGGCGATGTGGTGGACGCCGTCGACGATGAAGCGCAGCAGCTCGTCCAGGGCCGACTCGGGCTTCGGTGGCGAAGCGGCTTCATCGGCGACCTCGCCGTCCACGTCCACCGCGTCGGCGTTGGTGGCTGAAGCCGATGCCGATGCCGATGCCGGCATGGATGTGGAA
>Ga0209300_1000988_pt1 | contig 12176 bp, 9 predicted proteins | sample Shrwel_input2_RT_FD_187535 | JGI IMG/M metagenome (GOLD analysis project Ga0209300, IMG submission 187535) | Subsurface microbial communities from deep shales in Ohio, USA - Utica-3 well 1 S input2 RT (SPAdes) (version 2) ... | reverse complement strand
GGCATATTATCCCGTCATCACCGAGGCTCCCGTTAGTTTTGGGGGCAAGGCCGAACTGCTTTATCTCGAGTATGATCTATCGCCTGCAATGGCCAAGGTAACTGATGACCTCAATCTGCGTTTTATGCGGGTTTGGGGCTTGGGAGCCTTATTTGTTTTGGGCTTTATGCTGGTGTTGCACTTTATGTTAATCCGCCCTTTAAGGGCTCTGGCTTGGCAGGCCAGAGGGGGCGATAACATCCCTTTTCATATGGATAACACTTGGGTTTTCAGTGAAATACGGGTGCTAAAGGATTATTTGCACCGGAGCCAACAGAAGTTGCAGCGAACCCAGAAGCAATTGAGGGACAATGAACAACGCTGGTTGTTTGCGGTGGAAGGGACTCGCAATGGGATCTGGGACTGGAACATAGCCAGCGGCGAAGTTTTTCTGTCGGACCGCTGGAAAGAGATGATAGGTTATGGCCCACACGAACTCGAAGGGCTTTATTCTACTTGGGAAAGCCGACTGCATCCGGACGACAAAGGAGCCGTGTTGTCGTCTTTGCAGGCTTATCTCAATGGTGAAACTGAGGCGTTTGAGAGTGTTCACCGTTTGCGCCATAAAGAGGGGCACTATATCTGGGTGCTGGATAGAGGAATGCTGGTTGAATGGGATGAACAGGGCCGCCCTTGCCGGATTATAGGTACTCATGCCGATGTGTCGGATGATGTGCGCAATCAGCAAGCCCTGGCCCATTTAGCCAACCATGATGCCCTGACTAATTTAGCCAATCGCCGCTCTTTGATGGATGCCTTGTATGAGCAGCAAAAGCATTGTCGCAACAGCCAGCAGTGTGCAGCGCTGTTCCTGATCGACTTGGATAATTTCAAAACCATCAATGACACGCTCGGGCATCATTTGGGCGATCGGTTATTGATCCAACTGGCTGCTAGGTTTTCGGGCTATTTTAGCGCCAATACCCTGGTTGCCCGGTTGGGGGGGGATGAGTTCGTTATTCTGGCGAAGGATCTAACCCAAGACAGAGCTACGGCGGCAAGACGAGCCTTGGCGTTGGCCAGTGAGATCAGACAGTTGGTTGCCAGGCCTTTCAATATCAGTGACAAACAGCTGCATGTGTCTGCCAGCATTGGTGTTTGCCTGTTTGATGATCAGGATGATATTGATGCCGAGGAGCTTTTGAAGCGAGCCGATATGGCCATGTTTCAGGCCAAGGAAGGTGGTAGAGATAACTGCATGATCTACAACTCTGAGATGGAGGTGAAGGCTCACCAAAATCTGCTGATCCAGAATGAGCTGCGCTATGCAATTGAGCGGCAACAACTCTCTTTGGTTTATCAGCCAATAGTTGATGCCCAGGGGAAATTGACTGGGGCTGAGGCGTTATTGCGTTGGCAGCATCCGCAGCAGGGGAATATTTCGCCGGCGGATTTTATTCCTGTGGCTGAAGGTAGCGGCCTTATCAGTGAGATTGGCCATTGGGTCATTCTTGAAGTTTGCCGCTTCATTCGCGAGCAGCAGGCCAGGGGAATTGGGGTGCCTAAAATTGCCATCAACCTCAGTGCCAGGCAGTTCAATCAGCCCGAGTTTGTGGAGCGTCTTATCGCCTTGCTGAAGGCTCAGGGGATTGCTACAGATGCGCTGGAGTTGGAGTTGACCGAATACGCCTTGTTGACCAATCTGTGTATCATGAATACCCGAATCGATCTGTTGAGGAAGGCGGGGATATCCGTGGCGATAGATGACTTTGGCACAGGCTACAGTTCGTTGAGTTATCTACAGAACCTGCCTCTATCCAGACTGAAGATAGATGCCTCTTTTGTGCAGAAGATTGGCTCTGGGCGCAGTGCCGATGCCATAGTTAAAGCCATAATCGAAATGGCCCACAGTCTGGAATTGAAAGTGGTTGCCGAAGGGGTTGAAACCGCTCAACAAAGAGCCTTTTTGAATCAGCTCGGCTGTGACAACTTCCAAGGGTATCTGTTCAGTCAGCCTCTGCCTGAGGTTGAGTTTGCAGCTCTGCTGCGGCCTCCGAGGCGTAAGTTACCGTATGCTGCGCCAGGAAGTTGAAAATAATATTCAGCACCTGCTCACGTAATGTGTCGATTTCAATAAAGAGTTCATGCCTGGCTCCCATGATCTTTTCTAATGTCACCTTGGGGCCAAGGGCGGCGATTTGTGCCTGGTTATCGACGATAGTGTCTTGCTCAGCCTGAATAATGAGGATTGGCACTCTTGACTCTCTGGCTGCGGTTATAGTCTGCTCGCAAGCATCCAAAGCTTCTATCAACCACTGATTGGTGGGTGAGCCCAGTTGGATCTCAGGATGTTGCTGACATAAATCCAGTAAGGCTTGATATCGGCTTTTGCTGTGGGTCAGTTGATTATCTTTAAAGGCGAGCGGACGATAATCATGGCCGGATAACACATAGTTGGGCTCGGTATGCGGGCCATAGCTATTGAGTTTTCCCGCCAACCAACGCACGAAGTTGCGCGGCATTGGCAAACGGATCCCATACATGGGTGCAGAGAAGGCTGCGGCAGTAAATCTCTGGGGATATTGCTGCAAATACAGAGTTCCTATGGCACCGCCCATGGAGTGGCCTACTAGAAAATACTGTTCATATTGGTTTGAAACCACTACTTGCTCAACAAAACTATGCAAGTGATCCACATAGTCCTGAAACTTATCTATGTGCCCCTGGTGAGGATTGGCGGTTAGTCTGCTGGATAGTCCTTGCCCCATATGATCCAAGGCGTAGACACTATAACCTTGCTGATAGAAGTCATGGATCAGTTCCCGATACTTGAGATAACTCTCGACCCGGCCATTACTGATGACGACGGCTTGTTTCGCCTTTGGATGGCAAATATAACCATAGGCCAGCTCTTTACCGAATCCCACCGCCAGCTTGGCATGGGTGACGCCTTGCCAGAAAGTCTCCAACTGAGACTGTGTTGAAGCGGGTTCTGCGTTGCGGGCCTGGGTCGTTACCATCCAATATTTCCTGATCTAAAAAGCCAGTGCTCAAAGGCACTGGCCGAGTGTATCAGAAACAGGGCTTCATTGCTGTGAGGCAATAAAGTCGGCTATCTGCTGTTCCAGCACAGACATGGGCACTGAGCCCTGTGCCAAAACTGCATCGTGGAATTGGCGGATATCGAACTTTTCCCCCAGGGCGTCTTCTGCTTGCTTTCGCAGACGTTTGATAGTCAGCTCGCCAATCTTGTAGGCCAGCGCCTGCCCAGGCCAGGAGATATATCTGTCTATCTCTGTGGTGACATTGTGCAGCGACAGAGCCGTATTGCCGGCCATAAAGTCTATTGCTTGCTGACGGCTCCAGCCTTGGGTGTGCATACCTGTATCGACTACCAGGCGGGCGGCGCGCCACATCTCGTAAGTCAGGCGTCCAAAGTTGCTGTAGGGATCCTGATAAAATCCCCCTTCCAGCCCCAAATATTCACTGTATAGTCCCCATCCCTCGCCAAAGGCTGAGATATAGCTATAGCGGCGAAAATCGGGCAGTTGCTCCAACTCCTGATTGAGAGAAATCTGTAGGTGGTGACCCGGAACAGCCTCATGCAGGGTGAGTGCTTCCAACTCATAGAGAGGGCGCTTATCCAAGGCATAAGTGTTTACCCAATAAAAACCCGCCACAGTCTCCGAGTTGGAGCCGGAATAGCGTCCGGTTGTATATTTGGGGGCAATTTCTGCCGGTACAGGGGCTACGCCATAGGGTTTGCGTGGCAGCTTGCCAAAATAGCGTGGCAGCATGGCGTCGGCTTTTTTGGCAATATAGGAGGCCTCTTTGAGCAGTTGCTCCGGCGAGTCTACATAAAAGCGTTTGTCGGTGCGCATAAAATGCAGAAACTCGGCAAAGCTACCTTTAAAACCGGTTTGTTTGATGATCTTTTCCATCTCGGCGCGGATCCGTTTTACTTCACTCAGCCCCAGTTGATGGACTTGCTCAGGCGTCATATTCAGAGTGGTGTAGTACTTGACCCTGTTTTCATAAAAGGCCCGGCCATTGGGCAGCTCTGATGCGGCAATGCTCTGGCGGGCGCCAGGGATATATTCCTTGGTCATAAAGTCGCAGAAGGCTTGATAGCTCGGTAACACATGCTGTTCGACACTGACGTACCCGGCATGGCTCAGCTCCTGTTTAAGATTGGCAGAAAAGTGCTCTGGAAACGTCTCAAACGGCTTGAAATAGCTGCTTTGTTGCACTGGTACTATATAGGCCTGAATACTCTGTTCAAACCCTTTCAGCACAGATTGCGGCTGAGTGATACCCTCGGCAAGCCCTTGGCGCATCCAGTGTATCTGTTGCTGGAAGTAGCGCGGCAGAGATTGCAGCTTCTGCAGGTAGCGACGGTAATCGGCTTCTGTCTTGAATGGCCCTGAGGCCATAGAAGCAATGTAAGCGTGAAAGCCACTCTCTGAGGTAATCGGCAGGTAATGGGCCTTGAACCTGAAGCTATCCACATTCTCCTGCAATTGGTATTCGAGAATACTGGCATTGATGGCGGCTTCTTTGCTCAGCTGTTCCCTGGGTATCGCCTTTAGCCGTTGCAATAGTGCTGAATTGGCCGCAGCATCGGCCGCCAGAGCCTCAGCTGACAAGTCTGCTAATTTACCCGCGGCCGAGTCATCGCCAAACTGGAAGGCCATCTGTGGGCTTTCTGCCAGCCGTTGCTGCCAGGCATCGGTTATTAACTGCTGGAGCTGGCTATCGGCTTGGGATTGCTGCTTGCCTATTTCTGGCGTGTTGGTTTCATGAGTAGGGGTTTGGCAGGCGCCCAAGAGTCCGGTGAGCAATAGGGGGAGCAGGAGTTTTTTCATTTGATTTTGTTCCTTTTTTATCCTTGATGACGGATTATGCCTCAAGCCCGGATGGACCCCCAGAGATTTAACGTCACCTTTTGGTAACAAAGCCTGTCAGTAGACTAAGAGGTGCTAACAAAAGGCGTGTTACACTTAAGCGTCCCCAGACCAAAAAATAATTACATTGGCGGGGTAGTTCATACAGGGGTTATTTTTATGATTGATACTTCAATTCCGTTGGTTGATTTACATCGCCATCTGGACGGTAATGTCAGGGTTGAGACCATATGGGAACTGGGTCACCAACATGGCATTGCCTTGCCGGCGGCCTCGCTTGAGGATTTGGCACCTTATGTACAGATCCAGGGCAAAGAATCCAGCTTAGTGGCTTTCCTGAAAAAGCTGGACTGGATGGTTGCCGTGCTGGCCGATTTGGATGCGGTAAAGCGGGTGGCCTATGAAAATGTCGCCGATGCGGCATTGTCCGGGTTGGACTATGCCGAATTAAGGTTCAGCCCTTACTACATGGCAATGAATCACAAGCTGCCGATAGAAGGCGTGGTGGAAGCCGTTGTTGATGGTGTAAAAGCCGGGCTCAAGGACTATCAGGTTAAGATAAAACTGATAGGTATTCTGTCTCGCTCATTTGGCCAGCAGGCTTGTACTCAGGAGTTGGATGGCTTGCTCGCGCACAGGGAGTCTCTGGTCGCGGTTGATTTGGCCGGTGATGAATTGGGTTTCCCCGGTGAGTTGTTTAACGAGCATTTCAAGCGGGTGCGTGATGTCGGACTTCAGATAACGGCTCACGCCGGAGAAGCCGCCGGTGCTCAAAGCATGTGGCAAGCCATCAAGGAGTTGGGGGCGACTCGCATAGGCCATGGGGTCAATGCCATTCATGATCCCAAATTGATGGAGTATCTGGTGGAACACAAGATAGGTATCGAGTCATGTCCCACCAGTAATCTACATACTTCCACTGTGAGCAGCTATCAAGAGCATCCGCTGCGAACCTTTATGGAAGCCGGTGTGCTGGTTGGCTTGAATACCGATGATCCAGGCGTCAGTGCCATAGATATCAAGCATGAATATCGTGTGGTTAAGCAGGAGATGGGCTTCACCGACGCTGAGTTGGCCAAGCTGCAGCGTAATGGCGTGGAGATGGCCTTCCTCTCAGACAGCGAGCGCCGGGAACTTTACGCCGCTAAAGCATAAAAGTTTGGTTAAGACACAAAAAAAGCCGATGAATGATTCATCGGCTTTTTTATTCTACTCAGGGCTAAATTACCCGGGAAAACTGTTGCTGACGTGCCTTTTCTCGGAAGTAGACATCGAAACAGATACAGATATTACGGATCAACAGACGCCCGGTTGGGCTGATGCTGATCTGACGGTTTTCAATGTTAACCAGTTTATCGTCGATAAAGGTTTGCAGCAGCTTGAGATCTTCGGCGAAGTAGTCTTCAAACTGGATCCCCAATTGTTGCTCCATCTTGGCCATATCAAGCTCAAAGTGACAGATAAGCTGCTTGATCACCGCGCGACGGATTTCATCATCACGATTGAGTTTACAGCCTTTCCACAGAGCGTGACCCTGCTCATCTATGGCTTCATAGTAAGGGCGAATATCTTTTTGGTTCTGCGCATAACAGTCACCAATCTGACTGATGGATGACACCCCTAGTCCAAGGAGGTCGCACTCTTCTTGGGTGGTATAACCCTGGAAGTTACGGTGCAATCGGCCTTCTCTTTGCAGCTTGGCCAGCTCATCATCGGGTTTGGCGAAGTGATCCATGCCTATGTATTGATAGCCGGCGCCGGTCAGGGTCTCAATAGTCTGATGCAGCATGTCCAGCTTCTGTTGTGGGCTGGGCAGGTGCTCATCTTTAATTTTCCGCTGCGCCGCGAAGCGGGCCGGCAGGTGAGCATAGTTGAATACAGACAGACGGTCGGGTGACAGATCCAGAATTCGCTGAATGGTTTCGGCAAAGGTTTCCGGTGTTTGATGAGGCAAGCCGTAAATCAAATCGACGTTGGTAGAGACAAAGCCCATCTCTTTGGCCTTTTTGATCAGCGCAAAGATGAAGTCTTCATCCTGTTCACGGTTAACTGCTACCTGAACCTCTTTATTGAAGTCCTGCACTCCGATGGAGATACGGTTGAAGCCGGCCTCTTTAAGGGCATCCAGCATAGACAGTTCGATTTCTCTAGGGTCGACTTCGATAGAGTATTCACCCTGTTCGGCAAAGTTGAAGTGACTTTTCAACAGTGACGATAACTTGATGATTTGCTCTGGGTTAAGGAAAGTCGGCGTACCACCGCCCCAGTGCATCTGAGTCACAGTGTAGTGTTTGAACAGAGGTGCCCGCTTGACGATTTCGGCTGCCAGGTACTCTATGTACTGATCGGCTTTGTGCTGATGCCGGGTGATCACCTTGTTGCAGCCGCAGTAATAGCAAAGTTTGGCGCAGAAGGGGATATGAATATACAGAGATAGCTTGTCACTTTTGCTGCCGGCTATGGCCGACAATAGATCGCCTTCTGTGAATGAGTCGTCAAACTCCAGCGCCGTTGGATAGGAAGTATAACGGGGACCGCTGTAGTTATATTTCTCGATCATTGATTGATCCCAGCTGATATGAGTGGGCTGCTTCAAGGCGTGTCCTCCGACAGTAAATTAGCAATGAGCGAAGTATGCAGGGTTATTGCTCAAATAACCTTGATCCAGGTTGTAAAAATTATATGTACACAAGCAAACGTTAAGAAATATCCCTGAAAATGCTTTCAATGTCTGTTTCCTTATTGAGGTTTTGTGCACCGACTCACGCCAGAGAAAAGATTCAGCAGGTTTGATTCTTGTTTGGCTGAGACGGCAAAACAAGGCTGCGAACTCAGGCGTAAGCAAAACAAAGGCCTCCGATGTTTGGGGCTGATTTTTGGGGGCGAAGAGTTAGGGGGGAATAAAGTGCTGCCGACTGCTGAGAGCAAGCCGGCAGTTGGTGCCTAATGAGCTGGTTTGAGCTGAAACTCGGAGAGTTTTTTGGCGTCGGCCAATATGCCTTGCTCTAACTCGGCTTCAGACTTCATCCTGGCCAGGTCGAGCCGCATCCGTTCTTGCTTGGGTAACTGAGCCCTAGCCTCCAGAATGGGATGATCCTTGATACGCTCAAAATGGGTAAATACATCCGGGTAGTCACCACTGACTCTCTCTGTCAGCGATAGCAGATCGAACAGTTTGACGATTCTAACTACCCCTTCAGACAACTCACAACGTTCTTCCGTCATGGCGGCAGCAATATAGCGGATATCTGCAAGCAGGGATGCCTGTTTCGCTTCCATAGCGGCCTTTTGTTCAGCCATAGCCAGCTCTCTTGCCTGGGTTTGTTTCCTCAGACGCAGCAGCAACACTGTGGCATAGGCGCTCAGTCCTATGATGATCAACATGGCTAAGATGATGAGGATAAACTGCATCCCGGCCTCCGTTAGTTGTCTTGGTATTGTTTCAGAAGTTCAGCACCGGATTCGAATTTTTCCAGCAACTCGTCATCGCTATGACCCTTGCTTGGGGCTTCATCGCTCTGATCCAAATCGGTAATGCCGAGTTTTTCCATCAGCTTCTCAATCTTGGCCAATTGCCGCTCCAGCCATTGCTGGTCATCGGCGGCCAGTTCCCGTCCTTCTTCCAGTTGATCCAGCAGCTTATTCAGGCGCGGATCTTCCTCCAGTTGCAGCAGCAACTGTTCATCGGTCAGTTTAGGTTGTTTTGGCTGTGCAACCTTTTCTTTGACTATATCCAGAGCGACAGGTTTTTTGCTGCCAAGGCGGATATCTTGTTTGTCAGTGCCAGCACGTTTTTGCCCCTTCGGAGCAGCAGGGTTCTGGCGGCTGCCCGCCTTATTGCCAGAGTCCTGCTTCTTACGGGCCGGAGCGCGCTCAGATTTCTTGCTTCTGGGGGCCAGTTTGGGGTTGTTCTCGCCGACTTTGCGGGTCTTTTTACTACGGGACATAATTCTCTCGATAAAAAGTAGTTGGTTGCGTCCGAACCGTGCCGGGTTCAGTCTACAAGCGGCGGTTCTGCATCAAGGTCGCGTGTTATAGCAGATCCTGATGTTTTTTGCATCAAGATGAAGTCCTGCGCTGCAAATATTAGCCTAAATTTGCCCTGAGATGCCAAGTAAGCAAATGTCTGCTGCTGATAAAAGCTGACATGGGTTGGATTGTTTTTGTAATGCCATTTGGGGAACGCGGCTAAAGAGGTCAGTAGTGGGGTGGATATGGCCAGCCAACCACCTGGTTTCAAAAGGGTTTCTATTAAGCTCCACTCTTTGGCCGGGGTCCTGAAGTGTTCGAATACCCGAAAACAACAGATAAAGTCATATTGGTGATGTAGTAACTGGTGGTCTGCTGCAAAAAAGGGATCGAACTGTTGTAAATGGTGACCGGCGTCGCGGATCTGTTTCAGGCCATCCTCGCTTAGCACTCGGCCAAAGTTGAGACCAAATAAAGGCGTTGGCTGCAAAGATTGCAGCTGATCCAACAAGGGGTGGATAAAGCGAGCCAACTGCTTTTGCTTTCCTGTTTGGCGGGCTCGGCCGTAACGCTGCTTTTCGGCATCGGGTAACAGGTAACTGCTGGAGTCTGCAAACAACAGCCGACATTCAGGGCAGAGATAAAAACCTCGTTTCTTATCTTGAAAGCTGAGTTCAGCCTGATCGTTATGACACAGGGGGCAGCGACGCATGGACTAATTCAGATCTGCTCAATGGTGGTTAATAAATTATGCCATAAAAAAAGGCGGCAGTATGGCTGCCGCCTTATGATGGTGCTAACTAACACCCTATTCTGATTTCAAGTTTCCTTACTTGCTATGCGACTTTCCCGGTCGATATCCTTCTTTTTTTGACAGCTTTCCCTGCAGTTTTTCTCGTTATCGGTCTTCCAGACACTTTCTTGGGTTTCCTGCAAATAGCGATGGCCAATTGACTCATCATTATTCAGTCGTCTTCTGTGACGCCTAACAGACCATCCTTGTCTACCAAGTACCTTCCAGTGATAACAAGCTTCCAGCCAGTGCATCCAAAGCGCGTTGCTTCCCGTGCCAATGTTTGAGTCCTGCAAACATCTTCCTGTTGGAGCAAGTTCCCCTGTTAATTCGTAAGGACAATGCTAAAAAGCGGTTTGGCAAAATCGCCGGTTCCTTACTTTTATTGACCTGGATTTCAAACTGAAATCTCGACTCATTATTATTATTTGCGAGTGGTCTTAGTAGTCTTATTGTTATTGGCTTGCTTTATTCTTATATCTTGAATGTAAATTATACCGAAACCTGAATGTTGTTGGTAAAGTTTTTATACAAACAGATGGGTTTATCTCGGTACGGGCACATTAAACCTAAATCTGTGATCTGTGTCAAGCATTAATGTTTTCAGTTTACGTAAACGTAAACATTGTGGCTTAAGAAAAGGGTGAAACTTCACCCTTTTCCAAGCTACAGCAAAAATTACTTCAGGCTGGAGATGTACTTGGCCAGTGCATCAATATCTGCATCATTCAGCTTTTTCGCAGTGTCCTGCATCATGCCGTTTAGGTCATTATGGCGGCTCTGGTCACGGAACTTATTCAACTGGATCTTGATGTAGTTGGCGTGCTGCCCAGCAACAGCCGGGAAACCGGCCAGTTCGCTGCCTTTACCTTCAGGACCGTGACAAGCAGAACAAGCGGCTATGCCACGAGACATATCACCACCCTTGAACAGCTTTTCGCCGGCATCAGGAATATCTTTTACTTCAGCAACTTGTAATGTTTGACTGGCAAAATAAGCTGCAACATCGGCAATATCCTGATCGCTCAAGGCTACCGCCATCCCACCCATGATAGGATCCATACGGCCATCCTTGCCACCGGTTTGAGCTGCACTACGAAACTCCCGCAGCTGTTTTTGCAGATAGGTTGTATGCTGACCGGCCAATTTGGGATACATGTCGATCATGCTGTTGCCATCAAGACCGTGGCAGGCAGAACAGACAATGGCTTTGGTTTTTCCCGCTTCAGCATTACCTTCAGCAATCGCAGGTGAAGATATGGCGGCGACTACAGACAGCGCAAGGGCTAACTTTTTCATGGCGTTCCAACTTCTTTCGTTAAATTATTGTCCTGAGCTTACTAGGGTGACCCGCAAGCGTGGTAAAATACAAATAATGTGATCGGGCTAATATTTTACACGAAAACGTGGAAAAGTAAGCAAGTCTTCAATATTTATGCTATCACCCAGCAAAATTCCGGAGTCAGAAGTGACAGCAACTCGTATCGATTTTCGCAAGACAAAATTCCTTATCAGCGCGCCTGATATTGCCCATTTGGACAAGCACTTACCTGGCGATACCGGCGTGGAAATCGCCTTTGCTGGTCGCTCAAATGCCGGTAAATCAAGTGCTTTGAATGCTTTGACCGAGCAGAAAAACCTTGCCAGAACCAGTAAAACTCCTGGCCGTACCCAACTGATCAATGTGTTTGAGCTCGATGAGCAGCGCCGTTTGGTGGATTTACCCGGCTATGGTTTTGCTCAGGTACCATTGGCCATGAAGCTTAAATGGCAGGAGTCTTTGGGTGAATATTTACAAAAGCGGGCTTGCTTGAGTGGTGTGGTGGTGCTGATGGATATTCGCCATCCGTTGAAAGACTTGGATTTGCAGATGATTGAATGGGCTGTTGCCAGTGAAATCCCGGTGTTGGCGCTGCTGACCAAGGCAGATAAGTTGCCACAGAGTGCCAAGATGAAAACGGTCAATGAGGTACGTAAAGCGCTGGCTGACTTTGGTGATTGGGTCAGAGTCGAGCCTTTTTCTTCATTGAAGGGCACCGGGAAACCTAAGGTTTTGGCAATTCTGGATGAGTGGTGCCATCCAGCCTGGTTGGAACAAGAAGACAACGAACAAGGATGATGGACCCAAACCACTATACGGCAGCCATGGAGGCTGCCGTTTTTGTATCTGTTGTTTGTGCTGGGAGAATCAGGACAAAAAAAACCGGTGACTCAGTCACCGGTTAACTTAGCTCTTTTGGGGAGAAGCTAAAATTTCAACAAGACTCAAGTACCATCAAACTTGGACTTCGATGGCTCTCAATGACGGTAGCATAGCGCGAATCGAATCAGGTTTAAAGTAATACCAATCTCTTTAATTATGTGATCTAATTAGCCAACACTTTTTCAGCTGCCAGATCATGAATCATCCCGACATCGCTTCATTAGCAAAATCCGAGAAAAGCGCACGTAAACGCATTCGCTATCTCGCCCTGCTTCACTTTATCGAAGGTCATTCCCGTACCTCTATCGCCAGTATGTTGAAGGTCAGC